>ERZ773202.1108-NODE-1108-length-18966-cov-2.414098_pt1 | contig 18966 bp, 9 predicted proteins | sample MGYA00580998_ERZ773202 | MGnify/ENA primary metagenome ERZ773202 (study PRJEB29015, sample SAMEA2737803) | human gut metagenome | biome: human gut; feature: human-associated habitat; material: faeces | place: China | collected 2012 ...
TGCTCTTCCGATCTCAGACATATATTTGCCTATCCCGCCTCCAAACACAATGTCAAATTCCTTGCTGCATTCCAGAATGCTGTTCACGGTGAGAAGGGTTCTGCCGTTGACAAATTCACCATCCCTCGTAACAGGCACAGGAAGAATGATAGCTTTCAGCATTTCTACAGATGGAGACGCACATTCGCCCTCTATCAGTCTGCGAAAGCCCACTCCTGAAGCCCCCGAAATAATGGTGACCGGCGAATGTCTCAGCAGATCGGCATCATATGGATCGAAATGAAACACATTACTGCCTTTCTCCGCCAGACTGAGAGACATATAGCAGCTTCTCCTGTCACCGCCTACCACGTAGTATACACAATCCATATCCATACCTCAGTGCACCGCCCTTATATTATTGATAATTTAGGATATGCCTGTGCCAGGCAAATGTTACATTGCAGCACGATATAAAACTTTTATTATCTCATCCTTAAATGTCACATCTGCTATCTCCTCGGACACAATAACATTCTCAACATCTATAAGTTCATCGTCCAGGTACACTTCAAGCGAACCGGCCACAGCGCCTTTATGCACAGGTGCCTTTAATGTATCCGAGACTTTGTATACATACTGTATACTACCTTCAGATGCTGTCACAGTCCTGTTCAGCCTGCATTTTGTCGCTGTGCTTCCATCTGCCGACGAGCCCGATGAATATGTTATCCTGATGTCAGGCGAAGCAGGCGCCTTAAGCTCCGTGTATATGGTGTGTTCCTGCGCAAATGCCACAAGTGCCCTGGAATCTTTCCATTTATAAGTCTTATTATTCGGCCATCCGCAGCCAAGGAGAGCCCATATATATGTATGTCCCTCAACCTCCGCAGCTCCTATATAGCAATATCCAGCATCGCAGGTAAAGCCGGTCTTTCCTGACAATGCGCATGGCATCATATCGAGAAATGCATTGTGATTAATGCATGCAAATGTTCTATTTCCGGTATTATCAGTGAATGTGTATGATTTTGTTCGGGTAATCTTCAGAAATTCATCCTTTTGGGGTGAAATAAGAATACAATACCTCATGATCCTGACAAGATCCTCCGCGGAGGTGCCATGGACGCCATTTTCATCCTGGGCATCCAGACCATTTGGCGTGATAAAATATGTAGAATGGCAGCCTATCTCCTCAGCCTTTGCGTTCATCATCTCCGCAAAGTGCTGTACACTGCCACCGATATGTTCCGCTATGACTACAGCGGCGTCGTTGTAGCTCTCGAGCATCATGGCGTACAACATGTCTTCAAGTGTGTACTTCTCGCCGTCACGAACCCCAAGTCTGACCTCAGGCATCTTGGATGCATAGGATGAAGCTGTCACATCATCCGCCAGATTCCCGCACTCGATTGCAAGTATGCATGTAAGTATCTTGGTCGTGCTGGCGTTGGGTCTGTGCTCATCACTACATTTGTCATATAGTATATCTCCAGTCTCCCCATCCAGCAGAATCGCATTTCTGGCAAATAGCTGTACATCCGCTGTATTGTCTTCCTCAGCATACGCTTTTATAAATATATTGTTACCAACGAGAAACTGTATTACCAGACTTGCTGCAGTCCAGGCTGCAACAAGCAACATAAACCGCCTTATGCGTGATCTTTTTCCTGTAGAAAACATATGCATATACCGTCATATCCTCATAATATTGGTCATGATATTATATTACAGGAACATGTCTGTTATTCTTCGGATGTCGTATCTACACTGAGCGTGAAATCTGCTTCCTCCAGCGCTTCTTTCTTGAAGTCCTCTATCTTATCAGGGCTTATCATCGGAAGATCATTTGTCGATGACACTCCAAAGCATCTGAGGAATTCCTCTGTTGTTCCAAACATGATAGGTCGTCCAGGAGCATCAAGTCTTCCAACCTCCTGCACGAGATTGTACTCTATGAGCTTGTTTATGGCATGTACACATGAAACTCCTCTTATAGCCTCGATCTCGGGCCTTGTTATCGGCTGTTTGTATGCAATTATAGACAAAGTCTCAAGAACAACATCCGTGAGGGAAAGCTTCTTCGGTGTATTGACAACCTTGGCGAGAATTCCATAGTATTCGTTGCGCGTACAGAGCTGAAGCGAACCGTCAAGATCTATGATCCTGATACCCCTGTCGCTGTTGTTGTAATTATATATGATACCCTCAAGCTGCTTTGTAAGCTTCCTCTTGTCCATCTCAAGAGCTGAGGCAAGTCTGTCGATCGATACAGACTCACCCACTGAGAAAAGTATAGCCTCGATGGCGGATGTGAGATAATCGTCACTGTACTCCTTGTCCGTCCTGGCCTCCTCATTCTCTTCTGAAGGGGTATTTACTTCATCTATTTCCTCATTCTGTAAATCTTCGTTATTCATCGTTACCTCATCTCTATATAGTATCCAGAGAATCAATGATTATCTCTCCGAATATATCTTCCTGTCTGATCGCTATTGAGCCTATCTTCATAAGCTCAAGTATGGCAAGGAATGTGACTATAATATTCATCTTTGATGCCTGCATCTCAAGCAGTGTCCTGAAGTTTATGCCCTCCAGTCCTCTGACTTCTTCTCTTACCTCCGCCATCTTCTCCTCAAGGGAAATCTCCTCCCTCTCGATCTCTTTGAATTTGCTTCGTATCGGATCTACCTTGTCGACCTGCTTACGCATAACCGATTTGAATATTTCATTGAGCTTCTGGAGATCCACATCAGCCTTGGAGATCAACTCATAAGGATCGACCTCCTGCTTGACATTCTTCACCTCAGCCGGTATGGTCGCCTTCTTGAAAAATGCCTTGTTTCCCTCAATCTCCAGATCCTTCAGTTCACCGGCAGCATACTTGTACATCTTGTACTCAAGCAGTCGTCTGACGAGCTCTTCTCTAGGATCCTCTTCATCCTCAGGATCCTCCTCATCCTTCGGCAGGAGCATCTTGGACTTGATCTTGATCAGAGTCGCCGCCATGACCAGAAATTCGCTCATGACGTCAAGATCTTCTTCCTCCATGTTGTTCACATATTCCAGATACTGCTCTGTGATAGTGACGATCGGAATATCGTATATATTGACTTTGTTTTTCTCTATCAAATGCAAAAGAAGATCCAGTGGGCCCTCAAATACATTAAGCTTTACATCTATCGCAGACATATGTACGTCTCCATCCTGAATTGATAACCACCATAATGTTCCATGCCCGGACAATCAAATGTCTAAGGCATCCACCAGAACACCTTAGACATTTTAACATAGCCTGCCATAAATATGCAATCTTATATTATTATGCACACCATTCCGCCATTTCCGTCATTTACGATCTTCTCCATGGTATTCTGAAGCTTCTGCTGACTCTCCGCACCTATCTTGCTGACCTTGTTGTTAAGTCCATCGTCAACGAGTTGTTCTATGGTCTTGCCAAATATATTAACTCCCCACATATCTCCATCATCGCTGTTGTCAGATATGTATGTGACAAGATCATCCGCCTGCTCCTTGCTTCCCACAAGAGGCATGATCTCGGTGGTGATATTCGCCTTGATCATATGTACCGATGGCGCGCTCGCCGATATCTTCACTCCAAATTTTCCTCCGGTCTTTATAACCTCAGGACTTCCGAGCTGGACATTCGACTTATCCGGCATAACGAGGCCATAACCTCCATTGTTCACCTGCTCAAGCGCTCCCATGACACTCACACAATACTTACGATTATCTGCCATGGATTTGAGCTCAGTGATAAAATCGTACTCGTTTGTTATATCTGCGCCCATCATATCTGACAGCATTGCGTAATAATAATTATCGTAGATATCGACGTTTATATTCACACATCCATCCGCCATATTTATGCTGGAACACTTATATCTCTTGACATATTCATTCTCAGGGTAGTCCATATGATCGATATCCCTCAGGCTGTCTGCAGCCGCCATTATCTGGACTGCATCACATATAACGCTGCTCTTGATCTCATTGTCATCATCGACAACCTCAAGCCATTTCGGTATCTCAAAATATATAGATGTGACAGGGAAGCTCATAAGAAGTTCTGTAAAAATATATGTAATATCCGATTCTCTGAGCTGCTCCACGTTTACCGGAATAACACTTGCACCATATGTATCGCTCATTTCTGCCGAGAGCGCGGCCGTCTGACTGCTGGATGGTTTGTCGGTGTTGAGAAGAATGACAAATGGCTTCCCAATGGCCTTCAGCTCATCAACAGTCTTCTGCTCAGCTTCAAGATAGCTCTCCCTCGGAAGCTCACCAAAGCTGCCATCCGTGGTCACAACAATCCCAACAGTTGAATGGTTATTTATAACCTTGTTTGTGCCTATCTCCGCCGCCTTGGAAAACGGAATGTCATAGTCAAACCACGGCGTTCTCACCATTCTCTCCTTGCCATCCTCAAACTGACCCTCGGCATCCTTGACGACATATCCCACGCAATCGATCATCTTTACCTTCATATCCAGATTGTCAGCAACATTGATTGATACAGCTTCCTTTGGTATAAATTTTGGCTCAGTCGTCATTATGGTCTTTCCTGATGCCGACTGCGGCAGTTCATCCTGTGCAAGCTGCCTGTCATTTTCCCCTGAAATGTTAGGAATAACCATCTGGTTCATAAATCTTTTTATAAATGTGGATTTTCCTGTTCTCACCGGTCCAACTACGCCGATGTATATTTCTCCGTTTGTTCTCGCCTTGATATCCTGATATACCTGATACTCCTCCATACATCCTCCTGACATGCTATTTATTTACATAATTATATTACTGTAAACACAACAGATCTACGGTCATTTTCTATATATAGCATATGAATGTAACTGCTGTTTTATGAACAAAAAAATCCCCCAGAATACCACCATATAAGGTGATATTCCCGGGGGACATGTCACAGCTTTGTATTACTTGCTGCTCTGATTATCTTTTCTCTTTTTAGATGCCACAATAACACCGCATCCGGCAAGACTTATTAAGAGCACAACTGCTATTGGTACAACAGGAGCTCTGTCACCAGTATCCGGCTTGTTCTTGTCCTCTGTTGTTATTTCAGTTGTCTGTGTTGTCTCTGTGGTTTCGGTTGTCTCTGTGGTTTCCGTAGTCTCGGTCGTTGTTGTCTTCTTATCAACCATTGTGATAGTCACTACAATATCCTCACCGGCTGCAACCTTATCATCAGAAACTGTGAACAGTATATCATCAGCCTTGTCATAGCCCGAAGGAGCCTTAACCTCTATGAGTGCATAGATCTTGCCAATTACAAGTACATTGTTGACTTCATGCGCACTGCCATCTGTTACCCACTCATCAATGAGTTTTCCATCAGCATCCTCGAGTCGAAGTGTTGCGCCCTTTACAGGAACACCATCCTCATCTACTTTCTCAAAGCTGTATTTTACTGAAGGTTCAAGCCATGTAATGTTTCCATTCTCATCAACTCTGGCTGTGACTTTACCTGTGTCAGTATTAAAACCACCGTCAAATGATTCAACTGTAATCTTTCCGTTCTCATCTTTCTTGAACTTGATTGATATTGGCTGTTCAGATACATAGTATCCATCCGGCGCCTGTATCTCTCTGATCGTATACTCTGTGCCGATCAAAATACCGTCAAACTTGAGAACTCCGTTGCTGTCTGTTGTAGCCTTAGCGACAAGCTCTTCCTCACCATTCTCGTTCTCCTTGTAGAGTCCGTATACTGAATTTGGAAGCTTTATGCCATTGTTCTCCTCTGCAACCTTCTCTATCTTGAGATCTGTTCTAGGAAGATCATTTATCAGTGTGTTATCCTGAACACCATTTAACACTGCATAAGTGTCAATGTTTGCCTCTGTTACCTCTGCTGTGTAGACTGTGTTATCGATAATATAATCTCCGATAGTCTTACTCTCTTTTACAAGATACGTACCAATCTTAAGATCCTTGAATGTCACAACACCATTTACACTTGTTGCTGTCATTACAGGATTCTCACACTCTGTATCTGTACCCTCATAGAGCGCAAACTCTACACCATCAAGCATTTTTACATCATCAGGGTCTTCAGCACATGACTCCTTATAAAGTCCAGCCTTAGTGAACTTGACAGTGCCAAGCTTGTAGGTATCAACGAACTCTACATCGGCTGTATTTCCACCAATAAGTGTTATTCCGGATGCCTCTGTTCCTTCACCGTCTATTCCATCCACAGTATAGCTGACTGTTACCGCTGCTCCATCATATGCATATGATGTTTCCTCAACTGTATATGTACCATCCGGCACATTTACAAGAGTTATCTCATACTTGCCATTTCCAAGCTTTGCCACCTCAGAGTCTGTAAGCTTTATGATCTTACTGTAGCCTGCATTGTTTGTAACATTGAACGTTACATTTGCCGCTGCATCATCTGCTGTAATATCTCCATTTATGGTCTTGGTAAGTTTTATAACATTTGGCTTGTATGTGTTTGTTATGTCATATCCAGTAACAGATGCCTTGTATCCCGAAACAGCATTCTCTGATACAGAATACTTGATCAGGGTTCCATTATCTTTGTACTTTGGTAAATCTGTAAAGCTGTAATTCCAATCAGTATCTGCTGTAACCACGAGGCTCTTTATAACAGTACCATCTGCAAGAAGCTTAACTGTTATTGAATCTGGTCTCTGACCATCGTGATCATCGTCATCAACCCACGTCTTAGTGCCTGATACATTGATCGTCTCAGGTGTGTGCTGATTGTCAACCACATATCCATCAGCTGCATTTCCTGTTATGACTGTTGTGTAACCATCTATAGTTGTAGTCTCCTCAACTGTGTAGTCGATGGTCTGTCCATTTTTCTTCTCGTCAAGAGCATTCCATGTATGTGTCCAGTTATTTGCCTTGCTGAGCGTTACCCCAGAGCCAGCTACAACCTGTCCATCAGCCAGAAGACGAACCATTACGCTAGGTGTTCTCTTGCCGTCCTGGTTATCATTATCACTCCACTTCTTTGTAACTGATACACTTGTCTTTCCCGGTGTGTAACTGTTCGTGATATTATAACCTGTAACCTCACCTGTATATTCTGGTACATCAACCTCAGATACAGAATACTTGATCTGAATTCCACCATCTCTATACTTTGGAAGATTTGTAAAACTATACTCCCAGTTTTCTGCCTCGGTTACCGTCTTTGTAGCATATACGCTGCCATCTGCAAGAAGGTTTACCTTGATATTTCCAGGTCTCTTGCCATCCTGATCGTCCGCATCATCCCATGTCTTGCTGCCGCTCACTGATGTCGTCTCTGGTGTATAGCTGTTCTTTATTGTGAATCCTGTCTCAGCATCGCCTGTGACTGTGGTTGTATATCCATCAATTGCGGTTATCTCTCTTACACTGTAGACGATATTCACACCGCTCTTCTTGACATCAAGTCCTGCCCATGTATATGTCCAGTTGTTGTCAGCACTGAGAGTTGTTTCTGATCCAGCGACAGGAGTTCCATCAGCAAGAAGTTCAACCTTTACTGAACTCTCTCTCTTGCCGTCCTGATTGTCGGCATCATCCCAAGCCTTTGTAACTGATACACTTGTCTTTCCTGGTGTGTAACTGTTCGTGATATCATATCCATTTACAAGTGTCTGATAATCCTCAACAGCATTTTCTGTGATACCGTATGTGATCTCGTTGCCACCTGCGTACTTTGGAAGATCTGTAAAGCTGTACTTCCAGCCGTTCGCAGCTGTAACTTCCTTATCAGCCACCTTCACTCCGTTTGCAAGAAGATTTACTGTGATCTTTCCTGGTCTCTTACCATCCTGATCATTTGCATCATTCCATATCTTCTTACCACTTATTGAAGTTGTCTCTGGTGTGTAACTGTTCTTGATGATATAACCGGTCTTCGCAGATCCTGTGATAACTGTTGCATATCCTTCAACCGATGTAATCTCTTCAACAGTATATTCAATAGGTGATCCATTCTTGTTGATATCAAGATCACTCCATGTATGACTCCAGTTGTTGGCATCACTGAGATCCACCTCAGAATCTGCAACTACGTTTCCGTCGGCAAGAAGTCTTACTTTTATATTTCTAGCTCTCTTGCCATCCTGGTTATCAGCATCATCCCAGGTCTTTGTAACTGATACACTTGTCTTTCCTGGTGTGTAACTGTATCATATCCGTTGACAAGTGTCTGATAGTCCTCAACAGTATCCTCTGTGATGGTGTACGTGATTTTATTGCCATTTTTGTACTTTGGAAGATCCGTGAAATTGTACTTCCAACCATCTGCCTCAGTTACTTCCTTCGTAGCATATATGTCTCCATCTGCAAGAAGATTTACCGTAATCTTTCCTGGTCTCTTGCCATCCTGATCGTTTGCATCGTTCCAGGTCTTTGTTCCTTCTATATTGATCGTTTCAGGCGTGTGACTATTGGTAAATGTATATCCGTTTTCTGCGTCTCCTGTCACAGCTGTAGTGTATTCGGAAACAGCATCCTCAGTTACTTCGTATGTTATCTCTGATCCATCTGCATATTTAGGAAGGTCTGTAAAACTAAACTTCCAGTCATTTGCTGCTGTGACTTCAAGACTCTTGATCTTTGTTCCGTTTGCAATCAGGTTGACTGTGATACTTGGAGGTCTGATACCATCCTGATTCTCACCGTCGTCCCAGATCTTAACGCCCTTTACTGATGTCGTCTCTGGTGTGTAGCTGTTCGTAACTGTGTATCCTGTTGTCATATCTCCGGTTATTACTGGAGTATATCCTTCAGTAATATCTGTTTCTTCTACAGTGTAAGCTATCGCAGCTCCATCCTTGTTCACATCAAGATCTGTCCATGTATGTGTCCAGTTGTTATCTGCTTTTAATATAGTCTCTGAGCCATCTACTGCTATTCCGTTCGCAAGCAGCTGAACCTTTACACTCGTAGGTCTCTTTCTGTCCTGATTGTTTGCATCATCCCATGTCTTTGTACCAGCTATATTGATGGTCTCTGGTGTATAGCTGTTGGTTATTACAAACCCTGTCTTGGCATCACCCGTGACCTTCTTCGTATATCCGGTTACTGTGGTGGCCTCATCTACTGTATAAGCTATAGCCGTACCGTTCTTATAAACTGCAAGATCTTTCCATGTATACGTCCAGTTGTTGTCCTCTTTAAGAGTTACCTCTGAACCGGCAACCTCTGTGCCATCAGCAAATAATTTGACAGTGATTTCTTTTGCCCTCTTGCCGTCCTGATTTCCAGCGTCATCCCAGATCTTCGTGACATTGACATCTGTAGTCTCTGGAACATGTGTGTTTGTAATATCATAACCATTTGGAGCTGCTGTATATCCCTCCACACTGTCCTCTGTGATGGTATACTTTATCTCCTGACCATTGCTGTACTTTGGAAGACCTGTAAAGCTGTACTTCCAACCTTCTGCCTCTGTAACAGTCTTTGTCTTGTAAGTCTGACCATTTGCAAGGAGATTTACTGTGATGCTCTTAGGTCTCTTACCATCCTGATCATTTGCATCATTCCAGGTCTTTATTCCATCGATATCTATCGTCTCAGGTGTATGACTATTGGTAACAGTGAAACCTGTCTTGACATCTCCTGTAACTTCAGCCTTATATCCTGGCACATTGCTTGTCTCTTCAACAGTATATGTTATATCCTTACCGCCGGACTTAAGTGGAATATCGTTCCATGTGTTTGTCCAGTTGTTATCGGCATTCAGTGTTACTTCTGAATCTGCAACATCTGATCCATCAGCAAGGAGCTTGACCTTAACACTGGTTTCTCTCTTGCCATCCTGATTATTGTTATCATCCCAAACCTTTGTCACTGAAATGCTTGTCTTACCAGGTGTGTAGCTGTTGGTGATGTTATATCCATCTATCAAAGTTGTATAATCTTTAACAGCATCCTCTGTTATTGTATACATGATCTCTGATCCGTTGTCATACTTAGGAAGATCTGTGAAACTGTACTTCCAGTTATCATTCTTTGAAACCTTCTTTGAAGTAACCTCATTGCCATTTGCAAGAAGTCTTACTGTAATCTCAGAAGCTCTCTTTCCGTCCTGGTTATCTGCATCATTCCATGTCTTTGTTCCGCTGATATCAATTGTCTCAGGTGTATGACTGTTGGTGATGACAAATCCAGTCTTCACGTCGCCGGTTATCTTGGTATCATAACCCGCAACCGCATCCTCTGTGACAGTGTAAGCTATCTCGTCGCCATTATCATCGTACTTTGGAAGATCATCAAAGCTGAAATCCCAGTTACCTGACGCATCAGGGGTAACCGTCTTACTTGCGACCTCAGTCGTTCCATTCATAAGACGGACTTTAATATCCTCAGCTCTCTTGCCATCCTGATTATTATTGTCATCCCAAACCTTGGTTCCACTTACCGTGATAAATGCCTTGTATTCATTCGCCACAGTCACAAGTGATGATGACGATGATGAAATAACAACATCCGCAGCCGTATTGCCTGTTGATGAACCTACAGTATATGTAACTTTATGTGTATATCCATCAAACGCTGCACTTGTCTCTGTTACAGTGTATTTTCCATATGGAGCATTATTGATAACGTAGCTTCCTAAGTAAAACTGATCATATGTTACAGTTGTAGGTCCCTTGTATCCCTCAGGGCCTGATATTGTAAATGTGATCTGCTTCTTCTGTGCTTCTGTGAGCTTTGTATCATCGAGATCTCCGCTGAAGAACTTCGTGATAACAAGGCTTCCAACATTCAGCTTGTTTGTGATCGTTGCAGCGGTAACTACATCGTTCTCATCCTTTGTGAGCTGAACATCGCTTGTATATCCTTCTACGTCATCCTCAACTACAGTGTAGTTGATAAGATTGCCATCGGCATCCTTCTTATCAAGGTTTGTAAATGTTCCACTCCAGTTATTTGAATCATTGAGTGTAAGTGTCTTGTCAACAATCTTTGTTATATTGCCCGCCGCATCCTCTGTGGCAAGTGTAACTTTGATGTTCTTTGGTCTTGCTGACAGAATGTTGTCGCTGTCATCCCACTTCTTGGTTACAGGAATATCGATCGTCTCATTTGTCACCTTTGTGTTGGTGTTCGTGATGGTAATCGTTCCGGTTGCTGTTCCATTATTACTTATTGTGACCTGGTAATCAGCATTATCGAAATCCTCTTCTGCAAAGTAGTAGAGGTAGTTGCCATTTGCATCAGCTACTTTAAGCTCTATCTCATCGCTTGTCCACTTATTTGCACTATTTAAGGTAATTGTCTTTACAACAGGATCTGTATTCTTGTCGTAACTTGATGGATTAGTTGATGCATAGATCTTAACTGTTATGCTGTCAACCGGAATATCCTTCAGTGTTCCACCTGCGGCATCCTTCCATACCTTTTTAACAGTTATCTTTCTGTTCTCAGGAGTGTTATCTACTGGCAGTGTATAATCCTGTGAACCTTTGCTGTCAAGGACTATGTCTGAAATAGAATCAGTTGTCACCTCAGCAGGTTTCGGTCCTGTCAGGCTGGATGAGATATTGTTCTCATATATGTATATAGGATCTGTGAGCTTCTTATAACCCTCAGGTGCTTCCACCTCTATAAGCTTGTAATAGTAATTATAATACAAACTTGATAATGTAAGTCTTCCCTGTTCGTTAGTTACTCTTTCCTCATCGCTTCCAGGTACCATGAGATTCCAGTTAGTGTCTGCACTGTTGTTTGGATCACCATATCTGTAAAGCTCAAACTTCGCACCAGCAAGCTTGATTCCTGTCATTATAGAGTCAGTTTTTATTATCGAAAGATTAAACTGCTCTGTATCAGTTCCCATTGATGAATCCTGATCATTGATGTTCGTGTCCGTCGATGACGAATCTGCCGAACTTGTAGATCCAAGAATACCAACGCTGTTCTTAACATCCGCTGTAAGCTTACCTGTATATACAAGAGTATATGTATACTTCAGGATAAACTTTGTCTCATCCGGCATGGTGAGTGTCAGTGTAGACATCTTAGCTGTCGTATCATCTGCATATGTATAGCTGTATTTGTACGCCGGAACTTCAGCGCCTGTATCTGCGTACAGAAGCTTAAGCGAACCATCCTTGATAAATACTCTCTTTACTGCAGCCGCATTGCTGTAGTCATACTTGTCAACTACAGTTATGGATCCTGTATTGCCTAGAGCCTCACCCTTCTCATTGATATACACAGTATATTCAATACTGTTGGTGTCATTATCATAGTTTCCTGCAGTTTTGGTAATATTCGGTCCAGTCACAGTAACTTTTGCGCTGTCATCCTTGGTCTTAGTTGAACCGTCGGTTCTGACAACTGTTGCCGAACAATTGTTGGTGAATTCCACGTCACTGCCACCGACAACGGATGATATATCCTTTGTGACCTTGACTGCATAGTAGACAACAACCTTGACATTTTTGCCATAAAACTGAAGTGACTTTATGTCAAAACTGATACTGTTGCTTGCCACATTAAAGTTTTCTACAAAACTAGATGCGCCTGTCTGAGGTCTAGTCTTATTGTCTGAGTAATAAGACACAAAATATATTCCGTCCTGACCAACAGTCTCTCCAACCCCCTCTGGGAGCATATCTTTCTTGAGGTATGTGGTATCAAGCTCAGTTCCTGCAGGAAATTTATCTGTAAAGGAAAGTCTGTCTCCATCTCCATACGCAAAGTCACCGTTGAGAACTACCTTATATACGAACACATTGTTGGCCTTGTCATATCCGACAATACTCTCCTTCTCGTCAGCGCCATTGGTATAGCTGTACTTCTCTACTATAGAACCCTGGGGTATTCCAGATACAGGATGTGAATCCTGTGATGTCTTGGATGAACCATCAATAGTAAGAGTACCCTTATTGACTGCCGTATACTTGCTGTCAGACTTTACTGTCGTATTATATGTGATAACATAATCTATCGGGTTCTCCTCTGTACCTGTTATATCTCTGAGGAATTCTATTGTATATCCCATTATGTAGTTGTCAGATGATGCTGGAACATCTGCAACACTGTCAACAGTTGCAAACTTTGGCCCCCATACATTTGAGAAGTCAGCGTATGTTACCTTTACCTTGTAGTCAACTTCCTCTGTGAGGCCAGCTATTGTAAGTCCGTTTATCTGATCTGCCGTAAAGTAATGCTTTGGAAGTGCTCCATTATCATATGTTACAGAGTCAGTATATGTATCATTCGCATTGAGCTTGTCAACGCCAGATATTGTAGACTTCCATGCAAGGGTATATGTATCATCGTTCTCCGTCTCTGATACGAATTCCTTCTTTATTGAATCACCGGCCACCTCTACAGTCGCCTTGGCGCTGTCCGTAACTCCGTTCTTCTCTATTGTCGCTACATTCTTATAAACATCAGTCAGCTTATCAAGCTTGGATGAATCTGTTGTGTAGATGAACACGATCTTGGATTTGTTCTCTGTCACCTCAACCCTTGAAGTTCCATCCGTCAAATAAAGTTTACCATTCTCTTCCACAAAGCTTGCAGGAAGATTGATAGTGGTTGACACAGCTGTGTCATTTATGGATACACTGCACGTCTTTTCGTCTGTGAGCTCTGCTCCGTTCTTTGTGAGTATATCCGATACTGACATTCCTGTCAGATTCTTCTTCTTATCCGCATTCACGGTTACTGTCCATGTTATGGTTGACTTGTCACCTGACAGTGAACCGGTCTTACTTATGGATGCTGTAGACTTGCCGGCATTGTACCATGTACTGCTGTCGTTATCAGTATGCTCGTCATGTGAATCATCTGACACGTCTACACCATTCTTATTGTGTACATTTATGATTCCGATGTCATCGGCAATATCTGAGACAACAACTTCGTATGTGATCTCATACTGTGAATTAGCGTCAAGCTTCGGAAGATTTCCCTTTATAACTGTGTCACCGTTTCCTATGGTTCCTGTCGCAGGAGTCACATATCCATTTGATGTGACATCTGTGTACTGACCATTGCTGTCCTTGAGCTTGCATGTAACATTCTGTACTGTTCTCTTGGCATCAGATCCAAGTTTTGAGTCAAGTTCATTTGCAAGAATATCATCGAGTGTAATATCACCATCGCTTCCATACTCAGAACTTACTATAACCTTGTACTTGTAAACTATCTTGTGATCGTCAGGATAATTGCTCACACCATCTGAGGATTTTGTAACCTTGAGATCTGTGGCACCGTCCTTCACATATTTGTAGCCCTTGTTGGTCTGATCCTTATCATCAACCTTTGAATTCTTAGCCTCCGCGATATTGCTCTGGTTCAGATTGATCACGTCCTGAGAAAGATCATCGACTTTACTCTTTACTGTATAGGTTATCTTATATGACTCCTTTGCACCGAGTGCAGGAAGAGTTCCTTCTATAGTAGAGGTACTACTGTTATATGTGAGTGACGAGCTGCAGTCTGTGTTGTCAGACTTGATCACCTTTATATCTGTAACTTCAGGTGTGACACCTGCTATGTCGTTGGCTATAACATCACTAAAGTTCAGATCCTCACTGGCACTTCCATGATTGGATGAAACTTCTACGGTATAGTCAAAGTATACATATCCATCCTTAGGATCTGTAACTCTACCCTCGGATGCGGTCTTCTTCACATCCACATCAGGCTTGAAATCCACATCCACAGTCACAATCACAGTGCTTGTGAATTTGTTCTCGACCTGGTTTTTCTCATTGTACTTTGTGAGATCCATATCGATCCACGCCTTGAAGAAAGCCTTGAGCTGGGCTCCCCCCTTGAGTGCTGTATGATCGATAGTCGCAGTAAGGACTCCGTTCACAACTGAATACGAACCGATCTTGTTACCACTTCCATCAGTTATATCCTTATTCAGAATATCGGAATTAAACTTTATGGTATCCGGCATCGTATAAGTAAATGTTGCATCTTCACCAGACTCCAATATGCTATTAACAACATCTTCCGGGAACACTATATCCATAGACATCTGGATATCTACACCGGCTTTTGTAGGATCATTTGGATCTACAGGAAGCGGCGTTGTGGACGGTCTGGAACTGCTACCATATATATTACCTGCTTTATCAGCAATCGTAGCTCCAGTAATATAATCTTCAAGATTTCCGGTTACTGCTGCACTCGACAGCATTGCTATCGAATCAGTAGCCGTGGCGTATGCGTCTCCCCCTCTCGTCTCGGCCGCATTGGACCAACTATAATTAGAAGGCGAAATCAACGTAGTTATCATAACTACCGCCAGCAGCAGTGCTATAAGCTTTTTCGTAGTTTTTGCCATTGTAATACCTCTTTTCTAATTATTTTTCGACTTACACACTTGCTTTAAATTTATCATAACACATGGTAATTGTAAACAGTTTGTGAACAAAAAGAACAGTTTTCTGTTGCTTTTTTGTTCACATTTACTTTATCGTTTAATTATTCGGTGATTTTGTACTACTATTCTTCGGCAGCATAATCTATCGAAATATATCAAACATATAAAATATAATCGATTACAATTCACTCTTTCTGTCTCTGTTGAGAAGCTCTGTGAGAGCCTCTTTTGCCGTCATGCCATTAAATAATACGTTATTGACTGCTTCAACGATAGGCATCTCAACCCCATGCTCCCTGGCAAGTGCCAGTGTTGCCTTGGCAGAATAAACACCCTCAACAACCATCTTGACCTCCGCCATAGCTTCCTCATAGGTCTTACCCTGACCGATGAGATAACCGGCATTCCTGTTACGGCTGTGCTTGGATGTACATGTAACTATAAGATCTCCCATTCCTGAAAGTCCTGACAGCGTCTTGACATCTGCGCCCATGGCAAGTCCAAGTCTCATGATCTCCGCCATTCCTCTGGTCATAAGAGCAGCCTTCGTGTTGTCGCCAAGTCCAAGTCCATCTGATATTCCGGCTGCCAGAGCTATTACATTTTTCACTGAACCACCCAGCTCAATACCAGTCACATCAGTGCTTGTATATACCCTGAAATAATCGTTCATAAATGCGTTCTGGATCGTCTTTGCAATCTCTATATCACGGGCACCGGCAACTACCGTTGTAGGTATTTCGCGGCCTACTTCCTCTGCATGTGACGGACCCGAAAGGACAGCCACCTTAGCCTGTGGAATTTCTTCCTCAATGATCTCCACGAGAGCCTTGAGTGTGGACTCTTCTATTCCCTTGCTGACATTCACGATAAGCTGTCCGTCGCTCACCTTGTCAGCGATGCTCTTTGCTGTGCTTCTGACAAACGGAGAAGGCACTGCGCACACTATCATATCCTGACCAATAACAGCCTTTGACGCATCTGTTGTATATTCAATACTGTTGCTAAGTATAACGCCCGGAAGTCTGTCTCTCTGCTCATGAAATTCCTTGAGCATGGCAACCTCTCTCTCATCTATAGACCACACTATAACCTCGTGTCCATTTCCTGCCAGCAGATTAGCAAGTGCAGAACCCCATCCACCTGCTCCGAGAACACCTATTTTCATCGTAAAATACCTCCAAAATATTTATATTTCTTTTTTCAATCCTTGAATCATTTTTTTCTATTTTAACTTTTTTTCATCATTTAATCCAGTCTATAGTGACAATACATGGATGTTTTTGCAAATTTTTACTGTATTTTTAGATTTTGGGCTAGTTATGTAAACTCACATTATTCTAATCAACAGTTTTTAATACACATTTCACTGCGTATAAATATCACATAACCATAATCTCGGTTTTATGTATACTCATTATGTTATCTGATTTTGTTTTATCCAGACATCTATAAAACGTTGCTCACTACAAAAAAACCCCCTCCTTCCTGGTTTATCCAGTAAGTAGGGGATTCAATAACTCTCTATTCGCTTCCGCTTTCCATCAAGCCTTCTTAGAACCAAACGACAACTTATTCTCCGTTCCCGCTATCAGTCTCTTGATATTCTGCCAATGTCTTATCACGGCCATTCCGGCTATGATTCCCGCCATGATTATTCCTTCGATCATTTTGGCATTCGATGTGAAATTATAATCTCCATGAATTGCAAATACTGTGTATAATATGAAGAATCCGATCATGATCGTAAGTGATCCAACCGATACATATCTTGTTATCACAACACTTATAATGAACGCTGCAAGGAGTATCACTACCAATCTCCAGTCCCACAGACCTACTATCATTCCGCCGCTGGCAGCAATTCCCTTGCCGCCCTTGAACTGCATATAGAATGGGAAGTTATGACCAAGCACAACTCCAAGTCCTGTATACAGTACGAACATGTATGCATCACCTATACCTAACTGGCCAAGTATGATATGTGTCAGTGAGCAGGCGATTATTCCTTTGAGGAAGTCCCCCAGGAAAACTATCAGTCCAGCTTTCTTTCCAAGAACTCTCAGTGCATTTGTCGTTCCCGCATTTCCACTTCCATACTTTCTTATATCAACACCTTTTATCCTGCCGTAAATATACGCTGTCTGAATGAGTCCTACTCCATAGCCCCCAACCAGACATATAGCTCTAATCAACATCTCCATGACTACTTCTCTTTCCTCTCCCTGATTATGAATTTTAGAGGTGTACCTCTGAATCCAAAGGATTCTCTTATCCTGTTCTCTATATAACGTGTATATGAGAAATGCATAAGCTCCTTGTCATTTACAAATATGACAAATGTAGGAGGTTTAACTGACACCTGGGTAATATAATAGAGTTTAAGTCTCTTACCCTTATCTGAAGGTGGCTGCTGCATAGCAACCGCCTCACTCATAATCTCATTCAGAACACCAGTAGCTATGCGGAGTGAATGATTCTCTATAACAGCATCTATGGTCTCGAACAGCTTTGGAAGTCTCTGTCCGGTCTGGGCTGATATGAAGAGCAGCTCCGCATACGGCATGTATGAAAGCTTGTTTCTGATCTCCTCTGTAAACTTATATATGGTCTTGTCGTTCTTCTCGATGGCATCCCATTTGTTCACAGCTATTATCATTCCCTTGCCACGATCATGTGCGATTCCCGCGATCTTGGCATCCTGATCGGTTATTCCCTCCGTTGCGTCTATTACGAGGACTGCAACATTACATCTCTCAACCGCTGATACTGTTCTTATGATACTGTATCTCTCTATATCCTCTTTAATCTTGCTCTTTCGTCTGAGTCCCGCTGTGTCTATGAATACATATTCTCTGCCATTTCTGACGATTTCTGTATCCACGGCATCTCTTGTGGTTCCGGCTATATCTGATACAATAACCCTGTCCTCACCGAGAAGCTTATTAATTATAGAAGATTTTCCTACGTTTGGCTTTCCTATGATGGCGATTCTAGGTCTCTCATCCTCCGTGTCATCCTTTGCAGACTCATTGAAGTGTGATACCACCTCATCGAGCATATCTCCTATTCCAAGTCTGGATGAACCTGATATAGGATGTGGATCTCCAAGTCCAAGATTATAGAACTCATACACATCCGGCATGAACTTTTCAAAGCTGTCTACCTTGTTGACAACGAGAACTATAGGTTTCTTGGATCTTCTGAGCATATCGGCAACCTTGGCATCATCATCAACCATTCCCTGTCTGACATCCGTCATGAACAGGATGACGTCCGCTGTCTCTATGGCTATCTCTGCCTGTTCTCTCATGCTCTTAAGGATAATATTGTCTGACTCCGGCTCAATTCCTCCTGTGTCTATCAGAGTGAAATTGTAATCCAGCCAGTTGATATCAGCATAAATTCTGTCTCGCGTAACTCCCGGTGTATCCTGAACTATGGATATTCTCTGTCCGGCTATTTTGTTAAACAGTGTAGATTTTCCAACATTAGGTCTGCCTACAACCGCTACTATAGGTTTGCTCATATTTTACCTCCGTCAGCAATTATTGTTTTTATAAAATCACTTCCGCTTTCGCCTGTTATTTTTACAGTAGTTGAAAGTGCTTTTT
>ERZ773202.1112-NODE-1112-length-18909-cov-4.066299_pt1 | contig 18909 bp, 14 predicted proteins | sample MGYA00580998_ERZ773202 | MGnify/ENA primary metagenome ERZ773202 (study PRJEB29015, sample SAMEA2737803) | human gut metagenome | biome: human gut; feature: human-associated habitat; material: faeces | place: China | collected 2012 ...
TGCCGTCTATCAGGCACTCTATCCAGAAGATGGCATCAAAACCTGGACCGACCTCCTCACGAGACTCCAGCTCTTCCGTTTCCCGACCCAGTATGCCATCCGCTTCCTCGATGAAGCGCTCCGCATCCACCCGAAACTTGAGTGGTTCTCTTCGTCCCCTGACCAGCTCGATGCACTGGATCTCCATCCACGCGCCGTCTTCCTCGTCGAGAACAAGACCAACTTCCTGCGCTTCCCAGACGTGAAGGGTTCCATCCTGCTCTTCAGCAGTGGCAAATCTATCCCGTATCTTTTGAGCTGCCTGAGCTGGCTCAAGGATCACCCGCACATCTATTACTGGGGTGATATGGACGAAGACGGCTTTGAGATGCTGAACCGTGCACGGAGCGTTCTGCCTCAGATCCAGTCCTTCCTGATGGAGAAAGACCTGCTCCTGCGTTACCAGAACCAGCTGGTCTTCGATGAGGGACTCCGCTTCGAGCTTGCTAAACTCCAGTTCCTGACGCCAACGGAGAAAGAAGCCTTCCTTTCCCTGCACGGTCAGCGTCTGGAACAGGAATGCATCTCGGAAGAGGATATCCATGCATCCTTGAACGCAATCTGCCAGAAACTCTAAACTCTCCCTAGAAGAAGCAGCCATTTCCTCATGGCTGCTTTTTCAATCCGCAAAATCAGCACGGTTTCCAGAGCTCCTTGCGTGCTACTCTTTCTGTAGTGAAACGGAACAGCCCACCTTCCTTCTTGCTCACCCCACCAATCCAATGGGCAAGAGGAGAGAAGGAGAGGAGCCGACTGGCTCTCTATCCTCCGACCAGACCTCCTTTCCGGGCTTCCAGCCGTTTCCATGACCGAAAGAGTATACCGCATCAAGCATGAAGGAATAGAGAAAGAAGGAATCTGCCATGAAATGCGTCATCGAAGTCCCGAAGGGGAGAGAGACAGACTTCCGCTGGTATATGAACCAGCTGGAAGCCAAGATCCTAGAGGAGAGTGACAACCTCGTCTACCAGGTCATCCCAGACCGGATGATTCGTCAGGAACTTGAGAAGTACAAGAAGGCACATCCCGCCATCGGGAACTACTTCAAGGATGAAGACCTCATCAAGGATGCCACAGAGTTTCTGCAGGACGAAGCCAATGACGCTCCTGCTGTTGAGGCAGACGTGATGAAAAAGAGAGTCCAAGAAGGAATTTCCTTGAGCCTTGAGGATGCACTTGCCGATGCAGAGCAGATTGAGCACTTCAAGAATGACCCCACCCTTACGCCAGAAGACGTCGAGAAAGCCAGGAAGTACCTCTTGGAAGACGGTATCCACGCTTGGGATGCTTCTTATATGAAGGCATCCATCTTCTCCATCTTGGAGCAGACCGAAAACATCAATCGGATCATCTGGAAGCAGAATAAGATTGTCTATAAGCTTGCCACAGAGCTCCGCTCGGTTCTCGCCGATGCTGAGAAGGCTATCTTCCTCGCCGACCCGAAGAAACCGCTCGACGAATCCCTCGGCAACTTCCTCTTGAGCAAAGACTTCGACCCCGATAACCTCACAAAAGCCCCAGCAACGGCTGAAGCGCAGGAGAAGGCAAGAGAGATTGTCCCCGCACTCCGCAAGTTCTCGGAGAAAATGGAACAGATTCTCATGAACCTCCGCGATGGCTCCGAGAAGCCTTTCAGAGCTGACCCGCTCATCCAGTACCTCGATGCAGCAAGAGAACTCAAGCCGTTCCTTCCCGAGACTGTTGCCCTTCGCACGGATTTCTCACCGGAAGAAGCAAAGACCCTACAGGAAAAAGAGACCTACGAAAGAATCCAGAAGAGTATGAACGTCCTCGACGCCCTGCGCAACCGCCACCCGGAACACCTTGACCTGGCTGATGTTGTAGAACAGGCCAAAGAGATGGGAAATGCGCCTTGGGCAGAACGCCTCTCGGTAGATGAACTCTACACGCTCACAGAGGCAATGGAAAATGCCTATATACTTGACAAAGATAACCTCGACTATGATGAGCTCAATAAAAGAGCAGCATTCGAGTTCATGGATTATCACGATCAATCCCGCTCAGGACTTCAGGGCATTGCGGAAATTACTACGCTCTTCAAGCAGCCCCAACCAGAGAAGACACGTGAAGAAGCCGTCGAGCAGTATACCGATGTACTTGTCGATGCGGTTTCTGCGGAAGCCACAATGCGGAAATTCGAGGGAATCCCCGGCGTCGCCGTTAACCAGATAGAGACCGCCAAGAAATATCTCTTTGAAGAGCATCTCCTGCCAGACGCTGCACACGGCTCCCGCCATGACCTCTATCAGGCGCTCATGGACCTCAAGGATACGCCAAGAGCGGGTGAGAACCTCTCACGCGAGTGGTTCACACAGACCTTCCCGTCCTGCATCAACCAGGTGAAGGAAAACGAGACCCGGATGGAAAAAGAACTCTTCCTTGAAAATCCAAAGATGAAATCCAATGAATATGCCGGTGCTTTCCTCCTCACAGACCGTCTGAATCCATTCTATGAATCGGAACAGAAAGAGGAACTCATCCAGGATGCCCAGAAGGTTTATGCCAAGCTCGGCAACCTCTGCAACCTTGAAGATACGTTCCATCACATCCTTGAGCAGGCAGAGCCGGCTCCCAAGGATGCGACCTACGACCCGGCACTTGTCCAGTGCGCACTTCTCTATCAGGATGCGGCAAAGAATCTTGCAGATACGCTTGGAAGCAATTCCATCGGCATGCGCAAGACCTTTTTCGTGGATGAACTCTCGGCTGAGTGCCGAGACCCTTATCAGGAAGGCGAGAAGAAGCTCGATGTCCTCCGCGGTCGCGTAGAGCCGGAAGGCAAGGAATCCCTTGCCGAGAAGACCATGCGCGAGATTTATACGAGAGACGCGAACGTCTTCTCTTACGATGACCTGAATACCCGTGCCGTTGCCCAGCTCCAGCAGATGGGGGCAAGCGATAAGACGATCAAGGAAGTCGCCAAGATTGCTAAGACGATCAACCCGAACATCAAGGACGCTAAGGCTTATACCAAGCAGCTCACCGAGCAGGCCAAGGTATTCACGCAGAAGAAGAATCGTGCGTAAGAGGAGGAATTATCATGGCAGAACAGTTCGCTCATACGATACTCCTCGATAAGGAGGAACTCGACCGCCTGAACCGTATCCTTACCTTCGACCCGGCAAAGAATCAGGAACTCATCCAGTCGGAAGACCCTGCCGTCCGCGCTCGCGTGAACGAGATTTACGATGAGGACCTCTTCTACAGGACGGTCGACTTTCCTGATGGGAAGAACTTCACTCTCCGCATGATTCCCTCAGACGGAGAGTATCCTGCCTACGTCGAAGCAACTCTTGATGATGCAGAAGGACTCCGCATCGCGTTCACTGATAACGCCGATAACCAGAATCGTCTGGATATCCCGTGGAAGCTCGAAGACATTGACGGGAATGTCTATACCATTAACATCCAGCCTAAGTATCGTGAGCAGGAACATGGAGCGGGCGATTCCATCGGAAGGGATGGCTTGGAGCATTTCTCGTCAGAACCCCTTGTAGTGGAGAAGGAACAGCATGCTGTTCCTGATGTGTTTGAAGACACGCTGGCCATCGAGCCAGAAAAGCTCGACTACCTGAAGCGCATCCTGTCGGTCAACCCGTCCGACTATGTCACACCTGCTACAAAAGACCGCTTGTATGAAGTGGATGATCCTGCCATTCAGGAGTTCGTCGATAGCATCGGCGAGACTCCGTTCTTTCAGGAGTCGTTCCCTTATCCGGACGGGAATACCGCCATCTTCACGGTCTGGCCACCATCCGACGAGACAAGCCCTGCTTACGCCGAGATGTGCCTCTATGTAGATGGAGATGCACACATCTATGACGGTCAGAATAACAGCCAAGACCCTCTGGAGGGAAAGTGGGAAGTAACAGACCCGCATACTGGCCATATCTATACGCTCAACGTCGAGGAAAGAAAGCGTGCCATCGATAAGACTCCATTTGCCGAGCGCCTTTCGGCTCTCCGTGAGAAGACTTTCAAAGCACTGGATGCCTATCAGGATCTCCCAGCTGAAGCGCGTGGCAAGGACTATGCAGCACTTGCCCATGAGCTTCCTGAAACCCTTGCTGCCTTGAAGCATGAACTTGCAAGACGCATCCCGCAAGAGCCAACGTCCATCGACAAGCGTGCAGGCGAATACCTCGCTACTGGACGCATCGACTGGAAGCCATTCGGCAAGGCTGCGCAGAAAGAAGCCGAAACCCTTGTGCCGGCTCTTTGTACCTTCGCAGAAAAGATGGCAATGGTCGAGGATACCTTCCTCAAAGCCAAGGAAACCAATCTTCCAGAGGGATGCGTCCCACCGGATATCATCCAGTACAAGGATGCTGTCATGGAACTCCGCAAGGCAGCCCCAACCATCCTGCACAATCATCTCTTTGTAGCGGACTTCTCCCGTGAAAAAGAACATTTACTGCAGAATGATTTAGAACGGTCTTATCGAGAAGCAGTCAAGAACATCAACTTCCTACGCGGGAACACCCCGCTCAAGGGCAAAGAGAGCCTTGCCGAGAAAACGATGCGCAAGGTCTACAGCGAGCACAAGGATACGGTCGACTACGACAAGCTCAACCAAGAGACCGTAGCAAGGCTCATCGAGAAGGGAGCAAGCGATAAAAGCATCCGCAAGGTCGCTGAGATTGCTAAGACGATCAACCCCAGCATCCAGGATACCAAAGTCTATGCCAAAGACCTCACAGCGCAAGCCAAGCAGTCTCGCGAAGCAGCGCGAGGCTAATAGGAGAGGAGATGTTTCCATGAAATTCGTTGTTGAAATCCCTGCCGAACAAGAGCAGGCGTTCAAGCAGGCTGTGAAAGACTGCAACGGCTCGTGCCTCATCGGCGACCAAGACCTTGTCTACGAAGCAATCCCTGAAGCACGAATCCGCAAAGTCCTTGAAGCGTGCCGAAGCCATGCCGACCCGCTCCTCCAGAAATACTACACGACAGAGAACCTTCTCCCAGAAGTGAAGGCGTATGTGCATGAACAGTTGAGTGATTACTACCTGGCTGGCACCATCAAAGCCGGTCTTGAAGAACCACTCGAGCATGCCAAGCGCCTTGAGACGTTCTCAAAGAAACGAGGTGTGACACCGGCATACCTCAAACGGGCAAAAAACCTCATCTTGCAGAAGGACATGGACATCACTGGTGCAGATGATGCCGAAGTCGGACGCTGCGGGATTCCCAGCGCACTGACTTCCACCTACAACTATACCGTTACGGCAGGACATTTCCCAAGGTCGCTGATCCGCACTGCTAAGGAACTTTCCCACGACATCCAGTACCTTGATGATGCGCTCTTCCTCTTAGACCCTGCCCGTGATGCAGACGAGTATCGAGGAACCTATACAAAGACCAACGACATCAACGCAAAGCCGACAACGCCAAAGCAGGAAAAAGCAGCCAAGCAGTTGGGGAAGGCAATCACTTCCTTCTCGAAGAAAATGAATACCATTCAAGAAAATATTACGGCAGTCATTGAAGCAGAAGCCAAGCGTGCTCAAGTAGATGCCAAAGAAGCCGTCCACTACGGATGGCTCCCTGACAGACAGAAAGCGAATCAGCTCGCTGTAGCATGTGCCTTGTCTTATGTGGATACTGCCAAAGAGCTTCGCCCTGTCCTTCCAGCTACGTTCCGCGTCCGCACGGATTTTGAAGAAAAGGACATTCATCTCGATGCGCCCTTTCTTAAACTCTATGAGAGCGGAAAAAAGCAGCTCGACTATCTGCGCAGCCGTACTGAACCGACAGGCAAAGAAAGCCTTGCCGAGAAGACGATGCGCAAAGTCTACAGCGAGAACAGAGATACCGTCGACTACGACAAGCTCAACCAAGAGACCGTAGCAAGACTCATCGAGAAGGGCGCAAGCGATAAATCCATCCGTGAAGTCGCTGAGATGGCTATGAAGCTCAATCCGACCATCAAGGACGCTAAGAAGTACACGAAGTATCTTCTCATTCAGGCCAATAACTATTGCAGTAAGAAGGCAGAGAAGTGAATACAAAAAGGGCATGCCCACACGGACATGCCCTTTTGCTATACGGTCCATTAGCCTTCTCGGATTGGCAGATTGTTGTCTTTCGCCACCTTGCGGATAAAATCTACCGGCATTTTTGTATACAAGACGATTTTAGAAAGTACCAGATTATCTTTCAGCATCTCTAGAATATCTTCTATTTTCCCTTTTTTGATACCGCGCTTTTCAATGCCTTCACTGAGATTGCACATTTTCGCCACTCCTTTCTCGAGGTGAGGTGTTACCTCAATGTCAAATTCCTGCGACAGAGTCTGGAGCTTGTCCTCGACCTTGACGTCATCCAGGAGCACCATGTTGAGCATCTTCAAGAGTCCGTGGAGCTCCGTATACCGCTTCTTGCCAAGGCATACCAGGATAGGCGTCAACAGGTCGTAATCAGTTTCTCTTGCCTTTGCATGCCCTTCGATGTGTTCTTCTGTCATACGATAGCGCGTAATGCTGTAAGACCACTTCTTCGTCGGCTCGGTACAGATCCAGATGGAGTAGACCTTCTGGATCTTCTCGTAGTGCGCTTTCGTGAAGATCGTGCCACACTGGCTGGAGATCATCCGGCTGCAATAGAAGATGGCACGCTTCAAGAGGGGATACCCCGGATGGAAGTCATTCTGTGCCTCGATGTTGATGATTAGCTTGATCTTCTTCCTGCTCCGTGGTACGACCGCCGTGAAGCGGATGTCGTAGAACACCGTGCCTTCCTGTTGCGTCTTGTCTTCCGTCTGCTCATTCCGGATACGCAACGCACCGCCACCGTCTGGCTCGACGACAACCGTGCCGACATCCGGCGTCCCTTGGATGTAGTGCCGAGTAATGTCGCGGATGGAGCATCCTTTGAACTCCTCGACACAGGACTGGAGAATACAGGCAATCATGCCTTTCTCGGACAAGACCTCCTTGCACGTCGCGTCATAGCGCATCTTCCTGAGTCGCTCCTGTTCGCTCCGTTCGTCCATGCCATCACATCCTTCCTGCTCTTCTTACCTCTATTTTACAATGCTTGGAATGCTTTCGCAACGCCACCTGTCTGGGGTTATCCACATCTAGCGACAAAATCGGCAAGAAGGATGCGCTTTCTTACGTCCAGATTCTGCTACTCTTTCTGTAGTAGCTGAAAACGAATGCGACTATCCGCTAGAAAGAAGGAAACTATCATGGAATGGACCTTGAATTCAGAAACCGACCTCACACCTTACGGGGTAACGCATCTCCTTGACTTGCAGGAACTCTTAGGAGATAAAGAGTCTGCCACCATTCAGGCAGACGGCAGCATCCGTCTCACCATCCCTGATGCACACGTCAAAGAAGCACTTACCAATCTCTATGAATCCTCGCCGACGCTCCGTAACTATCTGCCACGATTTGGGATGGAGAAAGAAGCCTTCCTTCAGAATGGCATTGCAGCCTTCCGTGAAGGCTTCACCAAAGGCATCAACTTCACCCAGCTCATGATGGACCTTGCCAAAACGGAACAGAAAAACGAAGTGGCCTATCAGGAGTTCTGCAAGATACCTGATATCACGGAATACGAGAAGAGGTACGCGAGATACCTTACGAATCGAGGTATCAAGAAGAATGACTGGGCTTCTGCCACAGCACATCTCCAGAATGGGACGATGTTTCCGCATTACAGTGAGCTTCTCGAGAGCATGAACGGTAAAGGGAAGACGCCACTAGACGCCTACCGTGACGCGGTCAATGACCTCGCTGACACACGGGACCTGCTTGATTTTCTGGGAAAAGCCAAGGATTCCATCTATCTGAACGACCCGAAAATGGATCAGAGAGCAGCGGTCGCTGCAAGCATCTGTATCTTTGAGCCAGACATCGAGTTTTCTGACCTTGCGGCAGAACTCCATAATCCCGACAAGCGGGAAGAATACCGCAAAGAGGGAGACGCACTCTATAATTGCGTCGACCGGCTGGTCGAGCTCCACGATGAAGCAAAAGTGAAGCTCGACTTCCATCCAGATGAAATCACCAAGGAAGACCTAAAAGAACTCATCGTGAAGACAAACGATATCATCAGGAATTACGATTATGCTCGCCTCCGGGAAGGCTATGATCTTGCGCCAGTGCATCCCTTCCAGATGGGCAAGGATGAAGACCAGGGCAAATTCTTTGCCGTAACGGATGCCATCGATACCCTGCGCAATCGCTCTGAGCCAAACCCCAAGCCTTCCCCTGCAGAGAAGGCAATGTATGAGGTTTTCTATGAGCATCCCGATAACTTTGATTATCGCCAGCTCACGATAATGGCCGTCGAGAAGCTTATGGAAAAAGGTGCAAGCAACAAAGCACTCAAGGAAGCCGTTGCCATCGGCCAGGATATCTGCCCGTCCATCGGGAAGACCAAGGATATCTTGAAGGCCGCCGAGAAACGCCATCAGGATATCACGCTGAATGCAGGACGCCAATAAGGAAGGAGGCTATCATGGAAAATCAGGATAAGCACAACGTCACCATCAAGTACTATCCAGAGACTGCCTCTGCTGTCGTCCCTGAGATTGCAGAACTTACCGATCACTTTACCGTCTCGAGCAAGGAAGAGCTGCAGGATATGGCCGAGACTCTCGAACTTCCTGAAGCCGCGAATTACGCCCATATCTTCCTTGATGGCGAAGAATATCCCTCCATTGCCGTCACAAAAGATGGTGAAGTCACGTACTTCGATGAAGATCTGGAACATGCGACGACAAAGCTACGCGCTGAAGACGTGCTCCGCGCGATGGAGCAGGGCATCGTCAAGCTTTCGGATAAGACGAGAGACGATGTAGACAGCCTCCACTGCGAGATCAACGGCTACAACTTCTACTTCACATCCAAGCACGCCGATGACACCCTCGCTGAATACGAGCAGGTCGTCCCGAATCCAATGGACCGCGCCCGCGATGTCCTGCGTGGCCTTGAAAACTTGCGCGACGAAGTAGATGTCGGTGAGTATGAATACTACGCCGATTGCATCCTTGAAGCCCAGCCTGCTGAAAAACCAGACCGCACGGCATTCAGCATGAAGCATCAGTGGATGCAGCAGGCCAAGAACTACTATCTGGAACTCGGCTCAAGCAAGAACCCGGATGCTCCGTATGAAGTGGCGACCAATGCTCTTATCGAGGACGGCTACACCGCTGATGAAATCAAGAAGATTACGCGCCGTTCCGGCGATTCTGCTTGGAATGAGACGGCAAGAGACATCCTGGCTCGTCCATCGACCAAGAAACATCTTCGTGCAATCCAGAAAGCCAAGCCTCCGTTGATGCGTTAAGCCCTGTCCTGAGAGCCATTCATCTGGATGGCTCTCTTTTTCTGCAAAAACAGCACGCTTTCTACGGATCTCATCATGGTATGCTCATCCTATCCAATTCAAGCATAGAGAAAGGAGCGTTACCATGAAGAAACGAGAACCCGTCTGGGAAAATCTCGCAGAAGACATCTACTATGGCATCACGTCCGGCAAGATTCCGCCACAGTACGGAGAAGAAGCCTTCTTCTTCCATCGGAACAACATCGAGTTCCAGGGACGCTGGAGCTATGAGATGGGGGAGCCGTCCATCTGCTTCACCGGCTGGGCTGTCCTCCATACCAAGAAACTCCAGAACATCTACCAACAGACCGACAGCCCGTATACGCTCGCCCATAGAGAAGACCCCAATCATCCTTACGTCTGCCTGCAGGAACGCAACGGCTATCACAAGCTCCGCTTCGATACCGACCGCCTGCGTGGCTGGAACCGCTATGAAGTCCTGCTCTCACACCTCAAAGGACTTTCCTACCAAGAGTTCCTCAAGGAAGCCCGCGAGAACATCGAAGCCATCCTCAAAGGACTCGTCGTGCGCGGAGAACTCGATCAGGAGAGCCTCGACTGGCGTCCAACCGATGACGACCCGGAGAACAACATCTGGAATACCATCGACCAGCCGAAAGCCATCCGCCAAGAGACGCTTGAAGGAATCCTTGATGCGCTTTCGCCATCTTACCAGGAATTCACCACAGACGAGGTTCAGCAGATCAAGAAAGCCCTCCTGCCGAATGTCCCAGAAGACCAGATGGAAGCTTACGAAGAGTACGGTGCCGTATTCTTCGGCGATGTCCGCTATGCGGCTGCCGTCTCGCGAAGCGACAAAGGAAAAGAACCTGACCTCATCCTGATGCCATCTTATGCCAAAGGACGCCAGGACCCGTTCGACAGCATGCAGCTCTCCGACCGTGGCGACCTTTCCCTCCATATCCCTGCCTCGTTCGTGCGGGATGCCTCGTATCCTGCCATCAAGAAGCGGATTGAGACGGAGCTTCGTGAATCGTTCCGCAAGGCACATCAAGAAAACAAAGGCATCCTACCAGCCGACACCATGCATCTTCTGATGCTCATGCACCAGCCGACTGGCTTCTGGGAACGCCTGTATACCGCTTACGAGCAGGCTCCCACCGATACCCTTGCCACCTGCACACTCCCCAAGAGCCCTAAGACCGAAGCCGACCGGCTGGGGGAGAAGCTCATAAAAGACCTCCCGCAACGCGGCAAGCGCGTCCAGCTCGTCTTCTCCCAGCACTCGTCCTATCACATGGAACGTGCCACCTCCGACATCCTTGCCGAGTCCTTCTATGAAGCCGGCTGGGACGTGCACCTTGCCAAGGACTACCATCGGATGGAGCTGACGCACGGCACCTCCTACCTTGAGAGTGCGATCAGCCCCGACGACCGCCACCTCGTGCTCACCGGTGCTGTCACACAGGATGACCTCGAGCTCCTGATTGACCGTCTCCACGGTGACAGGGCGCATTCCTTCTACAAGCTGCAAGGCGTCTTGCACCTCGGCAAGGCCACGCTTCTCACCAAGAAGCAGTGGGAGACCGCCTGTCTCATGCATCCAGACGTCCTCGACGTGGCGCTCACGCAGAGCATCCAAGAAAATCCCCTGCATCCAACAAAAGTGCCAGCTCTTCGCGTCCCAGACCAGTACGAGGATACCGAGAAGGGGAAAGAGCGCGTCCAACTGGCACTCCTGCGCCGTCTTTTAGAGCACGAACGGGATGGCAATATCCAGAAAGATCCGCAGGGACACTACCATCTGTGTCATACCATTCAGAAGCAGGTCACTCGCTGACCTGCCCAGACTGGGCAGGCGCTGGTGCATCAAATACGAATAATATTGTAATTTTGTTGGCTTCATTTTTGATTCAGACCCTTGACTTATCAATAATATTCGTATAAGATAGAGATACAGCAAGACCTTACTTGTAGGATGACGATAACACTTGGTGAATCGACCAAGGCGCGCATAAGAAAGAAGGCAAGTATGACCGCAGATATTCAGAAGTTCACCTGTACAATACCTGTCGAGTTGGAAAAGATGGATTACCTGAATCGTCTCTTGGATTTGTATGCAGCACATGATCCATCTGCCTATAAATTCGCAGAAGCCATCGATTGGGATGGTTCAGATGAATATCTTTTCTATGAGCAGGTCCGTTTCCCCACTGGCTACAGTGCTACAATCCTGATTCGAAGACCTGATGAGACAACGAACCTGCTCCTGGCAGAGGCAACCCTTTACGATGCAAAAGGCATCAAGCAGTACTACTGGGATAAAACTACTCAGTTGGCGGATGAGTGGGTGCTCTATGATGAGCGTAATGGGTATAACGAGTATACCGTCAATATCGTCGAGGAAAAACGCTTTGTCGACCAGAGCCCACTTGGGAAACAACTCTCTAAACTTCGGAACTCGATCTTTCAGTCGATTGAAATCCCTGAAGAGTGCTCACGCAATAAATTCTTCAAGGTACGGGGAAAGTACTATGCATGCCAGACAAAGAAAATGCCGAAGGCTTTGGATACAATCGTCGAGAAACTTGCCCAGCATGACCCATCTCATCCCAGTGTTCAGGTTGCAGGAAACTACCTTTACACGGGGCATATGGATTATGAACCTTTTCCTGCAGACAAAGAAGAAGTCCAGAAGCTCATGCCAGCTCTGCGCGACTTCTCAAAGAAAATGCAGTTTGTACAGGGGGTCTATCAGACCACTCCACCTGAAGCCCTGAAGAAGAACAGCATCCCTCCAGATATCGTGATGTATCTGGATGCTCTGTCAGAACTCAAGGCGGCAGTTCCGAGATTCTTTCAAGATTCTCTCGAACTCCATACAGATTTCTTACAGTTCCGCTTTTCAGAATACCGATCCTCTTACGAGGGGGCAAAAGCCGTTATCGATGCTCTGCGTGGACGGTTGCGCAGGAAGGGAGATGGCACACTCATGTTCGCTTGTACAACGCTTGCCGAAAAGATGATGCGTGAAGTCTACAGTGAACATAAGGATACGGTCGACTACGACAAGCTCAACCAAGAGACCGTAGCAAGACTCATCGAGAAAGATGCAGATGATAAGGCTGTTCATGAAGTAGCAGAACTTGCTCGGTGGCTCAACCCGAGCATTTTGGATACCAAAGCATATGCACAAGACCTCATAGCACAGGCCAAGAGGTCTTGCGAGGTAACATAAAACGGATAAGAAAGGAGAAAGGCCATGCCACTTGATGCACGCTATCTCGGATGCCCTGGCCCTGGACGGAACTGCTTTTCCTGCCCATTCCCGGACTGCTGTCGCCCCGCGACAAATCCCAATGCAGAAGAAGTCGAGATGAATGCGGCCGGCAGGCTGCATGAGAAGACTAAACGGTACGAACCAGACCGCACGGCACTCCGTGGCGTGCGTGGGAAGTACCTTCGCTGGAAGTGGCATCCGTCCGTCTACCAAGAGAAGATGACAACCAGGAAGAAAAGCAAGCAGGAAATCGAGGCCGAGCTCCAGAATCTCTACGGGAAGAAGCTCCGTCCCATTTCCTGCTCGATGGAGAATCGACGCCGAACCAGACTCGACGTGGTTGAGCTCTACTTTCTCCAGCATATCAAGGAAGAGAGCACACCAGAATGCGGATCAGACCAAGACTAGGAGGAATGAACATGTATATCTACCACTCCAATGGGAAGAACGGATACTTGCAGATCTCAAGATGCAAGACCTACGACGAAGCCGTAGAACTTTACACCAAGAACTATTGGGATAAATTCTACAAACAGCTCCACGGTACCTATCCGAACCGTCGCATCGAGTCGGAAGCCGAATTCTTAGAGACCATCGACACGCTTTTCTATCCGGCCCCGTGGCTTCCGAAGAATGCCTGGGACGCAAAGCCCGAGTCCTTTGCCCGCCGTATCCGCGAGATCCATCGCTACGTGCGTGCCGAGCCCAAGCTCGAGGCAATCATGGATGAGAACCTTCCATTCTGACTGAAAGAGAGGGGAGTAGTATGGAATCAGACCTCTACTACGGCTGCTGGGCTGAGTACCGCCTCCAGTACCTCAAGAGTGAGCATCCAGATCTCTATCAGGAGATGAAGGAGCAGGGGACACTCGATGCGCACCTGCAGGGCATCGAGGAGACCTATGAGGAGAAGGCCGAAAGACTCAGTACACAGCTGCAGAAAGAGCAGGGCGTCACGCTCTCGCTCAATAACAAGGACCTCATGACGTGGCTCAAGAAGATCAATGCCATTGATGCGCAGGTCAAGGAGATCCTGCGGCAGGAAATCTGCCAGTGAGTGACGGCCTCCTGCGAGGCCGTCATTTGCATTTCTTGCAGAATCCGGTATAATAGATATACCGCATGAAGTAAATGGACTCTTTTGCGAGAGAGTATCAATATATGGAGTGCAGTGAAAAGAAAGGATCAAACAGAATGGATTCATTAGAATTATTTTGTGGAACAGGTGGCTTGGCGTTAGGGCTGCAGTCTGCGGGCTTTCATCATACAGATCTCTACGAATGGGATAAAGATTCCTGTGATAATATCAACTATAACATCCATAATGGATACGATGCGATACGTGATTGGCGCATCCATAATGTGGATGTGAGGGATGTTGATTATTCTCCCTTTGAAGACAGAATTCAGGTCGTAGCAGGAGGCCCCCCGTGCCAGCCGTTCTCACTGGGTGGTAAACATGCCGCCAATAAAGATAAGCGAGATATGTTCCCAGAGGCGATTCGAGCTGTACGGGAAATAAGACCTAAAGCATTCATTTTTGAGAATGTGAAGGGGTTATTACGAAAATCGTTTTCTACCTATTTCAATTATATTTTATTGCAATTACAACACCCAGAAGTGACACGGAACCCAGAGGAAACGTGGGAAGGCCATTTATCCAGACTCGAGAGACATCATACGGCTGGTATAGAAGAAGGCCTTGGCTACAATGTCGTATTCCGCTTATTGAATGCGGCGGATTACGGTGTACCTCAACAACGATTCCGTGTCATCCTTGTTGGTTTCCGAAATGATTGCCATATCCAATGGGCTTTCCCTCATCCAACGCACTCGAAAGAACAGCTCCTGTACGAGAAGTGGATTTCCAAGACCTATTGGGATGAACATGGATTGAGGATTCCTGATACAAATCCATTGAGCACCAAACGGATTCAATCCTTGCGCGAGACCATTGAATCTTCCATGTTCCCGCTCAAACGATGGCAAACGGTCCGAGATGCCATCGGAGACCTGCCGGACCCGAGGACACCTGTTGCCGAAGCTATCTTGAATCATGAGTTCCGAGCTGGTGCTAAAGCTTATGCAGGACACTCAGGAAGCCTTTTAGATGAGCCATCCAAGACCATCAAAGCGGGAACGCATGGTGTTCCTGGAGGAGAGAATATGTTCGTGGATGATAAGGGGAACTTGCGTTATTACACCGTAAGAGAAAGTGCACGCATCCAGACATTCCCTGATACATACGCATTCCATTCTTCGACGACAGAGAACATGCGCCAGATAGGGAATGCTGTCCCTGTCCAACTAGCCAGAGTTGTCGGGAATTCCGTTTATCAACAGTTGCGCGAGGTGGTATGAGTTCATGACAAAATCAGCAAAAAAGCCAGATATCCCTATCTATCCACCTTATAATCCTTTGGATAAACGGAATATCGGTAATAGCGTTGCTGCTAAGATGATTGAGAGTGAAGTCCATCCATTACCACCTGCACCATTCATTGCAGCTGGGGTATATGCCTTATATTATATGGGGGATTATTATTGCTATGAGCCACTGACGCGGGCGAATCAAACCACCTTATATTACCCAATCTATGTTGGTAAGGCTATCCCCAGTGGAGGACGGAAAGGCAATAGGTTGGATAATGCCGATCCGGGCAAAGCTTTATATAAGCGATTGAAAGATCATGCACATTCTATTGAAGCGGCCAACAATTTACAACTGGACGATTTTCGATGCAGATTTATATCGGTAGATGATATATGGATTCCTTTGACCGAGACACTGCTCATTGAAAAGTTCTGCCCGGTATGGAATCTAGTGCTGGATGGCTTTGGCAATCATAACCCCGGGAAAGGACGAAAAGATGGGGATATATCCTCCTGGGATTGTGTTCATCCTGGGCGAAAGTGGTCGAATAAGACACAGTCTACGCTCAAGGATAAGGAAACACTAGAAAAACGTGTTATCCAATATCTAGAAGCATATCTGCATAAGACCTGAGTATGGATTGCGAGGAAGGTGAACTGCTATGAGAAAATGGGAACTCATCCGAAACGACGTAGAACAACTTACCATGCCGATGACCTTGGAAGAGAGAAAGTGCTTCCTGCGCCTCGTAAATGACCTGAAGGATGCCTGCACGACCTTGCCACGTTATGAGCAGGCACTTTGTGAGGCGGCCCGCATAAGCGCCGATCTCCGAGCAGAATGCAACCTGGCACAGGGAAACACTCCTGCTTCCATCGATACCAAGGCATACGAAGAAGAATTCCTGCAGAAGTGGAAGGCACATGCCGGCATTGAAGCACCTGCAGTGGAACCACATGAGGAAGCTGAGAACCCCCCTGCGCCCAAACAACGGAAACCCTTCCCCGAAAACCAATCCTTTGGCTTTTGGGCTGATTGGCGTCACAGCTACCTAGAAGAGCATCAGCCTAAGCTCTGGCAGAGACTCTTGGACGAAGGGCGTGCAGAAGCGTATTTGAGAGCCTTCGATGAAGAGATACAAGAAAAAGCCGACCGCTTGGAAAAACAGATGATTCCGAAGTTCGGCCTGACCGAAGACCTCAAAAAGCGCGACCCGATGGCCTGGGTGGGTGTATACAACAATCTCCGACAGGCCATCCGTGAAATCCTCCAAGAAGAGATTTACTCGCCAACATTGTAACCTGACAAGAAAGCAGGATATTTCCTGCGTCATCCTCTGCTACCATATCTGTAGCACCAGAAAGCACGCCATGCCCTTGTGCATGGCGTGCTTTGTCTATACAGATAGAAACGGAGGAATCGATATGCCAAAGCCCATCTCCATCGGCACCCTTGCTATCGCCAACCATGATTTCGAAAAAGAACTCCGTAAGGACCCAGCTGCCTTCCGTGCCTTCCTCGACACAATGGCCAACTTCCATAAGTACCCGCTGGAGTCTCAGGAGAGCCTGCACCAAGCAGGCATCAAGGAACGCATCCCGCTTGCCACCCCTGCTCAGTGGAAGCAGATCTGTGATCGTCAGGTAAAAGAGGGGGGAATCGGCATTCCCACTCTTCGGACCGTCCTTGTCCCGCGCAAGAACATGCCTCCACGCCGGCGACCTGAGATCTGCATCGTTTACCCGCTATCCGCTACCGAGCCTATCGAAAAAGAGAACGCTCAGGAAGTCTCTCTTTGGCAGTTCGATGCAGCTCGCCATGCCAATATCCTCAGTAATGTTCTCCCGGGCTCTTCCAGCCTTGCCGAGCGCATCCGCGTCCGTGTCCTCGAGCGCCTGCCTGAGAATAGTGGCGACCCAGAAGCCATCGCTGCCGCAACAGCGCACATCGTCCTGCACCGCCTCGACCTAGAAGACGACTATGCCGTCTCCGAGCAGGCTCTACAGAATATGCCTATCCATAAAGTCCTCGAGAACTCCCAGCGCGAAGCCTTTGCCATCCTTGAAGCCATTGGCAAAGAAGTGAAGGCACAGCAGAAACAGGAAGCTGAGAGAGAACAGGAGCAGGAAGCATCCCGCGCCCGCACGGTGACGGATGAGCCAGAAGAAGCGATGGAGGAGACGCCAGAAACTCTTGGCATCGACCCGAGCATGCTGGAAGATGAGAGCGCACCAGAAGAGACCATCGCACCGGAACCGCCGGCAGAAGAACCCATCGACGCCGATGCCCTCGGCATCGACCCGAACACCTTAGAGGATGAGACCACGCCAGAAGATCTGGAACCATCCCCTGAAGAGCCTGCGCCGGAATCCGCCGATGACGACGATACCTTCGAGACGCCGGATGACCTTGGCATCGACCCCAACACCTTGGAAGATGAAGATGAGGAGGAAGAAGAATTCCTCACGCCGGAAGACTACGGCATCGACCCTGACGAGCAGGATGCTATCGAGGCCTCGGAGCAGGAACTCCAGCAGGCCGTGAAAGAGGAAGAAGCACAGGCCATCCACCTGGCAGAAGGAACACCGTTCACCTTCTCCATCCAGCCGGGCTGGACCGAAGAGCAGGCCGTCGACGAAGCCGTCTCTTCAATCGAGCGCCTCACGCTCGGCTACCAGGAAGAAGAGGGGAGAGCCTTCCCGTATGAGCAGGCCATCCATACCATCTGGCAGACCGTCTGCCATGAGACCGGTTATGCGACCGAGAACCTTGAGCGCGTGACAGATGCCCAGGAGATTGCCATCCATACCATCTTCACCATCGAGGCCATGCGCGCCGAGGACGCCAAGAGGGTGGCTGCACCAAAGCAGGAACAGCCGGCTGAATCCCAACAGCCTTCCCCAGAAGCAACACCTGCAGAGGAACCCACGCAGCCTTCCCCGGAAGCCTCTCTTTCGATGAACGACTCTATCCGTGACTGGTTCAAGGAAGCGCGCCCAGACCTTGATGATTACGAGCTCATCTCGGACATCACCTTCCAGGAACTCCTCGATGCCATGCGGGAAGGCTATGAAGGTTATGCTGTCATGGGTCATGGCGTCGACACGTTCCTCCGTGAAGCCATCTTCGAGGAACTCTCCAAACGCTCCGGCCTGCCGTATGGCGAGATCTATGACATCTGGATGGACGCCGAGCGCCCGTATCCTAAAGAATCCATCCGCGATTGGTATCATTACAAGAAAAACCTGCGGGACCCGAAAGTCAACGAGATGCACGAGATGACCTTCGATGATCTCCTCACGCGCCTCCAGAATGGCGAGGACGCTTATAAGGTCATCGGCGTCGAAGACAGCGCCATCCGCGAGATTCTCCTGCAGGAGCTTGCCCACCGCTATGAGATTTCCATCGACGAATTCCTGCAGCCAAGCAGGGAAGAGAAACAGGAAGAAGCAGCCAAAGAAGAGAGCCAGAAGAAGTCTGTCGAGGCGCTCTTTGACGACATCCTTGCCCCGGACCGTCCTATCCCGAAACCCATCGACGAGCTCACGAAAGATGATTTCGTCCGCGACTGGTACCGCGATCAGTACCCAGAAGACGCAGCAGGAAGCCACATCCCGCTCCAGATGACCTTTGGGCAGCTCTTTGCCCAGCTTGAGAGAGGAAGAAGCATCGACGAGATCATCCCGAACCTCGGCACAGACCCCATCATCCGTGAGCGCATCCTCTCTGGCACCAGCACGGTCATGGGGGATGACGCGCAGGCTCTGCAAGATGCCATCTTGAAGAAGCAGCGCGAAGACACAGGAGATTACCATCCGCCAATCGAGCCACGCGAAATCGGCGACCCGACTCTCCTTGATTTCTCCATCCCCGGCACGCGCACGCAGGCCTTCGA
>ERZ773202.1116-NODE-1116-length-18869-cov-5.469863_pt1 | contig 18869 bp, 26 predicted proteins | sample MGYA00580998_ERZ773202 | MGnify/ENA primary metagenome ERZ773202 (study PRJEB29015, sample SAMEA2737803) | human gut metagenome | biome: human gut; feature: human-associated habitat; material: faeces | place: China | collected 2012 ...
TGGGGGTATTGAGTGTTTCGCCCAAAAACGGCGTGACCAGGGCGGTGCACACCCCTGTGAAGATCGGTTTTTTCATAAAATCCCTCCCGTGCAGTCTATGCCCGGGAGCTGCCTTTTGCCTGTTGCAAAACGGCGGGAAATGGGTTATACTATATAAAGAGATTTTTTGCAATATTTCGGAGGAAATACCATTGAAGACCCATGATTTTTATTATGATCTGCCGGAAGAGCTGATTGCCCAGACCCCTCTGGAGCAGCGTGACGCTTCCCGGCTGATGACTCTGGACCGGGTGACCGGGGAGGTGGCCCATAAGCATTTTTACGACATTATCGATTACTTAAATCCCGGCGACTGCCTGGTGATGAACGATTCCCGGGTGCTGCCCGCCCGGCTCCTGGGCCACCGGCCCACCGGTGGAGCGGTGGAGGTTCTGCTGCTGCGGGACCTGGGGAATAAGTGCTGGGAGTGCCTGTGCAAGCCCGGCAAGAAGATGCAGCCGGGGAACGAGGTTTCCTTCGGCAACGGTGAGCTCACCGCCACGGTGAAGGAGGTCCGGGAGGACGGCAACCGGGTGGTGGAATTCCACTATGAGGGCATTTTCCTGGAGGTGCTGGAGCGCCTGGGCAAGATGCCTCTGCCGCCCTATATCACCAAGCAGCTGGAGGATCAGAGCCAGTATCAGACCGTGTATGCCAAGGAGCTGGGCAGCGCGGCCGCACCCACGGCCGGCCTGCACTTCACCCCGGAACTGATGGACACCATCCGCGCCAAGGGTGTCGGTATTGCCGAGGTGACACTGCACGTTGGTCTGGGCACCTTCCGCCCCGTGCAGGAGGATGAGATCACCGACCACAAGATGCACAGCGAGTGGTATTCCATCAGCGAGGAGACCGCCCAGCGCATCCGCGACACCAAGGCTGCCGGTCACCGCGTAATCGCCGTGGGCACCACCAGCTGCCGCACCTTGGAAGCCGTGGCGGCCAAGTATGGCGAGATCCGCGCCTGCAGCGGCAATACCTCCATTTTCCTGTACCCGGGCGTCAAGTTCAACTGCATCGACGGCCTGGTCACCAACTTCCACCTGCCGGAGAGCACCTTGATCATGCTCATTGCCGCACTGTATGGCTACGACAAGACCATGCATGCCTACAAGGTGGCCGTGGAAGAGAAATACCGCTTCTTCAGTTTCGGTGATGCGATGTTTATACGAGGCGGGAACGACCCGGAAGATAAAAAGTAATGAAAAAGTCCAGAAGCCATGCGGGTTTCTGGACTTTTTTCTTATTCGGCGGTTTTGTACGAAAATCGTAGTTCAATGCCGTTTTTGAGCAAAATTGAGGTGGTAAGGCCATCTTTTATACAAAAGTTTGAGACCGTTTCGTTGAGGAAATCCTTGACGATTTTGGGGTCGATCTTGCGGATGAAACGCTCGTAGTTCACAGAGCGCTTGTCCAAGAGCTGCTGGGTCAGGATGAACTGGCTGGCCTTCTGCATGAATGCCTCATCGGAAAGCGACAGGTCGAAGGCATTGGCGATGTCCAACTCGTCGATGCGGGAGTCTACCTCGCTGAGGGCTTTTGTGATACGCTCACGCTCGATGTTGAAGTCTTTGCTTGCCATCTCGTCATCTCCGTAGAGATAGATGGTCTTCAGGCGGTTGAGAGCGCGCTCAAGCCGGCGTTTCTCGGAGAGCAGCAGATCGCGTTCGCTCAAGTCCGCACTGGACTCCGTGGCCGCGATGGTAGGAGATTCAAAGCGCTTCTCGTCAAAGCCGCTGCGCAGGTGGTTGTATAGTTCTTCGAGGCCCGGACGCTCGATGTGGTCAACGCGGGAAAGCGCTTCGCCACGTAGCAGCTTCTTCTCCAATGTTTCGATGGATGTCGTTCTGCCGAAGGAGTTGGATGCCTTTATCAGGTTGGCGAAGAAGTTCAGCACGAAGGGACCGAGGGCTACATCGGAGACGTACTTGTTGGTGCAGTCCTCGGATTTGCGTCGCCGGGAACAGATGTACATAGACGGTCTCCAGCCGTCCGCCCGGACTTTATCGGTGGTTGCAGCCATCGTGGAGCCGCAGCAACCGCAGGTGAGCAGCCCGGCGAAGACGTGGACGTTTTTCCGCTGATAGGTGGCGTTCTTGTTGTAGCGCTTGCTTTCCAGAATGACACCGACAGCAGCCTGTCGTTCGGGGGACACAATGGCTGGGTGGTGGTTCTCGACCAATACCCATTCGTCCTTGCCCTTTTCGCGGAAACGCTTTGTGTTGGACTCGTCGCGGTAATTGTACCGATACGTTCCAGAGTAGAATGGACTGGAAAGAATCGTGTGGACGGTGGTCGGACTCCAGTCGTTGCCAGCGCGGGTCTTTATTCCACGTTCATTCATAATCCGAGCAACCCGGACAATGGACTTTTCGGACTCGTACAGGGAGTAGATCAGACGGACGATTTTGGCCTCGTCCTCGGCGATGGAGAAGGTCTTGCTCTCTTTATCATAGGAGTACCCGTAGGGAACCTTGCCGCCGTTCCAGATACCATCATTGGCGCGGGACACAAAGACGGCGCTGACTCGCTCAGAGGTCGTTTTGCGCTCCAGTTCCGCAAAGATCAGGATGATTTTGAGCATGGCTTCGCCCATCGCGGAGCTGGTATCGAATTGTTCGTTCTTCGACACGAAGACCACGCCAAGCTCTTTCAGCTCGGCGTACATGACGGAAAAGTCCAGAAGGTTACGGCTGATACGGTCGATTTTCCAGACCAGCAGGTGAGAGAACTCGCCGGTCCTCATTCGGGCCATCATCTGCTGATAGTCTGGACGGTCGGTATTTTTGGCAGAGTAGCCTGCATCCTCGAAAATCACATAGTCCGAGATGCCGAGGGCATATTTTGCATAGTTGATGAGTTCTTCTCGCTGGACGGGAAGACTAGCCCGGTCAACCTGATACTGCGTTGAGACTCGAACGTATATGGCGGCTTTCTTTTCCTCAAAGCGTTGTGCCGCCTTCTTCACCACATAGCCCATTGCGGAACCTCCAGAAGATAATGATAGCTGAAGAAAAAGCAGCTCCGTGCGTAGTGCGGGGCTGCTTTTCTGTTATGCACAAAAAGGAATGATAGAAACTATGCAAAATGTCGGGGGGGGGTACACATTCAAGGAATCGACAACGGCATCACGGATGCTGCCATAGTCTACAAGGTATGGGTCCAGCTTTTGCAGCATAGTGAGAGAGATGGTCTTCTGAGGGCCGCACTGCTCGTCCAGAATATGAGTCGGTACGATGTAGAAGTCCCATCCATCCAACACCAATGGGTTGGCCCGTTCCCGCACGGTCTCGGTATAGAGGCAGAACACATACACATCGGACTGCCGCATGACCTCCTCAGCATAGCCGTTGATGGAGTCCCAAGCTCTTGTTGGACGGATGCTGAACTGGATGTTAGACAGCCTGCCATCGCCCTGCCGCCATGCCTGAAGATATGCGCAGCTCTTGACCTCGATGCGCACTTCATCGCGGGCCTCGCCATTACATACCCAGTTGTAGGGGAAAGAGATGTCGTAGGGAGTCCAGTCATCGTTGGTTCCGCTCAGATCAACGCCCAGCGCGGCCGATACGATGAACTCGCAGTAGGAGCCCCGCAGGGTATTGTTGAGCAGGTCTGAGGCGTTCCAGCGCCAGTAGTCACTCAAGGATTTACCAATGGGCATATCATCGAAGACGATAAGCTCGTCCCCGGTACATTGCTTCGTCATGATTTTCACCTCCTCGAAAAGTCAACCCGTATCAGCCTACGTCGGCTTTTTCCTCATGTTGCATGGACGTTATGATGACCCGCTGCTCTGGGGTCATATAGCGGTCGAGCAGCGACCACAAAACCTGCCGGTCTGCGATGGACGCTTTCTCGTAGCAGGCGACTAAGATGTTGACGTCGGGCGGCGTACGGCCTGCAGCGGGCAGATCGGCACCGACCAAAACGTCCAGCGTCACGCCCAGCACAGAGGCCAGCTCCACAGCGGTCTCGATGTTCGGCGTTCTATCGCCGGAAACATAACGTGAGATAGTAGTCTCCGTCGTGTTGATACGTTCTGCGACAGCACGCTGCGTGAGGCCGCGCTTGTCGATGAGTTCTTTGAACTGTTTGGCGAACATGGCTTTGCTGTACATAGTGATACCTCCCAATGTAGCTTACTTACCAAGTTTATAACATACTTGTCAAAGAGTAAACAAAACTTACCAAAATTATCATTTTAAGATTGACATATACCATATTGGTAAGCTATAATGAAGACACAGAAAGGGGGTGAGCAGATGAATAGCTCCAAGCTCAAGGGCATCCGGGTCGAGAAGGGAAAGACCCAGAAGAATATGGCCGAATTGATCGGCAAATCGCTTGTTACCTACTCCAAGAAGGAGCGCGGAGAAGTCGAGTTCTCCAATGAGGAAATGAGCATTGTCGCCAAGGCGCTTGACCTGACCAGCGATCAGGTCAACGCTATTTTTTTCGACGACAACTTACCGAAAGGGTAAGTATACGCATGGCGGTTTGCTGATGTCTAAAGTATAACGCATCAAGGGGGCAAAGAAAATGGGACGCGATGCCGCAAAAGCCTGTGAAAACCAGTGCTTCCGATGTAGGAAAGAGGCCGCAAAGTACAACGATAAGCTCGGTAGCCGTGAAGGCGCTGCGGAACTGCTCGGAATCTCGGTTTCGAGCCTTGCGGATTACGAGCTGGGCAATACGAAGGTCATCCCGGTGGATAAGGTGGTGCTGATGGCAGACATCTACAATGCACCGGAGCTGATGGCGTGGTATTGTTCGTCGGAATGCCTTATCGGAAAGAGCCTCGAAATGCCGTCCCCTGAAATTGCCTCGGTAGAGCGTACGACCATGAAGCTGCTGAAGCAGCTCCGGCAGGGTGACATCGAGCAGGTCAAGGAAAAGCTCATCGACATCACGGCAGATGGCATCATCTCCAAGGATGAGTGGGCAGACCTGACCGAAATCCTCGACTACCTCGACGGACTGATTCGGGCGGCGCGGGAGCTGAAGCTCATTGGCTCCAAGCTCCTGAACGGAGGCGCAGACGATGGCTGACATCCAAACGCTGAAGAAGTTGCTGGCCGAAGAATATGGCATCACAACCGCAAGAGAACTCGACGAAGCCATGAAGAAAATCGGAGGATTGAATATCGGCGTGTTTGCATCGCCGGTAAGAAAGGATGGAACGAAACATGAAAAAGTACGCAGTATTGCACGAGCCGGGTGACATCGTTACGCTGGCCGGAACCAGATTTGTGGTGCTGGATGTTGAGCGTCGTGGTAGCCTGCCGGACAGCCTGTTCCTGCTGGCGCTGGAATCGGTTGGTGCTTCTGAATTTGGAAGCTCCAACAACTACGCAGAGAGCGACCTGAAGAAGGCCGTGGACAAGTGGCTGGAGGACATGGGCAAGAGGGGTCTCGACAACGCCAAGCTCATCCCCCGCGAGATCGACCTGACCACGCTGGACGGTTCCGGCTGCTATGGGAAGTTGTCGGTGAAGGCTGCGCCGCTTACACTGGATGAAGCTCGCGAGTACGCTGACATCATCCCCAATGCGGAGCGGTGGTGCTGGCTGGCGACCGGTTGGAGCGGTCCCAGCAAGTCGGACGGTGGCAACGCCCTGTGCGTCGACTCCAATGGCGACTGGTACAACTACGGCTGCTCCCTCTCGAACGGCATCCGCCCCGCTTTGAAAATCCCCTCTGACCTCTTGCTTGACTCTGCGGACAAGCCCGACTTGAGCGAGGTTCCGACCGATACGTTGCTCGAAGAAATCCGCCGCAGGGTCGTGGACAAGGCATGAGCGCCGATAAGCTGACGGAAGCGCGGGAGGCAGCGGAAAGCTCGCTGGGGTTCAAAATCCCGGATGTGGTCGCCACCAGCGTTCTCTGGTATGCCCGGCGCAAATGTGAGCTGGCAGAGCAGCCGGAGAGCTACCTTCCGCTTCTGTACGAAACCGAGCTGACCGACTACTATATGCGGTTAGCAATCAACCTGAAGGGAGAAAAGCAACGTGAGCAACGAATGCGTGAAGCCCGAAATTCCGCAGTTCCCGGAATTGACATTTGAGGAAGAACGGCATCTCTACTACCTGAACGGGCTGGAAGTACCCAGCGTGACCACGCTGATGAAGCCGCTGTCCAGTGACTTCTACAGCACGGTGGACCCGGAGGTTCTGAACAAGGCCGCAAAGCGCGGCACGGCCATCCACAATGCGGTGGAGAACTACGCCAAGTTCGGCATTGAGGACATTCCGCCGGTGTATGCCGGGTATTTTGCCGGCTTTCGGGAGTGGTGGGATAGCCGCAAGCCGGAAGTTCTGGCGACCGAAACCAAGGTCTACCACAAAATCCTGCGGTATGCAGGCACGGTCGATCTGCTGTGCATCATCGACGGCAGGGTGACGCTGGTGGACTACAAGACATCGGCACAGGTGAACAGCAAGCTCTGTGCAGTCCAGTTGGAAGCCTACGACAGGGCATGGGAGAGCCACGGCATCAAGGTCGATGACCGGCTGATTCTTCACCTGTCCAAGAAGGGCTATCAGGAAGTAAAGTTTTCCCGGAGCGGGAAATGCTGGTCGGTGTTCTCGTCCTTGATGACGATTAAGAACTACATGAACGAGTGATTTTTAGGAGGTTCGACAGATGGAAAAAGAAACTATGGTAGCGACCGTACCGCAGACCGAGATCGTGGATGAGCAGCAGCTTACCCGTGACGTGACCGACATCGAGTTTAAGGCGGAGTCGCTGGTCATCCAGTCGGATGCTGACTACGCCACGGCTGGTGAGTTCGGCAAGATGCTGAAGAAGAAGGCATCGCAGGTCACGACGTTCTTCAAGCCGATGAAGGACAGCGCCTATCAGGCACACAAGGCGGTCTGCGACAGGGAAAAGGCCATGCTGGCTCCGCTGCGCAACGCAGAGAAAATCGTCAAGCAGGCGATGAGTGCTTATGTTGAAGAGCAGGAGCGCAAGCGCCGGGAAGCTGAAGAAGCTGCTCGACGGGCTGCGGAAGCTGAACGGGAGCGCAAGATTCAGGAAGCGGCTACGCTGGAAGCCGCTGGTGACGCAGATGGAGCGGAGGCCGCCTTTGAGGAAGCCGCCATCATGGATGATGCTGCAAGCTATGCGGTAGTGCCTGCCGCAGCCACCCCGAAGGTTTCCGGCGTCAGCACCTCGAAAGACTGGGAAATCGTCGAGATCGACCCCAAGGCGGTCCCGCTGGCGGTGGCGGGCATTGAGCTCCGCCCGGTCGATCAGGCCGCTGTTATGCGCCTCATCCGTGCCTCGAAGGGCCAGATCGAAATTCCCGGCATCACCTACCGTCAGGTCGCAAAAATGAGCTTCAGGGGGGTAAAAGAATATGTCTACTGCTATGAGCAAAGCTGAGAGCAACGCTCTCGTTGTCAGCTACGATGTTCTTGGCACGCACGTTGAGCTGGATTTGGATTTCGTGAAGAAGTACCTCGTTCGCGGCAGGGCAGAACTGGTAAGCAATCAGGAAATCGTGTTCTTTATGAGCACCTGCCGCCAGCAGAAGCTCAACCCGCTGGTTCAGGGCGAGGTCTACCTCATCAAGTACAGCAAGGATGACCCGGCGCAGATGGTCGTTGGCAAGGATGCCTACCTCCGCAGAGCATTTGACCACCCGGACTACCTGTTCAAGAACGACGGCATCACGGTACAGCGTGGGAACGAGATTATCCAGAAAGAGGGATGCTGCCTCTATCCGGGTGAAACTCTGGTTGGCGGCTGGTGCCGCGTTACCTTCATGCGGAACGGCAAGGAACGCACTGCATTCAAGGAAGTTGCCTTTGCCGAGTACAACAAGGGAAAGGCAAACTGGAACTCCAAGCCTGCCACCATGATCAACAAGGTCGCTGTCAGCCAGTGCGTGAGGGACGCTTTCCCGAAGGACTATGAGGGTGTGTACTCCGAGGATGAGATGATTGCATCTGGCGCTATCCCGGCGGAATACAGGGAGTTGGATGACCCGAAGCCGGAAGAACAGCCGGCCGAGGAAGAAGACCCGGTCATCTCGCAGGAGCAGCGCCAGCAGCTTTTCAAGGCGGCGCAGGCAAACTTCGGCAAGGACAAGGGCAACGCCGTGGTCAAGTCCATCATCGAGGAGATGGGGCTGACCTCTACGACCGGCATGAAGATGTCCACCTACAACAAGGTGGTCGAGCGGCTGGTCGAGATCTGCACGGCCCACAAGGCGGAGCTGGAAGCTGAGGAAGGCACCAAAAATGACGGTGCGGCTGAAGAATAAAGCCACCGGTGGAAAAGGAAGGTGAGGGGATGCCGTGGATAAGCGTACATCAGGAGGTGGACGGTACGAAGCTCCGTAGATTATACCGTGCCATCGGGTGTTCCAAGTTTGAAGCCCTCGGCATCCTGAACTTCCTGTGGTTCTGGGGAATGAAGAACGCCGATGAGACCGGGCTGGTCAAGGATGCAGACCTCGAAGTCCTGAGCCGATACCTGTACGGCTGCGGCGAGGACTGCCAGCTCGACATGGGCAAAGTGGTGCAAGCCCTTGTGGACACCGGCTGGATTGATGTGGTGGCCGATGGCTTTTACATCCATGACTGGGACACATGGCAGGAACAGTGGTATAAGCTCCAGAAAAACCGCAGGCTGGATGCTGAACGAAAGCGGAAAGCCCGTCAGATAGAGCGAGAGGCCGCAAAGCCTACACCGAAGACCCCGGAGCCGGAACAGATGGAACCTCCTGTGGAACCAGAAGTCAAGCCGCCTGCAAAGCCGAAACCCGATAAAAAATCCTATGCGGAGTTCGTGAAGATGAGCGAAGCAAACTACGACAGGCTCGTGAAACTGTACGGCAAAGCCTTTGCGGACGCCTGCATCGTAGAACTCGATCTCTACAAGGGGGCGAAGGGCAAGAAGTACAAGGATGACTACCGGGCCATTTTGAGCTGGGTAGTTGACCGTGTGAAGGAAAAGAAACCGGGGCTGCTCCAGCAGAGCATGAGGGAGGCAGCACCAGATGAAGACAATCCGTTCAGAGAGTGGGGTGAGCAGAGTGGGTGAATTTGACAGCCTGCTGCAAGGTGCTGTTCGTCAGGCGCAGGCGGCAAATCAGCCGGAGAACGGTGATTACTACGACGATGAAGGGTTCCTCGTCTGCGGGAACTGCCACACCCGTCGGCAGGTAGAAGTCAATATGCCCGACCTGAAAGCCGTTCCGTTCGACCCTAAGAAGAAAGTCCGGGTCAAGATGCCGGCATCCTGCCGCTGCCGGGCAGAACGGCGGAAGCAGGAAGAGCAGATGCTCATGCAGGACCGGGAAATGCGGGCGGCGCAAACGCTTCAGCGGCAAAGCCTCATGGACGAACGCCTGCGGGACATCAGCTTTGACGGATTCCAGCAGACTAAGGATAACGCCTACAACCTGAAGCTCTGCCTGCGGTATGCAAAGCATTTCGACGAGATGCTGGCAAAGAATCAGGGGCTTTTGTTCTATGGAGGGGTCGGAACCGGCAAGACGTTCGCAGCGGCCTGCATTGCAAACCATCTCCTGAGCCTGAAAATTCCGGTGGTCATGACCTCGTTCGTGAAGCTGCTGGAATCCATGCAGGGCTTCAGCGAAGATGACAGCGCTCTGATTGCCCGGCTGAACAGGGCAAAGCTGCTCATCATTGATGATCTCGGCGCTGAACGCAGCACAGACTTTGCGCTGGAAAAGGTCTACGACATTGTGGACAGCCGGTACAGAGCCAAACTCCCCATCATCCTCACCACGAACCTGAGCATGACCGAAATGAAAGAATCTGCGGACATCCGCTACACCCGCATCTATGACCGTATCTTTGAAATGTGCTACCCGATGCAGTTCACAGGTCGGTCGTGGAGAAAGGCGGAAGCGGCCCGCAGATTTGACGAGATGAAGAACTTTTTGGAGGGCAACGATGGATAAAGTTATCATCGCAAGCGTTGAGGACCGGCTTACGGTAGCTGCCATCCTCGTAAAGAACGACTACACCGTCCGGCAGGGCAAGCAGCTCCGGCAGGGCAAGAAAAGCTACGAATACTATCTGGAGTACACTCCGAACGACAAGCCGAAGCAGGCGGCAGGGGAATGAGGACGCAATTCTGCATCTACGGGGAGCCGCGAGGTAAGGAACGCCCGAAATTCTCAACCGTATGCGGCCATGTGACAGCCAGAACCCCGGAAAACACGGTTCTGTACGAAAACCTCGTAAAGACCGAGTACAGAATCCAATCCGGGGTTCGGTTTGCTGATGACGCCATGTTGAGCGTGAGGATTTTTGCGTTCCTCTCCGTCCCGAGGTCGGCCAGCCAGAAAAAACACCTTGCCATGATCGACCGCCTGATACGCCCGACACGAAAGCCTGATTTCGACAACATCGGCAAAGTCATCTGCGATGCCCTGAACGGCATTGCCTACCGCGATGATGCCCAGATCGTAGACGCACTGGTTCGGAAGTTCTACTCCGACACCCCGCGTGTTATCGTTGAAATCTCAGATATACCGTATGAACAGTAAAGGAGAAAGACTATGAGCGACAAAACGTATGTGCTGTCCCTGAGCGCGGACACCTTCAACGCCTTCAAGATGGACTTCGACAGCGCCCTCCAGCGCTTGCTTCAGAAGATGGACAGGCTCCAGAGCGACAGCGCCTCCATCAACTGCAAAATCAGCGTGGCACTGACCCCGGCTCCGGAACGGAACTTCGATGCAACGCGGGAGGGGGACACCGTGCAGGTGATGAAGCCCAGCTTCAGCCACGAGATCAGCACCGAAATCAAGGTCAAGGACAAAACGACCGGCAACCTCTCCGGCAACCGCAAGCCGGTGTGGGATGAGGAGCTGATGGAGTATGTGATGAAGGACATCGACGATGGGCAGACCTCGCTTTTCGACACGGCCAAGAGCCGCCAGAATGCTGCGTCCCCTGTGGAGCAGGAACCGCCCCAGCTCCCGGAAGGCATCGTGGATGTTGACTACACGGTCATCAGCGATGACAAGGGCTACATCCTGCGCAACCCCGATAAGTGCGGAATCAAGGACCAGTGGGGCATCCTCAAAGTCCTTGTGGGAGAGCGGATGACGGTGAGCCGGAGTGCAGGCCATTGCTATGCGGAGACCGCAGACGGCATCATCGCCCTCGGTTCTGCCTACCTCGCAGAAGACCCCCGCCATGTGGATGACAGCATTCTGGAGCCTCATCTGGCAGAGGAGATCGCCTGCAACGGCTTCGGCACGGTTCAGGTCGGCGACCATGAGGAGCCGGAGAAGATCGTGGTAGAGTGTCTGGAATGCGGTGGCATCCTGCTGGATGCGGAAAACCCCAACGTCCAGAAGGGTGATGCCGAATGAGGTACGGAACCTGTTTTCTGTGCGGAAAGACCGGCTGGCTGGAAGAGCACCACGTCTACCCGGGGCCGTTCCGGGACAAGTCCGAAAAGTATGGCCTGAAGGTGGGCCTGTGCGGCGAGAGCTGCCATCGGAACGGCCGGTATGCGGCGCACCAGTGCAGGGAAACCTCCGATGCCCTGAAGCAGTTCTGGCAGATCAAGTACATGATGGCCCACAAAGCCAGCGTCGCAGACTTCCGGGCGGCATTCGGGAAGAACTATCTGGAACTCGACTACTACGATGATGAAAGGAGCTACCCTATGAACATTATTGCCATCAGCGGCCGCTTGACACGCGACCCCGAACTGCGCACCACTCCCAACGGAAAGCCCGTGGTGGAGTTCACGGTTGCGGTTGACCGGCCCGGCGTTAAGGACCAGACGGACTTTATCGACTGCGTGGCGTGGGAAAAGAAAGCTGAGTTTGTCGCCCGATATTTCAAGCAGGGAAAGCGTATCGAGGCAAGCGGTGTCCTTACCACACGCACCTACGAGAAAAGCGGGGTGAAGCGCAAGCGGACGGAGGTTCGCTGCGATCAGGTCTTCTTCGGCGAGTCCAAGAAAGATAGCGGCTCCACCCCGCAGGCAGCGCCGGAACCCACGAACGATGATTTCCGCCCGCTGCCCGATGATGATGACATCCCGTTCTGAGAAAGGAGAACACATGGAAGAAAATAAAAATCCCCTTATGGGCCATGTCGTAAAGGTCCCTGCACAGGTGTCCGGCATCCCTGACGGAGTGCAGATGACGGTGAACGCAGCCGTGACCACCTTTGCGGCGGTCGATGGCAAACCGGCTGGCATCGAAAGCATGGGTACGGCAGAATGCAATATGCTTGCCAGCTATACGCGGGGAACGGTCTCGTTCTCTGTCCACGGGGAAAAGCCCGTTATGGTGAGCGTCCGTCTGGATGAGTTGATGAGACTCTTGCAGGCGGCTGCTGCTGTATGTCACCACGAGCAGGAAGACAAGAAGAATGCTGAGGAGGAAAAGGCATGAGAAAGCTGTTTACGTCTGAGTCTGTGACCGAGGGTCATCCCGACAAGGTGTGCGACCGTATCTCTGATGCGGTGCTGGATGCAGTGCTGGCTGTTGACCCGAACGGCCGGGTGGCCTGTGAGACCTGCTGCACCACCGACACGGTGTTCATCGCAGGCGAGATCACGAGCAAGGTCGATGTGAATATTGTGGGCATTGCCCGGCGGGTCCTGCGCGACATCGGTTACACCGGCGGGGCATCTGGCTTTAATGCCGATACCTGCAAGATCGAAGTGGCAGTCCATAAGCAGTCCCCCGATATTGCGATGGGTACAGGTGACGATGTAGGAGGGGGCAGGAGATCAGGGCATGATGTTCGGCTATGCGTGCAGTGAGACCGAACAGCTTATGCCGCTGCCCATCATGCTTGCGCACCAGATGGCCTACAGGCTCACCCAGAGGCGCAAAGACGGGACCATCCCCTTTATCCTCCCCGATGGCAAAACGCAGGTAACGGTGGAATATGGGGAGGATGGGATGCCCTCACGCATTGACACCATCGTCATTTCCGCCCAGCACTACGAAAATGCAACGGAAGAACAGCTTCTGAAGTCTCTGACGGAGCACGTCATCACCCCGATCCTGAAGTATGCCAAGAACTTTGCCGGTGTCTATGGTGGTGACCTTGACGTTGATACCTACAACCTGTACATCAATCCTACCGGGCGTTTTGTGCAGGGTGGCCCTGCGGCAGACACCGGCTTGACCGGGCGGAAGATCATCGTGGACACCTATGGCGGTTATGCTCCCCACGGCGGCGGGGCATTCTCTGGCAAAGACCCCACAAAGGTTGACCGCAGTGCGGCGTACATGGCCCGGTACATTGCCAAGAACATTGTGGATGCCGGAATCTGTAGCCGGTGTCAGGTACAGCTCGCCTATGCCATCGGTGTAGCCGAACCCGTGTCCGTCCGTATCGACACGTTCGGCGGAGCAGATGAGGAAAAGCTGGTCAAGGCTGTACGACAGTGCTTTGGTCTGACTCCCCACCAGATCATCGAGCACTTTGACCTGCGCCGTCCCATCTACGAGCAGACATCCGCCTACGGTCATTTCGGCTGTGTAACAGGAATCGTTCCCCCGTGGGAGAAGACCGACATGGATGAGCAGCTGTGGAAAGCGTACTGTCAGGAATAAGCTCACCGGAATAGCAGAAGCGTAAGAGTGAGGGCAAGCCGCTTCTCCCCGGAGAGGGAGGGGCGGCATAGCCCGTTATGGGAGGTTTTGATATGGCACAGGAAGACATGAACGTCATCATTCCCCCGGAAATGATGCAGGAGATCGTACGGGTGGCATCGGAAACTGCCATTGAAAAGTTCCAGCATGAAGCAGAACGGAACCGAAAGGCCGTCAAGGACAAGCGCCTGCACAACACCAAGCTGCTGCTTCAGAACTACCACTGCTTTGTAGAACACAGCAAGAGCGCTGTGTATGAAGCCAGCCAGCTCTCCGAGGATGATGACTTCGAGGAGTTGATGGAGGAGCTGATGAGTCAGAGCGACGGAAGGGTGAGGGTCCCGGTGGTGAGGAGCATTCAGGAGAGCGCTGCCCACACCCGCATCATCGTGCAGCACATCGACCGTATGCTGGAATACTACAAGTTCCGCTGTGAGCATTCCAAGCGCGCGGAGGAAATGCGTCGGTATCGGACGATTTACGACCTCTACATTGCCCCTGAACCCAAGACTCAGCAGCAGATCGCCGATGAAGAACACGTCGATTTGTCAACCGTGTTCCGCGACCAGAAGGCGGGTATTTCCAAGTTGAGCGCCCTGATTTTTGGATGGTTGGACTAAAATTTTGGCAAAGTTGCAAAAAAGTTGCTATTGCAGTGCAATTACCACTGTGGTAAGATACGAAGCATGAACCGATGTGTCACCCCGGAAAAACCGCGAGTGGCACATCCGGCCTCGTATCAAGCTGTAAAGCCAAAATTTTTCGCTCCGAATGCAAAACCGATTGACTCCGGTGGGTAAAGGGTTAGAATGAAGATAGGCCCAAAATCTTACCGAAAAGGTCAGGAGGCACGACAGATGGAACGAAAATCCGATAAAGTTAGACGTCTGGTTGCAGACGGCGACTTCAAAGGGGCTTTGCGGATTGCAAAAGACTTCAGGCTCGGCATCACGAAGGAACAGTCCTCCACGATGACAAGAGCGTATGAGTGCATGGTCCACGGAAGATTCTACAAGCAGCTCGGCTATGATCTCGATGAGAAGATAGCTGAGGGCGTGAAGATTCTGGTGGGCTTGTACGGAAGGAGCGAGGCACATGATTTACACCAGCCGGTACAGTAACCCGGAACTCAAGACCGGGAACTACACAGTCGTTGGGATAACACGGGGGGCGCCTAAGTTCCCCCTTCGGTATACGCTTGCAGGCAACATCATGGAGATCGCGCCGCCGGGTTATCTGTTCAACGAATACAACCGGGAGCGGTTCACGCCGCCCTACTTCCAGCACATGGACAGAGTAGGGACGGCGCGGATTGCTCAGATTCTCCAGCATTATGAGGACATGGGCAAGCCCGTGGTGCTTTGCTGCTACGAAGATGTCCGAAAGCCGGGAGAATGGTGTCACAGACTGGTGTTCGCAGAATGGTGGCTCCAGAGAACAGGAGAAATGATCGAGGAGTTGCCTGACCCGTCACCAAACAAGTGGGCGAAACAGCCTGAACCGCAGAAAGCGGTTGAGCCTGATGCAGTCCAGATGAAAATGTGGTAATACCCGCCGATAGCTCAGAAAGTAGAGCACCTGACTCTTAATCAGGGGGTCGCACGGTTCAATCCCTGCTCGGCGGACCAACCATAGGGAGTCATGTTGGAAACAGCATGGCTCCCATTTTTTATGCCTACGAACAAGGGCTTTCCAGACGTTCACGTCTTTGGAAACAACCCACCCTCTGGAAAGCAACTGCTCCAGTCGAAACCAGAGGGGCAATTTTGAAAGAAAGGTCGGTGATATGAATGGCAAAGTTCCAGAACCCCGGAGCGTTCTTCCTCGGAACTCTGGTTGCTCAGGAGCAGAAGTTCCTGAAGCCGCTGATTGAAAACGCCCGCAAGCATGGGTACACCCGGTTTGTTGAGCCGTGCGCCGGCGCTTTCGCCATGTCGCACATCGCGGCGCAGTGTGGGTACAAGCCCAGCGAGATCGAGGCCAGTGATGTCTCGATGTTCACCTCCATCATGGGATATGCCATCACGGGCCAGTCCCTTGAGGAGCTGGAAATCAGAGCGGACGGCTTCACGAATGAGGAGCTGCTTGACCCTGCGGTTGCGCTCTATGCGCAGTTGTACCTGCGGACCGTGAAGAACGCCGGGAAGGAATACTTCTACGGCATCATGCGCGATCTGGAATACCGCAAGGAGGAGCATCTGGCGGAAATCCGCGCACAGCTCGACAGGGCCAAGCAGTCCCTCCACGGCATGAGCTACCGCCCGCTGGATATGTGGAAGCACCTTGAAACGTGCTATGATGACCCCCACTGCCTTGTGGTTGCAAACCCGCCCACCTATGCCGCTGGATTCGAGAAGTGGTACGACACCGGCGGGCGCATGACGTGGAAAGAACCTGAGTACGGCATCTTTGACCCCAAGACCGGGCTGAACGAACTGTACGACAAGATGAACGATGCCAAGTGCCTTCTGATGTGCTACGAGGAGAACGCCCCGGGCCTCACTGCCGGGCATCCTGTCTTTGCTCGGTATGGTGTGCGTGACGGCATCAACGTGTACCTGACTACCAATCGCCCGGATGAGGCGACCATGCTTGCCGAGGGTAAAATGATTACCCGCCCGAACGAGGGCAAGCTGGAGCCGCTGAATTGCAGCATCCTGCCGCGTGATTATGAAATCACCCGCAAGAGCAAGATTCAGATTACCCAGATCGAGCGCACCGCCGCCCAGTATTACAGAAAGCTCTGGACGCACAACTTTGTCGGTTCGTCTGCGCCTATCAACATGGCCGTCCTCATCGACGGAAAACTGGCAGGCGTGTTCGGGCTGGATAAGTCGGCACTCACGATGGGTGCCTTCGGTACGCAGGTTTCCGATGCTGTGTTCCTCATGTACGGCATGACAGTTCCCCATAAGACCTACCGGCTGGGGCGGCTGCTGACCATGCTTGCACAGAACCGGCCGCTGATTATGAACATCTGCACGGATTTGGAGAAAGAAAAGGCCAAGTCCCTCAAGACAGTGCAAATGACCAAGTATCCGGAGGCCAAGGAAATGCGGGGACTGATGGAGTTGACCAAGAAAGTCCCGGATAAGAAGATGGGCTACCGGCTCACATACGAGTCGCCCTTGTACGATAGAAACGCCAAACAGGCATTGAATGAATGGTTAGGGAGGGAAGAACGATGGCAGAAACAGCGCGAGAAAACCAAGTCAGCAGCGCAGCCGTAAAGTATGAAACGGTCGCCGACATGGGTTCCGGTCTGGTCATTGCCAAAGTAAAGCTGACCGACTTCCGCGAGCAGGACATCAACGCTCGCATTATGAAGACCGAGATGCAGAAGCAGCTCACCGACAACATCAAGAAGCGGGGCCAGCTTGAAAGCCTCCCGTTCTGCGCACTCATCGACGGCAAAATCGAGATTATCTCCGGCCACCACCGCATCCGTTCTGCAAAGGACAGCGGTGTGCTGACGGAGCTTTTTGTCATTCTGGACACCACCGGCCTGCGGCGCTCTCAGGTGGCTGCAAAGCAGTTGGCGCACAACGCCATCAGCGGCTTTGATGACCAGTCCACCCTGAAGGAAATTGCCAAGATGATCGACGATGTTGATGATATGCTGGAAAGCTACATCGGCAAGGACATCATCGGCGAGCCTATGGCCGAGCTTGAGAAGCTGCTGTCCCCGAAGGTGGAGTTTGACTGGAAGAACGTCACATTCACCTTCCTGCCGCACCAGCTCCGTGATCTGGACCAGCTTGTGAAGGTTCTGGGGTCCCTCAGCCCCGATATGCTGGGCGTTGCAGATATTGACCAGCATGAGGAGTTCATCGAAACTATCACGAAGTATCAGCAGTTCGCCAATGTCAAGAACACCGGCGCTGCCATCCATGCGATGATTAAGGCCACGGAATCCCTGTTCGATGACCTGCACTTCGACGAGAGTCAGGAGTGGGTGCAGCTCCCGAACCTGTTTGGTTCCCCGGCTATCCCGAAGGAAGCCGCCGACACCATCGCACAGGCTCTTGACAAGATGGTCAAGGAGGGCGAGATCGGCCCGAAGAACAAGTGGCAGGCCCTTGAATACTGGGCTGCGGATTATCTGGCAGGGAAGTAGGTGATAGCAAATGCCTACGCCTCTAAAGTACAATCCGGCGTACCACGATGACTGGGCATGGTCGCTTGCTATCAAGGGTGCAACAGATCAGGACATTGCTGATGCCTTCCATGTTTCGCGTAGGACCATCATCCGCTGGCGGCAGACGTACCCGTCGTTCAATGAAGCCTGCCAGCACGGGAAGGAAGTCGCCGATGCAAAGGTGAAGCGGTCGCTGTATGAACGTGCCGTAGGCTTCGAGTATCAGGAAAAGGAAAGCGTCATCGACGTAGACCCCCGGACGGGCGAACAGAAGCCGGTGCGGGTCCGAACGCTCACTAAGAAAGCCGTCCCCGATACGATGGCGCAGATGTACTGGCTCAACAACCGATGCCGGGATGAGTTCTCCCAGACCCAGAAGGTTACGCTTGACGGAGCTGTTCAGACATCCCCGTTCGATAACCTGACGGATGATGAACTCCGCCGTCTGGCTCAAATGGACGAGGGCCTTGATGGCGACGCAGAATAATGTTTCGCCTGCCAAGCGCAAGTACCTCGGCTCCAATGCCCGGATTGCGCTGGCGAAACGGCACTACGCCGATTATGTCCAGTACGTCCACATGGGCAGGTGGAAAAGAGCCAGACACCTTGACCTCGTGTGTGAGAAGCTGGAAAGCATCATGGAGGGAAAGACCAAGCGGCTGATGATATTCATGCCGCCGCGCCACGGCAAGTCCATGACCGTGACCGAAACCTTCCCATCGTTCTATCTGGGCAAGAACCCTGAAAAGCGGGTCATCGAGATCAGCTACAGCGGCGACCTTGCTCAGCAATTTGGCAAGCGGAACCGCGATAAGGTCGAGGAGTTCGGTCCTACGCTGTTTGGGCATACCATCTCCCAAGTGCAGGCCACCAAAACGAACTGGAACCTCGACAACGGCATGGGCGGCATGATCTCCGTTGGTATCGGCGGCTCCATCACCGGCTATGGCGCAGACCTGCTTATCGTCGATGACCCCATCAAGAACCGCGCCGAGGCTGAATCTGCCACCTACCGCGATAAGCTGTGGGACGAGTACCAGCTCTCGGTCAGTCAGGCGGAGCAGCTGTGCGTGG
>ERZ773202.1121-NODE-1121-length-18830-cov-24.448682_pt1 | contig 18830 bp, 13 predicted proteins | sample MGYA00580998_ERZ773202 | MGnify/ENA primary metagenome ERZ773202 (study PRJEB29015, sample SAMEA2737803) | human gut metagenome | biome: human gut; feature: human-associated habitat; material: faeces | place: China | collected 2012 ...
TAATATCTATATGTTAAAAGGTAAAAAGTTTGATGCGTTTACCCTGTTCTAAACTTTGGAACTTAAGTTCTAAACTATCGAACTTGTGTTCTAAACTTTAGAACATAGATTTAGCTAACTTAAAACACAATTTTCTGTAGTACAGAAAACAAATAGACAAAGAATTAAAAGCATCTGCAGGTGCATCCTTGCGCACTATTTATATACTCCACTTCTCCATTTGCGAAGGTTGAGGTTCTTATAGCTCAGAAGCGCCAGTAAAGGTTTTTGGATGTTTTTGGAGGTACTTAGTAGTTGTATTAGGGGGTAAAAACATTAAATAAGTTAAAAAATACCCGTAAAACTCAATTTTTCCACCTAAAAAAGAGCTTTGTATTGCTTTTTTTTGTAATTTTGCAGTCAGATAATGGAATGGTTGCGAAACCATTGATAAGAATTTTGAGAATTCATATAGATGTAAGTTGTATTAGTAAAAGGTGGTTTTGAGTTTTTTCGCTCGGCCTTTCTTTTGGGTTAGATTAGTAAAGAGTCAGAGTGAATCCGTAAAACCAGTACCACGTATTTTTTTATTTACTCTTACATGGGATGCATTTCGCTGGCGATGTGTGTTCTTTGCTATGTTATTCTCTTCTCGTTTTTTGAATAAAATTAAGTGTTTAGCAATTGGAAAGTGTTTTGAGAACTATATATATGGGGGAACTGGCCAGGGATGGTAGGTTCCCCCCTTTTGCTTTTTGGTAAAATGACACAGAATTGTAATCAAATGTAACGCATGTTACAAAATAAAAGTTGTAACTTTGCCCCCGTAATATTAAATGTTTCGATTATGGACGAAAAAGACAGCAGAATATTAGTAGTCGACGACGAGCAGGATCTCTGTGAAATCCTGAAGTTCAATCTTGAGACTGAAGGTTATCTGGTAGAGACCGCCAATTCGGCAGAAGAGGCTTTGGAGAAAGACATTGCGTCTTACAATCTCTTGCTCCTCGATGTGATGATGGGAGGAATGAGCGGTTTTCAGCTTGCCAAGCAACTGAAGAACAGTGAGGTGACGGCCCATATTCCTATTATCTTCCTTACAGCTCGTGATACGGAAAACGACACGGTGACAGGCTTCAACCTGGGTGCCGATGATTATATCTCCAAACCATTCTCTATCCGTGAGGTAATGGTTAGGGTGCGTGCCGTGTTGCGCCGAACAGCCAGCAGGTTGGAAGGAGCAGAGGAACCGGCAGTCATCAGTTATCAGGGCCTGTTGCTCAATCTCGACAAAAAGTCGGTGAGTGTGGACGGAGAGGACGTGCCATTCACCAAGACTGAGTTTGAGTTGCTTCGTCTGTTGTTGGAGGAGCGCGGAAGAGTCTTCTCGCGTCAGGAACTCATCGACCGCGTATGGCCCAAGGATGTGTTGGTTCTCGACCGTACGGTGGATGTCAACATCACACGTATGCGCAAGAAGATAGGCAAGTTTGCCAAGTGTATCGTTACCCGTTTGGGATTCGGTTATTATTTCGACGCATAATATAATAAGGTGGAGATATGTATGAATTTAAAGAAAAAAAGTCGAAGCTTGGGCGTCGGCTCTATTTCGTGGTGTTGGCTGTGTTCTTGGTGTTCGCAGTCAGCTTTATCATCTTTCAGCAGGCTCGCGAGAAGCAGTTCAAGATAAGCACGCTCACGTTGAAGTTGAGCAACTACAATGCCCTTTTAGAGGAAGATTTGTCGTTGGCTCACGACAAGGGAATCATTCTGAGCGACAGCAGCGGAAAGGCAGTAGATGTGGCACGCGACAAGCTGAATGTTTTTATAAGAGAACACGAGAGTAAAGACTTGCGTATTACTCTGATACGCCCTAATGGCAAGGTGGTGTACGACAACATGCGAAACGACTTCGATCATTTCTCCAATCACATCAACCGAAAGGAGATACAGGAAGCATTGAGGACAGGACTGGGCTCGAGTGTGGAGCGACAGTCGAAGACCCTGAAGCATGATTACTTCTATGTGGCCACTTATTTTCCTGCCGATTCCATTATTATCCGAAGCGCTTTGCCTTATAACAACGATCTCTCCAAGTCGTTGAAGGCCGACCAGCATTACATCTGGTTTGCCATCTTTGCTATCATACTCCTTACCATTGTGCTTTATCGGTTTATGCATCGCTTGGGAAAGAACGTGGCCAAGTTGCGCATCTTCGCCTATAAAGCCGATCATAATGAGAGTCTTGAGATAGAAGACTTGGCGACTTTCCCCAATGATGAGCTGGGCGAGATTGCCGAGCGTATCATCAAGATGTACAAGCGAATACAGACCACGCGCAAGGAACAGGATATTCTGAAACGGCAGCTTACCCAGAACATTGCCCATGAGTTGAAGACACCGGTGGCAAGCATACAGGGCTATTTGGAGACTATTATCGACAATCCCCGTATCAGCGAAGAAATGAAGCAGCAGTTCTTGCAGCGCTGTTATGCCCAGAGTGAAAGACTCACTTCGCTCTTGCGTGATATTTCTACACTCAACCGTCTGGACGATGGTTCCGACATGATAGATTTCGAGGCGGTAGACATCACTCAGTTGGCCAGCGACATCATGAGAGAAACCGCCCTTGAGCGCGAGGAGCGCAAGATGAGTTTTCATAACCTGTTGCCCGAGCGCATCGTGGTGAAGGGAAACCGAAGTCTGCTTTACAGCATCTTCCGCAACCTTACCGATAATGCCATAGCCTATGCCGGTGAAGAAACAACCATCACCCTGGAAGGCAAAGAGGTTGGCAATAAGTGGCATTTCATTTTCCGAGACAACGGACAGGGAGTGCCTCAGGAGCATTTGGCTCGCATCTTTGAGCGTTTCTATCGTGTGGACAAGGGGCGCAGCCGTAAGATGGGAGGTACAGGGCTGGGACTTGCCATCGTGAAAAACTCGGTATTGCTGCATGGAGGAACCATTCGGGCAGCCAATCTGCCCGAAGGAGGATTGAAGTTCGAATTTACCATCAAGAAGTAATGATAAGTAATGCTAAAAACAGAAAAAGTCGCAAGGAGATTTGTCTTTGCGACTTTTTTCTTGTATCTTTGCATTACAATAAATAAATGCAAGAAATGAATCCATTTTCAAAGATGATTGCGGCCACTCTTGCTTTGAGCGAGAAGGCTGTCGAAAATACATTAGAGTTGCTTGAGGAAGGTTGTACTATTCCCTTCATTTCCCGCTACCGTAAGGAGAAAACCGGCAACATGGACGAGGTGAAGATAGAGGCGGTGGCTCAGGCCAACGAGAAATATAAGGAGATGGCGAAGCGCAAGGAAACCATCCTGAAGACCATCGGCGAGCAAGGCAAGCTTTCGGCAGAGTTGCAGCAGCGCATCGACAACTGTTGGGATGCCACAGAGCTGGAAGACATCTATCTGCCTTTTAAACCCAAGCGTCGTACTCGTGCACAGGTGGCTCGCGAACAGGGTCTTGAACCGTTGGCACAGCTCCTCCTGCTTCAGCGCGAACGTAATCCCGAGCAGGCTGCCCGCAAGTTCGTGGGTGACAAGGTGAGCGATGTAGAGGCTGCGCTCCAGGGAGCTAAGGACATTATAGCCGAGACGGTAAGCGAGAATGAGCAGAGCCGCAACCAGATACGAGGTGAGTTCCGTCGTGGCGCCATCATCACCTCAAAGGTGGTGGCAAAGAAGAAAGACGAGGAAGATGCCCAGCGCTTCTCCGATTATTTCGACTTCTCGGAACCATTGAAACGTTGTTCTTCCCATCGTTTGTTGGCCATGCGTCGTGGAGAGGCGGCAGGTTTCCTGCGTGTCAGCATATCTGCAGATGAGGAAACTTGCATCACCAAACTGAAACGTCATTATGTTCATGGCTTTGGCGAGTGCCAGGCTCTGGTAGGCGAGGCCGTCGATGATGCATTCAAGCGCTTGTTGAAACCCAGTATCGAGACTGAGTTTGCAGCTCAGAGCAAGCAGAAGGCCGATGAGGAGGCAATCGTTGTCTTTGCAGAGAACCTGCGCCAGTTGCTCTTGGCAGCACCTCTTGGACAGAAGCGCGTCATGGCTGTCGACCCAGGCTTTGCCAATGGATGCAAGACTGCATGTCTTGACGCCCAGGGCAATCTTGTGCATCATGAAATCGTCTATCCGCATCCTCCCCGCAGCAAGCGCATGGAGGCCACTGCTGCCATGAAGCGCATGGTGCGCCAGTATCAGGTTGAGGCCATGGCGGTAGGCAACGGAACGGCAAGCAGGGAAACCAGTGAGTGGCTGAACGAGATAGATTTTGAGCATCCGGTAGATGTCTATGTGGTAAGCGAGGATGGAGCCTCTATCTATTCTGCCTCTAAGATTGCCCGCGAGGAGTTTCCTGATGAGGATGTGACGGTGCGTGGAGCGGTTTCTATCGGCAGAAGACTGATGGACCCTTTGGCTGAGTTGGTGAAGATCGATCCCAAGAGCATCGGAGTGGGGCAGTATCAGCATGATGTGGACCAGAGTCAGTTGAAGAAGAGTCTCGACTCGGTAGTGATGAGTTGCGTGAACTCGGTGGGTGTCAATCTCAATACAGCCTCTCAGCATCTGCTCACCTATGTGAGTGGTCTCGGTCCCACATTGGCGAAGAATATTGTGGAGTATCGTCGTGAGAATGGTGCATTCTCCTCTCGTTCCCAACTGAAGAAAGTGCCGCGTTTAGGTCCTTCGGCTTATGAGCAGTGTGCCGGTTTCCTCCGCATTCCTGGAGCAAGAAATCCTTTGGACAACAGCGCCGTTCACCCGGAGCGTTACTCTCTCGTAGAGACCATGGCCAAAGATCAGGGCGTGACGGTAAAGCAACTGGTAGAGGACAAAGCCTTGCAGAAAAAGATAGACATACGGAAGTATGTGAGTGGCGAAGTAGGCATGCCTACGCTTACCGATATCATGGCCGAGCTCGACAAACCCGGACTTGACCCACGAGGCGAGGTAGAGAAGTTTGAGTTTGATGCCTCCATCAAGACCATTGAGGACTTGCAAGTAGGCATGGTAGTACCGGGCATCGTGACCAACATCACTAAGTTTGGTGCCTTTGTTGATATAGGTGTCCACAATGACGGTTTGGTTCATGTCTCACAAATGGCCAACCGCTATGTGAGCGACCCATCAGAAGTGGTAAAACTCCACGAGCACGTGATGGTCAGGGTGACAGAAGTCGACCTGAAGCGCAAACGTATCGCCCTGTCGATGAAGCAATTATAATGTAACGGGCTCTCTTCGGAGAGCCCGTTTTCTTTTTAGACATATTCTAAATTACCTACTTTTAGGTATTGTATGTTTTTCCTTTTCTTCATATCTTTGCAGCCGGAATTTTATGATAATTATTTATACATTATTAGCGGCAAAGAATGAAGAAAACTGGCATGATGCTATTCCTGTTTTTCGGCATAAGTGTACTTGGCTATGCGCAGAACAGCAATGGTGAAAAATCCAATAAGGCCTCCAAAAAAAGTTTGTCCGATACCCTCAAGATTGCAGAGGTGGTGGTAACGGCACAGGAAACGCGTGGCGTTACGGCGGCTTCTGTCATCGAGAAGCATGCCATGGAACATCTGCAACCATCAAGTTTCTCCGACATTCTGGAGTTGTTGCCAGGCGGTCGTTCGCAAGACCCTGCCCTCAACACCCCTAATACCATCCGTATCCGCGAGACGGGTACTGCCAGCAGCTATAATACATCTTCGCTGGGTACCAGCTTCATGATAGATGGTGCCCCCATCAGCACCAACGCCAACCGACAGGAGGTTAAGGGCGCATGGGAAACATCGACCGAGGGCAGAAGCTACGTCAACTCGGGTGTCGACATGCGTACCATATCGACCGATGACATTGAGAAGGTAGAGGTGGTGCGAGGCATCCCATCGGTAGAGTATGGCGACCTGACGAGCGGACTCGTCAAGATAGAGCGAAAGCGAGGCGGCAATAGTTGGGAGGCACGTCTCAAGGCCGATATGGACAGCAAACTTTTCTACCTGGCAAAGGGCTTCGAATGGAAACCTCGCCGCATGACGCTCAATCTGAGCGTCGACTATCTGGATGCCAAGGCCGACCCACGCAACCGACTGGAGAACTACAAGCGACTGAGCTTCTCTGCCCGATTCTTCAAGGCATGGAGCCTGGGCCGATATGACATGCAACTGAAGACGAACTTTGACTATACAGGTTCGTTTGACAACGACAAGAATGACCCCGATCTTGACAACCAGGCCGTAGACTCGTATAAATCGCAGTACAACAGGTATGCACTGAATGCCGGCTTTACATTCTTGCCCAGGAACAAGCGCCAGTGGTTTCGTTCGCTCGATGCCATGCTCTCTACCTCTTATGAGTACGACTTGATAGAGCGCACCAAGTTGGTGCAGCTTTCACAGTTGGTGGCTGCTGTAGGTACCATCACTACGGGCGAGAGCGATGGCATCATCTTGCCCTATAAATACGTGGCATGGCAGAATGTAGACGGTCGCCCCTTCAACCTCTTCACCAAGTTGAACGCCAAGTTTCAGGTACCCTCCCTGAATATCTCCAACACCCTCTTGGTGGGTACCGACTGGAATGTGGACAAGAACTATGGGCATGGTCAAGTGTTCGACCCCACTCGCCCCTTGTACACCACGGCGGCCACCTTGCGCCATCGTTCGTTGTCGAGCATACCTGCCAACAAGCAGTGGGGGCTTTATGCCGAGGAGCGTATCAGCACCATGCTGGGTGGTAGCAAGTTGGAAATGGTGGCAGGTGTGAGAGCCGTACAGATGTTGGGATTGCCCACTTCTTATCAGATGCACGGAAAGTTCTATTTCGACCCACGTGTCAATGTGGGATGGACATTGCCTAAGTTTAAGATAGCAGGGCAGACAGGTTTCCTGCGCCTGTCGGGCGGAGTAGGCGAGCATACCAAGATGCCCACTATGGATCAGCTATTCCCCGATCCCGTGTACATGGACTTGGTGCAGCTCAATTATTACCATGCCAATGCCGACTACCGTCGCATCAACCTGATGACCTATGTCATCGACCCAACCAATTACGACCTGAAGCCTGCCCGTAACCTGAAGTGGGAAATGACTGCCGATATGACGGTAGGCGGTTATCGACTTTCGGTAACATACTTCCGCGAGAACATGACATCGGGCTTCCGCAGTCAGTCGAGTTATGCCCCTTATACTTACAAGCAGTATGATGCCTCGGGAGTGGATGCTGGAGCGCTGACGGCACCGCCTTCGTTAGTCGATATGCCCTACACCCTGCGTACCGACCTGCGTGGCTATAGCCATTATACCAACGGAAGCCAAACGTTGAAGCGAGGTGTGGAATACACTTTCTCGACCAAGCGATTCGAGCGCATCATGACCCGTCTGACTGTCAATGGAGCCTGGTTTTACACCATCTATCGCAACTCGATGATGGAAACCTACAAGCCCAGTGCCGTGGTGGCTGGCAAGCAGATTCAGTATGTGGGCTATTACGACCAGGATGGCGGCAGCAAAAACCAGATGATGAATACCAACTTCACCGTGGATACCGACATACCCAAGCTCAAGCTCGGCTTCTCGGTTTCGGCCCAATGCCTGTGGTTCACCATGCGCCGCACCGCCGAGACCAGCAATTATCCTGTCAAGTACATGGATGCCAACGGCGAGATGCACGACTGGAAGGATGAGGATGCCGACGACATATACTTGCGCTACTTGATACGCAACTATACGGACAGTAACTTTGCTCTCTACAGGGTGCCCTTCTCGATGAATGTCAATTTCAAGGTAACTAAGAAATTGTTTGCTGACCGCCTGACCGTAGCTTTGTTCTGCAACAAGCTACTCGATTATACCCCCGACTATACGAGCAATGGACTGACCGTGCGTCGCCATGTGACTCCTTACTTTGGATTAGAAATGAACGTGAAAATATGAAACGAATACTGATGATATGTGTGGCTCTGCTGGGAATGGTACTCGCATCGTGCCACCAGGACGAGGACGATCTCTTTACCACGGCAGCTATCACCCTGACTGCCGAGGAAGGCACAACCGTGGAACGTGTGCAGGGCACGGTGCAACTCACCAACCTCAATACCCGACAGGTGACAACCACGGCCGAGTTTGATGGTAATATAGCCCGTGTTTCTCTGCTTCGTGGTGTCTATTCGGTACAGGTCGAAGGTTCCATGCTATATAAGGATGCCCATGGCGCCACGGGCGTTAGGCAGTTTCGTGCCACGTCCGATTACTTAGAGTTTGCCAGCAAGAGTCTTAATGTAGCCACCCTCAATATCGTATGGATGTAAAGATGAAGTACAAAATAGCATTGTTGACCATGGTTTGCACGCTATGTATGTCGGCCACCATGGCTTCGCCCCGTGACACGGCTCGTGTGGAGCATCTGTCGATGTGGAACCAGTTGTCGACTCCCCTGCTCACCAATCCTGCCCTGCATAGCGCGGCCTATGCCCAGTCGTACTCCGAGATGGCGCTTACCATCGACTTTCAGCACCAATCAGAAGCCTTTGTCGAGGAGAAAGGTAAGGGACATGTGCTTGGGGCGCTGGCAGTTAACAGTTATCTGCGCATGAATCTACGTTCGGCAGTATGGGGCTCTGCCTCTTACACTACTGGCAAGCAGAAGAGCATCTGCTGGAACTCTACATCCGACTACGAATTGTTGGCTCCCTATGTGATGGCCGATACCCTGGGCGGAGATACCCACCGAGAGCGATATACCTTCTCTGGTGGTTATGGCACCCAGCTGGGGCGAGTCTTGCTGGGAGGCGAGATGGCCATTCGTGCTGAGCACGAGTATCGTGACCGTGATCCACGTATGCGAGGCATCGTTACAGAACTGTTGCTGCGAGGTGGCGCCGGTCTCATGGCTTGGCATTATCGTTGGGGCGTATTGGCGGAAGGCACTATCTACAAGCAAACCAACAGCGTAGACTTCTACAACGAACTGGGTGTCATTCCCGAGTATCATATGACAGGACTTGGAACCGAATATGGCCGTTTTGCTGGCGAGCAGCGCAGTCTCGCCTATCGAGGAGGTGGCTTTGACATTGCTTTTGATGCTGTTCCCACAGGTAATGAAGGACTCTACGGGCATGTGTCTTTGGGACGCAATGCATATGAACGCCTGCTGACGAGCGCCAACTCATTGCCTCTGTCGCGTCTTATATATAATAAGGTGGAAACCACGATGGGGTGGAAGCAGGAGAGCAAGCACCATTGGGCCGCTTATGCACATTTTGCCTTTACCAAGCGCAGTGGTGATGAAAACATAACGGGAAAGTCGGATTCGCAGTATTATCCTGTGATAGGCAAGCTCACCATGTATAAGGATTACCTGATGGATGCCTCGATAGGAGGTATGTATGGTCAGCAGGGAGGCGACCGCTCGTGGATGGTAAGCCTCAAGGCAGGCTATCGCAACCATCGTGAGCGCTATGTATATCCCGAGCGCCTGTTAGACCGTGCCCATGCGTATGTCAAGGTAGCAGGCGAGTGGATGCGTCCTATGTCTCGGCGCTTGTCACTCTCGCTGGGAGCCGATGCCAGTCATTATGCCCGTGTGAGCGACAACATGGTGATGCCTTTTGCCAACATGACCAGCAAGTTTGCCGAGATGATACGCCACAAGTATCGTTTTGTCAAGGCCAGTTACACTGAGGCCCACCTGCATGCACGTGGCGACTATCACCTGAAGTCTTCGTCCATAGGCCTCTTTGCCGAAGTAGCAGGAGGCATGGTGCTTTGCTCGGAGAACGAGCAGCAATTGGGACTCAGAGCCACCATGGGCATAACTTTTTAAAGAAGTTAGAGACGTTAAAGCCATATGCTTTACAGCTAAATATTCAACCAAAAAGGCTGTTGGCTATAACTTCTAACGACCGAAGGGAGTGATAACTTCTTTAACTTCTATAACTTCTGAATTTGCTAAAGTTCAATAATTAAAATAAAAAAACAATGAAAAAGAATTTCTTGATGGGCATGTTGATGCTCCTTACAGTAGGTTTGTCGTTTACAGCTTGTAGCAACGACGACAGTGTGACATACACTCCTGTGTCGCTCAGCGTAGAGATGCCTTTGGGCATCGACAACGTGGTGTTTAGCAACAGCAAGGCCATGTTCACCAATGTTCAGACAGGCGAGGTGTTCACCGTCAATCAGTTTGTAGAAAACAATGGTAGCTTTGCAGCCTCGATAGACCAAGTGCCAGAGGGCACATACAATGTAGCCGTTACCGGCGAATTGAGTTTTACCAAGGATGGTGTGGCAGGTACAGCCCAGGTCAACCAGACCAGCGAGAACATGCAGGTGAAGAGTGGTAGCGCCAATGTCAAGTTGGCCGTGAATACCTTCGATGCCAAGGGTGGTTTTGTTATCTCGGAGATTTTCTTCGCAGGTGATAAAACTCCTGAGGGTAAGCAATTTCTGAAAGACCAGTATGTCGTTGTTTCCAATAATTCGGACGTAACTCTCTATGCTGACAGTATTGCCTTTGTGCAATCGTCATTCCTTACCAGCACCAAACGTGAGTATACACCCGACATCATGAACAAAGCCATGTCGGTGGAGGCTATATATATGATCCCAGGAACAGGAAAGAGCGTGGCTGTGCAGCCTGGCAAGTCGTTGGTGTTGGCACTGAATGCCATGAATCATACAGAAGCTAATGCCAATTCCTTCGACTTGAGCAAAGCTGACTTTGAATTCTACGATGAGAGTACGTCGGCAAACAATCTGGATACCGACAATCAGGAGGTTCCCAACCTGGATAAGTGGTATTGTTATACATTGAGTTATTATCTGCTCAATACTGGTGGAAACAAGGCCTATGCCTTGGCTCGAATGCACCAAAACAGGGAAAGCTATCTGACAGCCAACTATTATGAGGCAAAGTATGTGTTGACAACAAGCAAGGGTGACAAGGAGATGACAACCAAATGTTATAAGTTACCTAACTCTTGGATTCTTGATGCTGTAAACCTTTGCCCAAGTAGTGTTTGGCAGTGGAACGTGGTTTCTTCTGCTCTTGATGCAGGCTATACGTATGTGGCAAGCACGCTCAATTCTACTGATCGCTTCGGCAAGTCTGTTATCCGTAAGAAGGAGAACGGCAAGTGGGTAGACACCAATAACTCAAGCAACGACTTTGAGGCAGCTACAGCCAGTTATCTGCAGAAATAATCAACTCAAAATAATGTGAAAATATGAAGAAACAATTTCTAAGCCTGTTCCTTCTTCTCTTAGCTCCTGCATCATTGTTTGCTCAAACTGTGGAGCAGGATGCATCCATCCGTCAGGGCAAGTTGAAGAACGGACTCACTTACTACATTCGTCATAATGCCAAGGAGGCAGGACTTGCCGACTTCTATATAGCCCAGCGTGTGGGCTCCATCTTGGAGGAACCTCGCCAGCGTGGCTTGGCTCACTTCCTGGAGCATATGGCGTTTAATGGTACCAAACATTTCCCTGGCAAGGGTAAGCAACTGGGCATCGTGCCTTGGTGCGAGACCATCGGTGTGAAGTTTGGTACCAACCTCAATGCCTACACATCAGTCGACCAGACGGTTTATCACATCGGTTCGGCTCCCATCAAGCGCGAAGGTATCATCGACTCCTGCCTCTTGGTGCTCAACGACTGGAGCCAGTTTATCAACCTTGAACCCAAGGAGATAGACAAGGAGCGTGGCGTCATCCACGAGGAATGGCGCAATCGCCGTACGGGCATGGCCATGCAGCGCATGATGGAGAATGTGATGCCTAAGATATACAAGGGCAGCAAGTATGAGGACTGTCTGCCTATCGGCAATATGGACATTGTGGATAACTTCCCTTACCAGGACCTGCGTGACTACTATCAGAAGTGGTATCGCCCCGACTTGCAGGCCATCGTGGTGGTGGGTGACTTCGACGTGGATATGATGGAGAGGAAAATCCAAAAGCTCTTTGGTAAGATTAAGGCACACAAGAATCCTGCCGAGCGCATCTACTATCCTGTGAACGATAATGACAAGATGATTGTCGCCATCGAGAAGGACAAGGAGCAGCCTATCATCCTCGGTCATCTCTATATGAAGAGCGAGACCACTCCAGACAGCGAGAAAAACAGTGTGAAATATCAGCGTGAGGATTACATCAACGGTTTAATCACCTATATGCTCAATGGTCGCCTTTCGGAGAAAAAGCAAGTGGCCAATCCGCCTTTCATGAGTGCGACGGTGAAGAACGGTGCGTTCTTCGTTTCCCGCACCAAGGATGCCTTCAGCCTGAGCATCAGTTGTAAGCAGGACAATGTACTGGGTGGCGTTTCGGTAGCCGTAGGCGAGGTGGAACGTGCCCGTCAGCATGGTTTTACACAGAGTGAGGTGGAACGTGCCAAGAAACTCTATCTCAATGCTGCCGAGCGACAACTGAAGATGGAGAAAGACTATAAGAACTCTCACTATGTGAGCCAGTGCGTGAACAACTTCTTGGAGGGAGAGCCTATCTTGACCCCTACTTACAACCTCCAGTTGGTGAAACTGTTTGATGGCGAGGTGAGTCTTGCCGAGGTAAATAGTCAGGTGGGCGAGATAATCACCGACAAGAACCAGGTGTTCATCATGTATGGACCCGACAAGGATGGTTTCGTGGTTCCTTCGGAATCGGAAATTGAGAGCACCGTGCTTGCCGCACAGCAGAAGCGTTACGACGCTTACCAGGAGGAGCAAGTGCCAGCTACCTTGATGGCGGCCTTGCCTGCACCAGGCAAGATTGTGTCGGAGAAACCATACGGCAAGTTTGGCTTGACGGAGATTGTCTTGAGCAATGGCATGAAGGTGTATGTGAAGTCCACCGACTATCAGGCCGACCAAATCACCATGAGCATGAGAGGCGAGGGCGGTACATCCGTCTATGGCGACGAGGACATACCTAGCTTCGCCTTCTTGAGTGGTTCCATCACGGAGGCGGGTGTGGGCGACTTCACGGCCACTCGTCTTCGTAAGGCATTGGCAGGAAAGTCCTTGAAGTTGGCTCCTTCCATCACCAGCGAGGGACAGCGCATCACAGGCACCTCGTCAGTAAAAGACTTGGAGACGATGCTTCAGTTGGCTCATCTCTATTTCACTGCTCCTCGCAAGCACAGCATGGCGTTCGAGGGAATGATGAACCGCAACCTTTCGCTCCTGAAGAACCGCAACGCCAGTTCGAAGGTTGTCTACAACGACTCCCTCTCGGCTACTCTGTACGACCACAATGTGCGTATGGCTCCTGTAACCGTGGAGATTGCAAAAAAAGCGGATTACAACCGCATCTTCGAAATCTATCGTGAGCGTTTCAGCGATGCGAGCAACTTCAAAACCGTCTTCATCGGCAAGGTCGATATGGCACAGCTTCGTCCGTTGCTCTGCCAGTATCTCGCCACCCTGCCTTCTACCCACAAGGCAGAAAAGAGCAACAAGGCCAACGTGCCTCAGATCGTGAAGAAGAACGAGGTGGTGAAGTTCGTGCATAAGCAGGAAACTCCGCTTGCCAACGTGAGCGTGTTCTATACAGCCAACGTCCCATTTTCACCGAAGAACGACTTGGTGCTCGACATGTTGACCCGTGTCCTCCAGATCGCTTACACCGACTCGGTACGTGAGGAGAAGGGTGGAACATACGGAGTGGGCGTAAGCTTCAACCTCGAGAAGGAGGACAATCCGAATGCCTTGCTTCGCATTTCCTACAAGAGCGACCCCAAGCGTTACGAGGAACTGAATCCAGTCATCTACAAGCAACTCCTGAACATCGCCGACCATGGTCCTGTGGCAAGCAGTATGGATAAGGTGAAGAAGTATCTGAAGAAGCAATACGGACAGATGGCAATCACCAACGACTACTGGAGCTACGTCATCTGGCACCAGCTCGACGACGATGCCGACTTCGACAAGGATTACTGCAAGATGGTGGACAACCTGACAGCTTCTGATGTGCAGAAAATGGCTAAGGAGTTGTTGAAGCAGAATCATCGCGTAGAGGTTACCATGCTCTCGGAGTAAGGATCAGAAAAAAGATAGTATGGCGTTTCTTGCATATATATATATGTATGCGGAAACCTATTATCTATAGTTGAGAAAAAAGAAATTCCCAGTTAGGAAAAAATATTTTGTCAGTTGATTGACAAGTTTTCCCTAATTGGGATTTTCTTTTCTAGTAATTCTTGTATAGATATACGGTGTAAGTATACATTCGTGCGTATAGCTGGCACGAAACTATGTATTTCTTATTTTTCCTCAAAAAATATTTGTAAAAACTTTGCGGTGTCAATAATTTATTATACATTTGCAAGCGAATTCCATGCCGATGGCAGTAAGGCAATCTTGATTGTCGTGAATTGCTGCGGGAGGATGGGACTATATAAAATTTGGGAAGGCGTTTGCTAAGCGCTTGTTCATGACAAACTGAAACCTGAGAAATTTCAATTCCCTGTCAGAGCAAAGCAACTAGCGGATGCCACGTTGTATGATTATACCCTTTTCAGGAGTATATATATCATATCGGCGTGGGGTCTGGGGTTGCTCGTTCAACAGGGAAGGGCAATCTCAGGGCCTCAGTTTGAAGAACGAGTAACCGATCATGATCCCCGCTTTTTTCGTTTTTATAATCAAACAACACATGAACCTAAAGCTAAACAACAAACATGATGGGGCAATCCCCACCTATGGTATAAATGCCGCAATGAGTTCGATGGTAACCACCATCGGGGCTCCCTCGTTGCCGTTTTATCAATCCTTTTATCAATATCCTTTGTCGGGAGCCTAGCAAGGACAACTAAAAATTATTTTTATGAAACATTGTAAGTATTTATTGTTGATGTTGATGGCCGTATTGGCTTTTGCATCGTGTGAGAAAGAAGAAGACGAGACTTCTGGTTTCTCTAAGTATCTTCTGATGAAGATTAATAGTTGTGAGCGATTCGGCGATGTATTGCGCATAGACTTCACCATGACGAACGTGAGTGGAAAAGACCTTGAGGATATTGAGTTCTCTGGTGTAAGTGTCGTCGATAACAATGGTGACGAGTATAGTGATTTGACAAATAGTGCAGGTTCTGTCTCTTTCAACGATGGTTTTAAGAAGAATTACTTAAAAGTGTCTATCGATAAGAAAGACAAAATCGAAGGTGCTTTCTTTATAAATAATTTCAAGCCAAGTTCTGTAAAGAGCGTGGATTTGAAATTCTCAGCCGACCTTGGCTCTGACAAATTCAATGGAACTGTCAAGGATTTTAAGAAGATAAAGGTTGAGGACAATCGTGTTATGCGAAATGGTATCCAAACCAATGACAAAGCATTGGAATTTAAAGTAACTAGCTGTACCAGAACATCAACGGGAGATTGTATCTTGTCTATGAACCTAAAGAACGTTTCCAAAAAAAGTATCACTAATTTCAGCATAGGTATATCTGGTTCAAGCAATAGCTTTACAGACAACCAAGGAGGAGGTTATTTTTGGAATATTATAGACGTTTCAGTCAATGGAGGCAATTGGAAAGCTTGGTCTGTTGACAAGTTATCCTTATATGCAGGAGAAAGTATGTCTGTAAGATTCAGAATTCCTAATTTTAGCCGAACAGCTACAAGTTTATCTGGTGTTATTGGTGTGGCTTCCGATGTCTATCCATTTACAGGAAATGTAGCTAAGGTGATGAGCGTAGAGGTAGAATAAACTGCTTTTAGAAAACGTTTGTTGGATAAACTCTTCGTGGAGTTTATCCAACTTGTAAAACAACTAAGACTTATAAGACATGACTAAAAACTATTTATGTATCATGATGCTGGCAGCTTTAGCATTGTTTGCATCTTGCAGTGACTCAAAGACTTCGCCTGAAGCTATTGAGGGGTATGAGTTTACAGGCGATGGTATCTTTGAAAATCTTCCTTACGCCTTTGCTCGTTTTGACTATGATTATCAAAAACTGAGTGATAAACTCGCATCGAAGGGAATAAGAATAATGCAAGATGAAGAAGGTAAAAAATACGGATATGAATTTATTAATGAAAACAAGCCCATCTTAGAGAAATTGGCAAAGAAACTGGATGGTAAGGAGATTCCTTTTGAACGTCATGTGGGTGGTAAGAAGGAAAAAATCAAGGGCTTTAAGCTGAAGCTGAAAAATGAAAAAGTGATAGGTACTTGGTGTTACTTGTTTGACATAGTACGTCCAGAAGACTATACCTTGGGGAAGAGTGAGCGTCGTAGTACGAACAGGATTCTTGCTGTCGATAAAGATGGGAAAGCCCTTAATCTACAAGGTGTGAGCTGGTTGCGCTATGGCGTGAAAATAGGTAAGTATTCTTTTCGACTGGACATATCCTCTCACATGAAGGAGATGCTTAGTACGAAGCTGTACTATGATCAAGTGGCCAAACTGGTGGAAGTAGACGATGAAGCTCTGGAGGTCTTTGCCAAGGAAAAGCAAGAAGCCGACGGCAAGAAAATGGAGGAGGCAGCCAAGAACAATGACTTGAGCAAGGCCGACTTTACGGAGCAAGGTTGTGGCCCCATCACTTTGGGCAAGAAAGTAAAGAGCCTGCCCGACAATTACGAGAACCTATATACCTCTTACAAATGGAAGGTAGACCAAGGGGTGAATGCCAAGGTGTATACGTTTTATAATGGATCGGAAGAGGTGGCTACGCTTTATGCAAACATAAAGAATGGCGAGATATTTCGCATTTTCGTCAAATCCGACAAGATAACTATCAAGTTTGATGGTGGCAAAACGCTCAAGCCAGGCATGAAACTACGTGATGCAGTGAAGGCTTTCGGCGAGGAGTGCCAAGCCTCAAGTACCCCCGAAGAGGGAATCCCTATGATTCATTTCGGAATTTATGGTAGGTATCCTGTCTATGATGAGACGATGACATCTGTGGGCAATGAGCGCCTGAACGAGATAATAGACTCGTTTGATATGTTGCCCATGCAACCCGACTTTGTCTCGCCCAATGAGGTGATGGAAACTATCACCCTCAGTCTATATGATTTACCATAAAACTGTAAAATTAAAAGTAAAGGTATGAAAAAAGTATATTATTTTTTGTTTTCCCTTGTGGCTGTTTTGACCTTGGGAGCTTGTGGTCCGTCTAAAGGCAACTTCTCTGGCGAAGGATTGCTGGGAAATATCCCTGAGCAATTGGCTGAAGGTGCTGTAATCATGCCCAAATATATAAAAGAGGGTCAATCCCATCGCAGTGATGGATTAAGTGACTTTGTGGAATGGGAAAATAAGTTCTATGAGGATAACTTGCCCGAAGATTATTTTACCCTCTTGAATCGTGAGATAAGTTCTGTTGAGGAAAAAATGAATTCTTATAAAATTCAAAATGAGACAAAGTATAAAATCATTAGCTCGGGTGTGCATGAGGCCAAAGCCAAAGAACATGCCCAAAAGTTTACCTTTGAGTTTTATGTAGAGGTGGAAGTCGGGAATGAAAAGGTACAAAGTGGCTGGAGCAGTTTGGTCTTTGGTCCTCAAAAGTCGCCCGATGATGCATGCTATGCTCTGTGGGATAAAGATGGAAATCTCTTAGGCGGAGGACGATGCCGGCAGTATGATGGACAGGTCTTGGGACTGTCTCGTTATTTAATTGGCTCTGAAATAGATAGAACAAAGCGTACTTATTCTTTCTCGTTGTCTTATTACGCCAATACAACGGATGCAGATGACGAGGCTGTGGAAAAAAGCATTGCAAAGTTGGAAAAAATGGATAAAATAGCTAAGATAACTTTGGTTCCTTGGTCAAAATATGAAAAGATTAGCAAGGACTTGAATAAGGATGAAGCCAATTGAAAATTAATAAAAAATAGATATGAACAAGTTGCTTAAAATTACGGGAGTAGTATTCTCCTTGTTGTTACTGGCTGTTGTAAGTGCAACAGCCCAAGTAAAGAAAAAGACGATAGTAAGAAAAACTTCTGTTTCCCAGTCAGTGAAAGTTGCCGATTTGTCTTGCTTCGACCTAAAGGGCAAGGTGCACACATGTGTAGAATGGTCGAATGCTGGCGCAGGAAGGAACAAACGTATCTTTAGCTCTAACGGCAAATGGATAGGGTATCGAGATGATGCAGGTTGGAATATCTGGAAGAATATCTCTGGCTTGCGCCGTGATGCTAAGGGGCGTATCGTTTTTTATCGAGAGAAATATGAGGACTCGAGCACTCCAAGAGCCATTTCTTACGACTCAGCGGGACGTGTGTCAAAGGTGGAGTCTGTATATGACGAGGAGACTGATTACACCTTATATTATTATAACAGCAAGGGCCTGTTGGTAAAAGCTGTCGAAAAGGCTGTGGATATGTCGGAGGAGAATACCACCGTGTATAAGTATGGCGATTACGAGTTTGATTCTCATGGCAACTGGACTTCGCGTTCTTGTGAATTTGAGGTGGATGGCAATTCTGTTAGGGAGACTCAAATGAGAAATATCACTTACTATAAGTAGCCGATGGGGTAAATCCCCAGGAACGCATAAAATGGAATAAAACCTAAAAAGTGATGCGGAAGTGTGGCTTTTTAGGTTTTTCTTGTTACTTTTGTATCATGTTATCGAAAAGTCAAGATGATATGAATGCAAATTTTACAAAAGACAGCGTCGAGTCGGCTTATTGCTTCTTCCATCAGAAGCTGCGTGTGTATGAATATTCCACCAGTCCCACTCAGCGTGATGATATAGAATATGCCATCAGCCAATATGTAGATGGGATGAACCCCGCGCTCTACCAGTTGTTGGCTAATGGCACTCCGCATTATCTGCTCGACCATACTACTTTCGAGCAAGATATGCGC
>ERZ773202.1131-NODE-1131-length-18733-cov-5.431310_pt1 | contig 18733 bp, 19 predicted proteins | sample MGYA00580998_ERZ773202 | MGnify/ENA primary metagenome ERZ773202 (study PRJEB29015, sample SAMEA2737803) | human gut metagenome | biome: human gut; feature: human-associated habitat; material: faeces | place: China | collected 2012 ...
CCTGCTGTGGCGTATTTAATCCCGTTATCTCTGCTTAAAGTAAATTCTTTTGAATGGTGATCAAAATGCTTTTCGTCATTTTGATTTGAAACATCAATAATGATATCTGCTTTTTCTAGTTCTTCAGGATCTCGTGATCTTATGATTGAACTGTTTTCAAAAAGGTAGGTTAAAATGGCACAGGCTGTAGTTTCATCAGCATGAAAAGTGCCATTATGAGTTGCTATAATCATAGTCGCTCCTTAGCATAAGATGATTTTATCACAGGCTAGGAGTTGTCCTAAAAAAAATCATAACAAAGCTTCAAATTTGTTAAGATATGCGAGCTTTAACCTTAGTCTTAAAAATGATCTTTAACCGAGTGTGCATTTACTATGAATAATTACAAAGTTTATTTAGCTCCATTAGAGGGATTAGCAGATGGTCCCATGAGAAAAGTTCTATGTGCACACGGTGGTTATGATCTGTGCTTTTCTGAGTTCATTAGAGTAACTGATCTGCCTGTTTCAGAGAAGACATTGTTACGTGAAGTTCCTGAATATCAAAATGACTGTAAAACCGAAGATGGAACCGATGTGCGTATTCAATTTTTAGGTGACAATCCGGATACTATGGCAAGGTCAGCTGTGCTTGCAAATAATCTTGGAGCACGTTCTATTGATATTAATTTTGGCTGCCCTTCAAGATTTGTTCATCACTCAGGTTCCATGCTCTTAAAGGAGCCTGAGCTATTGCATGAAATTGTAGAAACAGTAAGAGCAAAGTTAGATCCTGCTTGTGACTTGTCAGTAAAAGTAAGATTAGGTTTTTTAGATAAGAGTGAAGCGCCAACTATCATTAAAGCTATAGCTGTCGATGGTGTAAAAGAAATTACAGTTCATTGCAGAACCAGAAAAGATCTCTACAGAGTTGAAGCTTTAGACTGGTCTTGTATGAAGCCTTTACATGAATTGTGTCCAGGTATTACTTTAATTGCTAATGGAAATATAAACTCACGAAATGAAGCTTTAGAGTGCGAAAAACAAACTTTATGTGATCACTTTATGTGTGGACGAGGAGCATTTCCTGTTCCTAATATAGGTCATGTGATTAAAGAAAATGCAAAGCCTTTTTCATTAGCGCAGATCTTAAAGACTGATATTGAGGTAATCGAAGAGTTTTCAAAGTCTGACAGAACTGAAAAGATCGTTATGGATAGAGCAAAGCAGTTCTTAGGATATGCAAGAGTTCACAGAAAAGAGTTAAATCCTTTCTTTAAAAGATTTTGTCAGTGCGTAAGCGTAGGCGATGGGATAAAATTACTAGAAGATGAAATTAAAGCTTTGGAGAGTGAAACTGATGAAAAATATGATTGAATTAAAAACAAGAATTTCAAGATTTATAAGTAATTCATTAGTTTTAAGTTCATTTTTAGCAGGTGCTTTATATTCATTGGAAGCTACAGCTGTACAAGTAGCTTATTTTCCTCCTGTGCCTGAATCCTGGAATGTAACCGTAGAAGGGGATACTGTAGTTTACTCTTCACCAGTTAATAAAACACAGCCAACACCCAGTTCAACAATTCGGTTTACCTATTCAAAGAGAACCCTGGGTAAAGATGCCAAAAAGGTGGTTGATGATTATGTAAATCAAAACCAGTGTAAAGAAGCTAAAACTCTAGGAAAAGGTTTTTATACAGCCTCTTGTCCAAATATAGGCCGAGATGTAGTTGTAATTGGTGAAGTAAACAATATGTACACTGTAGAGATCTCAGGAGACTACAACACAGTTTCAACAAATCTAATCAATGCTTATGTTAATTCGATAGTAAACGGCAAGAGGACTTTTGATAACAGAGATATTGGTGAACCAGTAAACAGCAATGAGTAGAAGACATTAGCTTAATTATTACAGAATAAGGAAGGAAGAAAGCTTTGCCGTAGTGATGACAAAGCTTTTTTATTTTGAGTTAAGTTTAGTCTTTGTTATTGTCAGAAACAGTAGCTTCTGCCTTATTCTCTTGAGCTTTATGAGTGTTATCAGAACTTACAGTCTCAACACTAGTGCTACCTTTTAAATAAGGAATTAGTTTTGCACACAGAGGAATAAAGAAATGGACGGTAGGTCCAGTGCATAAAGCTGCAAACAAGGTTCATTCTCTAACACCTTCGATAGCACTAAATTCAGTTAAGAACAAAGATAAAATAACAGCTGATGTAACTAAGAAAATATCAAAGAATGTTTTTACAAAGCTAAAGCTCTTTTTAACAATAGGGTGGAAGACCTTAATAAAGTATTCTCCAGGTACCATTGCTACATTAGCTGTAACAGATAAGGAGACAGCTAAAGCTAAAAGTGCAGTACCGAACACAACTAAAAACCAGCTAGTAAAGTAGCTAATTTCGGTTGGCAGAATAAATACTAATACGTCAGTTGAAATGTCGATCATAAAAGAGAAAACGAAGCATACAGGGATCTGCATTACTAATTTGCTTATATGATCTTTTAACTTCTCTGAACCGATACAAATAAACATAATCTGCAAAACAATCAGAAGAATATTAAAAATAAAGGTTGTGTCACCTAATGTAAAAGTTGAATGAAGCGATAATACATAGTTTGTTGACGAAATTGGTGTAGTACCAATTTTCGCAAAAGTGATGCACGCAATAGCTGTACCCTGCAAAACTACAGAGAAAAAAAACAGCACATATCTTCTAAATAATTCTGATTTGCTCATAGTTTTTTTGATTCTTTTAATTGTATTTGAGCTTACAAAGGTAAGTATGAGAAAAAAACACATCCCCGAGTAAACTTACATACTCAGGGAAACATCTTTTATGACAAGAAATTCTTTTTTGATTTAGCGGGCGCGGAAAGTAATGCGACCCTTGGTCAGATCGTAAGGAGTGATCTGTACGGTTACTTTGTCACCAGTTAAGATTCTGATGTAATTTTTACGCATTTTGCCTGAAATGTGAGCCATTACGATGTGGCCATTATCTAGCTGAACGCGGAACATGGTGTTAGGCAGGGTCTCAAGAATAGTGCCCTGCATTTCAATGCTTTCTTCTTTTGCCATATTTAATAAAAGTTTATACCTATAAAAAACAATTTATGTTTAAAAGGTTACTGTTAACCTGCTTTTAAACGAGCGCTATTATACAACAAATTTTGCGTTACTAATCACAAATGTCATAAAAGTCGCTTTATGGTGAGAAAGATTTGTCCTTTTACATCTTAAAAATTAGTATTTACTTGAATGAACAACTCTTTTTGTGACCACGTGTACAGGCAATTTTGTAGTACTTTCGAGCCATCTCAAGATCTTTTTTGGTGCCACTTCCATGCAAATATGAATATCCGACGCTAGAGCATGATTTAACATCATTAAGTTCACAGCCTTTAAAAAAGTATGAAAATGCCATATTTGGATCATGGTATTTCCCTTTACCTTTTACATACAGCCATGCGCGATTACGGCAAGCTTGACCGACATTTAAGTCACAGCCTTTTTCAAAGTATTTTGCAGCAGTACCTTTATTCTGTTTTATTCCTTTTCCATATTCATATAAGAAACCTGCACTATTGCATGATTTGCCATCATTAAGAGCGCAACCTCTTTCAAAAAGGCTTAATGACGTCTTGATGCTTTTTACTACGCCATTTCCATATTCATACATGAAACCTAGGTTGTAACATGCCTTAGATATATTGCTGTCACAGGCGCTCTCATAGTTAGATATTGCCTTTTTGAGATTTCTTTTTGTACCTAAGCCGTAGTTATTCATGACACCCGAATAAAGACAGGCTTTTCCTTCACCTTGTGCACAGTAGTCATTGAAAGTTGAAAAGTTTTTTTTAGATCAGTTGATAAATTTCTGTGGTTAAATGATGCGATTGTCTCATCTAAGGAATTAAAACTGTTATTAGTAGCCGAGGTGTTCTTGTGTATATCAGTTTGCAGTTTGTTAATTTTATTGAAACTATCCTTATCATCAGGTAAATAGATTAAAGCTCCACAAGAAAACAAATCATCAAGGTCGCAACCTGCTGAATACATTTGTTCTGCTTTCTTCAAATCAGCATTCTCAGAGTTTTCGTAATAAACGCCAGCTTGACCACATGAATTAGCCCTACCTTCATCACATTCTTTTATAAGAAGAGATATATCGGAGGCCTCAGCACTTGAGAAAATTGAATAAGAGAGAATTAAAACTAAAGCAAATAATTGTTTTTTGATGGTCATAGTTTGATGATAAAAGTAATGAACAATTTGTATAAATGAAACGACAAATCAAGCTTAAGTTTATTCTTTATTATTCTTGTAAACTAGATTTTTATATAAAAGTTTGACCTTGGTATCACCTATAAAATACTGTAATTCATTTTGTGTTTGTAAAACATTATGATATTGTTGCAATGTAACGTTTTTAATAACAGTTTTAGCAAAAGTTTTAAAAAAATCGTCACAGAATTTTTTACAAATTCGGAGAAAGCATGACATTAAAAAAAGTTGTCATAACAGGCTTGGGTATTGTTTCATCAATCGGTGTCGGTGTAGATGCAGTACTAAAGTCACTAAAGGAAGGTAAATCAGGTATCAAAAAATCTCAGGACTTCGTGGACAGACAAATGCGTTCACAGGTAGCAGGTTTAGTTGATATTGACCTTAAAGAATTTATTGATCGTAGAGCATTACGCTTTATGGGTGAGGCTGCTGCATATTCTTATATAGCAATGAAAGAAGCTATAGCAATGGCTGGTCTTACAGAAGAAGATATTAGCAATGAAAGAACTGGTCTGTTTACTGGTTCTGGTGGTGGTGATACTAAAGCCATCGTAGATGCAGCTGATATTCTACGTGAAAAAGGCGTAAAAAAGATTGGTCCTTATGCAGTTCCTAAGGCAATGAGTTCAACCACCTCAGCAAACCTTGCAACTGCATTTAAGATTAAAGGTGCATCTTTATCTGTAAGTTCAGCTTGTTCTACTTCAGCTCACTGCATTGAATTAGCTTGTGATGAAATTGCCTTAGGTCGTCACGATATTATGTTCGCAGGTGGCGGTGAATCAGCAGATTGGACAATTTCATGTCTGTTCGATGCAATGGGAGCTCTGTCTAAAGGATATAACGATACTCCTGAGAAAGCATCCAGACCATATGACGCTAACCGAGATGGTTTCGTAATTGGTGCCGGCGGTGGTATTTTAGTTCTAGAGTCAGAAGAACACGCTAAAGCACGTGGGGCAAATATTATCGCGGAAGTTGTGCCACCTCTGATGGCTATGATATGGTGGCTCCATCAGGTGAAGGCGCAATGCGTTGCATGAAGCGCGCTCTAGAAGGATGTGATTACAAGATCGATTACATCAATACTCATGGTACCTCTACTGTTTTAGGTGATCTAAAAGAGCTTGAAGCTATTAGAGAAGTATTTGGAGATAACTGTCCACCAATCTCATCTACTAAGTCTATGACAGGTCATACCTTAGGTGCTGCTGGTGTAAGTGAAGCTATCTTTAGTCTTTTAATGATGCAAAATGATTTTATTGCTCCATCAATAAACGTCGATGAATTAGACGAACAGGCTAAAGGCTTTGATATCGTAGCTAATAAGGCAAGAGAAGCTAAACTTGAGACTGTCATGTCAAACAGCTTTGGCTTTGGTGGTACTAACGCATCATTAGTTCTGCACAAATACCATGGCTAAAGATACTTTAAGATTAGATAAAGCCGTATCACATAACTTCGATGTCCCTCGCTCATATGCTGCAAAGCTTATTAAGGCAGGGGATGTTGAAGTTGATGGTGAAGTAATTGCAGATCCTGCCGCAAAAATCTCCATTGAGGCTGACATTGTCATTGACGGCAATGAAGTGTCAGTGTCAGATGGCTTTAAAAAGCGCATCTTTATGCTGAATAAGCCAAATGGCTACGTTTGTGCTGACAGGGATAACAATAACCCAATTGTTATCAATATCTTTTCAGACATTCCAAAGTTTACACAGATGCATTGTGTTGGTCGTCTTGATATTGATACTACTGGTCTTATTATTGTCACTGATGATGGCGATCTTAATCATAAGATCACCTCTCCAAAAACTGGTGTTACCAAGACCTATAGAGCAGTTACCAAAGAGAAAATCTCTGAGCACGATATAGAGCATTTTGCTAAAGGCTTAAAACATCCTGAGGAAAAGACTCGTTATAAGAGCGCATTACTTGAGATTATATCTGATAATGAAGCTTTTGTTACCGTAACTGAAGGTCGTTTTCATGAGGTTAAACGTCTTTTTGAATGTGTAGGTAATGAGGTTTTAGAGTTAGAAAGATTGTACATTGGTCAATTAAGACTCGATGAGGATCTTGAAGAGGGGGAGTACAGAGAAATGTCTGATGAGAATATCGAGTTAGTGTTCACTCCATATAAAGACTTTAAAAACTAAGCTTTAGAAATCCTTTCAAAAATAAGCCTATACTGAAAAGCATAGGCTTGATCTTCATTTACTACTTACTTTATCTTTTAGTTGCCAGCTGCCTTTAAAAGTGCATTACCAGTACTTTTTGCTTTTCTGTTAGCAATATAGTCTTTTACCACACCATTCTTGTCACAAACAAAGGTTACTGTCTCATGAACATTTCTGCCAATACTCTTGATCACCTCATAATTATAAACATACATGGTGTCATCACCAGAGTTTAAGGTTTTATCAGGAGCGCCAAAGGTGGTCATTAGTACATCAGTGGTAGTTTCTCCTTTAGTGATAGACTGTAACTGTCTGTCGGTGATCCTTGTTCCCATTTGATGATTGAACATTGAGCATCCGCTTACGTTTACTAACAGACAGATTGCAAATATTGCTGATAAGAACTTCATAATAACCTCACTATTGATTTTGTTCTGTAGCTTGAACAGCCTGCTCTTGAGCTAGCTTGAACTGATGCTTGTTGTAGAAAAATAAAATGATCATGCCAATAGGGGCAATGACAAAACTAAAGCACAACAAGATTGCATAAGAGATGTACTTATAGGTTAGAAATAACAGGGCATTTGAAATTATTACATTATTACCCATGACAAATTCAACGATACTTTCGTAGGCAAATCTTGAAAAAGGGTAAAGAATGAGTAGAAACAGTGCTCCTGCTATGTAACTTAGAATACCAATTACAGCTGTTCCTGTTGAGATCTCTGGATTTGAAAAAACGACGTAAATCTGTAATCCAATGATAATGACAGGAACGATGGCTCCCAGGACAAAGTGTCTCCAATAATATGAAGGTTTTAAACCTCTCAATGCAAAAGCTACGATTTGTTGCCAAAAAGACATAAGTTCTCCTAATTTATAAAAAAGTATGTATATTTTATTTAATCAGTATTTTTTTTTGTCGCATCTGTCACAGATCTAAAATTTGATATGTAATCGCACGCTTTTAGCGCGAAGCATAAAAAATGTTGTAAGAATTTTAAAAACAGTGATACTTATCAAAGAATTGGAACAAACAATTAACAAATTTAAACATGTAACGTTAACAGAACTCTTCTATCTTTACCTCTGAGAATGAGAAAAAATAAGAGGTAACCTACTATGTTTAAATTAGCAATAATTTCATCTTTTGTCCTACTATCGTCGTTTAATGTTTATGCTCAGGAAAAGGAGCAAATTGAGGTTTGGGAAGAGCCGTCAAAATCTTTTGCAATTACTAAAGCCATAGCCGATTTCGAAGCTATCAATGATTGTGAGATTAAATTAAGAGAAATATCTTCTGCAAAACAGTTAGATGTATTAAAAGAGCATATCAAAAATGGTGAACGAATCCCTGATGTGATGGTCACCATCTCTGACAAATTTGGACAAGCACAAGAAGATCATCTGCTGATGCCTTTAGATTTCATGACAATTGACAGGAAAGATTATCTTGATGAGGCTGTAGGTGCCTTTACAGTGTCAGGAAAAATCTATGCAGCCCCTCGTTCAATTGAGACTTTGGTTGTTTATTACAATGCCGATCTTATCCAATACCCAGCAGAAACTTTAGCAGAATATGAACAGCTTGCTAAAGACAATAAAAACAAAGATCGCTTGAGCCTTATAGGAAAGTTTGACGACATCTATTATGCCTATGGTTTTATCAGGGGTAATGGAGGATATGTTTTTGGTAGAAATCCAGATGGCTCTATAAACGTCAATGATATTGGCTTAGATTCAGAAGGAGCAATGAAAGGTTTAGCTGAACTTACAGAATATGCTAGAAACTGCATACCACAAGATATTTTTGAGAAAAATGGTGATGCCATTATTGATAAACTCTTTACTTCAGGAAGCGCTATTGCTGTAGTCAATGGTCCTTGGGCTTTAGAAAAATATGCTAAAGCCGGAATTAACATCGGTATAGCTCCATTACCAAAACTTAAAAATGGACGTAGATTAGCTCCATTTTTCGGAGTAAAAGGTTATACCATCCCTGCTCAATCTTTACATAGCGAGCTTGCTCAAAAGTTTATTCAGTTTCTAAACAGACCTGAGTATGCAGAGGACAGATACTTCAAGAAAGCTGAGCTACCGCCTATTAAGACTGTCTTAAATGAATCCTTTATTAAATATGATGATTTGGCAAGTACTTTAGTCAATGAAATTAAGTTCTTAGAGCCTATGCCTAATATAAATAAAATGAATGATGTTTTTGGTGACCTAAATTACGCTCTAAACAGAACCGTTTTATACGGTATTCCATATAAGTCAACTTTTAAAAACGCCAAAATCAGAATTGAACAGTATTTGTATCAATAGAAATTGACAATTTGACATCAAAAATCTTACAGATAAAGAAATTTGTCACAGAAAAATATCCTAGACAAAAGTAATATTACGATAAATAACATAAGGATAAATTTTTAGTCTAGGAATTTTTTTATAAATAGGTAAAATAACCACAATTTTGTCATTAAGATTGTGATTTTCTTAGGGCAAAAAACAATTATTTTACCTTCCTGAATATATAAATGGGATGTCTATGAAAAAACTGTCAAAACTCACTTTATGTGCATTTCTTTTATCAGTAAGTACTGCATCAATTGCAGAATCAAGATTAGTTGTTTGGGAAGATAGTGGCAAAGGTTACGGTATTGAAAAGGCTGCCAGAAACTTTGCTAAAGAAAATGGTTGTGAAGTTGTTATCGAACAAAAAGATTGTATAAAGCATGTAGATATGGTTTCAGAATTAAATCAAAAAGGTGAGAGTACACCTGACATCTTTATTGCAATTTCTGATCAGATTAGTGGTGCAGTAAATAAAGGTTTAATCACTAAGTTAGACAGATTTTCTTCTGATACAGAGAAGGCAAAGTACATACCTTTAGCAATTGATGCTTTTAGTCATAACGGAGAGCTCTATGCAGTACCCCGTTCAATTGAATCCTTAGTGGTTTATTACAATAAGGCTTTACTAGAATATCCCTATGAGTTTATGGATGATTACCTAAAATTCAATGACAAGATGCTCTCAGAAGGAAAATATGGTCTTATCGGAAAGTTAGATCAATTTTATATTTCCTATGGTATCTTCAGTGGATATGGTGCCTATGTCTTTGGCAATAAAAATGGCAGATATAATCCAGATGATATTGGTTTAAATAATGATGGTGCCGTAAAAGCATTACAATTTATTACCTCATATTCAAAGTATCTTCCAAAGGAAGTTTTAACTAGTAATGGTTTTGCTGCTGTGGATAATTACTTTAAAGAAGGCAAGGCTGCCGCTGTAATCAGTGGACCATGGGCTTTAGGTGATTATGCTAAATCTGGTGTGGATTATGGTGTAGCTCCATTGCCTATTCTTCCAAACGGTCAAGCAATGCGTCCGTTTTATGGTGCAAAGGGCTATGTAATTTCTTCAAAAACAAAGAATAAAGATCTTGCAGAAAAGTTTTTAGAGTACATCAACAGACCTGAGTATGCTCTGATTCGTTATTCAGAGATTGCTGAGCTTCCTCCTATTAAAGCAGTATTAGATAATCCTTTAATTACTAATGACGATTTTGCTAATGCAATTGCAATTCAGATTAAGAATGCAGATGCAATGCCAACCGTACCTGAATTTTCAAAAGTATGGGATCCTATGGGCAATGCAATTTTAAAATCAATTTCAGGTGATGAAGAGCCAAAGAATGCTCTAAATATGGCAGTATACGAGATAAAAAATAACGAATAATCTCATATACAAAAAGACCTGACTTCTGTCAGGTCTTATGAGGCCACGGCAAATACCGTGGCTTTATTATTTCTGTTTACTTATTTTTCAAGCCAAAAATTACATTTGCTACATCATCGTAGGTATCTGTAAAGTAGTAATGAACTCCTTCAGTTACCTCTTTTGGTAACTCTTTTACATCATCTTCATTTGCTTTAGGACAAATGATATTCATAATGCCCATACGACGAGCGGCAATAGTTTTCTCTTTAATTCCGCCAATAGCTAAGACTTGACCTGTAAGAGAAAGTTCTCCTGTCATAGCAAACCCTTTTTTAGGAGCCTTGTTCATAGCTAAAGACAAGAGGCTAGATGCTAGTGTTACACCAGCTGATGGTCCATCTTTTGGAGTTGCTCCTTCTGGTACATGAACATGGATGCAAGCCTTTTTAAAGAAGTCTTTCTTCTGCGGACAATATTTAGCAATATGACCTTGAATAAAGCTGTAAGCAATGTGGGCTGACTCTTTCATGACATCGCCTAAAGAGCCTGTAAGCTCAAAGCCTTTGCCTTCATTGTTTACCTTTGCTGATTCTATAGGTAAAGTTGCGCCGCCTACAGAAGTCCATGCAAGACCTGTAATTACACCAACACCTTCTAAGTGTTTTTCGCGCTTAAAAGGAGCTGTACCTAAATAATTGAATAAAGAGTTTGCAGTAACGGTAACTGATTTGTCTCCTTCTAAAAGCTTTACAGCTACTTTTCTTATAATCTTATCAATAGCTCTCTCAGTTGATCTCATTCCACTTTCACGAGCATATTCTTCGATGATCTTCTTTAAGACTGCATCTGAAAGCTTGATTTGAGATTTCTTCATATGGGCTTTTTCAAGTCCCTTAGGAATTAAGTGCTTTTTAGCAATAGCAAGCTTTTCTGATGCTATATATCCAGACAATCTTATAGGATCCATTCTGTCTAAAAGAGCATCTGGAATAGTATCTGTAGTGTTGGCTGTACAGATGAACAAGCACTTAGACAAGTCTAATCTTTCATCAAGATAATTATCCATGAAAGAATTGTTTTGCTCAGGATCAAGTGTTTCTAGTAAAGCTGCTGCAGGATCTCCCTGGTAAGATTTTGTGAGCTTATCAATTTCATCGAGCATGATAACAGGGTTCATTACACCTGTTTCTCTTAAAGCTTGCACAAATTTACCCGGCATTGCTCCAATGTAGGTCTTGCGATGACCTTTGATTACAGAATCATCTCCTACACCACCTAAAGATAATCTGTAAAAAGGTCTGTTCAGAGCCTTTGCAATTGACTTACCAATAGAGGTTTTACCTACACCAGGAGGTCCTACGAACAGCAAAATTGAGCCATTAGTTGTGCCTTTTAGTGCACCTAAGGCTAAAAATTCAATGATTCTGTCTTTAACATCCTTTAATCCTTCATGATCAGAGTCTAAAACAGAACGTGCTTTTGCAATATCAAGTTCTTCTTTTGAATACTTACCCCAAGGAATTGAAGATAAGATATCCAAATAGTTTCTGGTAACACCATACTCAGGAGAGGAGCTGTCTAACATACTGAATTTCTTAATCTCCTTATCAAATCTCTTTTTGATAAGTTCATGAGGAGTAAGTTTCTTCATACGAGCAATAAACTCGTCTGCTTCAGTATAGCTGTCAGCTCTAGTTCCTAACTCTTTTTGGATCTCTTTTAACTGTTCTTTTAAGACATATTCTTTCTGTCTTTTAGAAAGCTTATCGTTAACAGAACTTTTAATCTCATCTTGGAGTTTAGCAGCTTTAAGCTCTTTTTTAATAATAGCTTGAGCTTTCTTTAATCTTTCTAAAAGATCAATGGTATCTAAGATGTCTTGCAGATTCTTAGCGCTGGTTGTGGTTACAGAAGCAGCACAGTCTGCTAACAAAGAAGGATCATTCTGATCAAATCTTAGTAGATACTGACGCATCTCATCTGTGTACATTGGATTTAAAGGCAGTAACTCCTGAAGAGATGATACTAAGTTCATAGCAAGAGCTTTTACTTTTACCTCAGCCTCAGAACCAGCCTCTGGTTCAATGTTCTGAGGGTAAACTACAACAGCTCTTAATTCTTTATCAAATTTAGTCCATTCTTTGATTTGGACGCGACATAAGCCTTCACATACAAAGTGGACTTCACCAGGAACACTCTTTGCGTGTAGAAGTCTTACTAAAGTACCAGTTTTAGGAAAATCAGTTGGAGTGATTGAACCTTTCTTTTTGTACTTTTCATCAATTGCAAATAAGGCAAAAGATTTTGATTGTGATCTTGCAATCTCAGTAATCAGATCTTCCCATTCACCCTTGATTTGGACAGGGCAGATCTGTGAAGGCATAACCGGTCTGCCAAAAACGGGAATAACAAATACTTCTTCAGGTGATGGTTCTGAGACAGAAATATTTGATTTTTCGTTAACTGATGGAGTATCACAGTTATCTTTAGCATCCTCAGTTTGAGGAGCCATTTTGGTGATAACCTCCGCAGTCTTTTTATCGATATTTTCTTTTAATGAACGTAGTTTTTCCTTGAGCTCATTTAGATCTTCTAAAGTGATTTCAAGATTATCTTTCTTGTTATCGTCCATGATTATATATACCTTTTTGATCCTAGTTTACTCATCTTCACATGGGGATTTGCGTATTTAATTTCAAGTGTTTAATAAGATAAAGATAAGAATTGAACTATAGACTGAACATTGGAGGTTCTTTTCTTCTCAATAGCACAACTTTGTTTGCATAGTTGGTTATCTAGTCAAATAAATAAGGAGTTTTGCTATGACAATGAAATCTCTTGAAAATCCGTTTAAGAAATACCTGCACAAAGACGGAGCTTTTTATTAACTTTTACAAACAGCATATATAAGCCTATATAATTCTTGCATCATAATAAGGAGAAAGTTCATGTTTCAAAAAGAACAGACAGTTTCACGTCTAATAGAGATCTTAGTAGAGTACATTCCTAATCTAAAAGGTCAAATTGATGATTTTTCAAAAGATTATTTTGCTCAAAGAGCTCTTCTAAGAGGTCTTATGAATATGCATTCTGAGAAAAATCCACTACCCGAGGAGTTCTTTTCTCTACAAGATGAATTGCTTCAACAGGAGTTATCTGAAAAGCAATTAAAAGATGTTAGCTCTTTAAAACCATGTCTTCTCAATCAGAATGTTTTTGTATACACAGGAGATATCACTGCTTTTAAAGCTGATGCTGTTGTAAACAGTGCTGAGGCTAATTTATTAGGCTGTAAACAGGCAGGACACAACTGTCCAGACAATGCTCTGCATTCAGCAGCAGGCTTACAGTTAAGATTTGAATGTTATTCAATCATGCAGGGACGAGATGCTCCTGAAGGTTGTGCAATAGTAACAAGAGCATACAATCTGCCATATGGAATGGTAATTCATGTTGTAGGACCAAAAGTTACCTTTGAAGTAACACCTGATGATATTGAGAAATTGAAAAAGTGCTATCAGGGAGCTTTAAAAATCGCAAAAGAGCACGGTTGCAAATCAATTTTGTTTACACCTATTGCAACCGGTACTTTAGGCTTTTCAATGCAGAAAGCAGCTAAAGTTGCTGTGGATACAGTGCTTTCTTTCTTAAAAGATCCTCAAAATGATCTAAAAGTGATCTTTTTTGTACCTCAAGAGCGCGATTGTATAATATATGATAATCTGCTCACTCCTCACGAGGAAAAGAAAGGGGATCTACATCCTTTCTTTAATATAAATTTGTTCTAGCAAACAAAACTATGAATATTTAAATATAACTATTATGAATAAGATTATTGAGCAGATAACTTCAAAGTTAAATAACTTACCAAAGAGCACTCTTCAAGCATTAATCGGCGCAGTTGTAGCAGCAGTAATTGTTGTGTTTGCTGTGGTTTTCTTTATGGGAGGTCCATCAACACCTCAAGAGCAGTTTAAAGAAACCATTAAAACTGTAGTTTCTACAGATAAATATCTTGACAAGATGGCTTCAGGTTTCAAGTTCTCAAATAGCAAAAAGGAGTTATTAAAAAATCATTACAAAGAGCTCTTTGATGATGAAATGATCGACTACTTAACAAAAGAGTTAGATAAAAAAGGCTTGTTTGCTAATAAGAAAGAGAATAAGAACCAATCTTTATGGTTAGCAACTTCGATGCAGATTTTTAACGCTCTAAGTTTACAAGGCTTAAGACGTTTAACCCTAGAAGATAGGGAAAAGAGCATGGTATTTAACAGATACTTAGTTAAAACTTTATCTCCACGTGATTGCAAGATGTTTGTAAATGGTGACAGAAGATTATTTGCTTCTAGCTCTTTCCAATCTGGTTCAGCAAGGGCATTTGAGAAGATGACTGATGAGGAGTATGCAGGTTACTTATCTTCATTAAGAAATGCTTTTAAAGCAGAAATCAGAGACAATCCTAAGAGAGTTGAAGTTACTGAAGGTCAAAAGGAAAAGATCCAGGCTTTATTATCAGATGCAATCGATGAAGAGCTTAATAAACAGCCATCAGGTTTAAAAGCAAGACTTCAGAGAGCTGCTGATGATTTAGACAGAGCAAATCCTGTTGATGCATGTAAGTTCGGCAGAATCATCTATGATGCTGCTGCATCAATTACAAACCCAGAGGATAGAGATCTTGTAAATAAGATCTTGTTAACAGATTAGTATAAACAAAGATTAAAGACATAACTAAAGCTAGAACAAAAAAAGAGCAGAACCAATTATAGGTACATTCCTAGAAATTGATCCTGCTTTTTTAGTGACTCTCTACTAGAGAGGTAACTACAGAACAGTGTTTACTATGCTTTTGCTTTCTTACCCAATAAAAGAGATGTAATTACTCCTGTTGATAATGCAATGGCAATTACAATTAAGGATGTATAAACATCAATTTCAAATCCAACTCCAAATAACTGTAATGAAGCAGAAGCTACTAGTTTAAAGGCTACGAAGAACAGTAGTACAATCACAGCTTTCTCAAGATATACTAGAGCGTTTCTCAATGCATCAAGGATAAAGTACATTGAACGTAAGCCTAAGATTGCAAAAATCATGCATGAGTACACAATAAAAGGATCTTTAGATACAGCAATCACAGCAGGTACTGAGTCAAAAGCAAACATCACATCAGAGGTCTCTACAATAGCCAAGCATAAGAACAGTGGAGTTGCATAGATAAGTCCTTTTCTTTTTAAGACAATATGCTTATTCTCTTCTTTTTTAAGCTCTGCTTGAACATGAGAGTTTGAAACGAAGAAATTATGCCCTACTAACTTTGGATATAGAGGAACAAAGAACTTTACAATTTTATATGCAGGGTGATTTGAGAAATCAGACATTTCATCGTTATCTTTTTTCTTAATCATTAAGATTGCAGATAGGGCAACCATAAAGGCAAAGATAAATTCTACATAAGCGCCTAAAGAGAAGAGTCCGGTACCAATTAAAACAAAGATAAGTCTGAAGACAACAGCGCCTAGAACCCCCCAGTATAAAACTCTATGAGTAAAACCTGATTTAATGCCAAACCATGCAAATACAGCCATGATGGCAAAGAGATTATCTACTGATAGTGCCATTTCAAAGGCATAACCTGCAAAGTATAATGAGGCAACCTCAGGGGAGAAATGGACGTACATAAATCCACCAAAGCTTGCTCCTACAGCTACCCAGAATAAAGACCAAAAGGTTGCAGCTTTTAGTGAAATTGGTTTATCAGCTCTGTGTGCCCAAAGATCAATTAAAAGACCAAAAATTGCAAGTAGAGTAAATATAGCAATTGATTCAGGTTCTAAACCAATGTGTGGAGTGTTTTCCATACTAAGTCCTTAGTTTAATGCATCTTTTATTAGGCATTTTTATCAGGGACATATCATACATCCAAATCAATTCTTAGTATAAGGTAAGATTTGTCAGCCAGAGCTAACTTGCTTTAATACCAATCAAAAGATCACACTCTAAAAAGAAAAAAAGGTAACAGAGCATTGAGTAGGGTAACTCAAGAGTGTTTTTATGAAGAATAAACTAAGATAGCCTTCTATACAGAAGGCTAGAAGATAAGATTACTTTACGAAATTGTAATCTTTTAAAGGATTGCCTGAGATGTAACGAGAGGTTGCATCTGCTAGAGGAGATTCATCAAAGCAACTTGTAGTTCCCTTATGACAGGTAGGACCATCGGGACGGGCTAAAACTAAGAGAGTATCCTTGTCACAGTCACAGGTGATTGATCTCATATGAAGAAAATGACCTGATTCTTCGCCTTTTGTCCAAAGCTTTTGTCTTGTTCTTGAGAAAAAGGTTACAAAGCCTGTATCTAAAGTCTTTTGTAAAGATTCTTTGGTCATATAGCCCATCATCAGCACCTGACCGGTTTGGCAATCCTGAACAATTGCAGGCATTAAACCGTCAACTTTTTCGAAATCTAATTCATCTATGCTTTGGAAGCCATGAAAATATCTAATCACGGATGCAAACTCCTTTTGATCTTAAATAGTTTTTAAGCTCTGGAATATGAATGGTGCCTTTATGGAAAACAGAAGCTGCAAGAGCACCATCTGTATGAGCAATTTCAAAGGCTTCATAGAAGTGTTCCATAGTACCAGCACCACCTGAGGCAATTAATGGTACTTTACAGATTTCACGTACTTTCTTTAACTGCTCAAGATCGTAGCCTTTTCTCATACCATCTTGATTCATCATATTCAAAACGATTTCGCCAGCACCTCGCTTTTGCACTTCTTTAACCCAGTCAAGTGTATTCCATGAAGTGGTTACAGTACGAGATACGTCACCAGTATACTGTTTTACCTGATACTGGTTGTTTTCAGCATTAAAGTAGGTATCAATACCTACAACAACACATTGCACACCAAACTTGTCTGCTAATCTTGTAATAAGCTCGGGATCGGCAAGAGCAGGAGAGTTAATTGAGATCTTGTCAGCTCCATAAGCTAAGATGGTTCTAGCATCTTCTACTGACTTAATGCCTCCTGCTACAGCAAAAGGAATATTGATAACCTCAGCTACTTTAGCAACCCAGGACTTATCAACGCGACGGTTATCAGAGGATGCAGTAATATCATAGAAAACTAATTCATCTGCACCTTCATCAGCATAGCGTTTGGCTAAATCGATGATCGAGCCCATAACTTCGTGGTTGCGGAATTGAACTCCTTTTACCACGACGCCATCACGAACATCAAGACAGGGGATTATGCGTTTTGCCAGCATTTAACAGCCTCCTCAACGCTGAATTTGCCTTCTAGTAATGATCTGCCTAATACAACTGAGTGAGCACCAGCTTTAGCAACTGCCTCAATATCAGCTAATGATGAAATACCACCAGATGCAATGATGTCTAAATCAGGGTATTTCTTGTACAGCTGAGCATACAGATTGTTGTTAGCTCCTTTCATCATACCGTCACGGCTGATGTCAGTTACCAGAACATGTTCAATATGGTATGGAAGGTAGTGTCTTAAGATTTGATCTAAAGTAGTATTAGAAGTCTTTAGCCAGCCATGGGTTGCCACATATGGAACTCCATCGTTTAGGCGAACATCCAATGCTAGGGTAAAGTGTTCAGGACCAAAGTAGTTTAACCAACCACGAACTAATTCAGGATGTTTTACAGCAACTGATCCTACAACAACTTTTTCTACGCCTAGATTTAAAAGATTCTCAATATCAAAAGCAGAACGAATACCACCTCCAGTTTGAATTGGAAGAGGGGATGCTTTTACAATCTTTGATATTAGAGCTCTTTGTCTGTAAATAGGATCTTTAGCACCATCTAAATCAACGATATGGATAAGCTCAGCACCTTGATTTGCTGCATCAAAAATCCTTTTTATAGGATCAACATTAAAAACAGTTTTCTGAGCAAAATCGCCCTGTTTTAGGCGAACTACATGTCCACCTGAAAGATCTAAAGCAGGAATAATCATGATTGCTCCTAGAAATTGTTAATGAAATTGCTTAATAGTTTTTCACCTGCTTGAGATGACTTCTCTGGGTGGAACTGAACGCCCATAAAGTTGTCTCGACCGATAGCAGATGAGAATGGTACGCCATACTCTGTTGTGCCGATTGTATATTGACCTACCTGCATTGCAAATGAATGGTCAAAATAGAAATAAGCATCCTGTTTTATACCGTCGAATAATGGATGATCAGTATGATGTACTGTATTCCAGCCCATATGAGGTAAACGCAAGCCTGTATCAGGAATTTTTACGACATGAGAAGGCACGATGTCTAAGCATTTAATTACTTCACCAGCTACATTCAAAGGAACCTCAGATGAGTCTGTTGCCTGAATTTGCATGCCTAAACAGATACCCAAAAGAGGCTTTTTTGTGTTGAGAATAAAATCATAAAGTTTAAATTTCTCAATACCATCCATAACCGCACAAGCTGTACCTACTCCAGGTAAAACCAATCTGTCAGCATCTTTCATCTTATCTGTGTCAGATGAGATCACAGCCTCATAACCTAATCTTTTAAAGG
>ERZ773202.1134-NODE-1134-length-18712-cov-4.517768_pt1 | contig 18712 bp, 17 predicted proteins | sample MGYA00580998_ERZ773202 | MGnify/ENA primary metagenome ERZ773202 (study PRJEB29015, sample SAMEA2737803) | human gut metagenome | biome: human gut; feature: human-associated habitat; material: faeces | place: China | collected 2012 ...
TATGAAATGATGCACCGAAGGTGAGATTTATTTATATTTTTTTAGAGAGGATGACCAGGAGGGTTTACTAATATATGAAGATACTTTTTATATCCTTAGGATGTGATAAAAATCTAGTGGATACAGAAGTGATGCTTGGAATGCTTGCTTCAAGAGGTTACGAGATGACGAATGATGAACAGGAGGCTGATATTATTGTGATCAACACCTGTTGTTTTATCCATGATGCGAAAGAGGAAAGCATCCAGAATATTCTTGAGATGGCAGAATATAAGAAGAATGGCAGTGCAAAGGCATTGATCGTTACAGGATGTATGGCAGAGCGTTATCGTCAGGAGATTCTTGATGAGATTCCAGAGGTAGATGAAGTTCTTGGAACAACTGCATATGATCGCATTCTGGATGCGGTAGATGCGGCACTTGCCGGACAACATGAGGTTATGACAGCTGACCTTGATGCTCTTCCATTACCGGAGACGAAGCGTCTTGTAACAACAGGAGGACATTTTGCATATCTGAAGATTGCAGAAGGATGTGACAAACATTGTACGTACTGCATCATTCCGAAAATCCGTGGAAACTTTAGAAGTGTACCGATGGAACGCCTTCTGAAAGAAGCACAGGATCTGGCAGAGCAGGGCGTAAAAGAATTGATTCTTGTTGCTCAGGAGACAACGCTTTATGGAAAAGATCTTTATGGAGAGAAATCTCTTCCAAAGCTGCTCCGTGAACTTTGCAAGATCAGTGGAATCCGTTGGATCCGTATTTTATATTGTTATCCGGAGGAAATCACAGATGAACTGATCCAGGTAATGAAAGAAGAACCGAAGATCTGTCATTATCTTGATCTCCCAATCCAGCATGCGAATGATACCATCCTGAAGAGAATGGGACGCAGAACTTCAAAACAGGAGCTGATCGACATTGTGCAGAAGCTTCGTAAGGAAATTCCGGATATTGCCCTTCGTACAACGTTGATTACGGGCTTTCCGGGAGAAACGCAGGAAGACCATGAGCAGATGATGGAATTTGTGGACAGCATGGAATTTGACCGTCTGGGCGTCTTTACATATTCACCGGAAGAAGGCACACCGGCAGCAGAAATGGATAATCAGATTGATGAAGAAGTCAAAGAACAGTGGCGCGATGAAGTCATGGAGTTACAGCAGGAGGTTTCACTGGATAAATCAGCGGATATGGTCGGAAAGACGATTGAAGTCATGATTGAAGGAAAAATTTCCGATGATGAAGCGTATGTCGGACGTTCTTATAAGGATGCGCCGAATGTTGACGGGTTTGTTTTTGTCAACACCACGGCAAATTTGATGTCCGGTGCGATTGTCCGCGTTGAAATTACAGGCGCAATGGAGTATGATTTGATAGGAAGCCTTGTTGAGGACTAGAAATGCGGCATTAAAATGCCTGCGGAATGGAGTATGGTATGAAAATGAATTTACCGAATAAACTGACGATTTTAAGAACGGTGATGATTCCGTTTTTTATTCTGTTTTTGTATACAGACTGGTTTCACGGTTATGATAAAATTATTGCGGCAGTGATTTTTATTGCGGCAAGTCTTACGGATATGCTGGACGGAAAGATTGCAAGAAAGTACAATCTTGTAACGAATTTCGGAAAGTTTATGGATCCGCTGGCAGATAAGCTGCTGGTGTGTTCGGCGCTCATTGCGCTGGTGGATTTGAATAAAATCGCCGCGTGGATTGTTATTATCATCATCGCAAGAGAATTTATTATCAGCGGATTCCGTCTGGTGGCATCGGATAACGGGGTCGTGATTGCCGCAAGCTACTGGGGCAAATTTAAGACAACATTCCAGATGCTTATGATTATTTATCTTGTGGTCGATTTGCAGTTTGCTTATGCAAATGTTGTCGGCATGGTGCTGGTTTATGTGGCACTGGCGCTGACGGTGATTTCACTGGTAGACTATATTGCAAAGAATTATAAGGTATTTTTAGAAGGGTCGTCAAAATAATGGAACAGTCAGAAACAGCGGAAAAGCTGGTAAAACTTTTAAAAAAGAAAAACTTGACGGTGACAACGGCGGAGTCCTGTACCGGCGGCATGATTGCATCGGCAATCGTCAGTGTTGCCGGTGCCTCTGCCTGTTTTAAAGAAGGCTATATTACTTATTCCAACGAAGCCAAAAAGAAGCTTCTGGGAGTCCGTGAGGATACCTTGAAGCAGTATACGGTTGTCAGCGCACAGGTAGCGCAGGAAATGGCGGCAGGAGCTGCGGCAGCGGCACAGAGCAGTCTGGCAGTTTCGGTTACGGGAGTTGCGGGACCCGACCCGGATGAAGGCAATCCGGTGGGACTGGTTTATATCGGCATTGCATTTGAAGGAAGTGTATATGCGGCACGTTTTCAATTTACGGGCAGCCGTGAAGAAATCCGAAGACAGGCAGCCTGCGAGGCACTGGCACTGGCACTTGGGGTCGTTTCAGAATAAATGTACAGGAATCTGTAATATAGTTTCAAAATAAAAATAAAATAAAAACTTTACATACTGGGATAGATTGTGATAAAATGTGATTATGCAAATATTCCAGTATTTTTTATGCAATACACGAATATTTGTTCGTTTTTTGCTTGACAGCCTGAGTGAAATAGTGTATATTAATCACAACGAACAGATGTTCAATTACGGCAGGACAGGAAATTATCAGAAGGAAGGAAGAATGCAAACAACCTGTTCCGTAGAGTTTGCGCTGTAGAAGTTTTACAGCAGGTATGAATTTATGGCAAGTGATGAGAAGTTAAAAGCGCTGGATGCAGCGATATCTAATATTGAGAAGCAGTTTGGTAAAGGTTCTATTATGAAGCTGGGCGAATCGAATGTGAATCTGAATGTAGAATCTATTCCGACAGGTTCTTTAAGCCTTGATATTGCTTTGGGACTGGGGGGCGTTCCGAGAGGCAGAGTTGTTGAGATTTACGGACCGGAATCAAGTGGTAAGACAACGGTAGCATTACATATGGTAGCCGAAGTTCAGAAGCGCGGCGGTATTGCGGGCTTTATTGATGCTGAACACGCTCTGGACCCGGTTTATGCAAAGAATATCGGTGTCGACATTGACAATTTATATATTTCACAGCCGGATAGCGGTGAGCAGGCACTTGAGATTACCGAAACGATGGTGCGTTCCGGTGCGGTAGATATTATTATCGTGGACTCCGTTGCGGCACTCGTTCCGAAAGCGGAAATTGACGGCGATATGGGAGATTCCCATGTCGGTCTTCAGGCGCGTCTGATGTCACAGGCATTAAGAAAGCTGACACCGGTTGTCAGCAAGAATAACTGCGTGGTTATCTTTATCAATCAGCTGCGTGAAAAAGTAGGTGTTATGTTCGGTAATCCGGAAACAACAACCGGCGGTCGTGCGTTAAAGTTCTACGCTTCTGTCAGAATGGATGTCAGAAGAATTGAAACTTTAAAGCAGGGTGGTGAAGTGATCGGTAACCGTACAAGAGTCAAGGTTGTAAAGAATAAGGTTGCGCCGCCGTTTAAGGAAGCAGAATTTGATATTATGTTCGGCAAGGGTATTTCCGCTGTCGGGGATATTCTCGATCTGGCAGCGAATGTCGGCATTGTACAAAAGAGCGGTGCGTGGTTTGCTTACAATGAGAATAAGATCGGACAGGGACGTGAGAACGCAAAGCAGTTCCTGACAGAACATCCGGATATGCTGGCAGAGATTGACGAAAAGGTACGTGCCCACTACGGCATCGGTGAAGAAAAAGAAGACAGTGAAGCCGAACCCGTAGATAAGAAGGAAAAAGCTGCAAAGACAGCAAAGCAGTCAGAACCGGAAGTCTAAATACAGGATAGGTTATGGAACAGATTGTAACAAAGATAGAAGAACTTTCGGGAAGGCGCAGGCTGGTCTATATCAATGGGGAACAGGCATTTGCGCTTTACAGTACGGAAGTGCGCAGGTACGGCATTGCAGAGGGAAAAGCGCTTGTGCAGGAAGACCTTGAACAGCTCCGCACAGAGCTTCTGGATAAAAGGGCTGTCAAGCGTGCAATGTATCTGCTACAGGCAAAGGACTATACAGAAAAAGAACTGACGGAAAAACTGCAAAGGGACTTTTATCCACAGGAATCTGTTGAGGGCGCGCTTGCCTATGTCAGGCATTTCGGATATCTGAGTGACGAGCGGTTTGCACAGATGTATGTTCAGTTTAAGGGTCAGAAAAAAAGCAGAAAACAGATTGAGTTGTTTTTGCAGAAAAAAGGAATTTCAAGAGAACTGATTGATCAGGCATGTGAGGAGTATTACGGACAGAACGAAGATTCCGAACTGGAGCAGATTCTTGTTCAGATGCGCAGGAAAGCGGCAGGAAAGCTGCCGCTTTCCTATGAAGAAAAGATGAAACTGATGGGCAGTTTTTACAGAAAAGGCTTTCAGTCTGACAGTATCAAAAAGGCACTTGATATTGTGGTTAGTGAGTGCGAACATGACTAGTTTTTCTTGACAAGGAATTGAAATAAGTATAATATTATTATATTGTATGTTTGTACAATGAAAACTTAATAAGGAGGTGCTCCTGTGTCGTCAGTTATTATCACGATGATTGCTACATTAGTGATTGTTGCACCTATTACATGGCTTGTGTCATCTTCCGTACAGAAGAAGATTCACAATACAACCATTGGCAATGCCAATGACAAGGCCAGAGAGATAATAGATGAAGCTTTAAAGACAGCTGAGACCAAAAAGAAAGAGTCGCTTTTAGAGATTAAGGAGGAGTCGTTAAAGACCCGTAATGAACTCGAAAAAGAAACGAAAGAAAGACGTGCTGAAATACAGCGTTATGAAAGACGTGTCCTTTCTAAAGAAGAAACTCTTGATAAGAAGATTGAAGCCGTTGAGAAGCGTGACATGAGCATTACCAAGAAAGAAGAAGAACTTGGTAAGATGAAGCAGAAGGTTGATGAACTTGAGCAGAAGAGACAGCAGGAACTAGAAAGAATCTCAGGACTTACCTCCGAACAGGCAAAAGAATATCTATTAAAGACTGTTGAAGATGAAGTGAAACATGATACTGCCGTAATGGTTAAGACATTAGAGAGCAGAGCGAAGGAGGAAGCAGATAAGAAAGCGAAGGAGTATGTTGTATCAGCAATTCAGAGATGTGCTGCTGACCATGTAGCAGAAACGACGATTTCAGTTGTCCAGCTTCCAAATGATGAAATGAAAGGCCGCATTATTGGTAGAGAGGGACGTAATATCCGTACTCTTGAAACATTAACAGGTGTAGAACTGATTATTGATGATACACCGGAGGCCGTTGTTTTATCAGGGTTTGATCCAATCAGACGAGAAGTTGCAAGAATTGCACTTGAAAAGCTGATTCTTGACGGACGTATTCATCCGGCAAGAATTGAAGAAATGGTTGAGAAAGCCCAGAAAGAAGTAGAAGTATTAATTAAAGAAGAAGGTGAAGCAGCAACCCTTGAGGTTGGCGTTCATGGCATTCATCCGGAGTTGGTAAGATTACTTGGACGGATGCGTTTTAGAACAAGCTATGGTCAGAATGCGTTAAAGCATTCAATTGAAGTTGCACAGCTTTCAGGACTGTTAGCTGGTGAGGTTGGCGTGGATATTAAGCTGGCAAAGCGCGCAGGCTTATTACATGACATCGGTAAATCAGTTGACCATGAAATGGAAGGCTCACATATTCAGATTGGTGTGGATTTATGTAAGAAGTACAAGGAATCCCCAATCGTAATTAATGCAGTAGAAGCACATCATGGTGACGTTGAGCCGGAAAGCTTAATTGCTTGTATTGTACAGGCTGCTGATACAATTTCAGCCGCAAGACCTGGTGCAAGACGAGAAACGTTAGAAACTTATACAAACAGACTTAAACAATTAGAAGATATTACCAATTCCTTCAAGGGAGTTGAAAAATCATTTGCCATTCAGGCGGGTAGAGAGATTCGTGTTATGGTTGTTCCTGAAGTCGTTAGCGACTCAGATATGGTACTTATGGCGAGAGATATTTCGAAGCAGATTGAAACGCAGATGGAATATCCTGGACAGATTAAGGTTAGTGTAATCAGAGAGTCCAGAGCCGTTGGCTACGCAAAGTAATTACGATAAAGTTCATGAAACAGACCGTTGTCTTAACAATGCAGATTGTTAGGACACGGTCTTTTTTTTGTTGTTCAGGAAATTATGGATTTTTTAAGGTATGCTGCATTATAAAACGCAGTGTGTTTTACAAAAAAATTTACAAAAATTTCAAAAAAATAAACATTTTATGACAAAATATGGTATGATTTTACTAAGTTCCAGCCGGAACAAAAAAATATAAAGGGGCGAATATGTATGATGAAATCAATAGGCGCAAAAATTAGTTATGTGTTGCTGCTGGTATTTCTGGTTTGTTGTGTTGGAATTATCATTGTAAATTCCAAGATTAACGGTATGGGAACAATTACAAATGAAATCAGTCAGAAATACCTTACAAGTATTGAAGAAGTGGATGCTATTTCTAAGAATGTAGTCAGTCTTCAGTCACAGATGCTGGAATATCTGATTGACGATGACACGCAGAAATCCACAACGATGAGTAATATCACCAAAACCCAGGGTGCAGTTGTGACTTCCCTGCAGAATTTAAAGGGAAATGCAACAACTGACCGAGCGGGAGAAACGGTAAACAAGCTGGAGCAGTCGTATAATACGTACAATACCCAGTACAATGATGTTTTAAAACAGATTCAAAATGGAAGCATTACAGACAAAACAGGGGTAAACAGTAAGTTAAGCAAACTCTACGGTAGTCTGGAAATATCCATTCACTCAGTGGAGGTGCAGAATACGGTCAATACAATCCGGGCACAGAAGGCGCTGAGTAATAATATGACAATCAGCAGGATTACATTTGTAACAGTCGGTGTGCTTCTGGTAGTATCACTGATTCTTGGTATTTTAACAGCAGGATATACCATTATCCGTCCGGCAAAGATTGCAACCGGGGAGCTTAAAGGTATTATTGCGGGAATTGAAGCACAGGATGGCGATTTGACAGCAAGAGTTTCACAGAAATCATCGGATGAAGTCGGACAGCTGGTTGCAGGAGTCAATCAGTTTATCGATGTGCTTCACGGCATTATTGCAGAAATGAAAAATGATGCGGTTGAAATGAAAAACAGTGTCAATGCGGTTTATGGACAGATTTCAACTGCGGATGGAAACATTATGGATGTATCGGCGACTATGGAACAGCTGACAGCCGGTATGGCAGAAATGGCAACGGCCGCAGAACACATCAGTGAGCAGGCAGACTTTATCAGTGATAGTATGGAAAAGATTGCACATCAGGCAGGTGATGGTTCTGCAATTGCAAAAGATATTAAGGGTAAAGCGGTTAAATTAAAAGAAGAGGGAATTGCAAGTAAAGAAAATACAAGTAAAATGGCAGATGAAATCAGAAATTCTGTCAGGGATTCTTTGGATAGAAGCAAGGGCGTTGAAAAGATTAATGATCTGACAGATAATATTTTAAGTATTTCAAGCCAGACCAATCTTTTAGCGCTAAATGCTTCGATAGAGGCGGCACGTGCCGGAGAAGCCGGAAAAGGTTTTGCAGTCGTTGCAGATGAAATCAGAGTACTTGCGGATTCCAGCAGAAGTACGGCAAATGATATTCAGGCAATCAGCAACGAGGTGACCAATTCCGTTGCAGAGCTTGCCGACAATGCCAATAAGATGATTGATTTTATCGTAGAGGTTGTTATGCCGGATTATGATAAACTGGTCAATATTGGTGAACAGTACAATCAGGACGCAGGAAATTTTGATGATATTATGCGCGGATTTACAGATAAGGCAGTAGAATTAAAACAGGCAACGGAAGAAGTGGCAAAGTTAATCCGTGGAATGTCTTCTACAATTAATGAAAACTCCGACGGTATTGCAGCTGTTTCTAATAATACGGTTGGTCTGACAGAGGGTATCAGTCAGATTAAAGAAGAAATGTCACAGACTGAATCTGTGTCAGAACGGCTGGAAAATACGGTAGGACGTTTTACAAGAATATAATGGAGGCGGGAACAGTATGAGAAAGAAAGTCTTATTTATTGGAATGCTGGTGACATTGTTATTTGCATTTTCAGGCTGCGGTACAAAAAATGAAGGTGTTGTCACCCTGATTATGTCAGATGTGCAGGAAGGCGACCACCCGACGGCACAGGCGTGTGACAAATTTGCAGAGCTTGTTAAGAAAAGAACAAACGGAAAAGTTGTCATAGAAGTTTATCATGGTTCAACACTTGGTACGGAAGCGGAACAGATAGCACAGGCAACCGTGGGGGGAATTGATTTTGTCAGAGTATCATCACCGGTGGCAGCATATTATGATGATATCAAGGCGTTTCAGGCATTGTATCTGTACAGCAGTGAAGACGATATGTGGAAGGTGCTGGACGGAGAAATCGGAAATGAATTTTTAAAGGCGCAGCAGTTAAAGGACAACGGTCTGGAAGGTTTGTGCTGGATATCCGGTGGTTCAAGAAATTTTTATAATAATGTAAGACCGATTACAAGTCCGGAGGATCTGGCAGGACTGACACTGCGTGTTAATACAGATTCGATGTTTGCGTTTTTGGAAAGCTGTGGTGCAAAGGGGATCAATGTATCTTATAATGATATTTATAACTCCATTGAAGCCGGAACGATTGACGGTGCGGAAAATAACTGGCCGTCCTATATTTCAACGGGACATTATAAAGTGGCACCATATATTACGGTTGATGAGCATACAAGAATCCCGGAAATGATTGTGGCATCAACGGAATCTATGAACAAGCTTACTTCCGAGCAGCAGCAGATTGTCAGAGAGTGCGCACAGGAAGCCGGACAGCTTCAGCGTAAATGGATGCAGGAATATGATGAAAAAGCAATTAAAGCTGCAGAGGATGCTGGCTGTACGATTACATATTTAACAAAGGAACAGTCTGCAAAATTCCAAAGCGTTGCAGAGCCAATCAATGAAAAGGTTAGCGCAAAATATATGACCATTATCAGAAAAATTAAGGCGGCGCAGTAAAATTTGCGGTAGTCTGAAAAAAAGAAAGTAAAAGCTGTGTGATCCGGTAAAACGGAAGACACAGCTTTTTTATTTTATAAGGCACATTCGAAAGTTGTATTATAAAAAGTTGTATTATAAAAAGTTGTAATAAAATCTTTTTACAGAAGAAAGTAAATTAAATGGATAAGAACACTTCAGATAAAAAGGCAGATAAGAATGATACCATTAATAATATAAACCAAAATAAAGAAACAACTTAATAAAATAAGTTCAAAACAGAAAAAAGTTCAAATAAATAATAATAAGCTTGCTTTTTTGCCGGAAACATTGTATGATAATGCAAGCTACAGAAAAATAAGCAATGAACTAGGAGGATTTTATGCAGTACAGTGAAATGAGCAAAGAAGAATTATTAACCTTACAGGCTGAGTTAAACCAGCAGTATGCAGAAGCAAAAGCAAAGGGATTAAATCTTGATATGTCAAGAGGTAAGCCGTCTGCAACACAGCTGAATGTATCTTTGGGTCTGTTAGATGCAATTAACGCTTCTTCTGATTTAAAGGCAGAAAACGGAACAGACTGTAGAAATTATGGTGTATTAGACGGAATTCCGGAAGCTAAAAAGCTGATGGCAGATATGATGGGCACCACTCCTGAGCATATTATTGTTTATGGTAATGCAAGTCTGAATATTATGTACGATCAGGTATCAAGAGCTTACACACACGGTATTTTAGGAAACACACCTTGGGGCAGGCTTGACAAGGTGAAGTTCTTATGTCCGGTACCGGGATATGACAGACATTTTGCAATCACAGAACATTTTGGTATTGAAATGATTAACATTCCAATGTCAGAATCCGGTCCGGACATGGATATGGTAGAACAGTATGTAAACAATGATGAAACCGTAAAGGGTATCTGGTGCGTCCCAAAGTATTCAAATCCACAGGGCTTTACTTATTCAGACGAAACCGTAAAGCGTTTTGCAAACTTAAAGCCGGCAGCAAAGGACTTCAGAATTTTTTGGGATAACGCTTATGTGATTCATCATTTATACGATGACAAGCAGGATGAAATCTTAGACATCATTTCTGAATGTGAAAAAGCAGGAAATCCGGATATGGTATTTGAATTTGCATCCACTTCAAAGGTCAGCTTCCCAGGCTCAGGTATTGCGGCACTGGCTTCATCAGAAGCAAATCTTGCAGACATTAAGAAGTCACTGACAATCCAGACAATCGGATATGATAAGTTAAACCAGTTACGTCATGTAAGATATTTTAAGGATATCAACGGTTTAAAGGAACATATGAGAAAGCATGCAGAACAGATGCGTCCAAAGTTTGAAGCGGTACTGGAAGTGTTAAATACAGAACTTGGCGGACTGGGTATCGGTTCATGGTACGCACCAAGAGGCGGTTACTTCATTTCATTTGATGCAATGGAAGGCTGCGCGAAGGAAATCGTTGCAAAGTGTAAGGAAGCCGGTGTAAAGCTTACAAATGCCGGTGCAACATTCCCTTACGGAAAAGACCCGAAAGACAGCAATATCAGAATTGCACCGTCATTCCCAACACCGGAAGAGATGGCACAGGCAGCTGATTTATTTGTTCTTTGTGTAAAACTGGTAAGCGTAGAGAAGCTTCTTGCAAAATAATTACAGAAATTGATATAATAAAAGGGCGGTCGCACAAAGAAGGATTTGCATAAAAATGCAGATATTTGGAAATGTGCGAAAGCCCTTTTATAGTTATATCATTTACAGCACAAATATATGCGGAGATGGAGGAAGAAAAATGGCACAGTTTGGATTTATTGGAATGGGAAATATGGGATATGCGATGTTAAACGGCGTACTTGGAGAATTTGCACCGGGACAGATTATATTTACGACACCGCACAAAGAAAAATGTGAAAAAATCAGCGCACAGACCGGTGTAAAATATGCCGAGAGCAATGCAGAATGTGCAAATAACGCAAAGTATATTATTTTAGCCGTTAAGCCGCAGATGTACGATGCAGTTTTAAAGAACATTGAAAATGTGATTACATCGGAGAAGGTCATTATCTCTATTGCGCCGGGAATTACGATTGACAGTATTAAGGGGAAATTAGGCGGCAGTGTGCGTGTTGTCAGAGCCATGCCGAATACACCGGCGCTGGTAGGCGAAGGAATGACAGGCATCAGCTATAATAAAGAAGAATTTACAATCGAAGAACGCGACACGATAGAACAGTTCTTCCAGTCCTTCGGTGAAGTAGTTACCGTGCCGGAGCATTTAATGAGTGCCGTTGTATGTGCAAGCGGCAGTTCACCGGCATATGCGTATATGTTTATCGAAGCGCTGGCAGATAGCGTTGTAAAATACGGTATCCCAAGACAGGACGCTTATAAGCTGGCGGCACAGACACTTTTAGGTTCAGCCAAAATGGTATTACAGACTGGAGAACATCCGGGCAAATTAAAAGATAACGTATGCTCACCGGCAGGAACAACAATTCAGGGTGTTGCGGCACTGGAAGAATACGGATTTAGAAATGCTGTGATAAAAGCAACGGATAAGTGCTATGAGGCATGTACAAAAATAAAATAGATCAAAAATGGAGAATTGTATGGAACATATTGAAAGAGTTCAGAGAGAATTAAAATACAAAGGCGCAATTTTATCCATGTATGCGGATACGATTAAAGTGCCAAACGGCAATACGGCGGTCTGGGATTTTATAGGACATCAGGGGGCAGCGGCAGTTGTGCCGGTCACAGATGACGGTAAAATTTTAATGGTAAGACAGTACCGCAATTCGGTAGACCGTTATACACTGGAAATTCCGGCGGGCGGATTAAACAGCAAGGACGAACCGACGATTGAAGCAGCTGCAAGAGAACTGGAAGAAGAAACAGGATATGCTTCAGAGCATTTAGAACCACTGATTTCAATTGTTACGGCAATTGCCTTCTGTGACGAGGTCATTGACATTTATCTGGCAACTGGTTTAAAAAAGACACAGCAGCATTTAGATGAAGATGAGTATATTGATGTCTATGCGTATACACCACAGGAACTTGCCGATATGATTTACAGCGGCAAGATTCAGGATTCTAAAACAGTTGCGGCGATTATGGCATATATCAACCGCAAGTAGCATATATTGTCCCATAAATGAAAAAGACAGGAACATTGCTGGATATGGAATGTCTGTAAAATGGGGGATTGTGTGAAAACAAAAAGATTTTTGATGCAAAATTTTTTGCTGCGCCATCGGTTTGCGGTGACATTTTTTGCCGGTATCTGTATCGGAACCGGCTATGCGAATATAGCGTACCGTTATCAGGCTGCATTGCCGGAAATTTACAATCAGCATTATTTGTCGGCATATGCGGACATTACAATGAATTATTATGCACTTTGGAAGTATATTATCCGGTATCGTTTCAGGGATTTACTGCTGATAGGCATGATGGGGCTGACAGCATTCAGAAAATATTTGATTGCATTTTATATTGCGTATCTGGGAATCTGTGCCGGAATGCTGGTTTCAACATCGGTGATGTATTACGGACTGGCAGGAATCGGACTGTATCTGGCGTCGGTTGTGCCGCAGTATATTCTGTATGGAACAGCGCTGTATTTTTTGTACCAAATGTTTTATGTTCATCATCTGACCGGAAAAAATGTACTTATGATTGCGGCAATTGCTGTGATTCTGGTAGGGGCAGGAACGTATACGGAAGCGTACTGTAATCCGTTGATTTTAAAAAAGCTGTATGGGTATCTTTACTGAGAACCCATACAGCTTTTGTTTTCTTTTATAGAAAAGACTGCTTGTGAAAATTTTATGCAAATTTTTATACAAGGTCTGCAATATCGTATAACAGACGTTCAGATTCTTCCCAGCCAAGGCAGGCATCGGTAATGGATTTACCGTAAACACCCTCGCCGACTTTCTGGTTGCCAGGCTCAATATAACTCTCAATCATGACACCTTTGACAAGCTGTTTCACATCGGCAGAGTGCTTACAGCTGTGCAATACTTCTTTAACAATACGAATCTGTTCAAAATACATTTTAGAGGAGTTGCTGTGGTTGGCATCGACAACAACGGCAGGATTCTTCAAATCTTTGGTCTTATACATATTGGAAAGGCGCATTAAATCTTCGTAGTGATAGTTTGGAATACACTGACCATGCTTGTTGACCGCACCACGCAAAATGGTGTGAGCCAGTTCGTTGCCCGGTGTATTGACTTCCCAGCCGCGGTAAATAAAGGTCTGCTTTGCCTGTGCGGCAACAACAGAATTCAACATGACGGATAAATCACCGCTGGTCGGATTCTTCATACCGGCAGGAACATCCATTCCACTGACAGTCAGACGATGCTGCTGGTCCTCTACGGAACGTGCGCCGACTGCGACATAAGATAACACATCTGCTAAATACCAGTAATTTTCAGGGTAAAGCATTTCATCGGCAGGCATCAGCTCGGTCTGCTCCATGACGTTGATGTGCATTTTACGGATTGCAACCAGTCCGCCGAGTAAATCAGGCTTCTTTTCAGGGTCCGGCTGATGTAACATTCCCTTGTAACCGGTACCGGTTGTACGCGGTTTGTTTGTGTATACGCGTGGAATAATAATTACTTTATCTTTGATTTTTTCCTGTACCTTTTTTAAACGAAGCGTATAATCTAAAACAGCAGCTTCGTTGTCGGCGGAACATGGCCCGATAATTGCAAGAAATTTATCAGATTTTCCCGTAATAACATCGCGGATTTCGGCATCGCGCTGTGCCTTTAAACGAGCAATCCTTTCAGGCACCGGGAAATCTCTTTTAATTTCATTAGGTGCCGGAAGCTTTTTAACAAATTCAAAACTCATTGCTTTTTCCTCATTTCTATTTCTTATAGTTTGTACTTCTGATTAAATGATTATATTATATTTTATAAGAAATGTAAATATAGTTTGATTTTTAAAATGTTGATTCCCCATAAAAAAGTGTTATGATTGTAAGTAAGAGAAAACAAAAATTTATCAATAACATTTACTAAAATATAGAAGGGACGGATTTACATGGCAGAGGTAAAAAGAGTAATCTGGATCGTGTTAGACAGTGTCGGTATCGGGGAGCTTCCCGATGCGGACAAATTTGGTGATGTTGGAAGCAATACGCTTTGCAATACAGCAAAGGCAGTCGGCGGTTTAAAAATTCCGAATATGGTTCAGTTAGGTATCGGAAATATTGCGGGCATTACAGGTATTGAAAAATGTGAACAGCCAAAGGGCTGTTACGGACGGCTGGCAGAGATTTCTAACGGAAAAGATACAACGATTGGACACTGGGAAATGACAGGAATTTATTCGCCGGATCCGTTTCCGGTTTATCCGGACGGCTTTCCGCAGGAAGTGATTGAGCCGTTTATAAAAGAAACCGGAGTTTCCGGAATTCTTGGAAATATTCCGGCATCGGGAACAGAGATTATTAAACAGCTGGGTGAGGAACATATCCGCACCGGAAAACCCATCATCTATACATCGGGCGATTCTGTTTTTCAGATTGCGGCACATGAAGATGTGATTCCGGTTGAGCGGCTGTATGAGCTGTGTCATACGGCAAGACGGATTCTTACCGGAAAACACGCGGTGGCAAGAGTCATTGCAAGACCGTTTACCGGTGAAAACGGCGTGTATACAAGAACGCCGAACCGCCGTGATTTTTCGTTAAAGCCATCGACAGACAATATTTTATGCCGCGTGCAGGACAAAGGACTGTCTGTAATCGGTGTCGGCAAGATAGAAGACATTTTTGCGGGAGTGGGTATCGGTGAAGCAACGCACACCAAAGACAATCAGGACGGCATTGACGTTACCCTGCGGTATATGAAACAGGAAAATGAAGGCATTATTTATACAAATCTTGTTGAATTTGATTCGGCATGGGGACACAGAAACGATGTTAAAGGATACGCACGCGGACTGGAAGAATTTGATGCGCGTCTGCCGGAGATTTTTGCGGCAATGCGTAAAGACGACATGCTGATTATTACGGCAGACCACGGCTGTGACCCGACAACGCCAAGCACAGACCATTCAAGAGAGTATGTGCCGCTTTTAATGTATGGGGAAGCGTTAAATAAAAATGTGGATTTAGGCACGGGAAAGACATATGCCAATATTGCACAGACAATTGCAGACATTTTCGGTACAGAACCGACAACAATCGGAGAAAGCTATGCAAAAAAAATTTTAAAAAATTAATCGGATAACCGTAAAAACGGATAAATCCGGTTCATAAAATGGAGATTAATATGAGAATGTATGATATTATCAAAACCAAGCGGGACGGCGGTGTGCTTTCCAAGGAGCAAATTGATTACTTTGTGAAAGAATACACAAATGGAATGATTCCTGATTATCAGGTGGCGGCGCTGTTAATGGCGGTTTATTTTCAGGGCATGAATGAAGCGGAAACGCTGGCACTGACACTGGCAATGGCAGAAAGCGGCGATTGTCTTTCACTGTCTGCCATTCACGGTGTAACGGCGGATAAGCACAGCACCGGCGGTGTGGGCGACAAGACGACCCTGGTACTCGCACCGATGGCGGCAGTGCTGGGCGTTAAAATGGCAAAAATGAGCGGCAGAGGGCTTGGACACACCGGTGGAACGATTGACAAGCTGGAGAGTTTTCCGGGGTTTAGCACGGCGCTTTCCGAAGAAAAATTTATACAGAATGTCAACACAATCGGCATGGCGATTACAGGTCAGACCGGAAATTTAGCGCCTGCCGATAAAAAGCTGTATGCGTTAAGAGATGTAACCGATACCGTGGACAGTCTGCCGTTAATCGCAAGCAGTATCATGAGTAAAAAGATTGCGGCGGGAGCAGATACGATTGTGCTTGATGTAAAAGTGGGCAGCGGCGCATTTATGAAAACGGAAGAAGCTGCCCGAAAGCTTGCAAAGGAAATGGTGCGCATCGGATATGGTGCGGGTAGAAAGACCGCCGCTGTTATTTCGGAAATGGATGAACCGTTAGGGTTTGCCGTCGGAAATGCGTTAGAGGTGATAGAAGCCATTGATACGTTAAAGGGCAACGGACCCAAAGACCTTGAAGATTTGTGTGTGGCACTCGGTTCGTATATGCTCGTATCGGCAGGAAAAGCGGATTCTTTGGAAGAAGCCGCAGATAAGCTCAGAGGGACATTAAAGGACGGCTCTGCTTATGAAAAAATGATTGAATTTGTGACGGCACAGGGCGGCAGCAGGGAAGATGTGGAAAATCCACAACGTCTGCTTCATGCCACATATACCGATACGATTACTGCGCCAAAGACGGGCTATATTGCCCATATCCAGTCCGAGGAAGTCGGACTTGCCGCAATGACGGCAGGCGGCGGCAGGGAAACAAAGGATTCCGTGATTGATTTATCGGCAGGAATTGTGTTAAACAAAAAAGTCGGTGATTTTGTAAAAGAAAATGAGCCGCTAGCCAGGCTTTATGCCAATGATAAGGTTAAGCTTGAAGCGGCAAAGAAGCGGCTGGCAGGCGCATATTCATTTTCGGAAGAACCTGTACCGGCACGCCCGCTCATTCACGGTGTTATTACGGAAAAAGACATTTAATGAAAAAATACAGGATAAAATATCTGATAAAGTTTTAAGGGTATGTGACATCGGTTAAAAACAGACCGCAGGGCGGAAGTGTCGGACCGGCAAGCGGACGGCTTTTTCCTTCAATAATTGCGGGAATCTGTGCGGCGGGAATCTGCCCCAGTCCCACAGACAGCAGTGTACCCGATAAAATACGCACCATATTGTATAAAAAGCCGTTTCCACAGAAGGTAAAGCGTAAAAGCTCTATGCCGGAGGGCAGTGTGACCGTATCAACAGTGACAGAATCAATCCGGCGCACATGGGATTTACCGGGCGTTTTATCCGAGGTAAAGCTGGTAAAGTCGTGTGTGCCGCACAAGGCATCGGCGGCGGTGCGCATTTCAGGATAAGAAAGCGGCGGCAGGTCAGCATTTTTTAAACGGAACGGTGTGTCAGCAGGGCAGTATGCGTAGTTTTTGAAAAAAACGTCCGGTTTGCCTGAAAGCATTGTGTAATATGTATACGTTTTGCTGACGGCGCTTTTGCGGCTGTGAAATCCGGCGGAAACAGGGCGGATACTTGTTACACGGATATCGGACGGCAGGGTTTTGTTAAAGTCCGTTAAAAACTGTGTATCCTGTATATTTAAAGAAGCACGGCAGAAAAAATCCGCGTACTGGCGCAGTGCGTGGACACCGGCATCGGTGCGACCGCTTCCGGTAATGCGTATGCTTTCCTTAAAATATGCAGACAGGGCATTTTCTAAAATTCCCTGAACGGTATCGGGTTCATTTGCAAGGCGCTGCCAGCCGCGGTGGGCAGAACCGTCATATTGAATGGCTATCAGATAATGATTCATAACAGTAGTCCTTATTTGTCGTTATTTATAGGAATCCGGGGCTGTGAACGTGCAGGACACGGCATACAGCAGACATTCCTAAGTGTAGATTTTACTGAGATTGTAGCATAAAATGTAAACACTTACAATTTGTATTGTAATTTTGTAGGAAATATGGTAAGATATAGATAATTAAGGCAAATTGAGCCAATTTTTTTTAGAAAAGGAGAATTGTAATGGAAGTAAGACCAGGTGCAAATCCAGCAGACGTAAAGAATTACGACACAGACAGATTAAGACATGATTTCCTGATTCAGGATTTATTCGCAGTAGATGAGATTAAGACAATCTACAGCCAGATTGACAGAATTATTGTAGGTGCAGCAACACCGGCAAAGAAGACATTAGTATTAGAGGCAGGTGCTGAGCTTCGTGCAAAGTATTTCCTCGAAAGACGTGAAATGGGTATTATCAATATCGGTGGTAACGGTACAGTTACAGTTGACGGTACAGAATACAAGTTTAAGTACAAGGACGGTATGTATATCGGAATGGGTGCAAAAGAAATTTCATTTGCAAGTGATGATGCTTCAAATCCTGCAAAGTTCTATTTCAACAGTGCACCGGCACACAAGACTTATCCGACAGTATTTATCGACCCTGCAAAGGACATTCTTCCTGAAAATAAGAAGGAACTTGGATGTCTTGAAAGTGCAAATCACAGAACAATCAACAAGTACATTCTTCCGGGACAGGTTGAAAGTTGTCAGCTTGAAATGGGTATGACATGCCTTGAACCGGGCAGTGTATGGAATACAATGCCATGTCATACACATGACAGAAGAATGGAAGTTTATCTGTACTTTGAAGTACCGGATGACGCTGTTGTTTTCCATTATATGGGTGAACCGACAGAAACACGCCACATTGTTATGAGAAATGAAGAAGCAGTTATTTCACCGAGCTGGTCTATCCATTCAGCTTCTGCAACACATGCTTATACATTTATCTGGGGCATGGTTGGTGAAAATCAGGACTTCGATGACATGGATGATGTCGATATGAAGGACTTACGCTAATATCCGTATAATCTGCGGTATTGGGATTTACATAATTTACCGGAATGGTATCCGCAAGGGTTTCATTTATAAACAAACTAAGAAAAGGAGATTTTAAAATGTCAGTAAATTTTTCACTTGAAGGAAAAGTTGCTT
>ERZ773202.1136-NODE-1136-length-18663-cov-5.656653_pt1 | contig 18663 bp, 17 predicted proteins | sample MGYA00580998_ERZ773202 | MGnify/ENA primary metagenome ERZ773202 (study PRJEB29015, sample SAMEA2737803) | human gut metagenome | biome: human gut; feature: human-associated habitat; material: faeces | place: China | collected 2012 ...
ACCTGTATGCGACAGCCATTGACTATGATAAAAATTCTGCAACGACGAGAAGATTCTATGCGACCGTTCAGAATAAAATGCATTATGCAGTGCATGGGCATACAGCAGCTGAGCTGATCGTGGAAAGAGCCGATCATACAAAGGAACACATGGGATTAACTACCTGGTCAGATGCTCCTGATGGAAAGATTAAGAAAAGCGATGTTACGGTTGCTAAGAATTATCTGAGTCAGGATGAAATGAAGCAGCTGAATCGCATGGTTACGGCATACCTGGATTTTGCTGAAAACATGACCTTACGGCATATTCCGCTTACGATGCAGGATTGGGAAAAGAGGCTCAACAGCTTCATTGAAATGTTTGATTACGGTATTTTACAGGATGCGGGTAAGGTGTCCGTAGAAATTGCAAAGTTTCATGCTGAGACAGAATTTGAAAAATACCGTGTGATTCAAGACAGATTGTTTATGTCTGACTTCGATAAATTTATGCTGGAATTAGAAGAAAGCGCAAAGAAATAATGACCGGATACCAGGTCGAGACGGTGAAATCCGGCAACTCAACTCCTCGCGAGTGTATGGCCAATCAGCGGTCAGAGCGGATGGGTTGTGTAGAAGTTGAGCGGCCTTCATTCTCTCAACTGTCGAGACAGTGGCAGGTGGCAACAGTGTAAAAGTGCCTCGCTTTATATAGGTAGAAAAGGCCTTATACCGACTTGTTCCCATAGACTTCAATGGTTAAGACCGTGATATGAATGTTAAATTTGCCACAGATTGCATCGGTTTGAAGCCGTGAATGCGCGGTTTCAGAAGGTGAGGACATGTTTCCGTTTTTACAGGATATGTTTCCGCAAACGGGCACAAAACCAGACATCAATCAGAAAGTATCGTGCCATGTGGAGACTGTGGTGCTGATGTCGAAAAAAGGATAAATCTGAGTTTTCAAACTATAGAGTAGGTGAACACTGTTATGCACGGAAAATCAATAGAACTTTTTCTTGTCAACTGATCAGCAGACAGCATCGTTACAGCCGAATTATCCAACTGGAACGGCAAGGCAATAAAAATTCCAAGAATAGAAGTTTCCGACTGCAAAAGAGACGATATTCAGGAACCTGGAGTGTATTTTTTATTCTGTAAAGATGAGGAAAACGATGAAGATTCAGTTTATATAGGTGAAGCTGAGAACGTCAAAGATCGTCTTTTGCAGCATCTTAGAGATGCGGCTACAGAAAAAGAAAAATATTACTGGAATGCAGCAGTAATTTTTACAGGCCGTGACCTTAACAAGGCCCTGATTAGATATCTTGAGAACAGGCTTGTTGACTTAGCCCAAAACAGTTGGCGCTATGAAGTTCTTACAAAAAACACATATAAGAATACTGTTTTAAAGGAATCTCAGATTGCTGCAATGGAAGAGTTTCTGGACAATATAAAGGTTCTTGTTAACGCTATGGGATACAAAGTATTAGAACCTTTACGCCATGACAGTTCGCAACAGCATGACAGAAACGAAAATCTTCTTTATCTTAAGACCGGTACTGCTGATGCCGTTGGAGAAATAATTTCAGAAGGATTTGTCGTTCTAAAAGGATCGAGAATTAACGAGAAGACGTCTGGGAAATCCCTGTCAAAAGGCATGAAGGCTATTCGTGAAAAACATATAGCATCAGGACTTGTCAACGAAGAGCACATTACGACTGAGGATATATTATTTTCAAGTTCTTCTGCAGCTGCTGATTTCGTAACCGGATACAGTGTCAGCGGACCTGCAGTATGGAAAAATATAAAAGGAAAATCATTAAGAGAGATAAAATCTGAATAGCAATGTGCTAAGTTTACTGATGATTTAATAATTTGAGCTGATATGTACAATCCTCAAATGAAAAACTTTATAAAAGAGGCCGATTCTGGATGTTTTAACGGAACATATGAGATTACAGGTACTACACATTCAGCCATTATTAAACAGAATAATCATAATTAGTTATTTCTTACTAATTACATCTTTTTGTTTCTGAGTTCACACTTATCATGTCAGTCAGTGCTTAATATTCTGATTTTTCCTAAAGATCATGCATAATAATGGACTGTTTTTGATAAGTGTTTACCACTCCTTTTTGTATTAGTAAAATAGTACACAGAAACAGCCTCTTATTTAAGATCTGGTTAAGTCGTATTCAAAGTTGAATTCAACTTTCAAAAGAATAAATAAACGGAGATTATTGTGAAAAAGATTATTTTGACAGGTGACAGACCAACTGGCCGCCTACATGTAGGTCATTATGTAGGTTCATTAAAAGAGCGTGTTAGTCTGCAAAATTCAGGCGAGTACGATGAAGTTTATATCATGGTCGCAGATGCTCAGGCTTTAACTGACAATGCTGATAATCCTGAAAAAGTTCGCCAGAATGTAATGCAGGTAGCTTTAGATTATTTAAGCTGCGGTATTGACCCTACCAAGTCAAATATCTTTATTCAGTCAATGATCCCTGAGTTAGCTGAGCTTACTGTTTACTACATGAACTTAGTAACTGTATCTCGTGTTCAGCGTAACCCAACTGTAAAAGCAGAGATTAAGCAAAAGAATTTTGAAACAAGTCTGCCATTAGGCTTTTTCTGCTATCCAGTAAGCCAAGCATCAGATATCACCGCCTTTAAGGCAACTACAGTTCCTGCAGGTGAAGATCAGATGCCAATGATTGAGCAGTGCTGTGAAATTGTAAGAAAGTTCAACGAAGTTTACGGTGAGACCCTAGTTGAGCCAAAGATTGTATTACCTACTAATAAATCATGCTTAAGATTACCTGGTATCGATGGTAAAGCTAAGATGAGTAAGTCATTAGGTAACTGCATCTACTTATCAGACACTGAAGAAGACACCAAAAAGAAAGTTATGTCTATGTTCACAGATCCTACTCACCTGCGTAGAGAAGATCCTGGTCATGTTGAAGGTAACCCTGTATTTACTTATCTTGATGCATTCTGCAAGGATGAGTATTTTGCTGAGTACTTACCTGACTACAAGAACCTAGATGAGTTAAAAGCTCATTATCAGCGTGGCGGTTTAGGTGACATGGTAGTTAAGAAGTTCTTAAACAATGTTATCCAGACAGAACTTCGCCCAATTCGTGAAAGACGCAATGATTGGGAAAAGAGACTTCCTGATGTTTATGAGATCTTAAAGCAGGGTACAGCTAAAGCACGTGAAACTGCAGCTCAGACTTTAAGTGAAGTAAAGCACGCAATGCGTATTGATTACTTTACAGATGACAATCTATTAAAGTAAAAGATTTCTCAATTAAAGTAATTTAATCACAAGGTCAGGCTATATTGCTTGGCCTTGTAGTAATTATCAGTTCTTATTAAAACTTTCCTTTAAGCTCTACTGTTTTATTCTTCTTTGCTCCCATCTCTTTTTACATGGGTCTTTTTACTTAGATAAAAGCTGATACATGCTGTAAGAATTTGCGGTAACACCATACACCACCATACACCTGTAAGTGAGTAGAATCTTGGAATAATCAAAAGTAAAACGATTAGCATGATAGGTTCGGCATAAATGCAGACGTAAGATAGGATTTTACGCTCAGTTGAATAAAAGGCACTTGAGCAGATCCTGCTGTAAGCATAAAAGAACATACCTACTAAGAACACTGGAGTTGCAATTGCAATCTCAAGTGCTGCCTCATCAGAAGTGCCAAATAAATTGCCTAAATTATCTCTTGCAACAAAAATGATGACGATACTTACAGTTGATAAAAACAGCGCTGTGAACAAGGACAGGCGTCTTGTAATTGCGTAGTCAGTAAATCTCCTTTCTCCATAGAATCTACTCGTCAAAGGCTGAGCACCTGCGCCTACGCCTTGAAGAACGCAGTATACAAAGAAGAGTATGAATTCAATACAAGAAATGGTTGATACCGCTAAAGCTCCGCCATAATAAAGTGAATAGCGTTCATAAAAAAGATAGAGACCATAGGTGATATATTGATACCAAACTGCGCAATACCAATTTTCATGATCTTAAGTGAGGTTTTCTGTACATTTACAGGCTTTGAAAGCTTTAGCATTTGGTGTTTTTTAACGTAATAGATGCAGCCAACTATAGTAACTGCCTGGCTTAATAAAGTTGCGATGGCAGCACCATGAATTCCAAAAGGAAAGATCATGATGAGTACATAGTCTAGAACAATGTTCATGATAAAACCAATGACCATGAAGTAAGTTGCATAGGTTACACTACCATTGTTTCTCTCATAGGGTACAAAGACTGAGCCTGATAACTGAATAATGGTAGCACCAAACATGTACCATAAGTAAATCTTGCCATAAGATGCAACATCACCTCTAGCTCCTAATACATCAAGAATTTCGTCCATCCATACAAAAGGCACGATGGTGATAATTAAAGAGACGAGAGCCAGTAAGATTAAGGCAATTTTTAAACTCTTATAGTCTTTTTTTTAAATTGCCACGTCCTGATTCAATAGACCAAATTACAGCACCACCTAAACCAATACCTGAGTCTAGAGCAAAGGTTAATGCTACAGCAGGGAAGACAATGTTAATAGCAGAACCACCACCATCACCTAGAGCATTGCCCACGAAGAATCCCTCAACAACGGAGTAAACGCCTAAAATGGTAAAGGCAAGAATTGATGGAATGATGAATTTAAAGAAGTGTTTTAAATCGTAACCTTGAAACATAAGATTATTGATCCTTCTTGTTAAGTCTCTTCTCAAACAGCATGTTGTACATTTCAAGTCCATCTATGATGGCTTTGTTCTTATCTCCTAAAATAGCAGTGACTTCATCCTCAATTTTCATCATTTTGTCCAAAACAGAGTGTGCGTACTTTTCACCTGAAGACGTAAGTTTTAAATACTTTTGTCTTTTATCTTTTTCATCTTTAACAGTAAGGATGAAACCTTCTGTTTTGTATTTTTTTTACAGCAGAGTTTATGCTTTGCTTAGAGATGACATAGTAAGCACCCAGTTCTATTTGAGTAAGAGGAGCATCTGTATTTAAGAGGGCATAAAGCACCATCATCTCTACATATGAGATTCTGTTCTCTTGCGCATAAAGATAGGTGCTCTGATTTAAAAGAGAATTTATCTCATTGACGATTTCACGAGTGCGCATACGATTACCTGTAATAGTAAAATATTTTACTAAATCAATATGCGCTTAAGATTAGAGTTTCTTTGCTATAACCTTATAAGCAATGGTACAGATAATTGCAGAGAGCAAGGAGCCACTAGCTGTAGCAAGACCCATTGGTAGCAGGGTTGTAGGGTACATGATTGATGCTACATAAGCACCGGGAGCTCTTAAAGTTACAATCGAAATTAAGTTATGCAAGAAAGAAATTTCTGATTTACCTAAAGCACAGAAGAAACCACTGAAGCTAAAGGCAATACCTGCGAACATACAGTCCCAAATATAACCCTGTAAGTACTTACCTCCTGAGACGATTACAGAATGATTTTCAGTGAACAGTTCAAGGGTGTTTTCAGCGATAAACTGGAAGAGAATTCCTACAATCATACCAAAGATAAAGGTAATGTAGATAGCATAGCGTAAGGTCTGTTTAGCTCTGTCAAATTTACCTGCACCAATATTCTGAGCACCCATAGCTGATACTGTAGAGAGCATAGAAGATGGTACCAGGAAGATAAAGCTTATGAGCTTTTCAACAATACCAACAGCTGCAGCATCTGTTAAACCACGCATATTGGCAATGACGGTTATCACCATGAAGGCTACCTGAATAAATCCGTCCTGAGCGCAGATAGGAATACCAATGCGTAATAATCTTTTGGCAATGTTGCCTTTTAATTTTAAATAGGCAAAAGAGAATGAGTCGCTTGAGTTATTTCTATTGATATAGGTGAGGGCACAGATAACACTAATGCCCTGAGATAAAGTAGTACCTAAGGCTGCACCTACTGCTCCTAACTTAAAATAACCGATAAATACATAGTCTAAAATGATATTGGCAACACAAGCTATAGCAATAAAGTACATAGGGGATTTTGAATCACCCATGCCTCTTAGAATAGAACTTACAATGTTATAAGCAGTGATTAAAGGAATACCGATAAAGCAGATGATAAGGTACTCTTTGGTGCCTGCTACAGCTTCAGTTGGAGTTTTTACTACACCTACAATAAAGTCAGTAAAGAACAGCAACAATCCTGTAAGGATCAAAGATACAATAAAAAATACGGTGACAGTATTACCAATGCAGTATCTTAACTTCTCTTTATCTTTAGCTCCTACAGACTGAGCAATACATACAGTAGCGCCCATAGATAAACCTATAATCATGACAGTTATCATATGCATGATCTGTGAACCAATGGATACAGCTGTAATGCTATCTACTCCATCGAACTGACCTATGATGAAAAGATCAGCTAAACCATAAAGAGTTTGTAAGAAATAAGATAAAAAGAAAGGAAGTGAGAATAAGGCAATGTTCTTTAAAACACTTCCATTGGTTAAATCTGTCTGCATGGTAATTTCTTAGCTTTTAGGTTGTATTTTGTGCCGTAATTATTTCACGGAGAAGATAAATGTCAACTTTTCAAGAAGTTATACAATTTGTGCCTTCTACATAGTTATAGTATATTCATAAAATGAAATCTTGATGCTTTATGATAAACTTTCAGTAAAGAAAAAGAGTACATGATTAAAGATAGGAGTTCTAATCTTTGATGACTGGACTGTATATATAAATCAATTGAAGAATACTCATCCAATGTTGTCAGAAGATCTTGATGAAATTGAAAAGTTAACAGCCTCATTAAGTGCTATGGTCGATGATGAGGAGAAATTTAAGCAATCTTCTAATGAAATATTAGAACATCTCTCTCAAGATAATACTGAAAACATTTCAAACTAACCTCACTCAATACATGTTGTCTCAAGTCTAATCCTTGATCATTAGTGCTCTACTAGTGACTATTTTGCAAATTGGCATACAATAAGCAAAAAAAGATTATTTAAGACTATGACTGACAAGCAAAAAAGCAAAATCACACTCATGACAGAAGGCAATATCTTTAAGATCTTGCTTTTCTTTTCTATTCCTCTGATCTTAGGCAATTTCCTGCAACAGATGTATTCAACTGTTGATTCAATTATCGTAGGTAACTACGTAGGATCACAGGCATTAGCAGCAGTATCTTCAACCTCCATGATAGTGACAGTAATTATTTCAGGTTGTCAGGGTATAGCAGTTGGCGCAGGTGTTGTTATTGCTCAATGTTTAGGTGCTAAAAACAGACGTAATGTCTTCAGATCAGTGCATACCTCTTTAGCTTTTTCACTAGTTTTGGGTGTGGTTTTAACCGTGCTGTGTGCGCTGTTAACAAGGCCTATGGTAGAGGCAATGAATACTCCAAAAGATATTTTAGATGACTCTGTTACCTACTTATTTATCTACTCTTTTGGTCTTATTTTCACCATCTTCTACAACATGATTGCAGGCATTTTAAATGCCTCTGGTAATTCCAAAAGATCTTTACTCTATTTAGCTTATGCTTCAGTTATCAATGTAGTTTTAGATTTACTGTTTATTGTTGTCTTTGATATGGGAGTAGCAGGAGCTGCTATAGCCACTAACATCAGTCAGCTTTTAGCCTGTATCTTCTCATTACACTACGTCATGACTACAAAAAATGAATGCAGAGTCTATTTAAAAGCAATCCGTTTCCATAGGCAGATGTTAGTGAGAATTCTTCGTATGGGCATTCCTGCTGGAATGCAGAACACCGTGATCTGTTTTTCAAATGTGCTAATTCAGTCAAGCGTTAATGTCTTTGGCTACGAGACCATCGCAGGTTATGGTATCTATCTTAAGATAGACGGTTTTGATATTTTGCCTTTGTTAAGTATTTCTCTTGCAATGGCAACCTTTGTAGGACAAAACTATGGCGCTGGCTGTATTGAGCGCGTTAAAAAAGGTGTCATTTGTGGTCTTATCATAGGAGTTACCTATACAGCAGGTATCGGCATTATCATGCTTGTCTTCCACAATCCAATTCTAAGCTTGTTTACCTCAGATAGAGAAGCTATCCACTATGCATATCTTGCAATGCTGTATTTCTGCCCATTCTATGGCATGTTAGGCTTTACTCAGGTCTTTGCAGGAGCAATAAGGGGTGCGGGTAAGAGTTTAGTTCCAATGGTGGTATTGCTGTTCTCATTCTGTATCTTCAGAATTTTATGGATCCTATTTGCGCTACCTGTACTCAATAATTTTGAAGGTGTGCTTTTAGTTTATCCTGTGTCGTGGGCTGTAAGTGTAGTCTTAATGACTCTGAGCTATATAAATCTTAGGAAAAAGGTGTTACGTACAGCATAGCTAAGAGAGTAACTCCTATTTTCAACATAACCTCATTTAACCACTCACCAAAATCTGTTACCACATGCATTTTGTAAATTGAAGTGTACAAAATGCATGAACAAAAACGGCGCAGTTCATATCTCTCTTTGTAAAAAAGGCTTTTTGTGGGACAATAACTTGATTTTTACAATCTTTGACTAGAAATTTAATGAAAAATTAAGTTCCTGCGTCTTAAAAAGCGCAACAACATAAAATGTCACTGAAAATAGATAGTCACTGAATTTTTTACTTAACTGGATATAACTCAAATGCTAGACACTTTAGATTCAGCCATTAATGCTGTTAATGGCGTTCTGTGGTCTTATGTCTTAATCGTTGTTTTGATTGGTTTAGGCATATATTTCACTATCAAAACCAAGTTCGTTCAGATCTTCTACGTTGGTGAAATGGTTCGTGTTTTAAGACACGGTATCGTTGGTCATAAAACCAAGGGTAAGGAGATCAGCTCTTTCCAGGCATTCTGTATCAGTACAGCTTCACGTGTAGGTGTAGGTAACATTGCAGGTATCGCAATTGCAGTAACCTTAGGTGGTCCAGGTGCAATCTTCTGGATGTGGGTCATCGCTTTAATCGGTTCAGCTACAGGCTTCGTTGAGAGTACCTTAGCTCAGATCTACAAGGTTCCATTCCGTGAGGGTGGTTACCACGGTGGTCCTGCTTACTACATCCGCAATGCTTTAAAACAGCCTGCTGTTGCTGCTTTATTTGCTGTTTTAATTACCATTACTTTTGCTCTAAGCTATAACTCAGTACAGTCAAATACCATTGCTATGGCATTAAATGACAGTATGGGCTTTGACACCATCATCACCGGTTTAGTTCTATGTATCTTAACCTCAATGGTGATCTTTGGTGGTGCTCACCGTATTGCAAAAGTAACTGAGTTCTTAGTTCCAATCATGGCAACTTTATACCTGATTGTAGCTTTAGTTATCTTCTTCAAGAACTTATCAGCAGTACCTGAGATGTTCTACTTAATCTTCCATGACGCTTTTGCTCCTCAGTCAGCTGTAGCTGGCGGTTTTGCTGCAGTGATCATGACTGGTATTAAGCGTGGTCTGTTCTCTAACGAAGCTGGTGAAGGTTCTGTTCCAAATGCAGCTGCTTGTGCTACCACATCTCATCCTGTAAAGCAGGGCTTAATCCAGGCTTTCGGTGTATTCGTTGATACCTTATTTATCTGCTCAGCTTCAGCAGTGATTGTTTTACTATCAGGTAAATATGAAATCGGCGGTGATGTAACTGGTATTGCTCTAGTTCAGGAATCTCTATCATCTCAGTTAGGTGAGTGGTGCAGATACTTCATGTCATTTACCATTACCTTATTTGCCTTCAGCTCAATCATTGGTAACTACTACTATGGTGAAGTTAACATCATGTACTTAACTAAGAACACCTATGTAATGACTGTCTTCAGAATCTTAGTTGTTGCAATGGTATTCTTCGGTTCATATGCTTCACTGTCAGTAGTATGGGATTTAGCTGACTTATGTATGGCTCTATTAGCATTAACCAACCTTTATGCTATTGTTCGCCTAGGTAAGTACGCATTCTATGCATTTGATAACTACATTTCTCAGAAGAAACAGGGCATCAAAGAGCCTGTATTTACAGCTTCTTTAATGAAAGATCAAAGTGGTGTTGCTTCATGGGGTAATGAAGAAAAATACTTTGAAGATAAGAATGCTAGATAATCTTTAAAATTAACTGTAAGCTTTTTTGCTGTTAGGTTTATTAACGGCGCTTTCAAGCATTTAGATATAAAGATCCTCAGTGGAGAAAATTCATGCAATAACATGTTCCACTGAGGATTTTTTATACAAAATTCGCTTAATTATCAAAAATTTTGTGATAGCCTCGATTTAAATTTGCACTGCTAGTGTTAAAAAATTTTCCATATTGTAGAATGAGTTAGAACAATAGATTATCGGAGAAAACTATGAATTATGGCACACAACTAGTTGCCTTATGCGTAGTACTAGTAGTTACAATAGAATTTTTTCAATATAGAAGAGTAAAGTTACTTTCAACCGAATTATTTGAAGGTTTCTTAGGCTTATCTATTTTCTGCATTGTATGCGACATTGGTTGTATATATGCCTCATTTCATCCTCAATATTTTTCAATTCTGATAAATAGAATTATTCATCAATTCTTTTTTGCTTCTTTGTCTTTGGTGGCCTTTTATGTATTTATCTATATTGATTTACGCGGAAGAAAGGTCAAAAACTATTCAACACTAGAACTTCTATTAAGAGCCATTCCTCTGATAATTGCAATTTTAGGTATTCTGTTTGGTGATATTAACTACAGTGTTTCTGTAAAGGGTTCATACTCATACGGCACCTTAGTAAACATTGTTTATGTCATGTCGGCTACCTACTGCGTAATGGCAATTGCTGCTTTAGCTTATGCTGTAAAAAACAGACACTTAGTAATTAAATATGACTTTATTTTCTGCTTTGCTGCATGGCTGTTCATTGCTATTTATCAGTATTTGGTCCCAACAGCATCATTAATAAGTTTAGCTATTGCTCTTATCGTGATGTTTGTATACATCTCCTTTGAGAACTCAAAAGAGAATGAGGATAAGGATATTCACTCTTTATTATCTCGCAATGCTTTTGAGATGGTAATCGATGAGCTCTTTGGTGAGAATAAGAACTTCTATGTGATCTGTTTTTCAATGCAGAACACCACTTCACTACGTTCAACCTACAGCTTATCAACCTGTTTAGATTGTATTGCTAAATCAGTAAAATCAATTCCTGATTTTAGTAACCGTAATATCTTTAGAATTTCAGAATTCAGCTTTGGTTTCATCCTCTTCTCAAAAGAAGAGTTAACCGATTGGAGTGCTCGATATAAAGTATCAGATAAGGCTCTCTTAATTGAGGATAGTTCGATTCAGCCTACTTATATTGTAAGTGCAGTAGAATGCCCTACCAGTGCTGATAATGCTGAGTCTTTATTCTCACTTATTTCATTCTGTCAGTCTCATTATGAAGCGCAGAATGACCACTCAGTTTTAATCGTTGATAAAGAAATTGCTGATAAGAGAAACTATATTCTTTCTGTTGAAAGACTGATTCAAAGAGCAGTAGATGAAGATGGTTTCTATGTTGTATATCAGCCTATTATCAATACCAAGACTAATCGCTGTGAGTCAGCTGAAGCTTTAGTAAGATTAAAAGATACCAAGTCATTTGGTTTTATCTCACCAGAGGTCTTCATTCCTGTAGCAGAAAGACGTGGACTAATCAGTATGATTGGTGATCAAGTCTTCTCAAAGGTATGTCAGTTTATTAAAGATAATGAAGTTGAAAAACTTGGTATCAAGTATATCGAGGTCAACCTCTCAGGTATTCAGATAGCAGATCCTACCATCCCTTTTAGATTACATAAGACCGTAAAGAGCTATGGTCTTGATCCTAAGATGATCAATCTTGAGGTGACAGAAACAGCTTTAGTACGCAGCGGTAAGGTTGCTTTAGACAATATGGAGAAGTTAAAGTCATTTGGCTATAAGTTTTCTATGGATGACTTCGGTACTGGTTATTCTAATCTGTCTCAGGTGGCTGCTGTTAAGTATGATCTTGTGAAGATGGATAAGTCTTTAATTTGGCCTGCATTTGAGCCTAATAATGAGCAGGCAAGAACCATCATGATAGCTTGTATTAAGATGTTCCATACCTTAGGTATTTCTGTTGTAGCCGAAGGTGTAGAAACAGCTGAACAGGCTGAAGTTCTGGCAAAAAATGGTGTTGAGTTCTTACAGGGCTATCATTACTCTAAACCTGTAAAAGAAGACAAGTTCCTAGAATTCGTTCAAGAGTTCAATAAAACAAGAATTGAAGCTGAAATAGCTCCGGAGTTTGATTCAAACAGCGCAGTTTACGCTGATCTTTAATTAACTTACTGCTTTGAATTTCATTTAGAGCAGTAATGTTTAACTTTTCAAATCCAATTTCCTGAAATCCTAAATGCCTTTAGGCCCTTCATAAACTCTCACACAGATAGTTCTTATTTCCTTTAAACTTTGACCGTATATTCTCATCATCTGACCGTGCCTTCCATGGCAAGTTCCTCTGTCAGCTTATTGCTGTTTCTCTAAAGATGATATTTAACACCCTCATTAGAGATTATGAAAAGTCAGATGATGCTTCTAAAGATGGTCTTAAGTTCTCAAACAAGTCTCTATCAAGAATACTCGAAGATCTAGATACCATTATGCTTTCTGTATACAAAGGTGGTTATTACTTTGATGAAATAGCTGTCATCTATAAAACAATGTATAAAGCTATTGATATTCCTTTATCTGAAGCTAAGCATAAATACGAGCCTGATCAGGATGACATGATCACAGATGAAGAGTTAAATGCTGAGTATGAAAAGATGGATGAAGATCTGGTAGAGATTGAAAAACAGCTGTAACAAAAAGTCCGACTTTTTAAATCGGACTTTTGATGTTCGCAGATTGCTATGTCATAAAAAACTTACAAAATCTGCGCTCTCCTTGTAGATTCAGAAATTAACTGAAGCTAATTATTTAACCTCAAGTCCGTTGTACTCTAATACAACTTCACGCTCAAATACTCTTTCACAGTATCTGCATTTCATGAACACCTTGCCGTTTTCAGTTGAGATCTTAAAACGAGCATTAGCATCTCTTTCATCATTAGTAATGCAGTTGCTGTTTGGGCACTTGAAGACACCTACAGTCTCTAAAGGTAATCTTAACTTGTATTTGTCTACAACCTTAAAATCCTTGATCTGGTTAATGGTTGCATTAGGAGCTAATACAGCGATCTGCTCGGTCTGAGCTGGAGAGAATACAACATCAGAAATCTTGATGATGTCTTTCTTGCCTAAGTTACCAGAACGTAAGTTAAAGCCTACGGTTAGCTGATTGTTCTTGCTTAAGAACTTGAACATACGAATGATGTTGATTGCCTGACCTGGAGCAATATGATCGATCACAGTACCGTTAGCAATAGCCTCAACAAGGAGCTTTGATTTGTTGTTTTCTACATGAGCGTCTGACATCTTAAATCTCCTTGTTTAATACTAATGAAAGAATAGCTTCACGTGCATATACACCGTTTGCAGCCTGCTTGAAGTAGTAAGCATATGGGGTATTGTCAACCTCAGGTGTGATCTCATCGATTCTTGGGAGAGGGTGTAAGATCTTCATATTCTCTTTAGCATCAGCTAAAACTTCAGGGGTTAAGATGAACTTTGACTTTAAGTGCTGATACTCAGTTTCATCAAAACGTTCTTTCTGTACACGAGTCATGTACAGGATATCGATCTTAGGCATAACCTCTTCTAATGAATTGTGAATTGAGAAGGTAATACCACGCTTGGTTAAATCATCAAGGATGTATTGAGGCATTGCTAATGACTCAGGAGAAACTAAGTAAATTCTTGCGTTATACAGTGATAAAGCTTCAGCTAATGAGTGAACGGTACGACCGTACTTTAAGTCACCTACAAAGGCAATTGAGATATCCTCTAAACGGCCTTGAGTTTCTTTAATGGTGAATAAATCTAACATGGTCTGTGAAGGGTGCTGATTTGAACCGTCACCTGCGTTAATTACAGGTACAGGTGAAATATCAGCTGCTAATCTTGCAGCACCTTCTTTGTTGTGGCGGATTACCAAGGCATCAGTATATGAGGTGATGATCCTCATTGAGTCCATAAAGGTCTCGCCTTTCTTGCCTAAAGAGGTGTTAGTAGCATCAGAGAAACCGATAACTCTACCACCTAAGCGCTGAATAGCAGTTTCAAAAGATAGTCTGGTACGGGTTGAACCTTCAAAGAAAGTTACACCGATTAACTTGTCTTTTAATAAATCATTGCGAGGATGTGCTTTTAATTCAAATGCAGTTTTCAGAATTAGTTCAATGTGATCTTTTGAAAACTCTGAGATTGAGATGATATCTTTTTGGAAAAGTGGATTGGTCATTTTTTGTCCCTTACACTGAGTGAAATCCAGTAAGAACGGGGACGCATTCGCTTTCAGGAGCGGTTGCGTTTTTTCGCTGTTCCTGAAAGCTACATTATACACTAATTAACAGGGATTTTTAGGTATGGATAAAATTAAATTTTTTTACTCAAGCTTATGTCTAAATAGATATGAAGCCATTGATAGAGTAACAATACCCACCATGATTAAAGGTATGATTTTATCGGTCAAATCAAAGATAGAGCAGCCTTGTAAGTAGAGTTGCCACATTGAGTTAATTCCATAGTACACAGGGTTACAGTAAGCTACAGCTTTAAACCAATAAGGCATTCCGTCAACTGCGGTAATAAGACCTGAGGCCATAATTAATACAAGACATAGTGAGAATCCTGCGACGAGTGACTGCATAGTGGTTTTACTCAAGGTAGAGATAGCAAGTCCAATTCCTACAATAGCAAAAGCAAATATGGTAATTAAAGTAAAGATTGCAAAGATATTTCCTCGCATTGGTATTTCAAAGTAAAAGCGACAGATTGCAATCAGGATAAATGATTGGATAAAAGCAATCACAATAGGAGGTATGGCTTTACCAATTAGCATTTCAAAAGGTCTTGCTGGAGTCATGATCATCATGTCATAAGAGCCTTCTTCTTTCTCTCTTGAAACACTCAATGAGGAGAGTAATAACACCTGAATTACAGATAAAGCTAAAGTCATACCAATTAAAATGGTATAGCGAGTGTAGTTATTCTCATTAAATAAAAAGCGTGAGTTGATGTTAAGTGCACTTTTACCATAGAGGCGATTGTTAATATTCTCTATAATAGAGGTGGCATAGCCAGAAGCGGTATTTGCAGAGGCTGTATTTCGTGCATCAAGAATGATATTAGCCTGAAGGGTATTCTTAAAGTTTGAGTCTATAAAGATACCGATAAGACTCTTTTGAGAATCCACACTCTCTCTTAAACAGCCCATGGTGTGGCACTTTTCAATGAGTTTGAACTTTGGTGTTTTTAAAAGTTCCTGCTCAATCTCATAACTTACACTGTCATTACTCTGATTATAGATAGCATAAGGTACGCTCTCTAAGTGATAAGAAGCGCCATAACCAAAGATAATACACTGCACGATGATTGGGGCAAAAAGTACGGCTCGTGACTTTTTATCCATTAAAATGGTTAAGATTTCTTTTTTGATTAAAGCTAAAATTCTTAGCAAAGATCTTCTGATTAGAGTTCTCATCATTTGCTGTCCTTTTTAACCTGTCTTACTGTAAGGATGAAAAACAGCGCACACCAAAAAAGTTGAATAAAGAAGTTTGCTACTAAGAATAACTCACTGCCACCTGATAGCATGTTAATTCTCATAGCTTTAACTTCATAGGTAGGAGGAATAATCGTACCTATAACACGAATAAAAGGCTGTACGGCGCGTAAATCAAAAATTAGACCTGACAACATCACGGTAGGTAGGAAACCTATGATCACAGCAATTTGAGCTGCGGTGAACTGATTCTTCATGAAAGAGGAGATAAGTACACCTAAGCAGATCATCTCTAATACATATACAGATAAACTGAAAACTAAACCTATGATACTGCCTCGAATAGGAATGTCATATAAAAGCTCACCCAACCCTAGGATGATAAACATCGACCAGATAGCCATAATGTAATAGACAATGACTTTAGAGAGTACAATCTCAAAAGCTGAAGCATTAGTAGCAGCTAATGACTCAATCGTTTTCCTGTCCCATTCACGGGCAATGACAAAGCCACCTAAAAAGATACTGATTAAAGTAATGATACTTACGTATTGTCCTGACATTAAGAACCATACAGATTCATTTGACTCATTAAACCAGTTGCGGGTGTTAACCGTAATTCTTGAGCTTTTGGTATTACTTAATTTTGAAACAGCACTTTGGATGGTAGATTTTATGTAAAGTTCAGAGATGGATGAGAGCTGAGCTTCCACACCATTTAAATATAGCATAAGCTCACCATTGCCTTTTTGCACTCTGTTTGGAAGATCATTTGGTAAGTACAAAAGGGCTTTTACTTTGTTGTCATCAAATAACTCCTGAGCCTTAGCAAAGCTTTTCTCAACAGTTACCTCATAGTAAGGGGAGCCAATAAACTCATCTGTGATCGCTCTTTCTAAAGCACTTTCATAATAAGTGCTGATGCACAGCTTTACAGGTTTTACTTCCATTCTTACAGCACTACCGTAGATGACTACTAAGAGCATTGGCAGTAAAAAGGCTAAGACAAAGACAGATTTGTCTTTTAAAATCTGTTTGAACTCTTTTTCTAGAAGAATTGGTAGATATCTGAACATACTCATTCTCCTTTATGTCTTTTGAGCTCTAAACTTATGAACGAGCTCCACAAAGGCCTGCTCAATACTGATTCTGTGACCGTCTTTAATGCAGATCTTGTCAGGGGCACCTAAAACTAAGATCTTTCCCTGATCCTGAATTAAAAAGTTATCGCAATACTCAGACTCTTCCATAAAGTGGGTAGTTACAATCACACAGGTTCCACTTGAAGCTAAAGCACTCACCCTGTCCCAAAAGACACGTCTTGCTACAGGATCGGCTCCAGATGTTGCCTCATCTAAAAAGAGGATCTTAGGTTTATGAATTAAAGCACAGGCCATGGAGAGCTGACGCTGTAAACCAAAGGGCAGATCCTCGCTTTGAATATCTTTGTATTTACGTAATGAAAATTCATCTAAAAGCTCTTCAATACGAGCTTTTAAAGGTTTTATTTCAAGTCCGTAACTAAGACCAAAGTACTCTAAATTCTGATAGACATTTAACTTTCTATACAAGGAGAATTTTTGAGATACATAGCCAATGGTAGCTCTGGCATCATCTTTAGCATGTTTAAGATCAAAACCGTTTACAGTAACATTACCAGAGGTAGGCTTTAACAAAGCACAGATCATTCTAAAGGTTGTGGTTTTACCTGCGCCATTAGGACCTAATAAGCCAAAGATCTCGCCTTTATGCACTTTAAAGCTGGATTGATGAACAGCAGTAAAGTTACCAAACTTCTTTTTGATTTTATCGACCATGACTACAGGCTCTCCTGTGTCATAAGGTGTTACTTTAAGCGGTGTACAGAAAGATTTATTTTTTTGAGTAGTACTCTTCTCTGATGACTTGTAAGTATCAGCAGTTGTACTGCTACAGCTTGTATCATTGCTTTCTTTTTGTAATCTGTTTAAATAGCTCTGATAGATATAGGCATCCTCAAGAATTGGTTTTCTTTTCTCTACAGTAACCTCAATGCCTAGATTGTCTTTTAAAAAGTCATAAACAGTTTTTTTACTGTCTTTATCTTTGGTAACTATATCGATTTTGCTCAAGCGAGGGCAGACATCGATAAGAGGGGATCCTTTGCAACAACGCTCTGAGATAGACATAACCTCGCGTACGGTTTTTTGGTAGTTGAGCTCTCCTAACTCAACACTATAGGTCCTGCCATCCATCTTTTTTGAGATATCGGAAGGTTTGCCTTGTAGCACTACTCTAGCATCATTCATCATCAAGGTGATATCAGCTTTTGCAGCCTCTTCAAGATAAGCTGTAGAAAAGATACAGTAAGCTTGTGCCTTATTGATATAGTCATAGATAATGTCCCACAGTTCCTGACGAGAGACTGGATCAACACCCACTGTAGGCTCATCTAGAATTAAAATTCTAGGCTTTGATGCGATAGCACAGGTAAGTCCCAGCTTTTGCTTCATACCACCAGAGAGGGCGTCAGCTTCACGATCTTTAAACTGCAGGAGATTTACTTTTTCTAATAAATCTAAAAGATAAGCTGAGTTTTCTTTTAAATTAAGTCCTTTTAATCCTGAGAAGATCCTCAAATTATCAAAAACACTTAACTCTCCATATAAGCCTAGTGTTTGTGACATGTAGCCTACAACTTTTGTGAAATTCTCACTGTTATTGTCAGGCTTTAATCCATCTAATAACACTTCACCGCCATCAGGTCTTATAACGCCTGAGAGTAATTTTAAAAGCGTAGATTTACCAGCACCGTCAGGACCTGTAAGGCAAATAAAATGATTAGATGCAGCAATGTTTAGTGAAAAATCACTATAGACATTTACATCTTTCTTGCCTTGTACCTTATAGGATTTATAAAGAGAGCTAATCTCAATAATGCCGTTCATCTTTTTGCTCTTTAATCTGCGCTTTTACTACAGTTACTTATTTTTCTGAAAATTCTACAGTTACACTCTGGCCTAAACGCAGTCT
>ERZ773202.1139-NODE-1139-length-18613-cov-7.505119_pt1 | contig 18613 bp, 19 predicted proteins | sample MGYA00580998_ERZ773202 | MGnify/ENA primary metagenome ERZ773202 (study PRJEB29015, sample SAMEA2737803) | human gut metagenome | biome: human gut; feature: human-associated habitat; material: faeces | place: China | collected 2012 ...
AATATGCATCATATATTTGTCCTTCATAAAATATATGATTTATTTTTTCTTTTTCTTCTAACTTTGAAAATGACTCCTCTAATAAATTAATCCTTTCATTATCTTTTATAACAAGTTCATTTATATATTTCTGTTCTATCAAATTCGATGATATTATCTTTCTCATTTTTACAAATGCATCCATTATTCTTATACTTTGACTTATTGCTATTTGGGTATGTAATACACTTGATAACATCGCAATTCCTTGTTCTGTAAATACATAGGGTAATGATCTAATCATTTTATTTGCGGTTCCAGATTGGAACCACAATTTTTTCATTTCTTCTTCAGTTATTTGAAAATAAAAATTCTTTGGAAATCTTTCTATATTTCTTTTAACTGCTTTATTAATATCTTTAGTACCATTTTTACACTCATATAATTTTGCTAAATCAGAATCTAGCATTACTTGTTTTCCTCTTATCTCATATATCATATTTTCTATATTTAATTCTTCTTTTAATTCGTACATTTATCTTCTCCTATATTTTTGATTATTGTTTCTAAATACCATTTATCTTCAATTTTAGTAATTGCAAAACATTTATTGCCTAAATCTTTATAACTTGCTCCTGAATGATACAATACTTTTTTATCAAGTATTATAAATCTATCATGAAACTTATCACTATATATTATCTTTAAATTATGATATTGTTTATTATACTTTTTTATATCTATATCCTTTAGTAAGTTAAATTTTTTAGTAACAATAGTTACTTTTACATTTAAATTCGTAATCATATCTAAAATACTTTTATCTGCATAATTATCTATTATAATTATTCCTTTCTTAGCTTTCCTAAATATATCAATTAATAGTGAATATGCATCATATATTTGTCCTTCATAAAATATATGATTTATTTTTTCTTTTTCCTCTAATTTTGAAAATGATTCTTGAAGTAATTTTATTTCATTATCATGTTTAATAAGCATATTTTTCATATTATCTTGTTCTATTAAATTTACTGATATATATTTTCTCATTTTTACAAATGATCTCATTATATTAACACTTACTTCTGCTGCAACAGGTGTATGTAAAACAGTTGCAAGCATTGCAACTCCTTGTTCAGTAAATGCATATGGATTATACCTTTTTCCACCATAGTTAGTCGTTGAACTTGAGGTTTCAAAATGAAACCTCAAGTTTTCTGTTTCATTGTTAGTTAATTGAAAATAAAAATCATTTGGAAATTTTTTAACATTTCTATTTACTGCTAAATTAATTGATTTTGTTCCATTTTTACACTGATATAATCTTGCTAAATCTGAATCTAGCATTACTTGTTTTCCTCTTATTTCATATATCATATTTTCTATATTTAAATCTTCTTTTAGTTCGTACATTTATTTCTCCTATCTTTGATTATTTTTATTATTACTTTCTTGCAAATTCTTATTCTGTAAAAACTCGAGGAACTTTATATTTTTCACCTGTTTTTATTTTTGGTCGAAAATTTCGACCAAAGGTTTTTAGGTTCTTTTTCATCTAAATGAAATATATCCTCTTATACATAACCATTTTCTAAACTTGAAGTCGAAATTTTCGACTTCAAATCTGTAAACTCAATGTCATAAAAGTATTTTTAAAGATTTTGTATCATTTCTATTTACCTTTAATTCATTCTTTAGCTTGTACATTTATATCCTCCTATAATTATATTCTCTCTTTTTAAAGTAAATTCCACTAAAGATTAAAAAAAAGAAGATAAAAATCTCCTAATTTAACTTTTTTCATTATGTCTACTTACATTTAATATTATTCCTATACTTACCAAAGATAATATTAAACTAGATCCACCATAAGAAAGAAATGGAAGTGTTACACCTGTTATAGGAACAAGTCCTACAACAACTGCTAAATTTAATAATGTTTGAAAAGCCATTTGAAATGTTATACCAAAGACCAAATATTTACCAAATAAATTATCACAATTAATCGCAATTTTTATACATCTATGAAATATTATTATAAATAAAAATGCTACTATTAATATTCCAAGTATACCAAGTTCTTCACTTATTATTGAAAATATAAAATCCGTTTGTGGTTCTGGTAAATAAAAATGCTTCTGTACTGAGTTAAAAAGTCCAAGGCCTAAAAGTCCACCTGGTCCTATCGCATATAATGATTGTATTGATTGAAATCCTGCCCCTAATGGATCTGTCCAAGGATTAATAAATGACACTATTCTTTTTATTCTATATGGAGCTGCAATAATAAGTCCAGCAAGTCCTAATAACCCTACTACACCTATTTTTACAAAGAACTTCATATCTACACCGGATACAAAAAGTAAACCAACTACCCCTACTAATATAATTGCTCCTGTACCTAAATCTGGTTGAAGCATTATAAGACCAAAAGCAAGTAATGTAATAATTAATATAGGAAATACTCCCTTTACAATATGCCTTACATCCTTTGGATTAGAACTTAAATATTTAGATGCAAATATAATAATACCAAGTTTCATAAATTCAGATGGTTGTACTCCAAGTCCACCAATACCAAACCAACTTCTAGAACCATTTCTAATTGTACCTATCCCAGGAATTAATACTAAAATTAAAAGAAGAAAGCAAATTCCTAGTATAATGTTTGCTTTCTTCAAATAGTTCGTATAATCTACCTTTGATATTATATATTGTGCGATAAGTCCAATTACAAGAAAAAATGCTTGTAATTTTAAATATTTAAATTCATCATTAAATTTATATTCAGCCCATACCGCTGACGCTGAGAAAATCATAAGTACTCCAAACAGTGATAAAATTACCACTGCTATAAAAAGCTTATAATCTATTTTTTTCATTAATACCATACCCCATATACAAGAGCGCCTGTTCCAAGAATAAATCCTACTACATAAAATAATCTTACTATGTCAGTTTCGCTCCATCCTAATTTTTCAAATGTATGATGTATTGGTGTCATTGGAAATAATTTTTTTCCTCTTATTTTTACTGATGCAACCTGAAGTATTACGCTAAGTGTTTCAATAACAAATACACCACCTACTACTATTAATGACATTTCTCTATGAGTTAATATTGCAAGTGTTGCAAGTACTGCACCAAGTGCGAGTGATCCAGTATCACCCATAAACACTTTGGCAGGATGACTATTATATACTAAGAATCCAAGAAGTCCTCCAACAAGTATAAAACAGAATACTGCAACATCATCATAACCTGCTAGCCATCCAGAATTCCAAGCAATCATACCATATACTAAAATTGCTATTGCAGAAAGTCCTGCAGCAAGGCCATCAAGTCCATCTGTTAAATTAACTGCATTACTTGTTCCAACAAGCATAAATAATATAAAGAATCCATACATAAATCCTAAATTAATTTTTAAATTAAGTGCATATATTTCTATTTCTGGATTAGATCCATTTCTTATATAAACATAAAAGAACATAATTGCAATTACTACTTGTGCTAAGAACTTTTGCATTCTTGTTAAACCTTTTTCATTACATTTATATTTTACTTTTAAGAAATCATCTACAAATCCTATAAGACCATATCCAAAAAATACAAATAGTATTATAAGTAAATTACTTGATATCTTAAGTTTATTAGTAAAATATAAAACAAATATTGTAATTATTGTTGATAAAATAAATATTATTCCACCCATTGTAGGGGTTCCACTTTTTTTCTCATGAGCTTTAACAAATATACTTGTTTTTTGTCCTACTTTAAGTTTTCTAAGCCATGGTATTAGTATTAAACCCAAAATAACAGATGCCATAAACCCTATCATTAAAGCTAATACTGATTTTGCAAGTACATACATATTAAACACATCCTTCTATTTACAAAAATAATTATATCATAACTAAATAATTTTTTTATAAATATTTTAATTATTTTACATTTTTATTTTTTATCTCCAAGTAATATTCTTATTTTTGTACCTTCATATACTCTTTCTCCTGCGGATGGCGACTGGAATAATATGTATTCTCCCGTGCCAGTATATTGTACATCAAATTTCTGTAAACTTCCTTTTACATCACTTAATTTTTGGTTTACAACATTAGGTACTTCAGCATATCTTTTATCCCATAATTGATAATTTTTTTCTTTAGCATCTTCACTTTTAGGAATATTTAATGCATTAATAGAGTCTTCTAATATTGCCTTTGCAATTGGTGCTGCAACTGTTCCACCATATTGCACTATTCCTTTAGGATTATCGATTGCAACATATACAACTACTTTAGGATTATCTGCTGGTAAAAATCCAATAAATGATAATATATAATTACCAGACATATATGCACCATCTTTAACTTTTTGAGCAGTTCCTGTTTTACCACCTACTCTATATCCATCTATAAATGCATTTCTACCTGTACCATTTGTAACAACACTTTCAAGTGCAAGTGCTGTTTTTTTACTTGCTTCTTCACTTATTACTCTTCTTACCATCTGTGGTTTATTAGTTACAACCGCATTATTTGTTTCTGGTTCTGTTATACTTTTTACTATATATGGTTTAAATAATTTACCACCATTAATTGCAGCTGATACTGCGGTTATCTGCTGTATTGGAGTTACTGATACACCTTGACCAAATGCAGTAGTTGCAAGTTCAACTTCACCAACTCTATCAAGTTTAAATATTATTCCTGTCGCTTCACCATTTAAATCTATTCCTGTTTTTTTACCAAATCCAAATTTTTCAATGTAACTAAATAATCTTTCTTTACCAAGTCTTTGTCCTAAAGCAACAAATCCTGGGTTACATGAATTTTCAACAACTTGAAGAAATGTTTGCGCACCATGGCCTTTTGTTTTCCAACATTTAATTTTTGCATTTGCTACTCTTACACTACCTCCGTCATAAAAGTGATCATTTTGTAAATCAACTGTATTTTCTTCTAATGATGACGCAAGGGTTATTATTTTAAATGTTGATCCTGGTTCATAATTCATCCATATAGGAAGATTTCTATTTATTTCTTCCGTACTATAATTTTGATAATTTGATGGTGAAAAATTAGGTCTTGAGCTCATACCCAAAATTTCTCCTGTATTTGGATCCATCGCTATCGCAAGTGCATGTTCTGGATTATATTTACTTACTGCATTATCAAGTTCTCTTTCTATCGCAAGTTGTATATCATTATTTATTGTAAGTGTTATATTCATGCCATCTTGTGGTTGTTCATATATTTCACTTAATTTTAACTTATTACCTTTGGCATCCGAATAATATTTAATTGAACCATATTCACCTGTTAAATACTTATCATATTGTAGTTCAAGACCTGATAATCCTTGGTTATCAATTCCAACATAACCTAAAACATGCGATAAATTAGTATCATACGGATAATTTCTTTTAGACTCTTTTACTAAATAGACCCCATCTAAATTTAAAGCCGCTATTTTATCTGCAACTTCAAATGATAATCTTCTTCCTTCTGGATGTACTCTTTCTATAGATGTTTTTTTATTAACATGTTTTGCCATTTCTTCTTCTGTTACATTAAGAATACTAGCTAATTCTTTTGTTACTTTTTTCTTATCTGTTATTTGATTTGGTATTAATACTAGACTTGTTGTTGTAACATTATCTGCAAGCACTACTCCATTTCTATCGTATATTAGTCCTCTACTACCTTCTATAGGTAAATTACGGCTCCAAAGTTCACTAGATAAATTAGATAGTTTGTCATACTCAAATACTTGTATATATATTACTTTCCCTATTACTACTAAAAATAAAATAATTACTACTACAAAAAATAATCTTATTCTAACATGTATATCTTTGAAAAACACATAATTCACCTCTAATAAAATATATGAAGGCAAGTCCAAATTAGAACAAGATAAGATAAAGAAAAAAAGTAGAATATTTTCTACTTTGTTTTAGTATTTTTATACTTTTTCTAAAATCTTATTTATAAGTATCATTTTAAATTACTTATATTTCATACTCTTTTTTCCATTTTAAGAAACTTTCTTTTTCTTCCTTAGTTTCTATTTCATAGTGATAATAATGTTTAGTAAATTCACCACATGAACTACCAACACATCTTCCTGGTGGAGAATAGCTTTTAATATTTAAATTAGGTAATTCTTCTTTTAAAGACTTAATCCAAATTTCTTCATTATCACTTCTCTTTAGAGTATTTGTTTCGTTAAATTTTATAAACTTAATTGGAATATTATATTCTTTTAATAAATTTATTAAACACTTTAACTCTTTGTTTCCATCATTTACACCTTTTATTAAAGTATAATGAATTTCAGCTGGTATATTATTTCTATGAAATATAATATAATTATCCATTATTTTTTCATTTTTCATAACTTGATTTTTATAATTTGAAAGTAATTTTAATGCACCAGAAACATTTACTCTTGTACTTGGTATTAACTCTTTTCTTTCACTATCAATAGGTGTATGAAGTGAAAAATGAACCTTTAGTGGAATATTATATTCATTTACTAATACTGATAACTTTTCTAAATTATCATTTGGCATCATAGTTGAAAGTGCATAACTTACACTTTCGTATCCCAATGCTTTAATTTTATCTTCATTTTTAAATACATTTAAAATAAGATCTATATTTAATAATGGTTCTCCTACTCCCATAAACGAAATTAAAAGTTTACTTTTATCAGTTTTATATTTGTTTAATGTTTCTATTAAACATTTCATAAAATCATCTATTTCTATTCTTATCATTTTTTTATTTAATCCTTTATTTGTTAAATGACACATTTTACATCCAAGATTACAAAAATGGTGTGTTGGAACGCATACTACATCCTTATCTTCCTTATTATAAAGTACACTCATTTCTACTATTTTTTTGTTTTCCATTTCATAAACACATTTTATTGTTCCATCAACTTTATCTTTAAAATTTCCAATATTTTTTATCATAATTCTTTCCTCCTAAAACAATTGTAACAAAAAAATAGATAACGAAAAATTATCTATTTTTTAATACTCTATTAACTTTTAATTAATAGTTTTATCTATATACATATTTATAAACTTTTTAGGAGCAACTGTTAAATATTTACTGTTATATATTATATCTATTTTTACATTTGGAAGTTTTTCATCTATATTAACAATCTTTAAATCACTTTCTTTTTTTATTAAATCTTCAATTACATATCCTATTCCAATATTATTTTTAACTGCAGATATAATCATTTCACTAGTATGAAAATTAAGAGGATTATTAAAACTTATATTATTTTCTTTAAGTAATTCATCTAAATCATTTCTGTTTGCAGTACCTTTAATTGGAAGTATTAATTGATACTTTTCTAAGTCTTTTAATTTTTTTATTTTAGATGTATCAAAATCTTTACTTGCTGTAAAGCAATAATTAACTTTAGCAAGTTCTTTTATAGTATAATCATTAGATAATTCTATATTTATAGGAGATGTATCAATTACAAAGTCAACTGTATGTGATTTTAATAATTCTATTAATTTAGATGTTGAACCTGTTACTACAGTTACATCTATATTTGGATATTCATTATGAAACTTAATTAAATTATCAAATAAGAAAAATGAACCTACATTGGATGGTATTCCAATATTTAAACTTCCTTTTTTTAAAGTATCTTCTTCTACTAAAGTTCTTTCAGCAACATTTAAACTATTAAATGATTCTTCAACATAAAATAGTAATTTTTCGCCATAACTTGTAAGCATCATACCATCACTATTTCTATAGAATAATTGTCTATTTAATTCACTTTCTAATTTTTTTATTGATTTACTTATTGCAGGTGGTGATGTATATGACTCTTTTGCAGCCTTATTTATACTTCCATATTTGCAAACTAAGTAAAAATCTTTATATAAATTTAAATTAATATTATTAAACATTTTTTTCACCTACTTATTATCTAATCTTATACAATTTACTAATAAATCGTATTAAATCTTAAACATATTCTAACATATTTTATTTAAAAACAATACTAATTTTGGTTTATCAAAAAAATTTTTACTTTTCCTTTTCTAACTCTTTTAAACTTTTTTCTGGTGTAGGAAGTTTTTCAGGCATTGTTCCACCTAATTTTTCTATCGTATTTCTTATTTCTTTTCCTACTTCATAATGAACATTATTAGCACCTTTTTGTGTATTTATTTTATCATTTTTTAATTTAGCTTCAGTTTGAGTTATTCTAAATAAATTAGTACTTAATTCTTCACTTCCCATATTATCTAATATATCCTCTCTATATCTAAGATTTTTTCTTTTGTCAATATCACCTGCGGTTTCACCATTATAAAGTCCTTTATAACCACTATTGTGAAATTTATCAAAATTCTTAACTCCTGCATTTCTAGCAGTAATATTTAAAGAATAATTTCCTTTTTTAGTTAAATTTCTTTGATAAAACCTTTTTTCATCTTCAGTTAAATCTTCATATTCTTTTTCAAGTAATTCTTGTTTTCTTGTTTGAACTGCAAAATATGTTTGTCCTAAAGCAACTATTTTCTTTTTAGAATCTGCGTTCTGTACTATTAAATAACAAGCATATCTAGATAACTTATAATCATTCTGTTTTCTTTTTGCACCAGAACCTACTTCTACCATTTTGTTGAAATCAACAAAATGGTCAAACACATTAAAATTACTATTGTTACAAGATATTATAGCTTTGTCTATTACTAATTTAAAGTTTCTCCATTCTTTATATTCTAGTGCTTTTTGTAATTCACGAGCCTCCCAATATTCATTACCACTTTCATCTATATGTTTTATATCTTCAAATATCTTTTCAGTATATTTTTTTATTTCGTTCATTTTTTATCCCTCCTATCACTTACAAGTTTTAATATTAAAATTATTCCTTTTTATCTTTATTTTTATTTCTCCATTTATATCTGTTCTATATATTTTTGAACTAGATAATATATCTAAAACAGATTTTTTAGGATGACCATAATTATTATTTTCCCCTACACTAATTAAACTATATTTAGGTTTAATAGTATTAATAAATTTTATATTTGATGATGTGTCTGACCCATGATGACCAACCTTTAAAAAATCTATTTTATTTAAATTATATTTATTTATAATATCAAGCTCTCTTTCTTTGCCTGCATCACCCATAAACAGAAACTTATAATTATTTAGTTTTAAATAAACTACAGACGAATTATCATTTTCATTATCATATATATCTGTATTTAAAAAATATAATTTATTTTTATTTATATTTATTTCTTCTATATTTTTATAATATTTTATATTTTTTTCTTTTAGTATTTTTATTAAATTATTCTCAAGTTCATTATAACTTCCAACATTAAATATAACTTTTTCTACATTAAAATTATTTACTAAATCGATAGAACTTCCCATATGATCATAATCGCCATGTAGGGACATACGTTTATGCATATAAATTTACACAAAGAAAAAAAGATTGTTTTTACAATCTTTTGTAATTCAAACTATCAATTAGATAGTTTCCTATAAAAAGCACATTTAATAATTTTATCTTGAATGAGAAAAAGTTTCTATTTCCACCATCGAGCAAATTTGTTCTTTTAAAGTTTCTGCTTGTTCTCTAATATTAAAGTCCAATTTTTCATAGCCATTTTTAATGAAACTATCTAGTTTTAGAATTTGTATCTTGCAATTTTTCACCTAATGATGGTAATAATTCATTATAAATAATGTACATTTGAGTTCCTATAGACACTTGTACTTCAAATAGTTTCGCATATTCTACTGTATCTTTATTGAAAGATGCTGCACAAACACAAAGTGCATCCAATTCTTTTTTTAGCTCATCATAACGTTTAGATAATGATTTAAATAGCTGATCAGCACTTTCATAATCGATACTTGATAAATAATTAGATACTTGTTTCTTTTCTTGAGAGTCAGGTATATTTCCTGTATTTGGATCTTGATTCTTTTTCCCTTCACCGATTGTACGATATTCTACATCTTTTTCAATATATTTTAAAATATCCATCTTAACACCTCCGATTCTATTTTATCATAATTTAATATTTTTAACAAGTTTTCACGGACTGCAAGTCTCAATCTTTAATTTATTATTTTTAATCTTAAACATAATACTTCCATCTTGATCTGTTCTATATATCTTTGAATTATTTAAGTTTTCTAATACTTCTTTATTTGGATGACCATATCTGTTATTCTTGCCAACACTTATAACACTATATTTAGGATTCATTTCATCTATAAAATTTTTATCACTACTTGTTTTACTTCCATGATGACCAATTTTTAATACATCAATTTTTGAAACATTATATTTTTCTAATATATCTTTTTCTTTCTCTACTCCTGCATCTCCCATAAACATAAACTTATAACCATTTAACTTCGTATATATAACATTACTATTTTCATTTTCATTATCATATTCTTTTGTTTGTAAAAAATGGAGTTTATTATTATCAACATTTAATTCTTTAATATAGGAATAATACTTTATCTTCTTTTTGTCTAAGACTTCTATTAATTCGTTTTCCAAATCATTATATGGGCCACAATTAAAGATTACTTTCTCTACTTTAAAGTTTTCTACTAAATTAATCGCTTCTCCCATATGATCATAATCACCATGAGTTAATATTAAATAGTTTATTTTTTTTACTCCTAATGATCTAAAATAAGGTATCAATACATTTTCTGATATATTAAAATTTACATTACCACCTGTATCTATTAATATATTTTTGTTTTTAATTCTAATTAAAGTAGAATCTCCCTGACCCACATCTATAAAATGAACCTCATTATTCACTAGTACATTATTATTAATTATAAAAACAATTAAAATAAACGATATGATAATTTTTTTCTTTAGTTTATCATTGCTTTTTATAATCCATATAAATATGAAATAATATATAATTACTAAAATAATATTCATTTTAGAAATAGAAAAAGTTAAAAGATTTATACTAGAAAAAAATTTAGTAATAGTTTCAAAAACATTTATAACAAAATATGTAAATGAATCAAAAAAAGGAAATAAAACTGTTATTAAACAAAGTGGAAATAAAATATAGGAAACAAAAGGAATATAAATTATATTAAGGATAATGCTTAAAAAATTAACTTTAAAAAAATTGTTAACTAATATAGGCATAGATACAAAAAAAGATAATAGTGATGTCTTAATATTTTTAATTATAAAACTTCCTGTAAGCAGATCTTTAAATTTTATTAAAGTAAAACTTATAGAAAAAGAAAATAGAAATCCAATATTATAAATAATGTATGGATTTAAAATTATTAAAACACTAAACAAAAAAATTATTATATTAGAATTATCTATATTTAATTTAAAAAATTTATTTATAAAAAACAATATAAACTGAAAACACGCACGAACCATAGAAATCGTATAATTTGTAAGAAATAAGTAAAATATTAAAAATATAGATGTTATTAAATATTTAATTACTTTATTTTTACCTTCTAATAATTTTAATAAAATAAATGTTACTAATGAAACATGCATTCCAGATACCGCAAATAAGTGACTTATTCCTAAATTTTGATAATTATTATACATTTCTTTATCTATATAGCTTTTATCTGCGAATATAAATGTTAATATATATTTTTTAGATTTATCTAATGATTTTATTTTAAAAAATATATAATTTTTTAATTTATAAAATATATTTTTATTTCTTTTTAATATTTTTATATTACTTGCTTTTACTGTATATTTTATATTATTACTTAATAAATATTTCTTATAATTAAACAAATTAAAATTTGTATTATCTTTTGGTTTAATAAATTTACCCTTAACATATACATAATCACCATAAGATATATTTATATCATCATAATAATTTATTAATATTTTTTCTTTACCTTTTGCATATATAACTAATTTATCATCTGATTTTTTATAGTCTATAATTTTAACTTGTAAAGTACTATCATTTTCATTATATTTTGATTTTACATTAATAAAATTAATAAAGATAAACATATAAATTAAACTAAATATAAATATAAAATAAAATATATTATTTTGTTGTAATACTATTTTTAATTTTTTCATATAAAGAATCGCCTATTCCAGATACATTTTTTATTTCCTCTATAGAATTAAAATTACCTTTTTCTTCTCTATACTTTATTATATTGTTTGCTTTACTTTCACCTATTCCTGTAATCTTTAAAAGAGTATTTTTGTCTGATGTATTAATATTTATTTTACTATTTGTCTTTACCGTACTTTTTTTACTTATTTCAGCATCGTTATTACTATCGATAGATTTAGTATTTTCTTCTATTTTTTGATTTATAGAAGAAGTACTATTTATCTCATTATTTTTATATTTTTCTACTTCATCTTTTGTATATATAATTATTACCATTTCATCTTCTATAATCTTACTTAAATTGATAACACTTGTATCTGCATCTTCAAGTAAACCACCAGATGCATTAATTACATCTATTACTCTAGAATTTTCTTTTAACTTATATACACCAGGATTTTTTACGGCACCTTTTATATCAACATAATATTTACCAGTTACTTTATTTACAGTACTCTCCTTTTTTATAGTTTCATCCTTAGTTATAACATCATTATCAACTTTAATATAACTTACAACTGAAATTATCATAAACAATATAATAATACCTAAAACAATATACTTTAAATTTTCTTTTATTTTTTCCATAAAAAAATACCTCCTATAGTTATATTCTCTATAAAAGGTATAAATTCCCCTATTTTAAAACTTTTTTTTGTAAAAAATTGTAATTTTCTATTGAAACTCTTTGTACAAGTGCAAGTCCAATTGCTAAAGTAAGTGCAAATGAACCACCATAACTTAAGAATGGAAGTGGTACCCCAGTTAATGGAACAAGGCCCAAAACACCTGTTAAATTAATAATTACATGAAGCGCTATATAAGCTGCTACTCCATAACAAATAGTAGAATTTAAAATATTATAAGATCTTAATCCTATCATAAAAATTCTAATAATTATAAACATATAAATAAGTATAACCACAATACCTGTAATAAGTCCCATATCTTCTACTACAATTGGAAATATAAAATCTGTATATGCTTCTGGTAAATATAAATATTTTTGTTTACTATTACCTGGTTCTATACTAAATAATTTACCATTATTAATAGCAATATATCCATTACATACTTGATATCCTGTATCTTCTTGATATCTAGTACAAGGTTTTTTATAATTAAATCTTCCTTGTTGCATATCTGATAATGGGTTTTTGCCTGATACTAATATTATTAAAAGTCCTATCACAGCAACTATTAAACCTGCAAACGTAATATTAATTTTTATTTTTCTATCTACCTTTGAAGAATAAAATAGTATTACAGATATTAAAAATAAAATTAATCCAGTACCTCCATCAGGTTGAAGAAGTGTTAATAATGTAAATGTAGCCCCAAGTGCAAGTGGTATTATTGCAACAACAAAATTATTTAATCTTTTTTGATTTATTTGATAATATACTCCAGTAAATAATATGAGTGCGACTTTAGCAAATTCACTAGGTTGAAGACCAAATTTACCAATGTATATCCAGCTTTTAACCCCAGCAGATGTTTCTGTTCCTGCGATAAGCAAATAAAGAAGCATACATATAAGTACAAATGATATTGTATAAATTAATTTATTATATCTTTTTAGTGGCAATCTTATAATTATTATTGAAAATATTGATGCTAAAACTAAGAATGCAAGTTGTCTAAAAAAATAATTTGTATTTTCGCCTGTATTTAAAAAGGATTTCATACTTGATGCATCAAGTATCATAAATAATCCAAACATAAACATAACTATTGATAAAATAAGCAATGGCTTATCCATTTTATTTAATGCTCTTATCATATTTTCTTCACCTAATATAATAATACCATAAATAAATATTTTTACCTATATTTTAGGTAAATTAAATAACATTTTATTTACATTATTAATACAATATAATAGAAAACAAAAAGGAGGTTTTAGTATGTATTATTACGGATACAGTGGTGGTTATGGATATAATAATCCTTGCTGTGGCGGTAATCAAGGCGGTTATGTTTACCCAGTAAATACTGGCTATGGATATAATAATGGCTCAGGTGCCGCTATCATATTAGTATTATTTATATTACTTGTAATAGTTATAGGAGCAGGATTCTTTAATAGAGCTAACTAAAAAAGGAACCAACTGGTTCTTTTTTTAATTGGTATATTTTTTTACCAAACTTATTCCACATAGATCTTCTGATCCATATGCTGCGACTATTCCATTTATATCTTTACGAATAATTTTATCAAAATAATGTAAATCTTCTAAATATGTAATTATATCATCAATTAAAACATATCTTTCTTTAACAGTGCCAACAACAGCTATTTTAGGATCATATTGATATTTATTTTGTTCATTAATTATATTTTGAGTTAATCTCATCATTCCATCTTTTTTCTTAGATTTAAAAATCTTTTTAGTATACAAATTACCATCTTCATTAAAGTCAACACGAAACTTAATTCCCGCAATTAAGGCAGTTTTTAACCCCATTAATATTGCTTTATCTTTTATACATAGTTCTGATTTATTTCTACCGCTTCTTATAAAACCTTTAGGATCTGGAACATAAAAACTTGTTAAAATATTATTTTTTAATAAGTTTAAATATTCTATTACGCTTTTTACACTATACCCTTCTTTAATTAAACCTTCAGCAATATTATAAATTAATGTTCCGCCTGTAGCACCATTTAATGTATCAATTACATGTACTTTGTTATTAAATTCTTCATTTAAGGTATTTGCAGTTAAAAAAGCAGAATTATAGCTTCCTTCACTAATACCACTACTCATACATAAATGAATAACATCTTCACCATTTTCTAGTATTTTAGAAAACATATTATAATAATCACCTAATAATGGAGAGGATGTTGTAAATACACTTCCTTCTTTTATCCTTTCTAAAATCTTGCTTGAATTTATTTCGAGACAATCTTTATATGTTTTTTCTCCATTTTCAACAATTAATGCAGGTATCATATTTTGTTCATTAGTAGGATCTATTCCACTATCTGAAGTTAATACTATTTTGTTCATTATATATTTTCCTCCTAACTAATTAAATTTTTAACACTATAAAATTATAACAAATTTTAAAAAAATTTAACACCATTAATTATATTTTACATATTTAATAAAATGTGATAGAATATTTATCAGATTTGGGGTGAAGAAGTATGATTAAATCAAATCAAATATTAGATGAAAAAGATAAAAGACTAAGAAAAAAAAGTATAGATGTATCTTTTCCATTAGATGATAAATATAAAAAATTTATAGATGAAGCAATTGAGATGCTTACTTTAAGTCAAATTGATGAAGAAGCTAAAAAATATAATTTAAGACCAGGTATGGGACTATCTGCTGTACAAGTTGGCATTTTAAAAAGAATATTTGTTATCGTTTATGAATACGAAGAAGGTAAATTTGAAAATTATATCTTTATTAATCCAAAAATGATTAGTCATTCAGAAGAAATGGTTTATGTTGATGGTGGTGAAGGATGCCTTAGTGTTAATAGAGAAATTGAAGGTATTGTTCCAAGATATGCAAGACTTAATGCTGAATATTATGATGTAGATGGTAATAAACATACAATAAGACTTAGAGAAGAACTTGCAATAGCATTTCAACATGAATATGATCATTTAGATGGGATATTATTCTATGATAAAATAGATAAAAATAATCCTTATAAAAATGAAAATCTAATGAGAGCAATATAAAAAAGAAAGTTTCAAGCTTTCTTTTTTATTTATTTTCTTCTATCCAAGATTTTAACTCATCTTTACTTTGAAAACCGATTTTTTTTGAAACTAATTTTCCTTGTTTATATAAAAGTAAAGTTGGTATACTAAGAATTCCTAAAGAAGATGCTAATTCATTATTTTCATCAACATCAACCTTGCAAAAAGAAACAGAATTTATTTCATTTGATAATTCTTCTACTATTGGTGATATCATCCTGCAAGGTCCACACCATTTAGCAAAAAAATCAATTAAAACTAAATTATTATTAATTTCATCATTAAAATCTCTTGAATTTATTACTTTTACGCTCATAATTATTTTCCTTCCTTACATCTTGTAATTTTATTTTTTGAATATAAATATTCAAGTGAATCTTTTTCTATGACATTATTCTTTTTCATTATATTAATTGATTTACAATTAAATTCTGAATCAGATATTTCATCTTTATTATTAATTAAATCACTAATATCATCTAATGCAGATAATGAACCACTAATTTGATCTGATACAAATGGTGTATTTTCAAGTATAATATTTCTTATTTTTGATTCAGTAAATAATTTATTATCATTAAGTCCAAATATTGGGGATGATAATATAAATAGTACTACAAATATAATTAAATAATATTCAAATATACCAAGTATCATTCCTAATATTTTTGATGGAAGTGCAAGTACTATAGTAGCTCTTAAGATTTTTTCTAAAATAGAACTAACTTTTATTAGTATTATAAATATTGTACTTAATACAGAAAATACAATTAAAAATGCAAATCCTTCATATACAATTATATTAAGTACGGCTAAGTTTTCAAATAAACCACCAAAACTAAAAAATGGTAAATTTTTATACATTAATGACGATACTGGATTTTTAAGTATAAATGATAATACTAAAATAAGTATCATTCCAATTGTAATAACACCTTGTTTTATAACTCCCCTTTTAAATCCAATTAAAGCACCAAATAAAAGTATCATTATAATTATAATATCAAGCATATTTTATTCTCCTTTACATACTAATTATATTATAATTTTACCAAAAAATAAATATTTATGATAAAATATTCTTATGAGGTGATTTTTTAATGACAATTTCTTTTAAAATAAGTAAAAATACAATGGATAAAATGTGTGAACATTATAAATATATAAAAAGAGATAAAACTCCTGCATATGCTTTATTTCAAGCAAAGGATGCAGATACTGTAATTACACTTTATGAATCTGGTAAAGTTGTTTTTCAAGGCATAAGTGCAGATATTGATGCAAATATATGGAAAGAAACTGAAATGATGCTTAATGGTAAACCAGTTACAGTAGAACCTAAAAAAGAAAAAAAAGTTGATGATGATAAAACTGATTACTATTTTATTAATTCTATTGGTTCTGATGAAGTTGGTACTGGTGATTATTTTGGACCTATTATAGTTTGTGCATCTTATGTAAATAGAAAAGATATATCTTTTCTTGAAGAACTAGGTGTTAGAGATTCAAAAAAACTTACTGATGATAAAATTTTAAAAATTGCACCAGAAATAATTAAAAGAATACCACATCAAGAAGAAATAATATCTAACACAGAATATAATAATATGCAAGATAATGGTTATAATATGAACAAAATTAAAGCAATATACCATAACAAAGCAATTTTAGGTCTTATGAAAAAAGATAATTTTGTATATGATATGGTTGTAGTAGATCAATTTACTCCAGAAAGAAATTATTATAATTATTTAAAAAGTGAACCTAATGTATTTAGAAAGATAAAATTTACAACTAAGGCTGAAGATAAATGTTTATCTGTTGCTTGCTCTTCTATAATAAGTAGATACCTATTTTTAAAAGAAATTGAAAAAATGGGAAATAGTCTTGGATCATTTATTCCAAAAGGAGCTAGTACTTTAGTTGATGATTATGGAAAGAAAATAGTTCAAAATTTTGGTAAAGAAAAACTTAGAAGTATTGCTAAGTTAAATTTTAAGAATACAGAAAAAATATTAAATGAAAACTAGGAAAAAATTATTTCCTAGTTTTATTATCTTATAAATCCAATATAAATCATAAATATAGTAAGTATAGTACTAATTATAATTCCATTTATTTTAGAACCTTGTTGTTCTTTTTTGTCAATACCAATACCTACTGCCATAGATATTAAATATCCACCAACAAGTCCACCAATATGAGCTGCATTTCCTATTCCAGGAGTTGTAAAACCAATAATTAAATTTAGTACTACAACAGGAACAATTTGATTTACTAATGAATTTCCTATATATCCTCTATATTTAACACCAAAGTATAGTATTGAACCTAGAAGACCAAATATTGCTCCTGATGCACCTGCACTTACTGTATTTACTGAAGATAACGCTACTGTAAATAATGAACCCATAATTAAACTAAATAAATAAATTATTATGTATTTTACTTTACCATAGAAATATTCAACTTGCGTTCCAACAATATATAATGAATACATATTAAGTAATAAGTGAATTAATCCAATATGTAAGAATCCAGATGTTATAAGTCTATAATACTCTCCTGCTTTTGTAAGCAATATATAATTAGCTCCAAAATCTATAAGTGTATTTGTATTTTCTGATCCATTACCTAGCATATACATAAGTACAAACATAACTATATTAATAAATATTAATATATATGTAATTATTGGTTTATTATTT
>ERZ773202.1145-NODE-1145-length-18519-cov-11.626625_pt1 | contig 18519 bp, 10 predicted proteins | sample MGYA00580998_ERZ773202 | MGnify/ENA primary metagenome ERZ773202 (study PRJEB29015, sample SAMEA2737803) | human gut metagenome | biome: human gut; feature: human-associated habitat; material: faeces | place: China | collected 2012 ...
CTAAGCGTGTGGAGACCATCCTGAACATCTCCCTGCAGTTGGTTGCCAACCTCGCAATCGCCTTCGAGCCATTCTTGCCATTCTCTTCAGAGAAGCTCCGCAAGATGATCAATATGCCTAACTTTGAGTGGACACAGCTCGGCAGCACCGACCTCCTTAAGGCTGGCGACCAGCTTGGCGAACCAGAGTTGCTCTTCGAGAAGATTGAAGACGAGGTAGTAGAAGCACAGCTCAAGAAGCTTGCTGATACCAAGAAGGCAAACGAAGAGGCTTCATACCAGGCAGCACCTGTTAAGCCAGAGGTTAGCTTCGACGACTTCGAGAAACTCGACATCCGCGTAGGTCATATCATCAACTGCGAGAAGGTTAAGAAGTCGAAGAAACTCTTGAAGTTTGCTATCGACGATGGCTCAGGCGTAGAGCGCACCATCCTCAGCGGTATCGCTGCCTACTATGAGCCAGAGCAGCTGATAGGCAAGGATGTATTGTTCGTTGCCAACTTTGCTCCTCGCAAGATGATGGGCATAGAGAGTCAGGGAATGATTCTTAGCGCTGTCAACTTCGATGGCAATCTTACAGTCACCTCACTCCTTGGCAAGGTAAAGCCAGGAAGCCAGGTAGGATAAAAACAAAAGGTTTTATTATTAATTAATGCGATATGAAGAAAATACTATCTTTAGCATTGTTGCTTATTGCGACATTCTGCGCTAATGCACAGATGCTCGATCCTGTTAAGTTCACATCGACACTAAAGACTGGAAATACATCAGAGGGTGAAATCATCTTCTCTGGTAAGATAGAGAAGGGGTGGCACGTGTATTCAACAGGTCTTGGTTCTGATGGTCCTGTGTCAGCATCGTTTAATGTCAATAAACTCGATGGTGTGAAGCTCGTTGGCAAACTTAAGCCTGTAGGCCACGAAATTTCAAACTTCGACCAGATGTTTGGCATGAACCTTAGATACTTCGAGCATAGCGTGAAGTTTGTTCAGAAGGTTAAGTTCACTAAGCCTAACTATACCATCAACGCCTACTTGGAGTTTGGCGCTTGCAACGACGAAAACTGTATGCCTCCTACCACCGTTGATATCAAGAAGAGTGGTAAGTCGCCAGCCGTCGACGCTGATGCAGCAGCCGAAGCTGCTACTGCTGAGGCTCAAGACCAGACCGCTGCTGTTGATACTACAGCCGCTGCTGATAGCACCGTGGCTGCTGCTCCTATTGCTGTCGACAACAATCAGCTCTGGAAACCTGTAGTTAAAGAGCTTCAGGCTTTCGGTGGTAATGCCGATATTGCCAACCACTCATTGTTCTACATCTTCTTGATGGGACTCATCGGTGGTTTGCTCGCTTTGGTTATGCCATGTATCTGGCCTATCATCCCAATGACAGTAAGCTTCTTCTTGAAGCGTGCTAAGGATGATAAGAAGAAGGGTATCCGCGACGCCGTTACCTATGGTATCTCTATCGTTATCATCTATCTTGCCTTAGGCATCTTGGTGACAGCAATCTTTGGTCCAAGCAAGCTCAACGAACTTTCTACCAATGCTGTATTCAACATCTTCTTGTTCTTGCTGTTGGTAGTATTCGCATTGTCGTTCTTCGGATGGTTCGAAATCAAGTTGCCAGATAGCTGGGCAAACTCTGTAGACACCAAGGCTTCTAATGCCACAGGTTTGATTTCTATCTTCCTCATGGCATTCACCCTTGTATTGGTTTCATTCTCTTGTACAGCACCTATCATCGGCTTGCTGTTGGTAGAGACCGTTACTTCGGGCAACTGGATAAGCCCTGCCGTAGGTATGTTGGGCTTTGCATTGGCGTTGGCTTTGCCATTCACATTGTTCGCCATGTTCCCATCATTGCTCAAGTCGGCTCCTCGCTCAGGTTCTTGGATGAACACCATCAAGGTGGTATTGGGCTTCGTAGAGTTGGCATTTGCATTGAAGTTCTTCTCAGTTGCCGACCTCGCTTACGGATGGCACCTCCTCGACCGTGAGGTATTCCTCTCATTGTGGATTGTCATCTTCGGTGCTCTTGGCTGCTACCTCGTAGGCTGGTTGAAGTTCCGTACCGACGAGATTGGTGGCGAGATAGATCGTCCTATGCCTGTAGCATGTATCATGCTCGGCTTGTGCTCTTTGGCTTTCATGGTTTATATGATTCCTGGTCTTTGGGGTGCTCCTTGCAAGGCTGTCAGCGCTTTCGCTCCTCCTGTCAACACTCAAGACTTCAACCTCAATACCAAGATTGTTGAGGCTAAGTATACCAACTATGAAGAGGGTATGGCTGCTGCTAAGGCTCAGGGCAAACCAGTATTGGTTGACTTCACTGGCTTTGGTTGTGTAAACTGCCGTAAGATGGAGGCTTCTGTATGGACCGACCCTCAGGTAGCTGATAAGCTTACTAAGGACTATATTCTCATCTCGCTCTTCGTTGACGATAAGACAAAGCTTGCTGAGCCTATAGAGGTAGAGCAGAATGGTCAGAAGCGCACTCTTCGCACCGTAGGCGATAAGTGGAGCTATCTCCAGAGCACTAAGTTTGGTGCCAATGCTCAGCCTTTCTATGTTGCTGTCGATGCCGATGGTAATCCTCTTACCGGAAGCTTCTCATTCAAGGAAGATGTTCCTGCATACCTCGACTTCCTCAATAAGGGACTTGAAGCTGCAAGAAAATAATCATCATGAAAACCATGTTTGACAACAATACAATAGACAGCATCCTATCTCTTATTAATAAAGAGGTAGTGCCAGCTGTGGGATGTACAGAGCCTATGGCGGTTGCACTTTGCACCGCCAAGGCTACTGAAATCCTTGGACGTAGACCAGAGAAAATCACCGTGATGCTTTCTGCCAATATGCTGAAAAATGCTATGGGCGTAGGCATTCCTGGTACTGGCATGGTTGGACTCCCTATAGCTATAGCCCTCGGTGCTATAGTCGGCAAGTCGGAATATAAGCTCGAGGTCATCCGCGACCTCACTCCTGCTACCCTCGCCATGGGCAAGGAATATATAGCAGAAGACAAGATTGACATCCGCCTTAAGGATGGCAATGTAGACAAACTCTATATCGAGGTTATCTGCGAAGGCTGTGGACATTCTGCAACAGCTATCATCACCACCAGCCACACCAACTTCGTTTATGAAGAAAAGGATGGCAATGTGGCTTACGACAAGCGTACTGCTGCAGGCGAAGTGGCTGAAGATGGCGACATCGCTCTCAATATGCGCATGGTCTACGACTTTGCTATGACAACACCTGTAGAGAAGCTCGCCTTCATCCTCAAAACTAAGGAGTACAATATGAAGGCTGCTGCCGAGAGTGCCAAGGGCAACTATGGTCATTGCCTTGGCAAGACTATGGACCGTCCGCTTTCTCATGGTATCTTTGGCACAAGCATCTTCTCGAAGATGATTTCTCGCACCGCCCTTGCCTGCGATGCTCGTATGGGTGGCGCTATGATTCCTGTCATGAGCAATAGCGGTTCGGGCAACCAGGGCATCTGTGCCACAAACCCTGTGGCTGTATTTGCCGATGAGAACGAGAATACCGAAGAAGAGCTCATCCGTGCTCTAACCCTTAGCCACCTCACAGCTATCTATATCAAGCAGAGCCTTGGCAAACTCTCAGCCCTTTGTGGTTGTGTTGTTGCCAGCATTGGTTCAAGCTGCGCCATCACCTACCTTATGGGAGGCGACTATCAGCGCATCTGCCACTCTGTAAAGAATATGATTGCCAACCTTACAGGTATGATTTGCGATGGAGCAAAACCAAGTTGCTCGCTTAAGATTTGTTCTGGCGTGTCTACTGCTTTGCTCTCAGCTCTCCTCAGCATGGAAGGCAAATATGTTTCTGAGGTAGAGGGTATCATCGATAGCGATGTTGATAAGTGCATCCACAACCTCACCAGCATTGGCAAAGAGGCTATGTGTGCTACCGACGACATGGTATTGAAGATTATGACAAGCAAATAGCCGTACGCTATTTTATTATATAGCAATACGCTATTTTATTATATGACTGAACTTTCGCATGTGGCTTAAGTACGGGCTGAAGGCCCAAAAGCTCCTAGCCCAGGGCATCGCCCTGGGTATAATGGCAATCAGCAAGGCGCCCTGTAAGGGCAAAAGCTTTGTGTTTTGTCTGGAGTTTTAAAGCTTTTGCCCTTACAGGGCGACAGGTTTGCGTCCGTAATTACCCAGGGCGATGCCCTGGGCTAGGGGCTTCTGCCCTTTCAGGGCGTGTGGAGCTTACATGCGAAACTTGAATTATATGACGAAAGCGTGAAGAGCAGGATGCTCTTCACGCTTTCGTCTTCTTTTATCTTATAGCAAGCAATGGAGGCTTGGTAAACATGTTTTTTTGTGATGTCAACAACTTTTTAACTGAATTTCTTCATTTTTCTTAAAATTTGCTGTAACTTAGCATGCGAATTCGCTATACGATATACAAAAGGTATAGCAAAATAAAGAAGCTAATGGACCCATTATTTCTACTACAGTTTGCATGTTTAATATTCATGCTCATCAATGCCTTCATCGTGGCAGTCTCTCATCTGCATGTAAGATAGGAGAACAAGCGGTATGAGCATTCACGCTGGATGATAGTTGCCGCCATGGTAGGACTGGCGATACAATATGCTATGCAGATGGCTTTCAGATTCCGTGCTACTCACGATGATATTGGTGCCGTCATCAACATTGTTATCTATACTCCTTGTTTCTCGCTTATTTCTGTGGCTATCTTCAATGTTTTCGCTCCCGAAAATCCTTTACGTTTTATTCTTAGTATCTGTTAGCATGTTCATTTATATTAGTTGCTATGCTGATTTATATTAGCTACTAATTGGTAGCTAACTATATTACTCTTTCGTTCAACAGCTGTTGAACGGTCAAGTATCTTAAGATAAATTGCAAAGTATGTTATCTTCTACGACCGTTCAGCCTCTGTTGAACGAAAGGCGCAGTTAATATGGTGTTTTAACGAAGTAGATTAAAAAGGGGTTGGAAAGCGATGTGTACCAACCCAAATGCACGTCTTATCTGGTGTAGAAATTATGATTCATCTACCCACTACAATAGTCATGTGAAAAGTTAAATTCTGAAATTACTTCTTTGTTTCTTTGGTAAAACAAACAAAACATCGTAACTTTGCATCGCTCATCTATAATTAGAAAGAGTTTCGAGACCCGATTGCCTTTGATGCATCTCGGGTCTTGCGTTTTTATAGCGGTGTCGCTATTCTTTTCTTCATTTTCTTTAAAAGCTGCCTTGGGTCAGTGGATATTTCATGGGGAAAGATTGGAAACGCTAGATAATATTGTAGTAGCGAGAACTTGCCTGGAAGGCAATACGAGGGTGTGTCAAAACTTCCTTATTATACTTTCGTTAGTGGAAGAGGTTAATGATAGATTGGCATCTTAATGATTATCAAGACAATGTGTTTTATTGGTTTCCGCTTGTTAGTTTCAAGAATAAAGCGTAATTTTGTTGATGAAACCCCATGTATATATTAAACTAAGGAGTAAATATGAATACTTCAGTAATAAATGAGCCGAAGCTTGTGGTAACTGTATCTGACCCTACTATGTTGACAAAGTTGAAAAACGCCATCAAAATGTTGAATGGTGTTAGTTCTATTTCTATTTTGAAACCTAAAAAGACAGGTCTGGAACTTGCCGAAGAAGACAAGGCGAAAGGTAGAGTTACCCGATGGAATTCTGTAGACGAAATGTTTGACGCTGTTTTAGGAGAATAATATATAAGTTTGGTACAACCAAAAGATTTGACAAGGCTTTAAAGCTTTGTAAAAAGCGTGGCTATCCGATAGAAGAACTAAGTTCCATGCGCTGAGTTCTGAATCTATATTTCTTTGTATGTATTCTGTCATAATCGTAAATATTTGAATACCAGGCACAAATGTAATTAAAATATTCAAATCCAAGAAATAATTCGCACTAAAATATTCAAATCCAAGAAATAATTCGCACTAAAATAATTCAATAGCGAAAAAACAACAAGGGTCTATATGCCACGATGAACAGGTGGCATATAGCCCCTTGATTGCGAATTAGCGTCCGCATTGTTGCAGCTTTTTAATCTTTCAAGCATCCGATAGGAACCACAAATACACCATCTTTTCTTCGATAAGCGTAATCGCCTGTTCCTGTGAGTACCATCATGAAGGATGGTTCATTCATTTTTTCAGTATTTATTTTGCCTGCAAGAGTTATTAGGTTTGCTGCACCCTCGTTGATGAGTTTGTCGCCACCTAACTTTACTTCAATAAGTCCATATTTGCCATTGCGCAGATGTACTACAGCATCACATTCCAACCCATTTTTGTCACGATAATGGTATACCTCTCCATCTAAAGCATCAGCAAAGACTCTCAAATCACGAATACAGAGAGTCTCAAAAAAGAGTCCCATTGTATTGAGGTCGTTAATAAGGTCTTTAGGTCCCAGTCCTAATACTGCCGTACCTATAGATGGGTCTATGAAATAACGGGTATTTGCTGTGCGGACAGCCGTCTTGGAACGTAGGTTAGGATTCCAGGCTTCGGAATCCTCTATGACAAAAATCTTGCGCAAGGCTTCCAGATAGCTACCTGCAGTCTTTGCGCTAATTTCATTTTCGTCATTTGTCATCATATCAGCCACAATCGTTCCGATGGTTGCTTGCGAACCTTGGTTACGAGCGTATGAGCGTAATAGCAATCTTGTAGTCGTTGCGTTGCGATTCACTTCATCTACTCGCGAAACATCTTTCTTAATAACAGCATCCACATAGTCGAATGCTTGTTCCAATGCTGCTTCGCCTTGTAGACCACAGGCAAAAGGCCAACCTCCACGGCATATCAGGTATGCCAGGTCGTCTATTTTTAGTTTGTTAATGGCTACTATCTTTTCAGGAGTTTCAAATAAATGTGCCAAACTAACCTTGCCATTTGATTCACCAGACTCATATAGACTCATTGGTCGCATAGTTAGCCAACTGAACCGTCCTGTTCCAGAATGATGCATATCTTTTTCATCTGCTGGAACAGCGGAGCCCGTCAAGACAAACTGTCCCACATCATGCCGATGGTCAACCTCAAATCTGATGGCATCCCAAAGTTTTGGTGCAAGTTGCCATTCATCAATAAGCCTTGGTGTTTCGCCCTCAAGCAAGACAGAAGCATCTATCTCTGCCATCTGTAGATTGGTTTCCAATGATGCAGGATTATCCATATACAGAATACTTTTAGCTTGTTGCTCGGCAGTGGTAGTCTTTCCACACCATTTTGGCCCTTCTATCAAGATAGCCCCCTTACTTGCCAGTTTCTTTGCCAACATTTGGTCTGCAATTCTATGTTTGTATTCCATATTTTCGAATATTGATTATACGTATGCAAAGATACAACTTTTTTTTATATTTCCTCAGTTGGCTGTGTTTTATTTCCTCAGTTGGCTATATTTCGTTTCTTCAGTTGGCTGTGTTTTATTTCCCCAGTTGGCTGTGTTTTATTTCCCCAGTTGGCTGCATTTCGTTTCCTCAGTTGGCTGTATATATTACTATAGGGCATTTTTTTGTTATACATTCTTTTGCTGCATCATTTATTTTTCATAAATTCGCACCGGAAAAATGTTTCAGACTAACATATATGAAAAAGACTATCAACTTTATCATTACTGGCGCTATGTGTTTAGGCATTAGCGCACCTATTTCTATTAATGCTTCAGAGTTGCAGAAGAAACCAGCAAAGGTAGAGAACCTTGGGAAACCTGCAAATATCAAGAAGCAAAAGCAACGTTATATAAAAAAGGTTTCGCCAATAAGGGTGGAGAGTCCTGTAGGCACAGTTCCACGTTTGCCTTGGCAAGTGTGGGTGACTTATAGTGATGGTTCGCACGAATGGCGACAAGCCAAGTGGGAGAACTATATGCGTGCTACTGAGCAAGCAGAGGCTGACCCACAACGCAATCCAGTAGGTAGCGAATATACAATTGAGGGTTATATCATTGGCGACAACACTACAAACAAAGGTTACCCACTTGTTGCAACCGTGGTTGTTACTAACAATAAATGGAATACTCCAAACTGCCATCCTGTGGCAAATCCTCTAAAGCTAACGGAGGTGAGCATTAATGGCAAAAACCGCTTGACTAACAATAGGAACCTTAATATCAAGACTCTGTTGTCGTGGGATATCACTCAGCAACTTTATAACTATCGCGATACATACGGATTGCCTACCGATGGCTATACCGTGGCTGATGGCTGGGATTCGCCAACAACAAAGCTTAAAGGTCATGGCTCAGGTCACTATATGAGTTCATTGGCTTTCGCCTTTGCTTCATGCAATCCTAATGAAGAAACTGCCGAGAAGACAGAACTGCGCAAGAGAATAAAGAGAATGGTTGACGAACTGCGTGCTTGCCAAGAGCGTACTTTTGTTTGGGATAGCACGCTAAACCGATATAGAGAGGCTCGCGACTATGCTCCTGAAGAAGTACTAATGAAGATGGGAGGAAGCTGGGCTGACTTTGATAGGTATAAGAAGGATTATCGCAACTATGGATATGGATACCTTAATGCCATTCCTGCTGCTCATCCTGCACTCATAGAGAAATATGCTCCTTATAATAATGAGGAGGGTGTATGGGCACCTTATTATACTATACACAAACAGTTGGCTGGACTCATTGATATAGCCAATAATATCGACGACAAAGAGATTGCTGCCAAGGCGCTCCTCATAGCCAAAGATATGGGACTATGGGTGTGGAATCGAATGCACTATCGCACATACGTGAAAGCGGATGGCGACAAGGCTCAGCGACAGGCTAAACCTGGCAACCGCTATGAAATGTGGAATATGTATATTGCTGGCGAAGTGGGAGGAATGGCTGAGTCGCTTGCTCGACTAAGCGAAATGGTGGATAGTAATGACGAGAAGGAAAAGCTCTTAGAGGCTGCCAACTGCTTCGATACTCCTGCTTTGTTCAACCCTCTGGCGGCAAACATCGATGATATAAGAACCAGACATGCTAATCAGCATATCCCAATGATTACTGGTGCGCTGAGATCGTTTATCGGCAACTGCAATCCTTATTACTACAATATAGCATACAACTTCTGGAATATGATGCAAGGCAAATATGTATATGCTATGGGAAGCGTAGGCAATGGCGAGATGTTTCGTCAGCCTTATTCGCAGATATTGTCGATGAATACCAACGTGATGAGCGACAGCAAACGCGATATGTATCCTAATCCTGATATCAACGAGACATGCTGTGCATATAATCTTGCCAAGCTCACTAAAGACCTCAACTGCTTCAATCCTGATAATGCAGAGTATATGGATTACTATGAGCGTGTGCTCTATAATCAGATAATAGGCTCGTTGCATCCCGAACATTGGGCTGTTACATATCAGTATGCTGTTGGTATGAATGCCATAAAACCTTATGGCAACAATACTCCACAAAGCACATGCTGCGGAGGTACAGGCGCTGAGAACCATGTGAAATACCAAGAGGCTGCTTATTTCGTTAACGACAACACTATGTGGGTGGGACTCTATATGCCTACAACTGCTCGATGGGAGGCTAAGGGAGTGACTATAGAGCAAGAGTGTGAGTGGCCTGCACAACATAGCATGCTCACAATAAGAACCAACGGTAAGGCTACTGCCGACTTTACTCTCAAGCTACGTGTGCCTTATTGGGCTACAAAGGGCTTCGACATAAAGCTAAATGGTAAGTCTATTGCCAAGAGCTTTCAGCCATGCTCGTATGCTGCAATAAGCAACCATATATGGAAAGACGGGGATAGAGTAGAGGTTTGTATGCCTTTCACTAAGCATGTGAACTGGGGACCCGACAAGATGGATCTTGCTGCTACTGGCAAGAATGAGGTCCGCACTCCTTTCTCTCCTCAATGGGTGGGAACTATTATGTATGGTCCGATGGTAATGGCAACAAAGGATATTAAAGAGTGGAAGAATGCTGATATCACACTGTCGTCAACGCTCAACGAGCTTACGCTAAAAGATGATGGTGCTACCGACGGAACCAACGATAAGCTATATACTCTGCAGATGCAGACTCCTGATAACAGAACTATAACATTTACTCCCGACTATTATCAGACTGACCACTCTACCCACTATCTGCGCATTGACATGCAGACAGGGGCAAAGAAACTGGTTGCTAAAGGTGTTGATAAGACTTCGCTCGAGCAGGCTCTCGCCATAGCTAAAGAGCGTATGGATAATCAGAAGGCATGGGAAGCGATGAGCGTAAAGGTGCCTGCATTCGCTCCTTGGGCTCCGAATGGTTATGCAAGATTGTGCCAGCAAGTGAAAGCTGCTGAGGCTATAAACGCTTTGGATAAGAAGAATCTGACCCAAGCAAAGGTCGATGAGGCTGTGTCTGCCCTTAATGTGGCTATCAACACCATGCGACCAGGCAACTTGGCAGAACCAGAGGATCTTAACAAATTGTTATCATTGTTGACCAGCGCAAAGAATATTCAGAACAAGACTACTGAGCTACGCGAGGCTATTGACTATGCCGACATGGTGGTGCAGTATGTCAACGAGGGTTCAGGCACCCACGACCTAATAGAAAAGGCAATCAATAAATTTGGTGCAGTTAAGAAATAAGCTTTTGTGAACAGGCACTTTGATATTCTACGAGGATGTATCAAAAATAAAAACAGCACGCCCTATTCGGGGTGTGCTGTTTTGACTTTTGACAAACCATTATCTTTTACTCTTTATTCTTCCGTTTTGAATATACAATCCCTTGTGTGGTGCAGTCATTCGCTGACCTGCGATATTGAAGATTGCATTGTTGGCAGAAGCTGATGGAGTGTTGATTTCGCTAATGCCGTTGGTGAGCTTCTGTAGTAGGCGGATGTTGTCTATATATAATAAGGTGTTGTTGGCAGCGCCTGTGCTTGCAGATGAAGAATATCCGAGCGAGAGAGTTACGTCGGTATCTGTATCGAGGTCGAAGTCGTAGACCATCAACTGCCATGTGTTTGGAGCAACTGGATAGCGATAGTCTGTGGTGCCATTGTATGAGACGCCTGTGAGCGAGGTATTGGTGTTACTGGCTGTTGTAACCTTCTTACCATCGTTGTTGGTTTGGTTGGCGCAATCGTACTTCATATCAAGGAGCACACGATAAGAGCCTGCAGGGAGAGAAACCTTTTGAGTGATGGCGTTGTTGCCCTTGTCCCATGAGTTAAGGACAGTGAGGGTGCGGTCGCCAGCAGTTTCGTCGCTAACGCTACGGCCTGTCTTTGCTGCATAGTTGCCTACGTTGCTTGGACTAACACAGAACATGGTGTTGCTGTAAGGCATAGAGTACATACGGCAGAAGTTGCTACCAACGCTGAGGGTGCTGTTGGGAGTCCAGCCTGCAACAGGCAATAGGTTTTGCCATTTGCTGCTGATAGGAGCCACTTTGTTGGTGTAGCATTTAGCGTATGTAGCACCATTAGATGTGATATTGGTGCTTACAGTACCATAGGTTTCGTCTTCTTCGAAGTTTCCGTTCTGCACACAGTTTTCTGTAATGTCCTTATATCCTTTCGTGAAATCTTCTGTTTCGGATGTGGGAAACGTAGCACCTTCCACGAGAAGGTCGCCTCCAGAGATAGTAACTTTAGCACAATCAGATATTTTTATGGTCTTTTCTACGATACCATTGTCGGTGATGGCACGAACGTTGTATTCGCATACGCAGTCAGCCATATTCTGGATATATGCTGAGTTGTTGTCGTCTTTGTCAAGAACTGTGGATAGCGAAGAGTCGTCGACAAAGATGCGAGTAGCACTAACAGCACTATTGTTTTGCTCGATGGCTACAGAGAGCTTGCCCATGAAAGAAGGTTGGCTAACTACAGGAATGCCGAGAGGAGTGACAGGCATTTCAAATTCAGCCTTCTTGTCGCTCATGAAGTTAGAGAGCAATAGATAGCGTGTGCCATCTGGGTCGGCAGCCAAGGCTCCATTCCATCCCTCAGGCAACTTGTCGGTGAGAGAGATAAACTCGTCGCTCATCTGCTTGGTCTCTGTTGCATCAATATTGCTGTAGTATACCACGTTGCGGCTATCTACCTTTTCGCCATTATGGAACTGGCGGCTCTTAGTGGAGTAAGAAGGGTAGAGCTTGGCAGTCATTATAGAGTTGTTGTTGCCACGATCGCCAAAGCCCATGAGCTTGTCGCTATGCGAGATGATACCGAGAGCGTTGTCTACGTTGACCCAAGGTGAAGTGAAGGTCATGAACTGCGAACCATCGCTCTGCTTGTGAGTGTCGTCGTAGTATAGTGTGCGGTGAGTCTTGGTAAGCTCGTCTACCGAGATGGCGGTGAGTCCACCTTGCTCCTTAGTGATGGTACCATCGGCAAGAGCTGAAACATAGTCGAGATAGATAACAGCGTTGCCTGGAGTAGAATATATTGCAAAGCGGTTGTTGAGAGTAGACTCGTTAGTGTTGAGTTCACCATTCATCACCCATGCGTCGCCATCAAACTGGTATATACCATTAACAACAGGAGTAGCGTTGGTCTTCTTGCCGTTGACGGTATAGAAGCCGAGGAAGTTGCCCGTGTTGTTCTGCTTATAAGGCACGATAATCTTGTTTTTATCTACAGAGTTGGCAGCGATATAACCAGTATAGCTTGATATGCCAGGTGCCCAAGAGAAGGTTGTGAAGCGATCTTTGGTGTATGCTCTGACGATATTTTGCGACTTGATATGCTTAGCTGCAGAATACTGCTGACGGAAGGTTTCGAAGTCAGAAGCCTGGAGGTTGGCAGTAGAGGCAACAGAGTGCATGAGGTAAGTCATCATAACGCGATGAGCCTCTACACCCATACGGCGTGCACCGATATCAGAACGAAGGAGCCATGAACCATCAGAGGTGGTGGTTTGTCGAGCCTTTATCATCTTGTAAGCAAGATTTTCGAGCATCAACGCATCAGCATCTCTGAGGAAGCAGGCGTTGGTGGTATAAGATGTTATCTGGTCGTAGAGGAACAGGCTCCAGTCGTTGCCGTTAGGCATAGCAAGTTCGCCATCAGCGAGAGCAAGCCAGTTGAGCACTTCCTTCTGCACCTTGTCGTTGTTGTGCATCAAAGCGTTGGTCTTCCATTTCTCTTCACCGTAGAGCGATGTCTGGAAGAGCTTCAAGGCAAGAGCTGCTTCGCCAAGTTCCTGGATAACCACATTCTGATAAGAGGTGTGGAAATAGTTATGGTTTTGCAGGGTGTAGTCGTCGTAGAGGTTCTGACCTTTGTAGAGGTTGGCAACAGTGGTGTTGTCGTATTCAGGGTCGATGACGGTATTGTTGTTAGCATCATCCTTGTGAGAATAGCTATTGATAGCAAACTCGCGTAGACGTGCAAACCACTTTGGTGCCAACTCGTCGTTAGGGAACAAGCCGAGAGTTGCTGCAAGCACGTCAGCCTCCCATCCATTCTCTTCAGCCTTGGTGTCGCCAGCATAGCCTGTAGGAATAGAGCGGTTTAGCTCGTAGTTGCATTCTGCCTTGAGTAATGCTTTGATATATCCCTTTTGGTTGTCAGAGAGTTTATTCCATTGGAAGAATGCAGAATAAGCTACCGACATAGCCCAAAGCGAACTTTCCCAAACATGGTCGGAAGCAGATGTAGAGCCCCAGTAGTTGTTGTCGGCACAAACCTTCAGTTTGTTAGCTTTATGAGTGGAGTAAGCAAAGACGAGCGATTTCATTGCCATCTGCTCAATGTCGTCCCAAGAGACGTTGGCAGGCAATGTAACCTTATCTTTGCCATATTTTGCAAGGAATGCACATATCATAGAGAGGTCGGCATTAGAGCGCACACCGTCCTCATTGTTCTTCATAGTAGAATTGCTCTTGAAACATCCGCATGGTTCACCCTTGCTGTTAGGAGCCTGAGCAGCTTGGAAATCATTCTTCAAGTAGGTTGCGAAGTTGGCAAGCATTTGTAGCAAGTCGCCCTGCATAGTAGCTTCGTCGATGAAGTCGCCATTTATGATGCCTTCTGTTACGCTCTTCACTTGGTCTTCTGTCGGGTCGCCTGGTTCTACATAGTCGTCGGCAAGGCGAGTGAGGCGTACATTATCAATCATGATGCAGCTACCACCAGATTGCCAGTCTATGCCAATACCAATTTCTGCCAAGCCATCTACTTCCTGCTCGAAGTTGAGTTCATAGGTCTGCCACTTAGCAGTTGTGAAATAGCTTGCTGAGCCTTGGGCGAAAGATGTTGTAGCGTTGTCATCATTTGCTATGAGGCGGAACGATGATGTGGCAGAGTTGGCGTAAGCCGAGCGAACATCAGCCTGAAGTTTGTACTTTCCCTTAGGCAATGATGCTATTGACTGGTTGAGAGTGGTGGTGCCAGCCGACCATCCCTGGCGTAGATAGTATGCCTGGGTACCATCGCTGATGGTAGTAACTTTACCAAAGTTGTTGTCGGTAAAACAATCGGTTGTAACCAAGAGCGATGTCACTCCTGTTCCTGTCACCGTCCATTCTGAAGGAGCTGTGGTTTTGTATCCACGCAGTCCGTCAGCAGAGTTGTTCACGGCTTCCATCGTTTTGAGATCATCAAGTTCGAAGGAAGCATTCTTTACATACTCTGCAGTAACGTCTGTTTGTGCCATCATGCTGGTAGAGAATGCCAGCGATGCGAGTAATAAAATGGTTTTCATCTTGTAGTTGTTTGCGAGTTTAGAATGTTGATAGTGTTAATTAGTTGTACATATATAGGTTTTACTTTGCAAAGATAGCGCTTTTATTGATAATTTTCTCTATCTTTAGCAAGAAATGTTGAAAGACAAGAATGGATAATAAACAACAAAAGGGTGAAATCATTATTGATTTCACCCTTTTGCTATAGCTTAACCTAAGCTTATGAAGTTGGACCAACGGGATTCGAACCCATAATGACAGAACCAAAACCTGTAGTGTTACCATTACACCATGGTCCAATTTCCGTTTGCAAAGGTAGTGCTTTTTTTGTCTACTACCAAATTTTCGACAATATTTCTTTATGTTAAGCCTTTAGTAAGGACTTGAATAACTATTCGAAATATATTACTTTACTGTGATAAGGAAGTAATTCTTCTTACCCTTCTGTACGAGAAGATACTTTCCGTCGATGAGGTCATCGTCGGTAACAACCTTATCGAAAGCAGCCAACTTCTCCTTGTTGAGGCTCACGCCACCACCCTTAACGAGCTTACGCATTTCGCTCTTGCTTGGGAAGATGTCCATGCCTTCTTGGTTGAATACGTCGATAGCTGGCTGGCCAATAACGTCGCGACCTACTGTGTAGTGAGGCACACCATTGAAGACATCGAGGAATGTAGCCTCGTCGAGCTTCTGGAGATTCTCCTTAGTAGCCTTGCCGAAGAGAATGTTAGAAGCCTCCTGTGCTGTCTGCAAGTCTTCTGCAGAGTGTACCATAGTGGTAACCTCTTCAGCAAGACGCTTTTGGAGCACACGGCGACCAGGATCCTGTTTGTGCTCTTCTATGAGAACATCGATAGTCTCTTTGTCGAGGTCGGTGAATATCTTGATGTACTTTTCTGCATCGTCGTCGCTAACGTTGAGCCAGAACTGATAGAAAGCATAAGGAGTTGTGCGGTTGCGATCGAGCCAGATGTTTCCGCTCTCGGTCTTGCCAAACTTCTTACCGTCAGCCTTGGTAATCAAAGGACAGGTGAGGCAGAATACCTCAACATCGTTGCCCAATGTGCGGTGGATAAGCTCTGTACCAGTAGTCATGTTGCCCCACTGGTCGTTGCCACCAAGCTGAAGGCGTACGCCATATTTCTGATACTGATATAAGAAGTCATAGCCCTGAAGGAGCTGATATGTAAATTCTGTGAATGACAAACCATCGCGAGCCTCACCGTTCAATCGCTTCTGCACAGAGTCTTTAGCCATCATGTAGTTTACGGTGATGTGCTTACCAACCTCACGTGCAAAGTCGAGGAATGTGAAGTCCTTCATCCAATCATAGTTGTTCACCATCTCAGCCTTGTTAGGTTCTGTGCCATCGAAGTCGAGGAACTTGGAAACCTGCTTTTTGATAGCTTCCTGGTTGTGATAGAGAGTGTCTGCATCAAGCAGATTGCGCTCCTGGCTCTTGCCTGAAGGGTCGCCAATCATACCGGTAGCACCACCAACGAGAAGATAAGGCTTGTGGCCACAGCGCTGCAAGTGGCGAAGCATCATGATGCCACAGAGGTGACCAATATGCAATGAGTCGGCGGTAGGGTCAGTACCGAGATATGCTGACACCATATTCTTTTGCAAGAATTCTTCGGTACCTGGCATCATCTGTGCCAACATACCACGCCATTTTAGTTCTTCTACGAAATTCTTCACTTTATTATGGTTTTATGTTATTTCAAAGGGTTAATGTAAAAACATGTGGGGTGTTATGGTACAGGGTCGTAGCCGCTGCCTCCCCAAGGGTGACATCTCAGCAGTCGACGTATGGCAAGCCAAAGACCTTTGATGGGGCCGTGCTTTATGATAGCTTGGCGTGCATACTCCGAGCATGTGGGCTGAAATCGGCACGAGGGTGGGGTGAGAGGAGAGATGCAAGTTTGATAAAACCTTATTGGCAATAGCAGTATAAAAACCACTATGCGTGAGCACCAATGGATGAAAGTTTTCATAGTCGCTCGCTTATTCTGCCCAGCAGGTTTATCATCTTCGACTTTATCTCGTCGGTATCGTGCAATTCAGCGTCGAGCCAAATGAAAGCCATTGTCAAGTATTTGCCTTCGTGTTTCTTCATCTGTTCTGTCACGATGGCTTTGTTGAGTCTGTAGGCTTCTCTTATCTGCCTTTTCACCCTATTGCGTTTTACCGCTCTCTTGAAGCATTTCTTAGGCACACTCACCATAATCTGGCACTGCTCCTGCTGTGGGGTGTCAGATACGAGGTATACCACCCTTATAGGAAACGCTGACAATGAGCGACTGTGTCCGCCCTTGAACAGATTGTCGATAGCTATCTTGCTGCAAGTGCGTTCCGACTTCCTTAGGGTATATAGGTTGTTAATGCTCCTTTCTGTCATCTATATATATAATATGTGTATGAGCCTACTCCTCGTCTCTGATGTTGGCGAGGTAGGCATTCAATGCGCTTGTCATTGATGGGTAAGCAGATGTTGGTGCTTCGATATCGAGACGCAGACCTTCGTCTGCAACAGTCTTTGCTGTAGCAGGACCGAAAGCTCCGATGCGAATGTCGCCTTGCTTGAAGTCAGGAATGTTCTTGGTGAGGGCTTTTACGCCTGTAGGACTGAAGAACAACAACATGTCGTAGTCGAAATCCTTAACCTCTTGCTCTGTGAGGTCGTTGCTAACGGTGCGGAACATCACACATTCAGTATGGTTGAGGTTCTTTGCATCGAGCAATTCCTTTACATGGTCGTTGTGGACATCGCTCAGTGGTACAAGATATTTTTCAGCCTTATGCTTCTGCATTACAGGCACGAGATCAACAATCTTGCCAGTAGAGCCGAAGAATATCTTGCGCTTACGATACTGAACGTATTTTTGGATATATAGCGAAATGGTTTCTGTGACACAGAAGTACTTCATATCCTCAGGAATGGTGAGACGCATTTCCTTGGCTATGTTGAAATAGTTGTCTATGGCATGTCTTGAAGTGAACACTACAGCCGTATGACTCAATATGCTCACCTTCTGCTGACGGAACTCCTTGGCAGAGATACCTTCAACCTTAAAGAATGGACGGAAAATGTGAAAGGCTTGTGAAAAGACGGATCTCTGTAATCCAGATCGTTTTTTGAATACCATATACAAAAAGAAAGAGCCCGTTTCCGGACAAATTCGTTGGAAGCAGATTTGTTCGGAACGGACTCTTGTAGCCGATATGCAAAGTCATGAAACATATAAAATAGGAAAAGCGTCAAAAATCATCTTGGCCAGCGCTCTTTTCTGGACATGAGTGGCGCGAATGGTACATGAGGATGCGTCTGGTACCAGTAAGCTGTGGTAGCGACATCATCCTGACGTTCAAAAAGACCTCCGTGACTGGCACCAATCTGCTGCAGAGTTACCTTAAGGTCCTTCTCAAAAAGGATAGGATCAAGAAGGTGCCAGCGGTAGAAGCTGCGTTGTGGCATCTGATCATCATTGTGGTAATCATTATGAAGGAAGGTATCGTGGCTAGAGTAGTAAGGATAGCCAAGATACGGAGTACAGTACTGATTTTCAACGGTTTGGCCATTTTGCTGTGTTGCAAAGCTCCAGGCACCGCCGAAGTAATCTTCTGTTCCGGTTCCGCAGATCGTCGGGAACTCCTGATCTCCGTCCATGAAAAATTTAATCTCGCCCTCTCCCCACCAGCGGTTGCTGTTGACGCCCCATGCGAGGTAGGTTCCGACATACTGTCCTTTTCCTGTTGCCTTGTCCAAAATCACATAATTCTTTTTGTATTCCAGCGGGTTGTCCCGATG
>ERZ773202.1149-NODE-1149-length-18453-cov-6.863409_pt1 | contig 18453 bp, 14 predicted proteins | sample MGYA00580998_ERZ773202 | MGnify/ENA primary metagenome ERZ773202 (study PRJEB29015, sample SAMEA2737803) | human gut metagenome | biome: human gut; feature: human-associated habitat; material: faeces | place: China | collected 2012 ...
GTTGTCTCAACTGCACCAACCAATTTGAAGGCACCTGCCACTTTGTTGGTGCAGTTGAGACAACTGCACCCCCTAACTGCACCCCCTAATTAGAAAACTAAACCGCACGTTTAAGTTTTCTGTGTGCAAAGTTACTAAATATGTAAATAAGTTGTAACGACAACACGCGTACATTTAACAACTTTTATTTCTCGTTACGCGTTATTCAATATATTAGTTTCTATTTTGACCAATGCTGCAGTTGCACTCTGTCAACGCTGCAGTTGCACTCTGTCAATGCTACAGTTGCACTTTACCAATGCAAAAGTGCCACTTCGTCAATGCGAAAGTGGCACTTCATCGGTGCTAAACTACTTCGTAAGCCCCATGTCTTCGGCTTTCTTCATCAGCAGCTGCATGAGTGGCTCACGCTCGTTAGCCACACGATTGTCGAGCACAGCGTCCTTCAGATACTGCTTCAGCTCACCCACCTGCCTGCATGGCGGCAAGTTGAACATCTGCATAATCTCGTTGCCGTCGATGACGGGTTGCAACAGACGCTTGTAGTCGCGCTCCTTCAGGTCGGTGAGCTTCTCGCGCACCATGCGGAAGTTTTCGAGGAAGCGTTTCTTGCGCACCTCGTTCTTGCTCGTGATGTCAGCCTCGCAGAGCATCATCAGGTCGTCGATATCGTCGCCCGCGTCGTTGAGCAGACGGCGCACAGCCGAGTCGGTCACCTCCTCATCGGCTATCACGATGGGGCGCATGTGCAGGTCTACCATCTTCTCCACGTACTTCATCTTGGCATCCATCGGCAGTTTCATGCGTCGGAAGATGCCCGGAATCATCTTCGCTCCCAAGTAGTTGTGGTTGTGGAACGTCCAACCCGTGGCGGGCTCCCAACGCTTCGAGCGCGTCTTGCCCACGTCGTGGAACAGAGCCGCCCAACGCAGCCAGAGGTTGTCGCTGCGCTTCGCCACGTTGTCCACCACCTCCAGTGTGTGGTAGAAGTTGTTCTTGTGCGCCTTGCCGTTGCGTGTCTCCACCACGTCGAGCGCAGCCAACTCGGGTATGATGAGTTGCAGCAGTCCGCAACGCTGCAGCTCCACGAAGCCGCGCGAGGGCTGCTGGGTCTTCATTATCTTGTTCAGCTCGTCGGCGATGCGCTCTCCGCTCACTATCTTGATGCGCTCGGCGTTGCGCCCGAGCGCGTCGAACGTCTCCTCGTCGATGAAGAACTTCAGCTGAGCCGAGAAGCGCACGCAGCGCATCATGCGCAGGGGGTCGTCGGAGAAAGTGATGTCGGGGTCGAGCGGTGTGCGTATAATGCCGTCCTCGAGGTCGTAGATGCCGTCGAATGGGTCGACCAGTTCGCCGAAGCGTGCCTTGTTCAGACATACCGCCATGGCGTTGATGGTGAAGTCGCGGCGGTTCTGGTCGTCTTCGAGCGTGCCGTCCTCAACCACGGGCTTGCGCGAACCGCGGTCGTAGCTCTCGCGGCGTGCGCCCACGAACTCCACTTCGGTGTCGTAGAACTTTATCTGCGCCGTACCGAAGTTGCGGTAGACGGCGAGATGGGCGCGCCAACGTCCGGTCTTCTCGTTCTTGCCAAGTGCCTTCTGCAGCTCCTTTGCCACCTCGATGCCACTGCCCACGACCACCACATCGATGTCGTTCGTCGGACGCTCAAGGAATATGTCGCGCACGTAGCCGCCCACGAGGTAGCACTCTACGCCCATCCGGTCTGCCACTTCGCCTATCTTATGAAATATCTTTTTGTCGAGAATCTGTGCCAATTCGGCATCTGTGTATAGCTTCATACGTATAAAATCCTGATTATAACTTGCAAATCAAGTGCAAAGTTACGGTTTTTTACAGAATTTAAGGTGTATTGGCGGAAAATTTGTACCTTTGCGTTCAATTTAGGATAGCACTAAATTTCTTATTAATAATATTATTGTATAAAATCAAAAGACAATGAAAATCAAAAAGACAGCCTCTACACTGTTCCTCATTGCCATGCTCTGCCTCGGTGCAACAAAGGCAAAGGCACAGGTTAACGCACAGTTGTTCTACGATTTCGGTAGCGACCGCGAGTTTGTAACGCTTACGCTTGAGATGTTCAAGCAGGACAAGTGGGGTAACACCTACTTCTTCATCGACCACGACTTCAACTACGACCAGCACGTGAAGGGTCCGAACCTCGCTCCTGGCGGCACCTACTTCGAGATTGCCCGCTGCCTCAACTTCTGGCAGAAGTCGGCTATCAAGAACCTCTCGCTCCACGTGGAGTACAACGGTGGTATCACACGCTCCTACCCTATCAACAACGCTTGGCTCGTAGGTCTCGACTACTTCGTCCACTCGGACGACTTCAAGAACACGCTCAACCTCAAGGCTCTCTACAAGAACATTCAGAAGAAGGACTCTGACCTGCCTATGCAGTTCACCATAGCGTGGGCGTTGAACGACATCTTCGGTGTGAAGGGCTTGAAGTTCGACGGCTTCGCCGACTTCTGGTGGGAGAACCACGCGGTCGACTACACAGCCGACGGCATGTGCGAAATGAGAAGCACTGTATTCATCACCGAGCCGCAGCTCTGGTACAACGTGGGTCAGCACTTCGGTTGCAACAACCTCAGCCTCGGTACAGAGATCGAACTCTCCAACAACTTCGGCTCTACCGGCGGATTTAAGTGCCGCCCGTGCTTGGGTATGAAGTGGGACTTCTAAAGGGAAGCCCCTCCCAACCCTCCCCGTCGGGGAGGGCTTGAGAATACACAAGGCTTAAAGAGGCCTAAAAAGGCTTAGTTCGGTTAAGCTTTAGCTACGGCTTAAAGAGGCCTAAAAAGGCTTAGTTCGGCTTAAACTCAATCAATCAAAACAATGCTTTCAAAACTTTTCGGCTTCGACCCGTCGAAGCACAACATCAAGACTGAGGTGATGGCTGGCATCACCACCTTCCTCACCATGGCGTACATCCTTGCCGTCAACCCGAGCATCTTCAGCAACCTCGCTGACAAGGGCATGGACACCAACGCGGTGTTCACCGCTACGGCGCTCGCAGCCATCATCGGCACACTCGCCATGGCTATCTACGCCAAGAAGCCCTTCGGACTGGCACCGGGCATGGGCTTGAACGCCTTCTTCGTGTTCACCGTCTGCCTCACCATGGGCTACTCATGGCAGTTTGCGCTCACCGCGATACTCATCGAGGGCTTCATCTTCGTCGTACTAACGCTGACAAAGGTGCGCACACTCATCGTCGACGCCATACCGGCATCGGTGAAGCGTGCCATAGGTGCCGGCATCGGACTCTTCATCGCCTTCATCGGACTGAAGAACGCCGGCATCATCGTCGAGAGTTCTGCCACCTTCGTCACCATCGGCACCATGACCGAGGGCACAGCGCTGCTCGGCGTGATTGGCATCGTGCTCACCTCGGTGCTCGTCATCAAGAACGTGCCGGGCTCGCTGCTCATCGGCATCCTCGCCACAGCACTCATCGGCATTCCGATGGGCGTAACCAACTTCTCGGGCGTGGTAGACACACCGCCGTCGGTGGCTCCGCTGTTCTGCCAGTTCGAGTTTCACAACATCTTCACGCTCGACATGCTCGTGGTGGTGTTCACCTTCCTCTTCATCGACATGTTCGACACCATGGGCACGCTCGTGGGCGTTTGCACAAAGGCGGGCATGATGCAGAAGGACGGACGCATACCGGGGCTGAACAAGGCGTTCATGGCTGATGCCGTAGCCACAATGGCTGGCGCGTGCCTCGGCGCAAGCACCACTACTACCTACGTGGAGAGTGCGGCAGGCGTAGCGCAGGGCGGACGCAGCGGTCTCACGGCGTTCTCTACGGCTGTGTGCTTCGCCGTGGCTATGTTCTTCGCTCCGTTGTTCCTCTCCATACCGGCTGCTGCCACCACTCCGGTGCTCGTCATCGTGGGTCTGTTCATGCTCACACCGGTGAAGGACATCGACCTCGACGACTATGCCGAGTCGATACCGGCGTTCATCAACATCGTGATGATGCCGCTCACGTACAGCATCTCCGACGGCATCCTCTGCGGTGTTATCTCGTACGTGCTTATCAACATGCTCTGCATGAACTGGAAGAAGCTCAACCCCACGCTCTACGTGTTGGCTGTGCTGTTCATTATGAAGTACATCTTCATCTAACATCGAGACATTTTTCAAACCAATACGCAACAAAAAAAGCGAGGCTTTCGAGCCTCGCTTTTTTGTTGACGTATTTATGTTTATTGTCGTTTGTTCAATCGGCGAACTGTTTAGATATCGTCCGGGTCGTCAGTCCAGCTATCGAAGTAGACTCTTGATGCCGAATATGCACCTCCCCAGAAGTCGCCGCCTGAGCTTGCAGACCCACTATCTAATCCACCAGAGACACTCGTTCCGTCCATTTCTATTTTGCTCTCACCGGAGCCAGCCATGATTGTTGTGCAGCTCATTTCAACAACGTTTATTTTAGGGGCAGTATAGATTTTCTTATTCATGATTATTCGTTAGTGTTAATTAGGTTGTTTTCTTTACTTCAGTTTCATTGCCAAGCAGACTACTTCACCAGCACTTTCTTGCCATTCTGTACATACACGCCGTGCAGACCTTCGAAGCTTGTGCCCACGAACTGTCCCTGCAGATTATAGATGCGGTTGTCGGTAGGCTGCTCAACAACAGTGGTAAGCTCGTCGATAGCGGTTGTTGCGCCGTCGATGTTAGCACGCAGAGCAGCGAGGTTGGTGCCTTGCGGAACGATGAAGAACGCACGCATACCCTTCATCTTTGTGCTGCCCTTCGCCGGTTTGTAGAACTTGTTGCCTTCGCCGAGGAAGAGGTTGGTACCATCGTCAAGAAGGTCGGTCTTTGCGCCGTATGTGCCCTGCATGAAGAAGCCGTCAGCGCCCAACTTCACTGGGTCGCTCGCTACGATGTTCACGCCAGTGAATGTAGGATCAACCACCTCCTTAGTAGGCTTTACGATGTAAGGCTTGCCTGCCTCGATAGTAGTAGAAGCAGTGAAGTTCATCACGTTGCCATTCATCGAGCCAAAGGTGTAAACCAATGTGCCTGCGCCAAACTTCTCAGCAATCATGTCTGCAGAGATTGTGAACGGCACACAAAACGTGTTCCACTGCGCGGGGGTGAGGCTGCGCTTAAGCTGCACGTCAACATCCGACTGTGCCACAAATTCGTTTATTGTAACTTCGTTAAGCACGTTGCTGCTCTTCTCTGTTGCAGTCTGATAATCCTTTGTTGCAACACTAATATAATTGTACTTAGCTCTACTTTCCTGATTTGTTCCTTCGCCTGAACCAACCTTAATGGTAGAAAGACTGAAGATTGTAGAATACTTATTTATTTTTTCTTTAGAGAATACAACTGTACCATTCACTACAAATCCTTTCTCACTTGATAGTTCTACTCTCAAAATATTTCTATCAGGTACTATTCCGCTGGTTACGGCAGTTCCATCACCAGAGGCTGGATTTCCTGCTAAATACGCAGAAAATCCACCAGATGTTTTATACATGTGAATGTTATTTCCCCCTTCAAATACTGTCACCTCATTGCCAATAGAGAACAAGTCTTCGGTTCCTGTACCACATGTGCTGATATCAATCTCTGCTACTACTTTCTGGTTAGTCCAGTCGATAGCAGTTTCTTTTTCAAATTTAGTTCCATTGCCCTGATAATTAGTACAAAGAGAATTGACGATAGAACCTTCATTCCAAGACTTATTTGTGATTACAGCCTTATTCTTGCTCACCACCTTAACCGACTTATAGGTGCCTGCCATACGTCCATTGCCTTCCTGGCTGGCAATGGTTAAATTCGACTTGTTAAACAGAGCGGTGAGGAAGGTAGCTGTAAGACGGGTTGAATTACCATCAATGGTAAGACCTTTTTCATTATCAATCTCGATAGTGATATTGGTCTTATCGTAAGAGCTACCCAAGGTAAGTTTTTGTACAGGATCGTCTGAAGCAAAGCCTAAGCCATGCAAAGATACCGTTGTACCATCGCAATAGACATGTACAACTGGTTTAAAAGTATCCCAGTCAACATCAGATGAAGTCTGTGGACAAAGGTCGAAGATACAATCTGGACGAAGCTCTGTATCACCCGAAACTTCGCTCTGATTATTACAATTCGTAACATCCACTACGACCTGCAATTTCTGCTTTGTCCAGTCGATAGAGAAATCGGCAAAGAACTTAGAATTATTAGGACTATAATTTGTAATAGGGAGTGTTTGGGGTTGTCCGTTTCGAGCTAAAATTTTACCCCCCCGATTAAAAATAGCAATGCGAAGATCGCAAAGAGTTTGTTTAAGCTAAAGGTTTTCATATTTAAGCTATTAAATTGTTATATATTTTTAGTTGTTTATACGTAGTTTGTACTATTGTTTAGGTATGTCTGAGTACGAGCGACAAAATTAAGCAATTATTTTTTATGCACAAAAGAAAAACAAAACAAAATGTTTCTGCACCTTATTTTTAACATTACAGCATCCGCATCGGTCGACGCAGACATCCGCATCGGTCGACGCAGACATCCGCATCGGTCGACGCAGACATCCGTATCGGTCGACGCAGACATCCGTATCGGTCGACGCAGACGTCCGCATCGGTCGGTGCGGATTGTCTTTACTTTGCTGCGCACTCCAAAAGTGTCTGCACGATACGCTCTGCCGAGCGGCCATCCCAACGCTCAGGTATGCCACAATGTTTCCATTTGCCGTCCACCATGCGTGCCATCTCCTCACCAAGCAGCACTGGGTCTTCACCTACAAGCACATTAGAACCAACCTTTACGGTCTCAATGTGCTCGGTGTAGCTATTGAGCGTGATACAAGGCACGGTGTTGAACGTAGCCTCTTCAGCCACATTGCCGGAGTCGGTTACTACACCAAGCGCATTGGATGTGAGGTAGCCGAAGTGGAGGTAGTCGAGCGGCTCAACGATGTGCAGGTTCTCGAAGAGCAGCGGATTCTCGTTGACGATGCACTGCACGGCATCAGCAGCCAATTGGCGCAGCGGAGCAACAACGGGGATGTCGCCCGTGTGCGACATCATGCTCACAAGTAGCGCACGCAGTTCGTCATCGTTGCCGATGATAGCCTTGCGGTTGAGTGTGAACACTATGTATCTCTTCTCGGTCAGACCAAGACTGTCCATCACTGCAGGACGAGCGAAACGCTGATGGTTGAAGCGCAACGTGTCCATGAGGATATTGCCAACCATATATATCTTTGACGACTCGGCACCCTCGCGTGTTGCAGCACTGTTGCCGCCGATGCCTGCCGTGAAGAGCAAGTCGGAAAGTCCGTCGATAACGAGACGATTTATCTCTTTCGGCATAGAGATGTCGAAAGAGCGTGTGCCTGCCACAAGATGCGCCAGACGAATGCCCTGCTTCTTCGCAACGATGGCAGCAGCCATTGTAGACGCGAGGTCGTCAACCACAATCACCACATCCGTCTTATGCTCCTGAAGGTAGCACTCAAAGGCAGACATCACCTGACCTGTCAGTTCGTTGAGGTTCTTACACTCCACGCCTAAGCATACGTCAGGACGACCAATCTGAAGGTCGTCGAAGAGCGACGGTTCGAGTGTAGGGTCGTCCTCACGACCAGCATACACGAGACTGTGACTTACGCTTTTGCCCTCAGCCTTAGCTTTGACAACGGCGCGAACGATTGGGGCTATCTTTATGAAGTTGGGACGTGCGCCAACAAAGATACAAATGTTCATATTCATTTATGTTTTCTTAAATTCTTTTACTTATCTCCAGTTTCCTTAAACAATTCCTTTATTCCACCAAGGCTGCCCAACATGTTCGTAGCCTCAAACGGCAGGAATACGGTCTTTGTCTTGTCGCCCTGAGCAAGTTCCTCCATCATCTGGATGTACTTCTGAGCGAGCAGATAGTTGGCAGGGTTGGTACTCTTACCCACAGCCTCCGTAATCTTCTCTATAGCGATTGCTTCAGCCTCTGCCTTGCGGATGCGGGCCTGCGCCTCGCCTTCTGCACGCAAGATTTCCTGTTGCTTAGCAGCCTCAGCACGATTGATGGTAGAAGCCTTCTCGCCCTCCGACTGCAGGATCTGCGACTGCTTCTCGCCTTCTGATGTAAGGATTGCCGCACGCTTGTTGCGCTCTGCCTGCATCTGCTTCTCCATTGCCTGAAGCACGCTTGACGGCGGAATGATATCCTGCAACTCTACGCGGTTCACCTTGATACCCCACTTGTCGGTAGCATCATCGAGAACGGCGCGAAGCTTAGTATTGATGGTATCGCGAGAGGTAAGGGTCTGGTCGAGCTCCAACTCGCCGATGATGTTACGCAGCGTTGTCTGTGTGAGCTTCTCAATAGCGTTCGGAAGGTTGTCAATTTCGTAGACAGCCTTGAACGGATCAACTATCTGAAAATAAAGTAGCGCATTAATCTGCATCTGGATGTTGTCCTTCGTGATTACGTTCTGCTTATCAAAGTCGTACACCTGCTCGCGAAGGTCGATAGTGGTTGAATAGCCATAGCGTCCACGCACACTGACAACGATGGTCTTTGCACGGTCAATGAAAGGTATGATAATGTTTACGCCCGGACTAAGCGTTGCATAATACTTACCAAGACGTTCGATGATTTTTGTCTCGCTTTGAGGGATGATGACGACTGCCATCTTTACAAAGACAACAGCAAGCACTACAAGTGCAATAAGAAAGATTGTCATAAACTCCATAGTGTTTGATTTTTAGTTGTTAATATTTAGTCGTTTATATTTAGTTGTTTCTTGCCAACATTTAAATACTCAGCTTACGCTTTTTCAACTTTCACAATGATGCTCTCCCTGCCAATGATGCGCACCTTCGTACCCACCGGCAGATCCTCCGTCTCGTCAGACTCCGCCTTCCAATCGTCACCGTCGAGCTTCATACGGCCGTAATCGCCAGCCTTAATGGTCTCCGTCACCTTGCCCACTCTACCGATGATGGCATCGGCATTGCTCTTGCGCTGACCGCCCTTGGCATCAAGCATATGTACAAGATGTGGCCGGATGCAATATATAGACAACACGGAGAATACGGCAAATATTACCACCTGTGCCCAAAACGGCAGAGCGAACAAGGAGGCGACAAGCGCACACACCGCACCAATACCAAAACAGGTGATGTAGAAATCGCCTGATGACAATTCCAAGACAAGACACACCATTGCAAGTACTGCCCAAAGAGTCCAAAGATTTTGTGCAAGATAATCAATCATAAGCTTTTGTTTTTTATTTTTGGTAAAATTACACAAAAACGGCGAAACACTAAAGAGATTTCTGCGTTTTTTATTGCATATAGTGAAAAAAGCACCCACCTTTATTATATTATTTGTACCTTTGCACGTATAACATACAAACATAATGAAAGCATATACATATATAAATAAAGGTGAGTTTGCCTTAGTTGACAAACAAAAGCCTGCAATTATCGAACCTACAGATGCTATCGTACACGTCACATTAGGAAGCATCTGCTCAAGCGACTTGCACATCAAGCACGGAAGCGTACCAAGAGCAGTGCCTGGCATCACCGTAGGACACGAGATGGTGGGCGTCGTAGAGCAACTCGGAGCCGACGTGAAAGGCTTCAAAGTTGGCGATCGCGTAACGGTAAACGTCGAAACATTCTGCGGCGAGTGCTTCTACTGTAAACACGGATACGTGAACAACTGCACTTCGCCGCACGGAGGATGGGCTTTAGGTTGTCGCATTGACGGCGGACAAACCGAGTATGTACGTGTACCATTGGCAGAGCAAGGACTGAACCGCATACCCGACAGCGTTACAGACGAGCAGGCCCTGTTCGTGGGCGACGTGCTTGCTACTGGTTATTGGGCTGCACGCATCAGCGAGATAACCGAAGAGGATACTGTGCTCATCATCGGAGCAGGTCCTACGGGCATCTGCACACTTCTCAGTGTAATGCTCAAACAACCGAAGCGCATCATCGTCTGCGAACAGTCGGAAGAACGTCGCAACTTCATTAGAGCACACTACCCAGAAGTTCTGATTACAACACCAAAGGAGTGCGACAAATTCGTAAAAGCCAACAGCGACCACGGCGGTGCCGACAGAGTGTTGGAGGTAGCCGGAGGCAAGGACACGTTCCAGCTGGCTTGGCAGTGCGCACGTCCCAATGCTATCGTAACAATCGTAGCCCTATACGACGAGGCACAGACTTTGCCCCTGCCCGACATGTACGGCAAGAACCTCACGTTCAAGACGGGCGGCGTAGACGGCTGCGACTGTGAGGAGGTGCTGCAACTCATCGAACAAGGAAAGATTGACACCACACCACTCATAACACATCGCTTTCCACTCAGCAGAATAGAAGAGGCTTATCAACTGTTCGAAAACAGGGAGGATGGTGTTATCAAAGTGGCTATCTACAACGAATAACGCCACTGACTCCATTGCAACAAAAAGCAGACTTTATTTTGCAATGCGCTTAATTTGCACTAACTTTGCACTTACATCACACATATTACGAAATAAATATAACAAACAAAATAATGGAAAATAAGACAAACAAGCTCATCGCTGCACAGTATCAGCTATTCACAATCAGCGAGAACGGAGAGCGCACACTCGTAGAGGAAACCACAAAGGAACAGCCTTTCGTATTCATCACTGGCTTCGATGCAGCTTTAGATGCTCTTGAGGAGCATCTTGAAAACTTGAATCGTGGTGATAAATTCGATTTTGAACTCGACAAGGAGAAGGCATTCGGTGAGTATGAGCCCTCACACGTCATCGAACTCAACAAGGAGATGTTCATTGTCGACGGACAATTCGACAGCAAGAATATATTCAAGGGAGCACAGATTCCTCTGAAGAACGAGGACGGCAACTTCTTCATCGGCACTGTTCTCGAAATTGGTGATGCTGCTGTTAAGGTAGACCTCAACCACCCACTCGCAGGCAAGAAACTTAACTTCAAAGGCTATATCATCGAAAACCGCGAGGCTACAAAGGATGAGATTAAAACTATGCTCAGCCACATGAACGGTGGCGGTTGCGGAGGCGACTGCGGTGGTTGCGAGGGTGGATGCGGACACCATGAGGGTGGATGCGGACATCACGACCACGAAGACGGATGCTGCGGACATCACGAGCATAAGGGAGGTTGCTGCGGACACCACCACTAAAACGTTCCTGCATATTAATGCAGATTGAAGAACAAACTAAAAAGCAAATATGCACAATACATTCGGAACACTATTCACTCTCACCACATTCGGTGAGAGTCATGGCGAAGCTATCGGTGGCGTGGTCGACGGAATGCCGGCAGGCATTCTGATCGACATGGAGTTCATACAAAGTGAGCTCCGCCGTCGTCGCCCTGGCCAAAGCCATATAACGACACAACGCAACGAGCAAGACCAGGTGGAACTGCTCAGCGGGGTGTTCGAGGGGAAGTCAACGGGATGTCCCATAGGATTTATTGTGCGCAATACAAACCAACATTCTGCCGACTACGACGACTTGCGTAGTCTCTTCCGGCCTTCACACGCCGACTTCACATACACCTGCAAATACGGCATACGCGACCATCGTGGCGGAGGACGTTCGTCGGCACGCATCACCATAAGTCGTTGTGTGGGAGGAGCACTCGCAAAACTCGCATTACGACAAATGGGCGTAAGCATCACTGCCTACACATCACAGGTCGGTAATATCATCCTCGACCGCGACTACACTAAGTACGATTTCGCAGAGATAGAGCACAACCCCGTACGTTGTCCCGACCCCATCGCAGCAAAGCGCATGGAGCAACTCATCGGCGAGATGAAAGCCGTGGGCGACACCATCGGTGGTGTGGTGACATGCGTAGTGAAAGGCTGCCCGAAGGGTATCGGCGAGCCCGAATTTGGCAAGCTTCACGCAATGCTCGGTGCTGCAATGCTCAGCATCAACGCTGCAAAAGGATTCGAATATGGCGAAGGTTTCAACTGCGCTACTGCACGCGGCAGCGAACTGAACGACACATTCATAACAGAAGATGGAAGCATACGCACCGCTACAAATCATAGTGGGGGCATACAAGGAGGCATAAGCAACGGGGAGGATATCTACTTCCGCACAGCGTTTAAACCAACTGCAACCATTCTTCAAGAGCAGACAACTGTAGATAATGTAGGCAATTCTGCCACTCTACACGCAAAAGGACGCCATGACCCATGCGTGCTACCACGCGCAGTGCCAATCGTAGAAGCTATGGCTGCAATGGTAATCTTGGATTATATTATGCTCAACAAAGCAACAAATTCATAGAAAACATAAGTTTTATGAAGTTTTTTATTCTTGTTAAGATATTTTTACCAACAATATTGCGCATATAACAGAAATATTCATTATATTTGCAACCAGTAATTGAGGGCTTGTGAAAGTCTTGAATTAACTTAGTTAAGTCTAGTTTAGTTTTTGTGTTGGTTGAGGACAGTTTATTGGCTGTCCTCAATTTTTTTTAACGAACATCAACCACATTTAGGTTATGCTTCTTCACATTGTCCACCATCCACGCCTTACGATACTCCTTTCCTTTTACAGAAAGCTTCACATCCTGCACATCCACCTTTTTCACATTGCGAAAATACATGCCCCAAACCGGGAAGACGGGCCACTGGTCAGTAGGACGGTTCTCGAACCATGTCGGCAATGCAGGATCATCGATGCCATCAAACTCCATATCGCAACGACGCATCACCACACAATCGGTAGGCGCATTACCCCAACTCTTCACCGATAGTGCCATACGTGTTATGCCACGAGCCTCAAGGTCTTCCACCAATAAACGCCCCATCGTATTGTCATCACTAAGCGTAACGCAGAGCGGTGTTAGAACATAGCTCACCTTGTTGCGCAGAATACAAATTTTATCCATGCGTCCCGGAGCCTTACCCCATCCGCCAGGCTCAAGGTTTATAGCAGCCTCAGAACGTGTGCGGTGCGAGGTGATGTGCTCAAACTTTCCAGGACCATACATCTCGTTATCAGTAATGTCCAAGCCTACCGATGGCATGATCATACGTATACCGTTGCACGAAGAGTTTAGTACGTTGTGGTTGATGCTCATGCATTCCCAGTAGCCGCCCGCAATAGCATCGTCGCCAGTGTGCATCTCGCAGCCTGCAATCTCCACACGCTTCGCCCCACGGATGTGTATGCCGTCCCATCCGCCTTCTATATATAGATTATGAAACTGCGTCTTTTCTATCTGGTAGCCCAGAAAAGCATAGTTGGCGGAGCGCTTCACACTGATACCTTCAAACTTCATACGCTTGCAACCAGCCATCAGCACGGTATGCGGACCGCGCATGTGTTCCTCACCAAGCGGATTGCGCACATCAGCTCCGTCAATGCATCCCTTACCCTCAATACCAGCATCACTCACGCCTACAGCAAACACCATCGCCTTAGACCACTGCGGATCGGTGGCAGAGTTATAATTCACCGTACCTTGCCCACTCTCGTAGCGCGAGAGGTCAAGCGTGGTCTTCAAGGAAGCATAAGCATCTATGTCCTGCACACCCTTCAGCACAGCACCCTGCTCAAGAAAGAGCATAACACCCGACTTCAGATATATCGACCCCGTGTAATATTCACCACATGGTACAACCACGCGTCCACCACCCTGCTCGGCGCAATGCTCTATGGCGCGGTTTATCGCCTCAGCATTGTTCACCGACTCATTGTTGCCCACTGCGCCAAATGACGCAATACTCACCACAATAGATAAAAGAAAACTTATCATACTTTATTATTTATATAGATTATACATTCTTATTATACCGATTTACGTTAATAGCATGTATGTAGCACTATTCATACGAATAGCTACGTTACCATCAAATGGTGTGTAAAGATACGAATTTATTATATAATTCGCCTACAGAAGAGAATTTAAAGTAAAGAAATCAACTTTTTCAACATTTTCTTCAAAAAAGTCACAAAAACATTTGGCAGTTTCGTCAGAAACCACTACCTTTGCACTCGCTTTTAAGGAACAACGCTTAAAGCTTTAAACAATGGCTCCGTAGCTCAACTGAATAGAGCATCTGACTACGGATCAGAAGGTTGCAGGTTTGAATCCTGCCGGAGTCACAAAAAGAGGATATTACTTCATGTAACATCCTCTTTTTTGTTATACACATCCACCATTTGCTATATATTCCAACACAAGCCAAAATTATAGCATACACTTAACACATTATTATATAATTATTGAACTAAAACGGCGATTTTCCCACGTATTTTTACTAATTTTGCAAGTTAAGAAATATAGAATATAAACAAAACAGATACAATCAGTATGGAATTAGCAAGCAAATACGATCCACAAGCAGTGGAATCGAAATGGTATCAGTACTGGCTTGACAACAAACTCTTCAGTAGCAAGCCCGACGGACGTGACCCCTACACTATCGTTATACCGCCGCCAAACGTGACTGGCGTGTTGCACATGGGCCACATGCTCAACAATACGATTCAGGACATCCTCGTGCGTCGCGCACGTATGGAGGGAAAGAACGCATGTTGGGTGCCCGGCACCGACCACGCCTCTATCGCTACTGAGGCTAAGGTGGTGAACCGTCTTGCAGAGCAGGGCATCAAGAAGCGCGACCTCACTCGCGAACAGTTCCTTGAGCACGCTTGGAACTGGACAAACGAACATGGTGGAATCATCCTCAAGCAGTTGCGTCGTCTCGGTGCGTCTTGCGATTGGGACCGCACAGCGTTCACTATGGATGAGAAGCGCTCTGAGAGCGTGCTGAAGGTGTTCGTGGACCTCTACAAAAAGGGACTTATCTACCGCGGTCTGCGCATGGTGAACTGGGACCCGAAGGCACAGACCGTGCTTTCTACCGAAGAGGTTATCTACCGCGACGAGAAAAGCCATTTGTTCAACCTTCGCTACTATGTAGCTGACGCAGACGTGAACCCGGTTGTGCCGACAGGCTGCGAGGGCGAGGTGCTGCATCAGGACGCCGACGGACGCTACTACGCTGTTGTAGCAACAACACGCCCGGAGACTATCATGGGCGACACAGCAATGTGTATTAACCCGAAGGACCCGAAGAACCAGTGGCTGCGCGGACACAAGGTGATTGTACCGTTGGTGAACCGCGTTATCCCGGTTATCGAGGACCGCTACGTAGATATCGAGTTCGGTACGGGCTGTCTGAAGGTTACTCCTGCTCACGACGTGAACGACTACGCACTCGGCAAGACTCACAACCTCGAGACTATCGACATCTTCAACCCCGACGGCACCATCTCTGAAGCTGCAGGCATGTACGTAGGCATGGACCGCATGGACGTGCGCAAGCAGATTGTAGAGGATCTGAAGGCTGCCGGACTGGTAGAGAAGATTGAGGACTACGACAACAAGGTGGGCTACTCGGAGCGCAACCAGGACACAGCCGTAGAGCCGCGCCTCTGCAAGCAGTGGTTCCTATCGATGAAGCACTTCGCAGACATCGCTCTGCCGCCGGTGCTCGAGGGCAAGATCAAGTTCCACCCGACAAAGTACGTAACAACATACCGCAACTGGCTGGAGAACATTCAGGATTGGTGTATCTCGCGCCAGCTCTGGTGGGGACACCGCATCCCGGCTTACTTCCTGCCCACAGCCGAAGGCGAAGAGGAGAAGTACGTAGTAGCACTCACCGCAGAGGAGGCGCTCGAAGAGGCTCGCAAGATTGAGGGTTACGAAAATATCACAGCCGACCAGCTCGTTCACGACGAGGACGCACTCGACACTTGGTTCTCTTCATGGCTCTGGCCTGTATCGCTGTTCGACGGCATCAACAATCCGGGCAACGAGGAGATTAAATACTACTACCCCACAAGCGACCTCGTAACCGGTCCGGACATCATCTTCTTCTGGGTAGCCCGTATGATTATGGCTGGCGAGGAGTACATGAAGGACGTGCCGTTCCGCAACGTATACTTCACAGGTATCGTGCGCGACAAGCTGGGCAGAAAGATGTCAAAGTCACTCGGCAACTCGCCCGACCCTATCGCCCTCATTGAGAAGTATGGTGCCGACGGCGTGCGCATGGGCATGATGCTCTCGGCTCCTGCCGGCAACGACATTCTCTTCGACGAGAGCCTCTGCGAGCAGGGACGCAACTTCAACAACAAGATTTGGAACGCATTCCGTCTTGTAAAGGGCTGGCAGGTGGCTGATACCGAGCAGCCTGAGGCTAACAATATCGCAGCAAAGTGGTTCGAGGCTAAGTTGAAGCAGACCAACGCTGAGGTGAACGACCTCTTCTCTAAGTATCGCATCTCTGAGGCACTTATGGCTGTGTACAAACTGTTCTGGGACGAGTTCTCAAGCTGGTATCTCGAGATGGTGAAGCCGGCATACGGCCAACCTATCGACCGCACAAGCTACGAGCAGACACTTGCTTTCTTCGAGACTCTGCTGAAGATGCTCCATCCGTTCATGCCGTTCATCACAGAAGAACTCTGGCAGCACATCTACGACCGCAAGGAGAGCGAATCGATCATGCGCGCTGAGTTGAAGCTCGATGCTCCTACTGCCGACGACGATGCCGTAGTAGCAGCTATTGAGAACGTGAAGCTCATCGTGGCTGGCGTGCGCACCGTGCGCAACCAGAAGAACATCCCGAACAAGGATGCTCTCGAACTGCAGGCACTGCAGCAGAACAACTACGAGGCTTACGCTTCAGTAATAAAGAAGATGGCTAATCTCTCGGCTATCAACGTAGTGTCGGAGAAAGACACTACAGCAGCAGCCTTCATGGTGGGCACAGACGAGTTCGCAGTACCACTTGGCGATATGATTGACGTTGCTGCCGAGATAGAGAAGCAGGAAGCTCAGCTGAAGCACCTCGAAGGATTCCTCGCAGGCATCAAGAAGAAGCTCTCTAACGAGAAGTTCGTGGCTCACGCTCCGGAGGCTGTTGTGGCACTCGAGCGCAAGAAGCAGAGCGACTCTGAGGAGAAGATCGCTGCTCTGAAGGAATCTATCGCAGCATTGAAGAACAAGTAAACGCTTGGTCATCAAAAACGCTTACAATACAAAAACCGCAGGAGGCTATGATTTCCACACTATAGTCTGTTGTGGCGACCGAAAGTCGCCACAACAGCGCAGGCTACGGCATGGAGACCATAGCCTCCTGTCCTTTTAATACAGATATACATATAAATCTACTACTAATATATATAATATGTATAAGCTCCTAAAACTCACATTTCTTTCGCTTCTGATACTCTGTTTCAGCGCTTGTCGGGAGGAAGACCCTATCATGCCGCCAGAACAGCAGACAGCCGAGAAGACAATCTTCGTATTCATGCCATACAGCAACAATCTATACAGCTTTCTGCTCGGAAATATTGAGGACATGAAGAAGGCCATTGTACGTAACAAGGGCTTGGGCAACACACGCCTGCTTCTGTTCGTAGCCAAGGACAAGCAGCATAGCGCGCTTATAGACATCAGATACAAGAAGGGCGTATGCACGCAGGACACGCTCGAGAAATACTCATCGCCCACTTATCTTACAACGAACGGCAGAGTAGAACTGTTCAACAAAGTGAAGAAATACGCACCAGCCAACCGCTACGCCATGATTGTGGGCTGTCACGGCATGGGATGGATACCAAGCTCTACGGTATTCAACCGAAACACTCTGCGCTACTTCGGCGGATTGGAAAAAGAATACAAAATAGACATCGACGACTTCGCTACAAGCATAAAGGCTGCAGGAATGAAGATGCAGTTCATCATGTTCGACGACTGCTACATGTCGAGCATGGAGGTGGCTTACGACTTGAAGGACGTAACCGACTACATCATTGCGTCTACAAGCGAAGTAATGGCTTACGGCATGCCTTACCAGAACATATACCAGCATCTGATGAGCGCACAGCCCGACTACAAGGCTTTATGCAATGGCTTTTACGAGTTCTATTCGAACAGCGGCACACCTTACGGCACAATCGGCGTAATTGATTGCAGATACGTTGACGAGATGGCTTCCATGATGAAGAGCATCAACGCAACGCACACGTTCGACCTTAGCCTTCTCGACAACGTGCAGGACCTCGACGGCGAGACATACAAGCCTACCATATTCTTCGACTTCGACGACTATGTGCGCCAGCTTTGCACAAACGATAACGACGCCTACGAGCAGTTCCACAACGTGCTGCTACGTCTTGTGCCGTACAAAGCGGCTACAGAGTACATATACTCCGGCTCTACGAACTAGAAGACCAAAGTGGACCACTTCTCCGGCATCACCATTTCTGACCCGTCTACACGCTCAGAAATTAAAGAGTCGAAAAAACACACTAATTGGTGGATACAGGATCAAATAATATTGTTGTGTTTTTAACAATCCAATATTATTGTTTATCTTTGC
>ERZ773202.1155-NODE-1155-length-18353-cov-6.798011_pt1 | contig 18353 bp, 14 predicted proteins | sample MGYA00580998_ERZ773202 | MGnify/ENA primary metagenome ERZ773202 (study PRJEB29015, sample SAMEA2737803) | human gut metagenome | biome: human gut; feature: human-associated habitat; material: faeces | place: China | collected 2012 ...
ATAGCAGCAGATTTCCGCCAGATTGCGGTAGATGTAGACCTTCACCGCCTCATCGCTGTTGACGAGGTTTTCCTCCGCCTTCTGGATGGCCTCCAGCGCCTCCTCATAGCGGTGCTGGTAGAGGTAGGTCACGCTGAGGTTGTTGTACTCATAGGCGTAGCGCTCAACCTCCTGGTGCTCCTGCGCGACCTTCAGCCCCTCCCGGATGTAAAAGCGGGCAAGCTCATATTCCTGCTCAAAGTGCGCGGCGGCGCCCATCAGGTTGAAGCTGGCAATAATTTCCGGGCGGTATTCATAGTTATGGTAGTCGATGACAAACGGCTCCAGAATCTCGCGGGCGGCGCGGTAGTCACCGTCGCGGTAAAACTGCAGCGCATAGCGGAAATAGGCCAGCACCCGCACGCCGGTTTTTTCCGGCTCCTTTTTCAGGATATCGGCATAAAACGCCTTGCACTCTTCCAGCGTGGCATTTTCGAGCTTGGCCTCCTGCTTGGTAAATTCTTCATAGCTTATCATAATCGCGGCACCATTTTAAAAATATTTCAGTCGGTATTATTATACCACATCCGTGCCGAGATGGAAATCTTTTTTGTAAAAAGGTTGGTTTGGGGGGAAGGTGGCCCCGCAGGGCCGGATGAGGGGAAAGTTACCCATTAGCTGCCGCTTGCAAGCCCCCCTGCCTGCCGCACACAAAAAAAGCAGCAGCCTCTTATGAAGCTGCTGCTTTGGGAATATGTAAGATAGCAGATACCATCAAACACTGTACGATAGAGCCCTCTACAAATCCCTTACCTGCGCAGTTTTTTCGAACTTTGCATAGGTCACATATCAGAAAAGGCATTTCGAATATATATACATTCGTTTTTCCTTTCGATGATTTAATTATATCATTCTATGTATCATCCCGCAACCGCTTTAAGGGCAATTATACAGTTATCCTCATCATTTATTGGGGGCAAAATAGAAGCAGTCATAACTGACAGCCTAATTATTATACCAACAGAAAGTAGTAAAGCAGCCGCCCTCGCATTGAGGACGGCTGCAATCTAAATATTCCGTTGTAATTGGATATTGATTAGCGTTACTTGACTATGTAGAATCACTCACAAGTGCCGAAGATTACCATTCCCCAATTACCGAAGCCATACTTTTCTTTCAACGACTTTTCCTTTTCGGCATCAATGTCGCAAGAATTTTTTATGACCCCAGTAAGAGAATCTGTCAAGTCAATGCGTGCTGACTTATCAGCGATTACCACAGAATCAGGTCCCACACACTTTGTATTGGAGTTCTCCGCACCAATCTGCTGTTGTTTGCTTTCATCTATAGCCATACCTTATCTCCAACAATACTGAATTTCAATTCAGTGAACGAAACCGCAGCGTTAATCCTCAGTCCTTGTACCACTTTTCGACCTTTTCTTGGCTTTCTGCCGATGAATCTCTTTCAGGTCTTCTATAGCTAATTCTGTATCCATGCAGTGGAACATCAAATAATTGGTATTCATCGTTTCAGCAGGGGCTTGTTTATAAATATCTTTACTTGATTCCCCAGTAAGAAAATGCCAGTATCGGTATACATAGCCAGCCCAGTAAAGGACTTCGTTATCGTATAGATTCCCATCTTTTGGTGCAGCCGGACATCTATCAGCAAATTCTTCCAGCAGATATTCTTCTCCCGCCCACTGCATTCGGTTATAAGTAGAATCCAGTTCTTTTGCGAGCGAGGATGTCATGAACTGCTTAATGAATTGTTCGCTGCTGTATCCGGCTTTACCCGCGTTCTCAAATAATCGTCCCTGTATATCGCACAACTGCGACTGCCACGGTCCTAGCATTTTATCACAACTCTTCAATTTCGATATTTGGGGTCGCTCCATATTTTCCAATTAGGTATCCTTTGCGGATATTCACTGTTGTGTGAGCCGAAAAATCACTGATGCCGTATAGTTCCGACACGCCCTCTCCGTTCTTGTCCACAAAATAGAGTTGGTCTTTTCGGAGCAATTCCATGTCCAACAATTCCGTGTTGTGCGTTGTAAAAACAATCTGTGCTCCATTGGGATTGGTCTTTTTGCTCTGGAACTTGGCAACGATAAATTCAACTAAGGCAGGATGTAGTTCTTTTTCTATACCATCTACCAGCAAGAGTCCACCCTTGGTCAATACAGATTCAATCGCAGGAGCAAGTGCCATCAATTTTCTGGTGCCGTCCGATTCATCGGAAAGTTCCATCGTATAGACGCCGGGGTTTCCGGTTTTATCCTTGCCTTGGTGTATTGATATTGCCTTTAGATTCGTTTCCGAATCATTGGAAGTCTCTGAAAGCAATCGCATAAATTGCACCAGCTCAGCTCTGATTTCTTCCGAGAAAGCGGCTCCCTCATCAATTTGTTTGCCGTTGATTTCGAATCGCATATCTTCGATACCAACATCCGCAGCCTTCGCATAATTAGAAATGGCTCTCAAAATATTGGCATCATTGGGGTATTCAAGTAACTGTCGTGGGATATCCGAGTAATCTCTTGAGAAATAAATCATTTCTCGGAACCACATCATAGCCTTAGCGCAATCCACATCATTCATTGTACAAGCAACCGAGAAGAACAACTGATTTTCTGCTACGACTTGGCTAATCAGTTTTCTGCGGGCTTTCGCTTCTGTGAACGAAAATTCTTGTCCCTCTCTGGCAAAAACCAGCGTTTTTCGTCCTTTTGGCGCATGATACAATGACTCGGTATACACTTTTTCCTTTTTGGCTGAAAATGAATACCAGTATCTGATTCCATCCAGCGTATATAGGAAGGAAAATTTTGTCGGCTCAGATGCAGAGTAATCATTTAGTGCAAATGGTACAACAGGTATGGCTGCTTTTTCGTGCTGCGTTCTCTGCGCATTTCTAATGAACTGAACAGCAAGCCAAAAAGCTCGAATTACGTTACTTTTTCCTCCACCGTTTTTCCCGTAAATAGCAGCGCTTGGCAAAATCTGCATTTCGCCAAATGGAATAAGGACGCTCTTTAGTGTACTTGACTTGGTTGCTTCCATTGAAAGAACGGCTTCATCACGAAAAGACCTATAGTTCTTTACACTAAATTCAATCAGCATATTCTCACCTCTTGCGACACCTTATTTCAGAGCATTGCATACTTTTAGCATTCTATCAAAAGAAGCCCTATCAGCACGATAGAGCCTCTGTATGTGTTGTCTGCCTTTACCAGTATTATACTAATGGCAAAAAAGACTGTCAACCGTATATTACCCAAACAATTCGTCCAGCTTCTCGCTCAGCGTGCCATCCTTTGTGGGATTATTTTGTCCCAGACTCTTTGATTTTGCTTCATTTTTGTCCTCATCGGGAACTATATGTACTTCGGCTTCCTTATAATCGCCATTGGCATCTTCTATGGCCTCTTTTAGCCCTTGCATAAAAGGAGTTTTTTTCACTAAAAAATGATTTTTTGTTCTCCCAACTCCATTCCACCATTTTGCGATACCTATAAATCGGACTTCTGGCGTTTTGGGCATTGGAATAATTGCCAAAGATTTTTCCTCAAAATATCGTTATTGCACAAAAACAGATTAAAAACACCGATTTTTGAATTTTTTTGTAAAAGAAACTCTTTTTGAATATTAAAATAGCCGCCCTCGCAAGGAGAGCGGCCATTCTCAATATTTACTTTACAGAGGCTAACAGTTTGATTATCCATCGTGGGGGATAATTGCCAACAAGTTCTATATGCCCATTAGCCTTTTGCGCCACCAAAGCAAAGCCATTGTAGTTGTCATAGAAATCAGCGTAATCACAGTAAGGAAGAATCACGGTTAAATCATCCATTCGGTGAGCATACTGGTTCTGTACCTCTTGTGGAATAGCATTTGCCCCACCGTTTTTTGCGCGATTCTTGATGCGAAGAAGATTTTCATCAACAGGGTCCAAACCAATATAATACAGGCGGACAGCGTATCCGGCATCCTTTGCTCTCCGGCACAAATCCTTGGAAAACGCTCTATGCAGAGTAGTCTCATAGCTAAAATTGATTCCATCTTTCAAAGCAGTCTCAATGCGCTCTGAGGCTGCTTTTTCTTTTTCGTCGATAACCAATCCCAAATCCGTTCGCACGGCTCTGAGAACTCCGAGCAGGCTGGATTTTCCTACGCCGTCAATGCCGCCAATAATCGTACATGTTTTCACGCTCAGACACCTCTATCTAGTTCATGGCGTATCCTTATTTTCCTGTTGATTCCTTAAGATTTCCTCTGTCTGTCGCTTCTTAACTTCTTCAAGTCGTTTCCGATAATATTTGGCGTTAGGTCCGCGATGCACATCGCAGTACATTCTTGTGACGTGATTGCTAAGTTGGAAGTATCGATTACAAAGCAGGCATTTACGATAATGCACATTATTGGTCTGTTCGTTGACAATGGCTGCATAGAGCATCGCATCAAGAGTTGGGGACATCAGGCGTTTCTTTTTCCCAGCGCTGTCGTAATTGTAGGTGATGTCCCTCATGTGCAGATTTATATAATCATCCAAGGCAAGTTTCATATATTTGATTGGGTGTGAAATGACATCTAAAAGCATTTCCTCCGCTATTTCCCAGCGAGGTCCGGCATTGGCGGATTCATAGGTAGAAATCGATTCCTTCCAACTGCCGGGATATGTATAGATTCCGGTGACCCCATCAAGCACCTTACGTCGGTAATACTGTAGCCCCTCAATAGTTGGTTTTACAAACCCGACCAACGTAATAACCGCGTAATATTTTCCTATGATATTTTCGTACCACGGGATATGTACCGATATGTTATCGCCTTGTCGCTTTCGTTTTTCGGATTTATACGCACGGCTCGAAAACTCTGCTGCCTTTACAACTTCATTAGGCACATTAGCTGCTACATCAGCCCAAAGGCAAGACAATGCATAACCCGCCGCCAGATAATTGCTTTGCCGGGGAGAAAGCCCACAGAGCATGGAGATAGCTTCATCCGTATATTTGAAATTTGCGGCAATAAAAGGTGGCATATCAGGGCAGCGATTCAACAAGCGCCACATGTGCTGCGCTTTGGTTTCTTCTGGGACAAATAGTTTCCTGAACTCATGCAGCGCAGGTATCGTGTTGGATAATACAAGCGGATAAAGGTTACCCTGTTCATTATCCACCTCATCACCCAGTAGAGAATAGGCCCGTGTGGCTGCTCGTGCATCTGCCGTTGATTCCGTCATTTGTGCCAATGCGTCATCTGAAATCGTTCCGTCATAGGGCGATGTATATCCATCGGGAGGGACGTGATTTTCCTCCAGCCATTGGCGCACATCATTTTCCGTGATTCCATTCTCACGCAAATCCACCAGTGCATCGTTGCTGATGGCAGTATATTGCGTTCTGCCTCGGTCCTGCTTTAATTGCGAATCGTCCGCCTTGTACCATCGCAGGACCATGTCCGTTGAATAGTAAAGTCCCATAATTACGTCCTCTCAGCATTTTTTACAACCTCATAATAACAGTATATTTGCTGTCAGACGCATCTGCAATAGGTTCAAAAGGCAAATTGAGCGGAAAATTCTCAAAAAAGTAAATGTTATCCCTATGTTATCACTTTTTATGGGAACAATAATGGGCTACAATGGCTACGATGCACACAGAGGCAACCACGTTGTAGACGAGTTGTAGACGAAAGGAGAAAATACAATGACCGATTTTTTGAACACCTATGATGCACAACCAGATGAACTTACAATTTCTGAAGTTGCAAAAATCCTACGCTGCTCACGTCAAATGGTTTTAAAGATTTGCCACAAATATAAAGACCTATCCTATTACAGAGTTGGCAAACGCTATCTGATACCAAAGGAGAGCGTACGGGATTACATTCTTCAAAATCGAGGAGGTAAACTAAACGAATGAGATTTACTGTTGGCTATTGCCTATACCCACATGGGGAAAACAATTCTATTGAAACACGTATGCGGCTCATATTTGATGATGGACTCCCCGCGACTGAACTCAACAGGCATCTTGTAATGGCACAACTCAATCGCGATAAACCGCTTGGCACAACTGTTTACCAGCTTTGTATCTATCTAAATTATTTGGATATGCGCGGGCTTGAGGCCGTTAATGCCACCATGGATAACCTTTACAACTTTCTCTGTGAGCTTTATATCGATGGTCTCCCCTACGGCTGCAACAAGGCTCCCAAAAGCTATAACAATATCTGCGATTATGTTGATACCCTTTCTAAGCTGTACGACATGCTTGCCTTACGCGGATATCCATTGGATGACAGTCTTTATACTCGCTCTCAAAAAATGATGCTTTTACCAGACCCAAAAACGAATCGCCGAAAAGGACGCATCGTAAAAAAAGGCGAACACCTTACGATGGTTTATTACCTTTCCAGATTGTTTTCTCCAAATCAGAACGATGCTCCTGAGTTCACCTATACCAAGTGGTACTCGGCTGAACAAATTCGCGCCATCGCAGATGAAATGCCGCTTACATACCGCTGCATTTTTCTCGACACCGTATATACCGGGCATCGCATTGACAGTGCTCTTTCCTTAACCATTGATACCGTAGACCTGTACAATGCGCATGTCACTCCAACCCGTACCAAGACGGGCAAAAAGCACACTTCTCTTATCCCGCCTGAGCTTGTCAATGATTTTCAGAGTTATATTTTGGATGTAAGAAGCAAAATTGACACGGATAGTAATTATTTCTTCGTTGGCAGCAGCGGAAAGCCTGTAACTTACGGTGCTTACCGCAGCGCCTTGGAAAGTGCCAGAATAAAGGTAAACAAAAAATATGGTTGGGACATCAAAGCACTCCACACCCATGCGGGTCGAAGCACCTTTGCTGCTGCACTCCGAAGTTATCAGTTGGAACAGCGGCGAAAAGGTGTGCCAACATTTTCGGATGTTGATTTCTGCAATTTGATGGATTGGAAATCGTTGGAGTCTCTGAAGCATTACGACTTGGTGAATCGTGTGCAGGATGTCGCTCCTATGTTGATTGATTTTTACAAAGACTATGATGCTCTTACTGTTGCAAACGCAGGTACGCTATGATGAGCAGAGACGTGAAAATTATTCGTACAGATAGGTACTATTGGATAATCAGTATTGATGACAAAATTGTTCAATTAAGCCGCTACAGATACCGTATCGACTTAGGTGTTGTCGAAAACGTAGAAAACATTCTAAAAATTATCGAAGACGTTTTCATGTGGAGGCGTACTTTTCTTGACGTTCGAGGGCTTATTAACGGAACCAATCTTTTCGTTCTTCTCGATGCCATATATCCTGAAAGCACCATTGAACTTTTCGACAACTTGTATCGAAAGCAATTTTCCACGTCATATATGAATTTTAAAGACTTCTTTTTTCATGTCTTTTCGTTCACATATGAAACTCGCTATAATAAATTTCCGCTTGCAAAAAAGCTAAATTCTATTATCCCTACGGTCTGTTGCAAAATTGCTCCTACAAATCCAAATCCGAAACGCAAATACAATTATACACGACCAAAACCTGTTATTCCACGGACCGTTCAAAATGAAGCGTTCACCGTCACCTATATTTCTACAGTCGGAAATATTGCAACTTTTACTGTAAATACCTCAACCCTTGAAATCTGTCTTAGCGGGAAACCTTATATGCGCAATCCTGCAGAAGTCATGGATGCTATTATTTCCGTACAAGATGTTCTAAAAGCCAATGACCGTACAAAGTTAGAATCTATTGTTGAGCACATTGGTAGTATTACTGTTATTAGCATTATGCAAATATGTTATCCTTCGTTGGCTATTGATTACTTCGTTAATGTCTGTGATTGTATTGTTCGACGGAGAGAGCCTATCTATCCTCAGTCGGTACTACGCCACTATTTCAAGCAAGCACCTTATCGCGGTCCCGCACGAGCTTTCTTTTACGAAATTCTTAGTATCCTTGAGGGAAAAACTCCCTATTGGTACAACAAATTGGTTGAGGGGAACCAGCAGGAAATTCTTTCTTCAAAATCAAGTTGGATTCTTTTTTATTTCATCAACATTTCTTCTCTTGCATACTACAAAATTTCCTTTATTGGGGCAGAAACATTACAAACGGAGATACGCTACTATCTATACAACCGTTCAACCATTAGCGGCAAGAATATAGATACACACTTTATTTACCTTGCGGCTTATAATATCAACATTTGTATTGACATATTTTATAATTGCTTAGATATATATGTGGATTCTATTCGGTCACTCACAAAGATAGATGTTCAGTTGCTGCGGTCTTACTTTCTTCAGAACACAAATTACAATTATAAAACTATCAATATGTGCTTATCTTCACTTCACTATTTTTACAAATTCATCACTGGCATAGATGGCAGCAATCCCTCTTCTGCTTTTTATAAGATTCAGTTTTCAAATGGCCTTGCCAACCCAACAGTTCCATTATCACAGCAAGCCAAGGATGCGATTCTTCGGAATCTCTTTACTTTACCTGTTGTGGCTCAAATTGGAATTAAAATTTCGTGCTGCACTGGACTCCGTTCTGGCTCCTTCAATGAACTTATGACTTCTTCCTTGATTCATCGTGGCGATAAATATATTCTCCGTGTATTTCTTAAAAAGACTTGCAAATACCGCATAAAGAATAATCTTCCTGTGTTCAATGATTATCGCATCCCAAAAGAATTAGGCATTGAGATTGAGCAATTTATCGCTGACACACAAGACCTCCGCAATATGCTTAAGAAACCATATCTCTTGGTATATCAACCTGCTTCCAGACGCGCAGACACAAAATTTCTTCCAGTTGTTCTTGATGGAGACGCTCTTTATTATTACTTATCAAAACTTCTCCGTGGAGCGAACCTGTATACGCCAAAGGGTCTTCCGGAAACAGCATCTCTTCGCAGTATTCGAGCCGAAATAGGACGTACACTCTTTGCAAGTGGAAAAAATGCTAACGAGGTTTCAAGTTTTCTCGGCAATTCACCAATGGTTGCTCAAACGCACTATGATAATTACCGTCCAATAGACGATGCCAAAATGTACGACAAGCTATGGCAGGAAACTGTCGAAAAAGGAATTGCCGCCCATACAAAGCAAAAACTTCTTCCACAAACTGTTATGTACGGGACCTGCAATTCACAAAAAGAATGTCCCGGAAAAGACTGTCGTAAATGTCCCTCACTCATAAAATGTAAAGAAGGTGATTGTACAAATTGAGTTCCCCTGTCCTTCAAATACCACTTCCAGAAAAATTCGAAAATAACCAAGGTCTACCTGATGAAACAAAGCAAGAATACGGTAGAATACTGGCACTTTATTCTTCAGATACATTAGATGCCGCAGAATGGCACATCAGCCTTACCATAGCAAACAGAACTGGGAATATATGTTTCCCTAAAACAACCAAAACAATTGAATCTGACATCATAAGAGTCACCGCAATTATCATGCTCACATCCGGAGCATCCATTGCAACCTGTCAACGCAGGGTTCATGACTTCGATACCATTTTCAACTTTTTTCATTCGGAAAACATTGAACTGCCTTGCCTATCGCAAGATGGTGTCAACCATTTTATCCAGTACCTTGATGGCTCATCATTCGATAACTGGAAACGAAATCAGTATATGCAATCCATGCAAGCACTTATAGAAACCTGCACGACATTTGAGGTACTACCACGCACCACCACTATTGAAGCGATGTATCGCTTTGATGGTCATATCGAACCTAAAAGAGCGCCGGATACCATCACTGTAAATCAATTGGACAGTCTATTCTTTGATAAAGCCGTTGATATTCCTCTAGGTTATCGCGCCATCTACATTCTCCTGCGGTTACATACGCATCGCATTTCGGAAGTATTAGCTACGCCTCTCGACTGCATAAGTTACCCTGCCGATGATGTCTTTGCCATAACTATTCCAAATTCAAAAGAAACCCCACATCATATTCCTGACTATCAGAAATACAACTTCTTGCTTTCCGGTTTTTGTGGCGGTCTTTGTCACGATATTGTACACGCCCAGCAACTATACGCTATCAGCCAACAGTCAAATCTCCCGGATAACTTGAAAGAGTATCTCTTTGTCTCTCACAAAGGACAGCGGCTCATAACAACAAAAGATTTCAACTCCTATCTATCTGAATTTTGTGCGAAGTATAATATTATCGATGCTTTAGGTAATCCCACTAAGGTTACCTCCCACGACTTCCGGCACATAGCCGTTTGCGAACGATTTAAAAGCGATATTATATCTCCCGAAAGAACTTCCGTTGAATGCAACCACGCTTCCGTTGATGATACTATGGGCTATGGCTATTACTCTAAGCATGACGAAGCAAAACACCTCGCACAAGTCGTAAGTCCAATCCTTCCGCTCGATTCCAATGAACAATCTGCTCCAAGGTTCGTTCCTGCTCGCAAATATGAAATACTTGCAAAGCAACCAACAACAAGAGTTATCCCCTACTATGGGCTTTGCCTTGACCGTAAATGCTCACCACAATTTGAAAGGTGTTTCCATTGTGACCTATTCATCCCGGACCCCCAGTACAAGGAATACATTACCGCTGCCATAAAACGTCTCCAAGAAGCGAATGAGTTCATCGCAAAGAAGCACGGAAGCGATGCTGTGCGTCAACAGAACCTCAAAGATATCCAAACATTCAACGCTTATTTGGAAAAGATGGATGCCCCAAAAGACCATCAGAAAGAGAGTTAAATACCATGAAGAAACAAAATGAAGGCGTTCGCGCTTATCAGGAAGCCCAGCGCCAAGAAACACTTGCCAAAGTTGATGAAGCCTACAAATATCTCAAACAGACACACCAGACCATTACGAAAACGGCAATTAGTATGGAAAGCGGTGTCGCGCTCCGAACCCTACATAAGCCATACGTTCAACAGCACCTTCTTCGTTATCCTGAGTTCAACTCCAACATAGAGCAAAGTAGTTCAACTGCAAAGCTGGAAGACTCCTTGAAGGAAATCGAACGATTGAAAGCTCTCCTCTCAAAATCAAGAAATCAAAATCGTCGAATCTCATCAGAACTTCTTGCTTGCAAAGCTAAATGCAAGGACCTCGAATTGCAGAATGAACGCTTGGCTGGACAGTGCCAGAAATTAGGTGAGATGAAACTGATTCGCTTGTAAAAATATGCCTATGACCCAAAATGTCATAGGCATTTCTTTGTGAAAAAGGAAATGGCGTGCTTTGTATAAAGATACAAAACACGCCATTAGATTGTCTGAAAATATCATCCGCCGAGTACGCACGCTAAAGGAATTTTGCAAATCGCATAACGATAAGCTTTTTCTACGGTGCATTGTACCGTGCATCTTTTATTTTCAGGTTCCTGTGGTTGGGTCGGCGAGATTCGAACTCGCGAACACGAATGCTGGAGTCAAAGTCCAGTGCCTTACCGCTTGGCGACGACCCAATATAAACATACCAATAGATTGCTATCTACCGGTATGTAGGTAATACCCTTTGTTTGGATATCTTTTGGTACTTGCAACTTCCGAGTTTCCGCGTACATACACAAGGAACGCAAAATGGTCTTGTGACAGACTTGTTCGAGCACTTAAAGAAATGTCTATTGCATACTGTTATGAAACGGTATGGTGGCTTCACTCTGTGTTTATCGCATGAACCAAACAGTTTTGATATCATCATTTACCGCAGGGTCTTTGAGCCAACCAAGAATCTGCGTACGCAAGTCGGCATTTTTTTCTTCGATATCTGGACGGAGACTCGCAATGAAATCAGCAAGTTGCTCTGTACTCATATGACGAATAACATCCGCCTTCGTCTTGGCGGTTGGCTTTGGCTCAAAGAACTTGCCGTTGTTTGCAACGCATTCTGATACGAGCTCGCAGGTTTTTGATTTATCCAAATCACGGTGTACGCAATGGAAGCAGTCAGGTAATGCCATATCGAATCTTTTTCCTTTCGTTTTTTTCGTTGTCTTTATTATATCATTCTGCGTATTTTCTCGCAACCGCTTTGAAGCCTATTTCTGCCCCGTTGTCAATAGGTTTTGCCATCAAGAATAGCGCATTAAGAACCATTGTGTTATGCAATCATTTCCGCACTGCAACAACTATAAGTCGTCCGTTTTTTATATCTACTGGATAATAACAAGTTGACAAGGTAATCAATTGCGCTCCATTTTGATAAACATAGTCATCCGTTTTCATTAGATTTCTACTTTTGATTTGATTCATAAAGTAATCTCTTATAGATATATCATCAAGTGATTCACATTGAGAATAATCAAATGTATCTGTTTCCACATTTTCAGTGAAAACGGATATGATTTTCCATGTCGTCTCCCCTGCTGGTGTTTCTATCATGATTTCAGGGTGTTCATTCAGAAACTGTTGGTCAAGATAGGATTCCAACACACCGAAATCCTCGCCGTTATCAAGTCTATGTCCATAGATAACTGCATTCTTATCGTCTTGCATAAAAACGCTTGGGGTTTGAACATATGGAGTACCATTAACATCATACTCGCCTGTAAGATTACGACGAAAGTAATAGTCTGTATTGACAATCGCTGTTTCCATCTTCGTGTTTGGAATGTACATACGAGCAATTACATCAGAACATGATTCCATATAATGTGTCAGCAGCTTACTTGTACCTTCATCGGATTTACCGGATAAATCATATTCTACATGGATTGTTTTTGGTTGTTGTTCTTCCACAACGGTTTCTTCGCTTGCGTTTGCTTTGTTTTCTTTACTTTGCTTCATTTCATTGATTCCTTGAAAAACCAGAATCGTTCCAAACACAAATAAGATTCCAAATATTGTACACATAAATGTACGCAGAAATATTTTAAATGAACTCACGGTATCCTCCAAAATAGAAGCGTTAATTGCTTCCAAACTTTTTAGCATTATACCAACTATTTTTTACAAAACAAAAAGTCAAAGATGACACAACATAAACTGTCGTGCCATCTTTGACCTATGAAATGCTATGTGATGATTTGCTTTTTATGATTTATCGACTAATATAGTCATCTTCGTCATAATTGGAATCATCATACCCATTATCGTCTTCGTCGTCTGCTTCACTATACTCAGCTTCGATGTCACCGTGGTTGAACTTAGAGGTCTTTGTTTTGCTTAAGAAAATCAGTCCAAAGAGGCTGACAAGGAACAGAACAAGCGCAACAATTCCAACGACAGGAACAATAAGTGCGTTTGACGACATTAGCTTCACGATGGGATTGCTGCTATGAATCTCACTCAAACGATAAGTGACTTCTGCGTTCAGGTTCAACTTATGTGCATTAGCATAAGAAGCATCCAGACCAAGTGCATCAATGTCGCTTCCATAAGTTGCCGTTGCATTATAAACTGTAGTTGTTCCCTCTGCATGATACGTTGCAACCCAATCTGTGCTTGGATTGGAAACATACCAGATAATGTCACGCTTTGTCATGCCATCTTCGACATAGGGGTCACTTGCCCATGCACCACCAGTAACAGTAGCTCCATTACGAAGTCCCGCTGCGCGAGCAACATCTGTCTGATAACCATCCCAACAAGGAGTGGATGGGTCGTAGGCAATGTACTTCCCATCGAGAACAAAGATGTTGCTACCTGCTGGAAGTGAAATGGTTGAGTAGATGTTAGTGCTTGCCGTGCCATCGCCACTTTTGGAAATGACATCGACCAGCGTTCCGGGTACAGTCACCTTGTCACCGTTTTCGTTCTCATAAGTTACATCTGCTGTATCTGGAACATCAGGGCGAACTGTCTGGTTAGGGTATTCAACAGTACCATCGGCAGAGTAGGTCTTATCAATTGGAGTGTAATCAGCACTTTCCAACGTCAAAGTAACGGTCTTGCCACCAACTTCAAAGTCCTTCGTTTCCGGAGCTTGCTGAGAAGTGAGGTTTTCAAGTGATACTGTCTGCGTATAACGAGGCGTATCCTTTACAACACTAATGACCGGAGCCTTTTCTGTATCAGATACACGAGTATAGGAATTGCCATCTTCCTCAATGGTGTTCGGAACATCCGTTGGAAGTGCATCCTCACTGGTTGCCTCATAATCATAGGCACGAGTAATGTCTGTTTTTGCGAGATTTGGAGCAAGAAGCAGTTGAGCTAACAGTGCAAGAACCGCCACCAATCCAAATACAACACAAAGAACACGCCACAAAGTACGATTGCGCATAGAGTGTGTCTCCTTTCAAATAAAAAGGGAGCTGGAGATTCATCCCCAGCTCCCATGAACCTTACGCTGGCGGATTATTGCCGCCGTGTTTCTTATTCGTCGGACTTATCGGATTTTTCATCCTTTTCGTCGCGGATTTCAGCCAGTGCAGCCTTTTTCTTGCGTTTGGTAATGACAACGTAGCTGCCACCACCAACTGCAACAACGACCAGAATCACAGCGCCAACAACCAAGGCAATGGAATTAGTGCTGTTCACAGGAGAAGTCGCAACTGCGGTTTCTGCTGTAGCCGTCGTTTCAGTGCCAACGCCGTTCGGTGTCGTACCTGTTCCCGGAATAGTTCCCTTCTTACCGAAGTAATTGTTGAAGAACGTAATAATTCCATAGAACGGGCTACGAGTATTCTCGAAGATGATTTCAACCTGACGAGTTTCATCACTGATGGTGAACGGGTACAAGGTGCTATCGCACAGGTAATCAGGCGTTACCTTGATTTCCTGATAGTAGTAGTTGCCTTTTGGCAGACTAAACCAGATGTTACCTGCATCGTTCGTCCAGTTGAAGCAATCGTAAGTCTTGCCATCTTTTTCGAACGTCTGAATCTTGCCAGTGTCAGCGTTGATAATCTGGAACGCGATACCCTTGATTGCCTGTTTGGTTTCTTTGTCAACCTTGTGAATCAGAATACCGTAATCGTCCGGCTTATCGAACATCTGTACGTGCTGAATATCGCCAGTCGGGAGAACCGTAAACGGAACATCTTCGGCTTTCAAATATCCATTAGGTGCAGTTGTTTCAACCAGTGTGTAATCACCAGCAGGAAGCTTTTCGATGTAGTGCGGAGTATCACTGGAGGTCCATTCGTGGATGGTGTTTCCATCCTTGTCCTTGATTTCCAGCTTTGCACCGGGCAGCTCATTGTTATTGGTAATATCCTTCTTGGAAATCTCAACCTTTGTAATGTCGTCCTTCATGATGACGGTCTGGCTGTCAAGCAACTTCCATTTCTTGCCATCCTTATAGTAGACATTCACTTCATCAATCAGTTCACCGTTTTCATCTTTTTGCTGTTCAAGCTTAAAGGTGATATCGCTTGCCAGTGCATAACCAGAGGCTTCACGAATTTCAGTCAAGGTGTACTCATTGCCATCCTTAAAGGACAGAGCATTGATTTCCTTCTTCTTGTCAGTGGATACCCACTCACGCAGGACATTGCCATCCTTATCCTTGATTTGCAGAGTTGCACCGGGCAGCTCATCATCATTGGTAAGGTCGCGTTTGCTGATGTAGATAGTGGAAGGCACGTTCAGACACTCGCTATCGAGAACCTGCAGAGCTTCACCATCATACGTAAAGGACACATCCTTCGGGGTCTTATCCAGATAGTAACCATCCGGAGCCTGTTTTTCAAGTACCGTGTAGTTACCACTGTTGGTGGTAGCATCCTTCGCTGTGTAGTCCTTATTGCTGTAGTTTTCACCACGAATAGGAACATCCACATCGAAGTAGGTGTAACCATCATCACGAGTTTCTGGAGAGGTTGCAATCAAATCACCAGCGGAGAAAATCTTGTTGCCATCGGCATCATAGATATCATCCTTCGCATACAGCTCAAAGATTGCACCAGAGACAAACTTGTTGGTCTTAATGTCGAACTTAAACACGCCAACACGAGCTTTTTCACGGTCATTGACGAACAGGAGCTTCTGAGAGTCAACAAACTCATCATCTGCATCCTTTACGCGAGTGACATCGTAGTCATTCGTAGTGGAGCGTTGTTCGGTGTTTGGATGGTCCAAAGTATATGGCAGACGGTCAATTTCGCCGTTAATGAAGCGAAGCAAAGTCTCTGCATCTGCGTAGGTGACTTCACGAGCATCAAACCCATCATATTCCCAAGTCGGGTCAATCGGGTCAGTTGCCACAAAGTTGTCGTCCGCAGAATCACTCTGGTCCTCACGGTCAAAACGATTGAGGTTGTTGGTTACATTTGCGATTTCAAGCTGGCTTACGGTCAGTACGTAGGGGTTCTCCCCTTCTACAACTTTCTTACCGCTGCGAACATCGAGATAGCCAATCAACAGTTCGTAGTCGGCCATATCGATTTTGCCGTCCATGTTCACATCGCCGATTGCAATCTGCTCGATGTGTCCATAACCAACGTCAATACCATCGTCAACGGCAATATCCGGGTCGAGTTCATCATCACCAACGTCAACGTCAGTAGAGATTTCATCTTCCGGGACTTCGTTTCCGTTTTCGTCTACACGAACTACGGTAGTACCAGTACCATCACCATTGTCAACAGGAGCTTCATCATCAATCCAAACAGGAATGTAAGTGTAACCCGGAACCTCGAAGAGGTTATCGGATTCCAATGTTACAGTCTGAGTGATTTCAGATGCAAAGTTTACATCTTGAATCTGGTCGCTCCAAGTCAACTCAACGTCATAGCGAGTATCATTCAGCACATACCCGTAAGGAGCTTTTGTCTCAAGTACCGTATACTTGCCAAGAGGAAGCGTGATACCTACTTCACCAACTGCACCATCATGAATGACAGACAGGAAGTCATAGGTTGCTGGCGTACGAGTTGGAGCAAACACAACAGTATCTGCTGTGCCATCACCACTTACAACGGTGGCGACAACATCTCCCTTGGCATACCACAGAGTGCGGTTTCCGTTTGCATCCTTCTGATTATCCTGAGTAACGATGTCTTCGGCAGCGATAATCTGGAACTCAGCACCCGCCAAAGGACGTTCCTCATAGGTGAACTTGCCAGTAGTCTTATCAAAACCAGTCAGAACTTCACCAGTTTTCTTGATGTTGATACGACCAATGGTTTCGTTGTTCCAGTATTTTTCTTCAATAACAAGGTTATCGGCATCGTCTTCGTTCAAGTCACCAGTTGCATTCCAAATGCGGTTGGTTGTAACCTTAAAGTCAACGTAGTAGTTACCAGTGCTGTAAACACCGTTTTTATCCTTGTCAAGAAGAATACCGTTTTCGCCATACTGAGCAGTGTCAGCCCACTCGTTGTAGAAGCCTTCTGGTCCCTGTACCTCAACAATACGGTAGTTACCGACTTCGAGCTTCTCCGGCAGAGCAATATTTCCTTCAGCATTGGTGTAGAACGTGTCGACTTTCTTGATAGCAGAGCCATCCAGAGTGGCGGTCATAGTGACCAGACGCGGGTTGCCCTTTTTATCCAAGATATAGTTTCCGTTGTCGTCCATCCAATACAACTGGAATGCCGTACCTTCACGCATAACATCCTTGCCAGTTTCAACATCCTTCTTATAGATGCGCAGGTAGGCATCCATAATCTCGTTGTCGATAACGTAGCTGTAATTCATGAAGCCACCAGCAGGCGTGGTGGAAGAACCCTTGATGTCGCTAAAGCGAGAGACAGGAATCAAACCTTCATCTGCCGTAACATCAAAGATAACGGGGTCTGCCTGCATACGGTCTTCTGGAACAGTAGTCTCAATCAGAACATACTGACCATAAGGGAGACCAAAAATACGGAGGTTGCCAGTGTCATTTGAGAACAGTTCGGACAACTGGTACTCATTCTTGTTTCCTGTAGCAACCCATCCTTTACCCTTGCCATTGACATAGTCTTCGGCAGCAGTCAGTGAGTTGTTGTACAGAGCTACTTCATTCGGGTCAGACTCGTACATCTTTGCGATTGCTTGAGTCTCTCCGCTGAAGTCCCATTTTGGATGCTCGTTGTCGTAGTTCTCGTTGATGTAGGTGTCCCACAGGCTTGAGTAGATATAAGAGCCGTCACGAGCCTGTGCGATTTTGTCAGCCTTAGACAAGTCGGAAATCAGATACAGGGTAAATCCTGCACCTTCCAGCCAATCCATTGAAGAGTTGCCATTTGTAGAAGACTTCTTCTGAATCTGGATATCGGTCTTTTGAACCTGTTCCTGCGATTCAGTCAAATCATTGTTCTTCTGGATGTGGTAATACTTGTTGTAGGTCGTAGTGTCGAGCTTTTCGTCATTGCTCTGACGATTGTCCTCGAAGGTGATTTTTTCAACATAGCTACCCTCAGAGCTATATGCCGGACTCACATAGTAATTATGCTCATCGCAGTAGTAGCCCTTTGAGTAAGAAACGTAAA
>ERZ773202.1162-NODE-1162-length-18235-cov-2.808141_pt1 | contig 18235 bp, 10 predicted proteins | sample MGYA00580998_ERZ773202 | MGnify/ENA primary metagenome ERZ773202 (study PRJEB29015, sample SAMEA2737803) | human gut metagenome | biome: human gut; feature: human-associated habitat; material: faeces | place: China | collected 2012 ...
TAATACCTTTAACCAATAAGATCTTTAAGGCTGATTAATATCAGCCTTTTTTATTTCTGTTCATTTCAACATAAAAAAAGAGCGGTCAACTTTGACCGCTCTTTTCTTCATGATTTTAAGCTTACGCAAACTGACGAACTTCGCCGTTACCTGCTACGTTTTCCACACAACGTGGACAAAGTGTAGGATGTTCAGAGTTTACGCCGATTTTGTCAAAATAATGCCAACAACGTGGACATTTTTCACCGTGAGAACGTGCGACGCTTACGGCAATTCCCTCTAACTCACCAGTAGCGACATCTGCTGGTTTGTCTGCTAATGCTTTCACTTTTGCTTTTGAGGTAATTAACACGAAACGTAATTCATTGCCTAATTGTTCTAACAATGCACGATATTCATCGTTAGCATAAACCGTTACTTCTGCTTCTAAACCACCACCGATCACTTTGTCGTTACGCGCGATTTCTAATACACGGTTCACTTCAGAACGAACTTTAATCAGTTGTTGCCAGTAAGCATCATCTAATTTTTCATTCTCGCCTAAGCCAAATAAGCCTTCGTAGAATTCTTCAGTGAAGACGAATTCTGCACGTGCAGTTGCCGTTTTTGGCAAGTAGCCCCAAATTTCATCTGCCGTGAATGACAGGATTGGTGCCATCCAGCGAACCAATGCTTCTGCAATGTGCCATAACGCTGTTTGGCAGCTACGACGCGCAAGGCTATCTGCTTTGGTGGTATATTGACGGTCTTTGATAATATCAAGATAGAACGAGCCCATTTCCACAGAACAGAAACGCATTAAACGTTGTACCACCGTATGGAATTGATAGTTATCGTACGCCTCTTTAATTTCTTTTTGTGCATCTAACGCACAAGCTACCGCCCAACGATCCAAGCTAATCATGTCTTCCGGTTTAACCGCATCACGTTGCGGATCAAAACCATTTAAGTTCGCTAATAAGAAACGCGCAGTGTTACGAATACGACGATAGCTATCCGCGGCACGTTTTAAGATCTCATCAGAAACGGTCATTTCACCGGTATAGTCGGTAGAAGCCACCCATAAACGTAAAATGTCACCACCGAATTTATCCATGACTTCTTGTGGTGTCACGATGTTACCGATAGATTTTGACATCTTACGGCCTTGACCATCTACAGTGAAACCATGGGTTAACACTTGTTTGTATGGTGCTTTATTATCTGTTGCAGTAGAAAGCATTAAAGAAGACATAAACCAACCACGGTGTTGGTCAGAACCTTCTAAATACATATCGATATCTTGACCGTTAAATTCTGGGCGATTCGCCACAACAGAAGAATAGGTTGATCCTGAGTCAAACCATACGTCAAGGGTATCAGGCACTTTGCGATAGGTTTCTGCATCTGCTCCTAATAATTCTTTTTTGTCTAAATCCCACCATGCTTGAATACCGGCTTTCTCCACGCGTTTAGCCACTTCTTCAAGCAACTCTAAAGTACGTGGGTGCAATTCTTCGGTTTCTTTGTGCACGAACAAGGTCATCGGCACGCCCCAAGTACGTTGACGGGAAATACACCAGTCAGGACGATTTTCCACCATTTTTTCGATACGTGCTTGACCCCAATCTGGAATCCAACGTACACCTTTGATTTCACCTAATGCTTGTTGGCGTAAGCCTTGTGTTTCCATGCCGATAAACCATTGCGGAGTCGCACGGAAAATAATCGGGGTTTTGTGACGCCAGCAGTGTGGGTAGCTGTGTTTGATTTTCTCAACTTTTAATAAATTACCCACTTCTTGCAATTTTTCAACAACCAATGGATTGGCTTCAAATACGCCTTTGCCTGCAAAGAATTCAGTCGTTGAAATAAATTTACCGTCATTCGATACAAGACCTGCCATTGGTAAATTATATTTTTGTCCTACAATAAAGTCGTCCAAACCATGATCCGGTGCGGTATGTACTAAACCTGTACCGCCATCAGTGGTCACGTGATCACCTAAAATCACGGGTACAGTGAAATCATAGAACGGATGGTTAAAGCGTACTAACTCAAGTGCCTGACCTTTTACTGAACCTAAAACTTCCACTTGTTCTACGCCCACAGCTTTCGCTACAGACTCCACTAATTCAGCCGCTAAAATCACACGCTCATCGCCAAGTTGTACTAAGTTGTATTCTAAGTCTGCATTTACCGCAATCGCACGGTTAGATGGCATTGTCCAAGGTGTGGTTGTCCAAATCACCGCAGATAATTTGCCATGGCCTTTGCCAACTGCGTTAAATTTCTCTTCAATTTCAACCGCACTTACTGCAGGAAAACGCACATAGATAGATGGAGAAACTTTGTCTTCATATTCCACTTCTGCTTCTGCTAAAGAAGAGCCACAATCCAAACACCAGTGCACTGGTTTTGAACCTTTGTATAAATGACCATTCGCAATCACTTTACCGAGTGTGCGGATGATGTTTGCTTCGGTATTGAAGTTCATCGTTAAATAAGGATTATCCCAATCGCCTAACACACCTAAACGGATAAAATCTTTTTTCTGACCTTCTACTTGCTCTGCCGCATATTCTCGGCATTTTTGGCGGAATTCAGCTGCAGTCACTTTCTCGTTTGGTTTACCTACCAAACCTTCTACTTTTAATTCAATTGGCAAGCCATGACAGTCCCATCCAGGGATATAAGGCGAGTCAAAACCTAATGCAGTTTTGGATTTAACAATAATATCTTTCAGAATTTTATTAACGGCGTGGCCGATATGAATATTGCCGTTCGCATACGGAGGGCCATCATGCAAAATAAAGGATTTTTTACCTTTCGTCGCTTGGCGGATTTTTTGATACAACTGTTTGTCATACCAATTTTTTAACATTACAGGTTCGCGTTTGGCTAGATCGCCACGCATTGGGAAACCTGTTTCAGGTAAATTTAACGTGTTTTTGTAATCAACTGTCATGTTATTTTCCAATTTTATATTTCAATATAATTCTATTTTGCAAAAAATGCTTTCGCTGTTTTTACGTCTTGTTCAATTTGAGCTTTCAACGCCTCAAAAGACGGAAACTTTATCTCATCGCGAATCTTATGGCAGAATTCCACTTCGACCATTTGCCCATAAATATTCTGAGAAAAATCAAATAAATGGACTTCTAATAATTGTATCGTACCGTTAATAGTTGGGCGTTTTCCCATGTTTGCAACGCCGTTAAAAATCTCGCCCGATTTTAACCGCACTTTCACCGCATAAACCCCTTTTACGGGATTCACTTGGCGATGTAAGCGAACATTCGCAGTAGGAAAACCAATGGTTCGCCCTAATTTATTGCCGTGTATCACTCGTCCAAAAATACGATAAGGCTTACCGAGTAAATTTTGCGCATGCTGTAAATCATCTTTAGCCAATGCTTCACGAATAGCGGTGCTACTGATACGTAACTCGTCTAAACAGAAGGTGCGGCTGTCTTCAACTTCAAAACCAAACTGTTTTCCAGCTTGTTGCAACATCGCAAAATTGCCTAAACGTTTCGCACCAAATTTGAAATCATCACCGATACTGAGAAACTTCACATTTAATTTGCGTACAAGCCAATCTTCAATGAATTGTTCGGCAGGAAGATTAGCGAAAGTGCGGTCAAATTTCGCGACGATCACCACATCCACACCCGCCTGAGCTAAATAATGCAACTTATCTCTTAATCGCATTAAGCGCGCAGGGGCTTTGTCGCCCATAAAATATTCACGCGGTTGCGGCTCGAAAAGCATCACCGCCATGGGTAAATTCAGCGCATTCGCTTTCTGACGAAGATGACGCAAAATCGCCTGATGCCCCAAATGCACGCCATCAAAATTGCCAATGGTTAATGCGCACCCTGACAAATATGGCTGTGAATTATGAAGCCCACGAATTAATTGCATTACATCTTATTCCAAAAAACGAAAAATAATCGGTGCATTATAGCGGTAACTTAATGTTTTGTCAGTAAATGGTGTTTACGAACACCCAAGAGCACCAATACACCTAAATAAACCACCGCAGCCAGCCCAATTAACCAAACCAACCAATAGATACGCATTAAAAATGTCATAGCGGCCCATTCTTCGATAGACGGGCAGTTATGCCAAAGCAAGCCTCCCATGGCTAAGGCCGCACCTAAAACTTTCAGAAAAAAGACCGCACTTTTACGTGAAAAATGGTATACATCCTCTTTAGCTAAACCACGATAAAGCAAATAAGCATTCAAGGTTGCTGACATGGCAGAAGCAATCGCTAAACCCACATAACTAAATGGAATCGCCAACACATTAAAGCCCATATTGCTCACCATGGCGATGATCCCGATTTTCACGGGCGTTTTGGTATCTTGGCGTGCGTAATAGCCATTAGCCAAAATTTTAATTAGCATAAAGCTAAGTAAACCGGCATTGAATGCCCATAAAGAATAAGAGGCTGCATGCACATCTGTTAAGGTAAAACTACCGCGCATAAACAATACCAGTAACATCGGCTGTGCTAACACGGCAATACCAATCGCGGCAGGCACACCAAGTAATAAAATCATTCGCACGCCCCAGTCCATGGTGTTGCGAAAATCAACCGCACTTTGGGAAGAATTGTCTTCTCGATTTACATGATGGCGAGCAAGTGTCGGTAAAATCACGGTGGAAATTGCAATACCAAATAGCCCAAGTGGAAACTCTAATAGACGATCAGAATAATAAAGCCAACTAATGGATCCCGTCATTAAGAAACTGGCAATGACCGTATCAAGCAGCAAGTTGATTTGACTCACAGAAACCCCGAACAAGGCAGGAATCATCAATCGACGGATTTTGGCTACCCCTTCATCATGCCACGCCCATTTTGGTTTTACGAGCAAGCCGGCTTTTTTCAAGAAAGGGATTTGGAATAAAAATTGTAATAAACCGCCTAAGAAGATCCCGATAGCAAGGGCAAGATCAGGATTATCTAATCTTGGCGCGAGGAAAAGTGCGGTTGCAATCATGGCGATATTGAGTAAAACAGGCGAAAACGACATCACACCAAATTTACCTATCGTATTTAAGATCGCCCCAGAAAGTGCCACAAAGGTGACAAACCATAAATAAGGAAAAGTAATTTTTAAGAGTAAAGACGCTTGTTCAAATTTGTGCGCATCGGGTCCGTCATTTAGCCAATCGGTAAACCAACCCATCCCAAAGATCGCCGCAACAACAGGTGATCCCACCATGGCAAGCAAGGTGACAATACTGACTAATCCGCCTAGCGTGCCCGACACTTTCCCGATAAATTCTCGCGTTTTAGAAAGATCGCCCGATTTTTGATATTCGGCTAACACAGGAACGAAAGCCTGAGAAAATGCCCCTTCCGCAAATAAACGACGTAAAAAGTTTGGGATCCGGTTAGCGAATAGAAACACGTCCGCCGCCGCACCTGCACCGATTAAATGTGCTATTACCACATCACGGACTAAACCTAACACACGGGACACTAATGTCATCCCACTCACGATAATGCCGGATTTTAAAAGTCGTTTACTCAAAATAGGGGTCTCTTCAAAAAAATTTGCCTTAATTGTATAGAATTTTTGTTTTTACGCTATATTCCAACGAAAAAAACTGATAAAATCCTGCCCACATCGTTTGTGTGAGCCAATAGAAAGCGCTTTTTTTAAATAACGATGCTTACTTTCGGTTGTGTCTCACCGAAATCAACACAAATTATTCATTGACAAAAGTATAAAAAATCGGCATATTCTACGCCCTTATTTTGTCATAATCATCTAACAGAAATTTTAGGAGTTTGACCTTGGCTAATATCAAGTCAGCAAAAAAACGTGCGGTTCAATCTGAAAAACGCCGCCAACACAACGCAAGCCAACGCTCTATGATGCGTACTTACATCAAAAAAGTATATGCTCAAGTAGCAGCAGGTGAAAAAGCAGCAGCTGAAGCAGCATTCGTTGAAATGCAAAAAGTTGTTGACCGTATGGCTTCTAAAGGCTTAATCCACGCTAACAAAGCAGCAAACCACAAAGCTAAATTAGCTGCTCAAATCAAAAAATTAGCGTAATTAAAGCATTAAAACAGCTTAAAAATAAAACCGCACTTTGGTGCGGTTTTTGTTTGCCGTAAACCGTCCTGCCACAAACGTCTGATAACACGCTTGCATTCCCCCCTTTAACCTGTAAACTACCCCACAACTTAAAAATTAATCATAAAATAAACAATAAATGACCAAAAAATCTTTTAAAAAAGCGGATCCGAATTATCAAAAAGAATTAGCAAAATATGGTAATCCGATCCCAAGCAGAGACTACATTCTGCAAATTATTCGTGAAAATAATGCCCCGATGAGTCGGGAAGAAATTCTGACCGCACTTTCAATTAAAAGTGACGAACAACAAGAAGCCATGCGTCGCCGCTTGCGAGCTATGGAAAATGATGGACAGTTAGTTTTTACTAAACGTAAACGCTATGCCTTGCCTGAAAAATTGGATTTATTCAAAGGCATGGTCATTGGCCATCGCGAAGGCTATGGCTTTTTACAAGTCGAAGGCAAAAAAGAAGATCTCTTTATTCCTAATCACCAAATGCAACGTGTAATGCATGGTGATTTTGTATTAGCCCAACCTGCAGGCGTGGATCGCCGTGGTCGTCGTGAAGTCCGTATTGTTCGCGTACTTGAAAGTCGTAAAAAACAAATTGTCGGCCGTTTCTTCTTAGAAAATGGTTTTAGCTATGTGGTGCCTGATGACAGTCGTATCGGACGAGATATTTTAGTCCCTAATGAACATCGCAATGGGGCCCGAATGGGACAAGTTGTTGTGGTTGAATTGCAGGAACGATCTGCCTCCTTTACTCAACCAGTTGGCATCATCACCGAAATTCTGGGTGACAATATGGCAAAAGGGATGGAAGTGGAGATTGCTCTTCGTAATCATGACATTCCTCACCAATTCCCAAGTGCGGTCGAAAAATACGTTAAAAAATTCACGGAAGAAGTGCCTGAAGAAGCGAAAAAAGGCCGTGTGGATTTACGCAATCTGCCACTGGTGACCATTGATGGCGAAGATGCACGCGATTTTGATGATGCCGTATATTGCGAAAAAAGTGGTAAAGGTTGGAAACTTTGGGTAGCGATTGCCGATGTCAGCTATTATGTGCGTTTACGTTCGGCATTAGATACTGAAGCTTATAACCGAGGTAACTCCGTTTACTTCCCAAATCGTGTTGTGCCAATGTTGCCGGAGATTTTATCGAACGGATTATGTTCACTGAATCCACAAGTGGATCGTTTGTGTATGGTGTGTGAAATGCACGTCTCCGCCAAAGGTAAACTCATGGACTATCGTTTTTATGAAGCGGTCATGAACTCTCATGCACGTTTAACCTATACGAAAGTTGCGGCGATTTTAGACGGCGATGATGAGCTCCGCACGCGTTATCAAGGACTTGTTCCACATTTAGAAGAATTGCATCATCTCTATCAAGCGTTACTCAGTGCACGCAAACAACGTGGTGCCATCGATTTTGAAACCATCGAAACCAAATTTATTTTCAATGCCATGGGACGAATTGATCGCATTGAACCTGTTGTGCGAAATGATGCGCACAAAATCATTGAAGAATGCATGATTCTTGCAAATATTGCAGCAGCAAACTTTATGGAAAAGCATAAAGAACCTGCACTCTATCGTATTCATGCTGCTCCAAGTGAAGAGAAACTGACATCTTTCCGTGCATTCTTAAGTGAATGCGGTTTAAGCCTTGAAGGAGGCATGAAACCGAGCACAAAAGATTATGCGAAATTGTTAGAGCAAGTGAAAGATCGCCCGGATCATGAGCTTATCCAAACCATGTTGCTCCGTTCATTAAGCCAAGCAGTTTATCATGCGGATAATATCGGCCACTTTGGTTTGGCGTTAGAAGAATATGCACACTTCACTTCCCCGATTCGTCGTTATCCGGATTTAACCCTACATCGTGGGATTAAGTATTTGTTAGCGAAAGAAAAAGGCGCCAAACGTAAAACGACGGATACTGGCGGCTATCACTATTCCTTTGATGAAATGGATTTATTAGGCGATCACTGCTCGATGACAGAACGCCGTGCCGATGATGCCACTCGCGAAGTAGCAGATTGGCTGAAATGTGAATATATGCAAGATCACGTGGATGCTGAATTTAGCGGAGTGATCTCATCTGTAACAGGCTTTGGCTTATTTGTACGTTTAGATGATTTATTCATTGACGGCTTAGTCCATATTTCCACTTTAGATAACGACTACTATCAATTTGATGCGGCAAAACAACGTTTAATCGGTGAAAATAGTGGTATGATCTACCGTCTTGGCGATAAAGTCAAAATTCGCGTGCTCGCCGTTCATTTAGAACAAAAAATGGTAGATTTCAGTTTAGTCGAAAGTGCCAGAAAACCACGTCGAGTGGGCAAAACGGCGAAACAAAAAGCAAAAAAAGTCTTTAAGGAACTGCCACCTAAAGCGTCAAAAAAACGTAAAAGTGCGGTCAAAAATAAAGATGTTTCTAAGAAACCGACGAGAAAACGGAAAAAATAATAAATAAGAGAACCCTATGTCAGAAAATATCTATGGTATCCATGCTGTAAACAGCATTTTAGCAAATAGCCCTGAGCGTTTAATTGAAGTATTTGTGCTGAAAGGCCGTGAAGATAAACGCCTACAACCCTTACTCAATGAGCTCTATGCTTTAGGCATTGCGGTGCAATTTGTAAACCGTCAAACATTAGATAAAAAATCCAATGGTGAAGTGCATCAAGGTGTGATTGCGCGTGTGCAAGAAGCGAAAGAGCTGAATGAACATGATCTGGATGAACTTCTTACTCGTAAGCAAAATCCACTTCTGTTAGTGCTTGATGGCGTGACAGATCCCCATAACCTGGGCGCCTGCTTACGCACTGCAGATGCTGCTGGAGTGAGCGCTGTTATTGTGCCAAAAGATAAATCTGCTCAACTCACTTCTATTGCACGTAAAGTGGCTTGCGGTGCTGCGGAGACTGTGCCATTAATTCGCGTAACCAATTTAGCACGTACTTTGCGAGATCTACAACAAAATCATAATATTTGGGTGGTGGGTACGGCTGGCGAAGCAACAGAAACCATTTATCAAAGTAAACTTACGGGTTCTCTTGCCTTAGTGATGGGGGCCGAAGGTGAAGGCATGCGCCGTCTTACTCGTGAGCATTGCGATCAACTCATTAGTATTCCAATGGCGGGCTCAGTTTCATCTCTGAATGTTTCTGTTGCGACTGGCGTATGTTTATTTGAAATTGTGAGACAACGTCTAGCCACCTAAAAACGCGTGAAAAAACGACCGCACTTGATATAAAAAATGCCGATAAATCATTATCGGCATTTTTATTATTTTGAGACCGTTTTCCCAAATATCATAGAGAGCACTAAAGTAGATAACGCAGGCACCAGCCAAGCTAATCCTTGTGAGTAAAGCGGGAAATGAATCATGACTTGATGCAACCCTTCAGGCAAAACATCTAAGTTTTTCAAACTATCAACTAAACTAAAACAAACAGTCACAAAGATAGTTATGTAATAGCTCAATCGAATAGAAGGCAATTTATTACGCACAAGCTGTAAAACCACTAACATGATCGCCATTGGGTAAATCAACAACAAGGCAGGAATCGTCACTCGGAGTAATTTTGTTAAGCCATATTGTGAAATAATTGTCGTCATGGCGGTGAAGAAGACAATCCAAAATGGATAAGAAAAACGCGTCGAAAACTTGGAGAAGTAATCACCACACGCACTGGTTACGCCCACTAATGTGGTTAGACTTGCTAAAGTAATAATACCCGCCATAATCCAGGTTCCTGCCGTGCCGAATAAACTATTCACATAACGAGAGAAAATTTGTCCACCATTTGTTGCACCTTGTGCCACCGCATCAGAAGTCGCCCCTAAGTAGAATAAGGCAAAATATAGACAAGCTAATAAAATGACAGATACAAAACCCGCTGAAATCGTATATTGAACAATCTTTTGTGGATTGGTCACATTTTTTGCAGACAACGCCCGTGCAACAATGCCACCAAAGGCAATCGCAGCCAGTACATCCATTGTTTGATAACCACTAATTAATCCTGTGGTTAATGCTGAATTCTCGGCATAAGTCTGCGACGGGGCAACAATGTCAGAAAGAGGTGACACAAAAACCGTTATCCCAACAACGAGTAATAATACCAACAATGCCGGCGTCATCACTTCACCCACTGTTGAAATAATGGTACTTGGGCGAATCATGAATCCCATCGCGATAATATTAAAGATCACAGAGAAAATAAGACGTGTCGTCGCACTATCTTCAACGAGACCCAATGGTAACCATGCCATTTCATAAGCGACATTGGTAATTCGAGGCATTGCAAAGGTTGAACCGATGACTAAATAAAGAATGGTTAAGAAGGATACGCCTGCCCACTTGGGTAAGTCCTTAGTCAGTTCTTCACCACGTCCTAATACTGACACAACAACTAATGTAATAAATGGCATGAGTACGCCTGTTATCACAAATCCTAGCGAAGCGGTTGCCCAATGGTTACCGGCGGAGTAACCTTCCATTGGCGGAAAAATAATATTTCCTGCCCCCAAAAATAAAGCAAAAATCATCATACCTAATACGATGATGTCTTTTTTTGAAAACATAAGTATTCTCGAATAAATAAACTTTAAGGATTTTACAATCAAATTGTTTTTTATTCCAAAAATGAAAATAAATTTTGTGAAATAGATCACGAAATCTATCACATTCCGATTAAATCTCACATTATCCACTGCCTCTTTCCCCAAAATCAGTAAATTTGTGATAGTATCCACGCTTTATTATTTTTTAGGAGAAAATGAATGAATAAACTAAGTTTGATTCAACAAATTCAGCGTTTTTTCAAATTAGAATCAGCTGGCGGAATTTTATTACTTTTTTCAGCGGTAGTTGCAATGCTATTAGCCAACTCACCGCTCAATCAAAATTATAACGATTTTTTAAACTTACCGGTCAGCATTCAAGTAGGGACTTTTTCTATCGATAAAACCTTAATTCACTGGATCAACGATGGTTTTATGGCGGTATTCTTTGTTTTAGTGGGAATGGAAGTCAAAAGAGAATTATTCGAGGGCTCCCTTTCAAGCTATCAACAAGCGGTTTTCCCTGCTATTGCTGCTGTTGGCGGAATGGTTATTCCTGCCTTGGTTTATATTTTTATAGCACAACAAGATCCTACTTTAGCTGATGGCTGGGCAATCCCAATGGCGACAGACATTGCCTTTGCACTTGGCATTATGGCGTTATTAAGTAAACAAGTGCCACTCCCACTAAAAATCTTTTTACTTGCTTTAGCCATCATTGATGACTTAGGCGCCATTGTCGTTATTGCACTGTTTTTCTCACACGGATTAAGTGTACAAGCACTCATCTTTGCTGCCATTGCAATTGCTGTACTTATCGCATTAAATCGTTTTAAAGTGACCGCACTTTGTGCCTATATGGTAGTGGGAACAATCTTATGGGCTTCGGTATTAAAATCTGGCGTGCACGCTACTCTTGCAGGCGTTATCATCGGATTTTGTATTCCATTAAAAGGCAAAAATGGCGAAACACCATTACATGACTTTGAACATATTCTTGCGCCTTGGTCATCCTTTGTTATCTTGCCATTATTCGCTTTTTCCAACGCTGGAGTAAGTTTTGACGGTATCGACTCAAGCATGCTTTCATCGCCATTATTATTTGCGATTTCTTTAGGCTTAATTATCGGAAAACCACTCGGCGTATTTGGTTTCAGTTATCTTTCCGTTAAACTGGGCATTGCAAAGCTTCCGCTAGGTATCAACTTCAAACAAATTTTTGCCGTAGCGATTTTGTGTGGCATTGGTTTCACCATGTCGATGTTCTTAGCCAGCCTAGCCTTCAATGCAGATGCAGGTGAAAGCATTAACGCCCTTTCTCGATTAGGGATCTTATTAGGTTCTACTGTTTCTGCGATTGTGGGGTATATGGTGTTAAAAGCGACTACCGCGAAAAATAAAGGATAACCAAAACGATGGAAAAACTAACCTGTTATGTGGTTTATGCTTCTGAGAAAATAGAGAGTCTAAGTCATTTTTTACAATGCATCTCTGACTCTCATGTTGTTCCTATTCCTGCAGTAACTAAAGAACAGGTTAGCTTACTCGGTAATTCTTCAGCCTTATTTAATTTAAAGAAAGCTGAAGAAATACTTGATCGCACGCCTAATAACAAAGAAATCGCCCATACGCTATCTCACATTCAGTGCTGGAAAGCCATTGCTGAAAATAAACAGCTACAAGATAATGATTTTGCTTTAGTTGCTGAAAGTGAAATTCAACCTGTTGAAAACTTCATTCAGCATGCTACTCATTATGCTAATAAATATTCCTCTTACGGCATTATCAAATTGCAACATGATTGTGATGCTCGTTCTGGTGAACGCTTATTTCAAGCAGGTGATGAACCCGATGCGCTAATATATGGTGATACAAACCAATACAACTATGGTTGTTCGCTTTATCTCATCCGCAAAGATATCGCAAAAAAATTAACCGCACTTTTAAGCGAAACGAAACCCTACTGGCTTGCTGATCAATTCACGGCTTTCCATGAACCTCAAAATATTGCTCAAGCACGTTATCTATTAGGAGAAAATCCAAGCCAAAAACAACAAGATAAAGTTAAAAATCCACTATTTAGTATCATTGTGCCAATCTATAATGTTGAACGTTACCTCGAGCAATGTATTGAATCTGTCTTAGCACAAGATTATCAGAATTATGAACTAATTTTAGTTGATGATGGATCGCCTGATAATTCTCTCGATATCTGCACTAAATATGCAAAACAATATTCTAATATCGTTTTTATCCATAAAATTAACGGTGGATTATCTGATGCAAGAAATGCAGGCATTAAACTTGCTCGCGGCGAGTATTTAATGTTTTTAGATAGTGATGATTATTGGGAAGGAACAAATATTCTTTCTGATTTACAAAAGATAATTACTGAAAATAATCCCGATATTATCTTTAATTATATGAGCAGCGTTTATCCCGATAAAATTGTGAACCATTACATCAACCGAGATAAGCTAATAGGCTCTTTTAAAGAAGACTTTCAAGGTCTTTATCAAGATGGAATTTATCTTGGGTTTGCCGTTACAAAAATAATAAAAAGAGAATTAATTTTAAAAAATCATCTTTTATTCATAAAAGGCCGACATTTTGAAGATATTCCTTGGAGCTTCTCACTGGTTAAACATATTAAAAATTATGCCATATATCAAAATTGCTTTTATATGTATAGAAGAGAAAGAAAAGGTGCAATTAGTTCTGTTGCGACCTCTAAAAATCAAGTAAGTCTATTTCAAAATCTATCTGATGTAATAACTGAAATAGAAAATATGAAACTCAACAATGAGTTATTGTCTGGATTTAAAAAATATGTAGATGATATTTATGGGTATGTAATAACATGCTATGAACTACTGCCAGAGAATGAAAAAGTAGATTTTCTTAATTTGAAAGAAAAATATGAAAAAGAATTTAATGCTTTGTGGTAAATATTATAGATAAACACACTATTAATACTAATCAAGATTTATAAGTTGAATAAAAAATCCCTTAGCTCCTACTAAGGGATTTTTACAAATCTTATTCAGAAAACAACCGCTTGAGCTCTTTCTCATACAAATAAATATTCACAGGATTAGTTGGTAATTGAGAATCCAAATATTCATTTGCTCTTTTCACATACTCCTCATGATGCTTATCATGGTTATCAATCACATCAAGCAACACTTTTGCACCTTCAAATGCGTCAAACTGATCGTAGTAATACCCCACGCCTTTAGGGATAAGTTTTGAATTATGAATAAATGGATAGCCACCATACAATGCATCATTATAAGCATAATTTAAGCCATTTTCCCATTGATGTCTAAGCACAATATCCACATAACGGGTCAGAAAATCTGGCATTTGATAACGCCCTTCTACCGTCATTACTCCATTTTTGACAAGATTAGTTCGTCCTATGAAATTGAAAAAGGTTGGATTATCTTTTTTATCGTAGGTGTTGCACATATAGACGTTTTTAATTTTCTCAGGCGCTTCACGATAGGCTTGTTCAGCAATCAATACTGGCGTAAAGCAGGTTTTAACCACGTTAATATTCGCTTCAAAAGAGGCTATACGTTTAGCTTTTTTCTCAGCATCTGGTTTATAACCAAAAGTAAGATTATGCTTCTCTTTGATTCGCTTAATCACCTGATCACAGAATACCGGCGACCAAATTGCAGGCACCACATAAGCAGGACAACGATACATAATGGAAAAATAAGATTTACAGGTATTTTCATGCTGTGGAATCATCCATACAGAATCAAATAACGTACCGTTAAACACTCTTCCTGCTTTCTTATCAAAAAGGAAATTTTCCATATCCATAATAAAGTCATTACCCATTTTATAGCCAACAACCTTACCACCATGTTGGTGCATTCGAGTAACTTGATGTGGTTCAATCACCAATGTTCCCTCAATCAATACGTCTAATTGATCAATTACATCCTCAATATAAGCGTATTTCAAATTTAATCCATCAAGCATAAATCCTTCTGGAGGTGTAGTGCGCTTCTCAGGCCCCCAAGAAACCAGAATAACATCTTCTACAATTGATGAATGTTGAAATAAATGAAAAAGATGAATCACATTTTGATTCGCACCATTTGCCCAAATATCTGTGACTTTTGCTTCTAAATTAAAGGTGATCCCAATTTTATATTTACGCATAATTCTCTTCCTTTTTATTATTTAAATCATCTGAAAGTGCGGTCAAAAATAAACATATTTTCAAATGATTTAAATAATAAAAATCACTCGGATATTCCTACCCGAGTGATTTATCTAGCTTAGTTGATTATTACCATTGGTAACCTACACCTGCACCAACATTGTAATCACCTTGTGTAGTTGCTGCACCACTCACTTTGAAGATAACTTTATTGTTATCACTCGCACGTGAGTAACCTACTGCAACGGCACTTTCACCTTTGTAGTTACCTACACCAAGGCCAACCATTGAACCACCTGGTTTAGTCACTTGTGGAATATTCGCTGCAGCAGTTGCTCCTGCGATACCACCACGAAGTTTCTTATCAGTTTTCTTCATTTCGCTACGAACTGCACCAATAGAACGATCAACATATTGTTTGTTTGCTGCATCCGTACCACGAACTGGATCTGCCACATTGGTGATTCGACGTTCATTACCAACTGAACCCACTGAAACAGTATTGGCTTCATTTGCTACAGAACCTTGACCTAGAGCTACTGAGTTAGCTGCTGTTGCTTTTGCTCCTTGACCCACAGCGGTTGAGTTTTCACCTGAAGCTTGTGAGTTATTGCCTAATGCTGTGCCATTTTCGCCACTTGCATTTGATCCATAACCAACCGCAGTTGCATCTTTACCTTTCGCTTTCGCACTATCACGTTTGCTGGTGTTATCCGCTGCAAATGCAGTTTTACCATCTTTACTGATCAAGCCTGAATCTTCAATACGTTTCGCTGTGCTTTCAGCCGCTGTTGCTGAAGATTCAGCTGCTGATGCGGATGAGCTTGCTGCAGTCGCGGAGCTATCTGCTGCTGAAGCTGATGAGCTTGCTGCAGTCGCTGAAGAATCTGCTGCTGAAGCTGATGAACTTGCTGCAGTTGCAGAAGAATCTGCCGCTGAAGCGGATGAGCTTGCTGCGGTTGCTGAGCTATCTGCCGCTGAAGCTGAAGAACTTGCTGCAGTTGCAGAAGAATCTGCTGCTGAAGCTGATGAGCTTGCTGCAGTTGCAGAGCTATCTGCCGCTGAAGCTGATGAGCTTGCTGCTGTCGCAGAAGAATCTGCCGCTGATGCAGAAGAGCTTGCTGCAGTTGCAGAAGAATCTGCCGCTGATGCAGAAGAGCTTGCTGCGGTTGCAGAGCTATCTGCTGCTGAAGCAGAAGAGCTTGCTGCAGTTGCTGAGCTGTCTGCCGCTGAAGCTGATGAGCTTGCTGCAGTTGCTGAGCTGTCTGCCGCTGAAGCTGAAGAGCTTGCTGCGGTTGCAGAGCTATCTGCCGCTGAAGCTGATGAACTTGCTGCAGTTGCTGAAGAATCTGCCGCTGAAGCTGATGAACTTGCTGCAGTTGCAGAGCTATTTGCTGATGAAGCGGCACTTACAGCTGCTGAAGCTGCACTTTCAATTTTACTTAAGTTGCTGGTAACCACTTCCGCCGCTGATGTTGCTGTTGAAGCTGCTGCTGAAGCTAAAGACACTGCACTACTTGCACTTGAAGCCGCTGTCTTAGCGGTTTCATTTGTCTGATCTAGCTGTGAAGTTACTGCATAAAGTTGTGAACCATTGATCGCTTCGGTTGAAGTCGCGGAAATATTACCTGCTGCAACATTGATCAATTTACGCTCATCACCTGCCGCACCGACGCTTACGAAGCTACCAGCACCTGCAACCGTTCCTTTGAAGCCACTATAGGTTAAATTACCCACAGTTGCAGAAGTTACGTTTGCAATTGTGTGAGAGCCAGTTGTAGTTGAATGATTGCCTAATACCACTGCTTCATCTAAACCAGCAGCGATATTTAAGTTATTACCCAATACGGTTGTACCGTTTGATGCAATAGTATTACCGTGTCCAATAATCGTGTTATTTTTAACGCCATCTTTTACGTTATTTGCAACACCTACAGCAATGGTATTTTGAGTATTATTACCAACAAGGTTATATACCCCTAATGCGGTGCCATTATTCACATTTTCGCCAACCCATGTACGCGCACCAACTGATGTACCATTTGTTGTGCTGTTATCCACACCTGCGTAATGACCTAATGCTGTACCATCATTTGTATTTGGACGAACATAACTTCTTGAACCTACAACGGTTGCATTCACAGAATCTTTACCCGCTGCAGAGAATTGTCCCACTACAGTCGCATTCACTGAATTTGCTTCTGCCACAGAATTAGCACCTAACACGGTTGCATTTACCGTACCTGCGCGAGCTGCACTATTAGAACCCACTACCACTGCATTTTCAGATGCTGCTGAAGCACCGTTACCCATTGCAATTGCACTATATGCTGTTCCGGTAGTTGTGGCTCCCATACCTGCTGTAATAGAAAATATACCTTGTGCACCAGCAGATGAACGAACTGAGCCGCCATTAGTTCTTAAACTATCCTCTGAAGGAAGTCTATCTATATCCTCTGTTCCATCATTTACATGGAAATAAATATTAGCGGCTTGATTAGCTAACTCCAATGCATTGTTTGCGGTATTTGTTGCAGTTGTTGCAGTCATGCTTGCAGTTGTTGCAATATTCTGACTGAGATCTGCAATACTTTTTGCCGCTGTTGCTGTAGTCTGAGCATTATCTGCAGCCGTTTTTGCAGCTGTTGCCGTACTTGCTGTTGAATTTACGACTGTAATCACGTTGTAAAGCTGTGAACCATTAATCGCATCAGTAGAATCTGCGCTAATTAAGCCTGCTGAAACATATTGAACCTGTCTAGCTGCAGTGCTGTTACCTACTGCTAAAACAGCTGTTCCGCTTGATTTACCATTATTACCAACTTCAGTTCCATTAATTGTAATTGAAGTTAATGCATTGCGACTTCCCGTAACCGAACCAGCACCTAACGCAACATCATTATCACCTGTTGCATTTGCATTTGTTCCAACTGCTAATGCATTATTTCCATTTGCTACTGAATCTAAACCAGTTGCAATAGCACCATTTCCACTAGCATTAGCATTTGCACCCGTTGCAATATTTCCAGTTCCAGCCGAAGTTACATTCGTACCAATCGCGATAGAACCAACTCCACTTGCAGTTGTGGTATTAGGACCAGCAGAAATAGCAATTGTACTTTGATTGGAGGCCATTGCATTAGCACCTAAAGCGGTTGCAGAACTACCTGTCGCATTAGCATTATGCCCCACAGCCGTAGCACTAACAGTAGCAGCTCTAGAATCAGCTCCCATAGCGATCGCATAATCTGATATTGCTTTAGCATCTGAACCAACAGCTACCGATTTAGTCCCTGTTGCCTTTGTGGCAATACCGTAGGCAGAGCTATTTGAACCTGTTCCTTCAGAAAAACGTCCAATAGCCACTCCACCGTTATTTGCCTTA
>ERZ773202.1170-NODE-1170-length-18121-cov-42.595151_pt1 | contig 18121 bp, 10 predicted proteins | sample MGYA00580998_ERZ773202 | MGnify/ENA primary metagenome ERZ773202 (study PRJEB29015, sample SAMEA2737803) | human gut metagenome | biome: human gut; feature: human-associated habitat; material: faeces | place: China | collected 2012 ...
ATGAAAGATAAGTGCATTGTTCTGTGAGTTTGAACGTTGCCGACTGAGTGTTTGCTGGTTGCCCATTAAAAGTAAGTCTCGAAATATCTGTCCCGACTATTTCAAGCGTCTTATCCTTTATACCAATCACAAGATGTCCACCCTCCATGTTGGCAATAGCCGACACGTAGGATATGACATCATCTTTCTCGTTTCCACAGAACGAGTTCTTCAAATTCTTAAATTCCTTCCATTCACAGCGAGCATTCTCTTGTGGGTACTCACGGAGGAGGTATTGTTGTAGTTCAAGTTCAAGCATATTTATCGTATTATAGAGAAATACCAATTAACCATTCATTTTAGAAATATCAAAAACAGACAATGCTTTATATATACCAGGCAAAGAACCAGTAAACTTACTTATCCTTCTGGAAGACCATAAAGGATGTACTAAGCAATAGTTTTCACCATAAGGATCCGTACCGATCAGTGTTCCGTCACATAGTTCTACTGTGTATCCATGTTTTACCAAAACATTCTTGATAGTTATATTTATATAATCAATCCAATAGCTTGTGGTAAAATCAATCTTTGCTTTCGGGTCATGCGCAAGTCTTGCTAAGTCAAGTCCAAGTCTCCAATCAAGTAAATGGTGTACACTTTGATTTGAATAATCTCTTATACAATCATAACAAGATGATGTGCAACCATTTTCATGGTCACGAGAAGTAAGTTCTTCAAAGATTTCACCTCCTTCAATAAGCGGCAAAATGATTGCTTTATGGGGGACATCTTTATATCTACGACCGCTGAGATAGTTACTGTAGCCTGCACCATTTTCCAATTGCTCAACAAAGAAAATCTCTGCTTTTTTTGTTTGAGGTATTATGTAAAATCCTACGGTCAATTCGGAAGAGTCTATATCAAGATAATGAGATATTGTTTTTCTTACAAGATAGCCCCATGATAAAAAAGCGGCTCTTACAGCATAGCTGTTAGCATTCTCGTCATTAAGCGGTGAAAGATTTAAATCTTCTGGAATTTCTGCAATAGAAAGTGTTAGAACACCAGTTGTCTTTGATGAAACAAATGCATACTTTGTTTCAAATGATAGATGTAATGCATTCCCTATTTCATCAGGATAAGCGTCACGTGACACATAAATACCATCATTGTTCTTACCTAATTTATAGAAGTCTCCGTTATTATCATTAACAAGATGTACGAGTCCTTGCGAAGGTACTATATTGTTCCTTATTGTCATATTGTCTACTTGCTGACATTCTTGTAAAGAGTCCTCACAATCTAATTTTATATCACTATTAGGTGAATACCAATCGTAACTTCCATTGAAATCCTCTACTGGCATATTGTAATCAACACAGAAACCTAAAGGAGAGCAAATCGTAACCTTCTGCATCTCATTTCCGCATACAGGACAATTGCAAGATTCTTCATCATGGCTTATAGACGAATAACCGCATCTCATACAGCGAACAAGAGGATGGCGATATAGATTCAGAGAATTATACTTTGGTTTTATTACATGCGATTTGCTGTACTCGTAGTCAACAATTCCTATTGCCTTATATACTTTTTTATCTTTCACAATCTCATGTCCAGGTGCAAAAGAGTTCAATGCCATATCTATATCACGAGAAACAACATCTTCTGCCGGCAACTTTTTGGGCATACTTAGATACAAGTTTCTCGTGCGAGTAGGAAAACCAAACATCGGGAGAAGTCCTGCATTAGCAAGTCGTTCACTTAGAAATTCTTGCGAAAACTTATCACTTGTAGCAACTTGGCTTATCTTATCAAGGAATTGATTATACACAAAATCTTTTATTTCTTGCTTTTGAGTATCTGAGATTTCGGTACCTGTAGTCACGACTTGGATAATGCGCAATACTTCTTCATTGTTAGCATATAGCCAATTAGCGACGTCTTCTTTGTGCTTATCCCACTGCTCTACTGTACCGAAACAACCATGTACGCTATCTTTACCTGAATTATCATCCTTTAAAGCAGCATACAATATCTCCTTATATATAATACGTTCTGCTATCTCTTTGGTTCTTGTTTCCAAATATGGGTCTTTAGGTGTATCAGAAACCATACGCTCATATTCTTGGAAGTTTGTCAAATCATGACTTGTAGAACGAGCAACAGTAAGCGCTATAGATAAAGGATTACCACGGCGTCCTGCACGACCAACACGCTGTTGGTAATTAAAACGTTGAGGAGGAACATTGCCCATCATTACAGCCGATAAAGATCCTATATCTACACCAGCCTCCATTGTTGTTGTCACACTAAGAAGGTCAATACCTTCAACTATTGGATTTTCTGTTTTTAAGAATATATCTTGGAACAGTCGCTGTCTTTTCTTTGAATCAGCCTTTGATGTTTGTCCCGTCATTTCTTCACAATGTAGACGATAGACATTATCGGTAGAATTCAGTAAAGAAAGGTAAAAGTCGTCAGGATTGGTGATATCTTCCTTTGTTAGAATACATTCTTCATCAAGTTTGTGAAAACAATTTATACAAATTCCATTTGCATGATGCATGTGGATTGTCTTGCATCGAGGACAAACCCAATATTTAGAACCGATATCAGACTTTATAAATGAGATTCCATCTCCAGTTAACACTGTTGTTTGTCTATCTATAATACCACAATCTCTTAATAAATCACGCAATATACCAAGTCTTTCTTTTGTTTCTGACTTACCTTTTATATGATAAACATATTCTATAAGGCTCCAAACTGCCTTTGGAAATCCATCTGTAAGAGGATATTTTGAAGGATATTCTTTGATGCGTTTTTTCTCTCCAAGTATTCGAATTACAGAACAGGCGAGTTCTCTCATTGTTGGGTCTCCAATCTCTCTTGTTGGTGCAAAATAGCCTAGTTTTAATTCCTCAAACGAGCGATTACGATTGCTAAAAATACTCGTCAGTTGTTCAATCTTATTGAATCTGCGTATTCTATCGCTAAATTCTAACTGATTTTGGCTTAAATCTAATCGTGTTGCTTGTTTTTCAAAATCAAAGAGGTCATACCACAATCCAGCCATAACGTTTTGAAAACAGGTTGGCTTAGGACCAGCTGGATTCATACCAAGAGATAACAATGTCTTAAAAACTTCATCCTCAATATTTCCAAGGTTTTGACCATTGCAACATTTGAGATAGTTTTTCAACATACCTAATTGTTCGTCTGTAGCAAATCCCATATGATTGGCCATTATGACACGTGCAACTTCACCATAGGTTTGATTACTTGTAAGAATGTTAAGGTGTTGACCATCTTGTTGTGTCCAATTCTGATCATCATACAGCTTCTTTAAGAAGCTAACCACCTCATTGCTGCCATTCAGAGCATGGAGAATCGCCCAACGGAGAACGTCTCTAAAATGGTCGAGCTCTATTCCTGCAGATAGTTTTGCTGCAGATTGACGGCTGTCAGAGAACAACACCACTTTGGTAGTGTTTTCTTTCGCTTTTTTCATAGAGCGAATCAATGAATCTGCAAGAATTTGGTTCACCTTTTGTAAGCCAGTACCATGATAACGTATTGGAGTTATACTATTCTTGTCTTTTATATAATATGCCACCTCGCATTGTGGACATTTGTGAGGAAACTTAATCTCTGAATCAGAAGGCTGTTCATACAAACTGTATTTTCCGTCTCTATTAAGATGATATTCGCCAGTACTAGGATCAAATGACACACGTTTCCAACCATCTTTAGAGTCTGCATTGCCATGCCAAAGTATGCAATATCCACATTCTTTATCATTTACAGGTTTCTCAGAACTAATGTATGTGTGATTATTCACTGCAACACGATAACCGCCAAGATATATCTCACCACAGTTTTCACATACAAGGACTTCCAAAACCTTCATACCACAAGTACAAACGTTTCGTGGACGTTTGTATAATGTACCTATAGTTCTTCCTGAAAACTTGTATTCATTACGAATACAAGGACAGTTAGGATCTGAACACCCCCATAAACCACTTATATTACGGAAGAAAAAGTGTGCTCTTAGCGGTGCAAGATACTGACCATTCTTTTCACTTTTGCATAATGCTTTTATCAATCCGGCTACTACGCTTAATCGTTCTTCACCAAAAAGGCCTAACCTGTCTGCTATTTTCTGTATATCTTTGGCGATAATGCCTTTGTTCGAACTTAATGCATATTTAAGCCATGATAATAACTGATACTTTATAGACAATTCATAAAAGTTGTCACATCCTAGATTTTTAAGCAAAGTATTATCTGCATTTGCATCCTCTTCATAAACACTTCCATATTTCTTAAGTTCATCTATCGGCATAATGATATTTGGCTTTTCTGCAGACTGTTGCGGAGGATTTGAAATAATTTTAAACTTTTTTTTGAATTCATCCTTTTCTATTCCAAAAAACTCAGAAAGAAAATCTATTGATTGCTGATTTTCTTCTAAAGACGCACTGGATGCAAGAAATTGCACCTGTGGCGAACTTGGTTGCAATCCCAACCTATCAAGTAGAATTCTCAGTAGATAAGCGACTTCTGTTCCTGCTGTTCCTCTATATGTATGCAGCTCATCAATTACAAGATGAAAGATGTGTGACGGACTTTCTTCAAGCCACTTTTTGGTGTCTGAGAAAATATCTGCTTCAAGATTGCGCATCAACATAATATTCAACATACTATAGTTCGTTATCATAATGTCAGGTGCGTTATCCTGCATAGAAAAACGGTCCCACATTTCTGCAGAATCATTTTCCATACAAGGCACATGATAAAGCAATTCTACGTTATTATTCTCTTTTGCTGCTTCTTTTGCTGCCTTCCATTCATTTTGCAATAGTTTTTTTTCTTCACGTAGTTTTCCTTGTACTTTTTCCTTAATTCCACTGACAGGGGTGGCACCTGTATAGCGACCAAAGTAAAAGCGATGTCCACCACGATGTTCGTCTAGCCAATCCAAAGATCCGGTTTTATCATCTTTACGGCTATTCAAAGCTTTCCTCAAACGAATCATCTGATCTTCTGCAAGTGCATTGAGAGGGTAGAGAATCATAGTACGCATAGCTCTTGTTCTCGTTTTACCCCAGTTTTTAGACTCAGCAATCAAATCTGCAATGACAGGCAAAAGAAAGCATTCTGTCTTACCCGAACCAGTACCAGTTGTGACGACTATGTGTTTTCGGTTTATATGTGCATCTTTAAGAGCTTCATACTGGTGATCGTAGAGACGTCGTGCTTGATGGCTGTTGTTGACAAATAGACCAGTATTTACAAAATCATTTAATTCCTTAGAAATACCTTCTTTATCACAAAATTCTGCTAATGTAGCCTTTTCATGATACTTCGGTACAATTTCTATAATAGGTGGCTGACAAATGGTACCAGTCTCTTTTATTAATGCATTTCGTTCTTGGTTATACTCTTCACGATTGAAAGGTAAACCACTATTTATATATTTGATATAAGCATCAAATATCTCTTTGAAAATTTTTATAGGGTTATTCATATTGTATTGAGTTACAGAAAATTCTATTTAATTGATTTACAATTCCTGTTGGGATGTTTTTAAAAACATAGTCACTAGCCTGTTTGCGGGGAAGTTGCTTTGATACCATACATTCCAATAAAAGAACCCTGTAAACCATGAAAGGCATTGCAAAGGCAGGCATAGTCAGTTGATGGATAGATTGATCATACTTACCATTTAACTCATTATTTACTACCCTTGTAAGACAATACGAAAGCGCATATGCCTCTGGATTAACAGTCCTTGATGGTAATTGCCTAAGATACAATTGTTCTGGTAGTGAGAAAAAGCGTATTAATCCATCTTTGTCAAGTTCAGCAAGTCCTCGTTTGAATTTCCAATTTACATACTTCAAATTACTTTCATCTTCAAGAGATAAAGGAAATGAATCTACTACATCTTTGATGCATGGGTACGACTTTAAGATGGCAATTGCAGAAGGACGCATAGTTTTACACCCAACATCCTCAAACGTTTCAGATAAAGAGATTCCGATAGATATATGTTTGCTCTTTACTTTTTGAGGTAATACATTTATATAATAAAAATGTGTACCATAGTCAAGAACTATCGGCTCACTTAATGCATAAAAACCATTTCCAACATGATCTATCACTCCATTAAACACTAATGGCCAAAATATGCCCCATATGGGATTTCGCAACTCCAAATGATATATCTCATTTAGATAATCACAATTTTGTTTGATGCTTTCCAAACTTCTTTTGTCGAAATTACTAATCCATACATATAGTAGCTCTTGGACTTGTTCTTTGTTTCCTTTATTCATTTATGTACATTTTATAGAAATTTGCAGGACTTGCTAATGCTTTTTCTGAAAGTTTAGAAGGAGTCAAATATCCATACCGTGCTTCATATTGTATATTGAATCTACCAACATATATTTCTTTTGAAGGTTTTTCTATACATCCCATATACTTGACACATTGTTCACTCATTGGTATTACTTCTTCATTAGTAATGGTACAAAGTATTCTAAAATTATCAGGCCATTGCTCACCAGAAGGAAAACAGTTAATTATCCCCATCTGAATATCTATGAGTGGTTGCATGAAATTTGGAAGATATGTTAGATTTATGTTCTGCAATACAAGATAGTGCATCACACCCGATTCCTGCTTGCAATGATCTACCATATTACATAGTCCTTCTCTCCATAAATCTTCAAAAGACTTCCAACTGACATTTACATATTCTACTGCATAATAACACTTTTGAGTCGCGTGGATAATAGATATTGCATAAGCTATATCGGGCACTATCAATGTCTTATAAACTGCAAGTGTTTCTGCTATTGTAGTTGCATTCTGATGTGGCAACTTATTTAACTTAAGCATCTCTTCCAGTGACTTCCCATATGCCTCAAACATTATACATTCAGTATCCACCATATTGATAAATTGAATATTAAGATTGGCATATGTCTTTGTTGCTGTTTTTTGAGTTTGTATAGTTTCTGTTTGAGAACCGAACTCTAATACGTCTTTAATAAGAGCAAAGTCAGATTTCAGATTGTCTTTTCTTTTGTTAGCTCGTTTGAGCAATTCGTCTATTTTTTCAATTTCTTTATTCTTAGAAACTATAGTCTCGTCTAATATCTCTAATTCGATTTTCTTCTCATCAAGAGATGTTGAAATCTTTTCCTCGTCATCAGTAATGGCTTTTATGATATAATTATAATGCTCTCTTTGTTGTTTTACAGCATCCTCATATCTATCTTTTTCTATTTCGAGCATCTCGTTATGCTCTTCCTTTACTTTATCTAGTTGTTGTTTGTATTCTGCAGAAGCATCACTTATTAGAGTTGTTTTGTACTCATCAACAGTTCTCTCTATTACATTTTTCACCCAAGGAATTTCGGATATATCAGACAATTCATTCAATGTCAGTGCAAAGTTGGCATTTAACCTTTTCAGTCTTTCCAATCTGCTTTTATAAACATTTGGAGTAAGATGCTTCATATCGTTGAATGCTGTAAATAGATGCTGTTCAACAGACTTGTAAGAATCTGCTGCCATAATCTCATTCCAGTGTTTCTTCAATATTTTCGTTATAAACCAATTGATTAATTGATCATCATTTGTTATATCAATAACGCCATCTCTTTCTGGTAATTGAGCTGAATAAAGATATTTTTTCCCAAATTGTGTTTCGATAATATTTATACTTGATGTTTTCCAATATGGAATCAGTCGCTCCTTACTATTTGCTTTTATATATAGGATTTTATCTCCTGAAAGAACATATCGGTCATCTTCTGTTTCTATCAAATCATTCTCTTGGAAAATTGTAAAATTATTCTCCCCATCATCGCTGACCGATACTTTAATTGAATAAATGCGATTACCAAACTCATATACAACACTTGATTTGTCCCAAATATAAGCATCAAGATTGTCACCTTCCTTTTCATTAGGCATCACAGCTAAACAAACTAAGCGTTTATCCAGCAGATTATACCGTTGGATGAAGTTATGAGCAAACACTCGCCCTTTAGGTGGGAACATTTCCATTCTTTCTCCTGATGTCAGGATATGAAAATCATTGCAGTGATTTACATATCCTAAAGCTTCAATATTGGCATTTCCGTTTGGAAGAATATCTACACAACCAATTAAATCATAGTTTTCAAAATCAAAATTCCCCATAAGACTATTTTATATTTGATAAAACTTTTATTGCAATATTATTATCGTTAATCTGTTTTGAACCAAATATGTGCATTTTGCTCCATCGTTCGAATACAGATCCTTTTACTTCTTCATTAAATTGTGGTATGGATGTGAAATCAAGTCCAATAATTCCTTCCGATTGTCTTTCTGAATTCCAAAGATTGTCTTCTTTGACTATTTTCCATTTGTTATATTGTTCCGACCATTTCTGGGAACCAACTTTAGACTGAACAATCTCAAATTTTATCTTTTTGAAATTTGGAAAACGAATTGTATGCTTTCCTATTCCAAGGTTATACAAATCCAGACTTGCATTAGTAGAAGGATTCTCCATCATTTCCCCATCTATCCAAAATTTACTTTTTTGAGTTAGGATTAGTTTAGGTCCGGCTTCATACAAATAAGTTAATCGTCCAACCTTTAAACCACATTGCAGTGAATAAAAACGCTTTTCTGTATACAAATCACATGTAACACTGGACTCTGTTATTTTGTATATTGATATGTTAGCATACTTCTTCGCCAAAAGGGATGCCTTTGTCGTGATTCTGTGTTTACAATAGCCATTGAATACAATAGCGACACCTTCTTCTCCTGTTTCTATATAGCGAGTTTCTTGCCAATATCCATCATATACATCATCTTTCTTAAACAGTATTAATCCTTTATGCTTAAAGCTGAATATATGTTTTATATTTGTAATTTTCAACTTGTTAAGCTCTATTTTTTTTAGTAAAGACAATTTTGAATTACGTATCTCTATTTGAGAGAGAGCTTCATTCATATATAAATACTCGTCTTTATCTATTCCATTTTGTTTATTTATTTGACCATCAAATCCTTTCTTGTATTCACCATTCCATCTAAGGTAATAATTGAATATTTGTCGCAGATAGTCATCTTCTATTCTAGAGTTGTCAAGAACTGCTCTAGAATGGCTCGTGCAGAAGTATTTGGATATCCTAGATCTGCTGATATTACGCCAAAAATCTTGTTCAGAAATATCTTCGCCAGGATATAGGTTGGAATCAACAAAAGCACAAGCAATATACTTCATGTCTTCTTCCGTAAATACACAAAGCGACTGCATAAGCGGATATTGGACATATCGACCCGCACCTGTTTTTCTCTTACATTTAGATACAAAAAAATAATGTGTATCACACCAAGTATAGAATGATTCCCAGTACTGTTCTTGATGCTCTTCCATCCACCTCTGAAGATTGTTGATATCCCAATTTAAGACTTGAGAAAGTCGATCTCTATAATTTTTTACTGTTACGCCACCACTGTTTGCTCTTTTTGAGGCTGCATAGAGCTGGATAGCAAGTATACCTTTTATATGCTTTATGTCCTTTGAATAAGAATACAGATGTACTCTAACAGCATCCATAAGCGTATTCTCTGTAATACAATTCTTTTTACAGAACTCAGTAATGAGAGCTTTGTCCACAACAAATGATACAGACATTCCCACATTGTCTTCAGAGAAAATCTGTTCATCTATAAAATTGCAGAATTTGCTATATAATTGTATTAATGTCATAATTTACTTTATTATCTTAACCAAGTAGTGGTACCTGTCTAATGTTTGACGAATTACTTTTGCTTTGTATCGTACCTTATTATCTATCTTTTGGGGATAGGATACTAAAGATACACTAATTTTTTTATAGCATTTATGTGGAACGGGTTTCCCATTTGGTTCAAATGAAATTTCAATAATATCACCATTATTCAAGAGAGGCATCTGTATGATTTTTATATAATCAAAAGATGTCATTTGGGTTGCATATAATGTGTTATATATCTTGTCCGCATATGCAATATGAACATTTGCAGAATCTCCTTTATGTAATGCTTTTGTAACCATATTTTTGGGTAGCAATATCCTTATTCCGTTACTTGCTATTAAAAAATAATGATTTGAATATGATGCAACATAACTTCCTCTAATATTTTTTCCGACATTTGATGTAATTGTGTTTTGAATAGTTTTTGCATTCTGTTTTCCCTCATATGATTTGCATAAACGGATATATTCATTAAAGCCACCTGCTTTTATCTTTATAATCTCTTCGGATGGCTTGCTTATTTCCGTCTTAAAATCGGAAAAAATCAGACGTTTGATTAATTTTCCTTGTATAGAGGTATCATTTAAATCATTTATATGGATAGCAATCAGTTTATTAACAGCAAAAGAGCCTTCTTTTTCATAAACATTGAGAAGCGTTTCATATACACAATAGTATGATGCAGCGTTAGATTGTTTGATACAATACTCAATGAGTTCATTTGTATTCATTCCTAGCATACTACATAGTTTATAATACGCATTAGGCAGAGAAAGAAGATTGCTGTTTCTTTCCATCTTTTCTTTTATTTCATTTGTCAGGATATCTTTAAAATGATATAGAAACTCTATATTTTTTTCTGGTTTATCTGCTATAGAAAAAAGTTGATTACATACAGATGATAAGATTTCCTTATTTGGCATGAATCGAGAAATATCATTCTCATTTAGATAGTCAATAACAGGAGAGCGATATACCCGTGCATCGCACTTGAACAGAGTATTGATAACATGCCAAAAGTCTTCTTTTGTTTGACAATGCGTTAGAGTTTCTATTGCATGTTTTTGACCTTTAGGTATATTCCTGCCATTCTTCAAGTATTCGCTGAAAACTTTTTCTAAATCACATTGATTCTCAACTTTTGAGACGTTTAGAAATTCATTTGGTGCATCAGACTCTAAGTCTTCTGACGCAGTACCATCATTGGAATTAATAGGTTTAGTATTTTTAGGATGATCACTAATCAAATTACCATTTAAATACCATGCTGTCACCTTGTCAAAAGAGGTTCCTATGATTTCTACGCCCCTCAAACCGAGCATGCTGTGAGATCTTATTTTTTGTACATCTATGCTTGTGCTTTGCTCTATTCCGCTTTTCATATACTTTACGTATATACGATCCTCTATAGAAACGATGCTTGTTGCTAATAAGGTTGCCAACGGATAGAAGCCATGAGAGTATTTATATTTAAATCTCATAGCTATCAAGTCCTCTATTGGAACTTTATTAATACAACCATTAGAATAACACTGTATCAAAAAGAATGTACCTATATCAGAAAGCTTTTCTGTTGTATCTGTATGCTGTAGAGTATATGTTCCATCAGTACAAAGTACTAACTCTGCACCTTCCCATAGTGATAGTATTTTATAATCAGCATCCATATTCTAATTGTATCTATTTTGCATGAATTTTATAGATATTACCATTTAGTATAAATAAATATCTATGATAGATATTTATCAACTCTATTCATTGCCCCATTCGGTATATATGCCGTAGCCACCAAGCATCCATCAAAAAGTTCTACCACCACTCTCTGCTGACCTGCAATCCTTGTTACTCTACCATGTATATCCTTAAACTCACCCTCTGTAATCACGACTTCATCCCCTAATTTGTATTTAATGTTTTCTGAAGTAACAGGGATGATGTGAGGATTATGTATGGAGGTTAAACGGATGAAATTATCCATAGCTGTATCGGCAATGATAAGAGGAGGATTTTTGGTTGGCGCATTTTCACAATGTGAAGTATGGTCGTAATAGTAACTCAACAAAGTTCTATTTTCAAAAGCTTTGATGTTCTTATCTTGCAAAAGAGAGTCAACTTGCTCTGCTGTTGCATGAACAAACATAAAAGATGAAATAAGAGGCTCCGTTATGATTCGCTTCTTTCCTTTCTTTCTTACCTCTTTATATCGTAAAGGAACATAACATTCCAATCCTTTGGCCTCTACGAATGCTTTTGCCTTGATAATACGCCCATACGTAACTCGCAGAACGAACCATTGCTTGTTTCGTGAAGGCACATTCTCTACCGACACCCCACCTTTGTTCTTTGAAGTGGAGGGCGTACAAGAGGTAAGTCTTGCACTTGGACACGATGAACCTGTGTCGGTAGGTTGCCCATTATACAATGAAGCATTAGCCGTTAAAGGCTGTTTGATTTTATCTTCCAATGTTATATTCAGAGGTTAGATGAAAAACCGACTGACTTTTCTTTTTAAGAATTGCCAAATATTGAACACAAAGGTAAGGAAAAAGATTGAGATTAAAGACTTTTGTAGAGGAAAACTTCACATTTAGGGCGGTTTTTAACATTTGTGTATATACTAAAAAAGGTCGCCAAAATGCTGGCGACCTTTTTTGAATAATAAACATTCAAAACGATTCGGATTATAAATCGTATCATGAATTTCTCATGATTAAGCTCTTTATTTTCTGAATTTCTTCTTGAACCATTGGTTGAATGCCACGTAGGCACTGATTTCCTCTTGGTGCTGAGGCTCGGCAAATGTCAGTAGGTTGCCCGATGAATCTCCGTGCTGGTCTGGGAAGATAATCATCAGATTGGTGCCCGAGAAGAAGCGGGTGAGCTCTTCCGGCAATCGTTCCAATGCCGACTTGTGGGATACCGTACCCTTGCGGGCTGTCACCACCACAAAGAGATGGTTCTTGCTCATGTGGGAGGCAAGTTGCGGCATCTCGTTCCAATGCTGCATCAGGGTGTATTCGGCTCTTACTTCCTGATGGCGGTTGGTGATGTACTCATTGATGAGTGCCAGGGTCTCCTCCCTGCCGTGGAACTGGATGCGGCAATCCAGATTGCCTGACAGGCGCGCCAGTCGCTCTACCCAGCGGTAGAAACCCGGTTCAAATTCTGCCCTCGATGGTACTGCCACCTGTATTCGGCGAATGGTATTGAGCGGCTGCTTGATGCGTGCCATGATGATCTGACGGCTCAGACCATTGAAGAGACTCTGATGAAACTCTCCCCAGAACTTAGGCGAAACCTCCGGATGCATGTGCATGCCGATGATGATTTCGGAACACTGGAACTCGTTGAAGGCATGCTTGATGCCGTTGGCGATGTTGGCTGCAATGCGAACCTGCGTCTGCGTCATCACGTCGGTGGCTGCGGCAAGCTGACTGCAATGATCCAGCAGCTGTCGGCCCTGTTCCTGCTTGTATCGCATATCCTTGTCATCATACACTACGTTCAGGCAGACCAGTCCTCTGTTCAGTTTCTGGTTTCTCACCAGGAAGGCGAGACTCATCAGATTATCGGCATATTCCGGATACTTCACCGGTATGAGAATCTTCTCATCGCTTGCCTTCTTGGTATCCTCGGCATCTGGAAGCTCCTTGTCGCGGAGGATAATCTTTCTGGAACTCCAGTCGGTGAGCATCGAAGAGATGACGCAGGTGCAGAGAATCATCATCACCACACCATTCAGCATGTCATCGTTCACCAGATAGGTGTTAGGACCCACCAGGAGGTTCATACCCACCATCACCATGGCGATACTGCCGGCGGCATGGGCAGAAGTCAAACCGAACATCATGTGACCCGATGACAGTGGCAACCGGAATCCGAAGCAGGCGGCATAGGCTGCGATGGCTTTTCCCAAGGTTCCGAAGAACACGATGCAGAAGATGACCCAAAGGATATGACTGCCCTGGAAAAGCAGTCCCACGTTGATGAGCATGCCCACACCTATCAAAAAGTAAGGGATGAAGAGCGCATTGCCCGTAAACTCCAGTCGGTTCATCAGCGGAGACACGTGCGGGATATACCTATTTAATATCAGACCAGCGAAGAAGGCGCCGAACACGCCCTCGATGCCCACCATCTGCGAGAGAGCCGCACTCATGAAGAGCATCGCCATCACGAAGATAAACTGCATCACCGAATCGCTGTACCGGCGCAGAAACCATCTTGTGAGTCGCGGAATCAGGAATATCATCACTCCGCAGTATGCGGCAAACTTGGCGGTGAAGAGTACCCAGAAGAGCAGACCATCGTGACTGGAGAACGAGGCGACGAGACCCGCCAGCATGATGAGGGCTATCAGCAGCGAAAGCATGCTGGAACCCACACTCAGGGTTACACTTGGTTTCTGCTGCAGACCATATCTGGAAACGATAGGGTAGGCTATCAGGGTATTGGAAGCCATGATGCAGCTCAGCAGAAACGATGCCCTGGTGGAATAGTGCAGCAACCAGATGCTCATGCCGAAGGTGAGGAAGAAGGGAACGAAGCAGGTGAGCAGACCATAGATGATGAGCCGCGATTTGTTTTTCTTCATACCCTCCATGTCCATTTCCAGGGCGGCTAGGAACATAATGTAGTAGAGTCCCACCTTGCCGAACAGCTCGAAAGATGCATCTCGTTCCAGAATGTTCAGTCCGTATTTGCCCACGAGGATACCCGCCAGCACCATTCCGATGATATGGGGGATTCTGAGTTTACCCATGATGATAGGGGCAAAGAGGATGATGAGGAGCACTACGAAGAAGATCAGCGTAGGGTCGGTAATTGGAAAATATTCTGCAATATTCAGCATAGGCATTCTACTTATTGTTGATGATGAAAGAGGGATTCTGCATCCGCTTCATCCCTCTTCTTTTTATTTTTGAGTGCAAAATTACTAATAAATCTTGAAAGGGCAAAGTTTTTGCCCCCTTATCATTTATATGTGTAGAGATTTTTGTAATTTTGCACCCGGAAAACAAACTTAGGATAAAAAGATAAGGATAATTAACGTATGAAAAAAGGATTGTTTGCACTCGCCTTGGGTACATTTACCCTGGGCATCGCAGAATTTATTATTGAGGGAATTCTCACCGATGTGGCGCACAACATGAATGTGTCCATCCCTCAGGCTGGTCATCTCATCTCTATCTATGCACTGGGTGTATGCGCCGGTGCTTTCTCGCTGATATTGATGCATAAGTATCGCCCCAAGAATATACTCTTGTTTCTTACTTCGCTGGTGATTCTGGGAGCCATCATCGCTACGATAGCCCCTAGTTACGGGCTTCTGCTTTGTGCCCGCTTCATCCAGGGACTTCCTCATGGTGCCTATTTCGGTACGGCTACCATCGTGGCGGTGAAGATGGCAAAGGAGGGAAAGGGTACCAAGGCGGTGGCGATGATGTGTGCCGGTATGCCGTTTGCCAATCTGCTTGGTGTTCCGCTGGGCACCTTCCTGAGTCATACCATCTCCTGGCGAGTGCCTTTTCTTATGTCGGTAGCGTTGGGCGTCATCACGCTCTATATGATTTACAAGTGGGTTCCTGATGTAGAGGCTCTGCCTAACAAGGGTATGAAGGCGCAGTTCCGGTTTATGCGCCATCTGGCTCCCTGGCTTATCATCGCTGCTACTTTCCTGGGCAACGGCGGTATTCTCTGCTGGTTCAGTTACATTTCTCCGCTTTTGCAGATAGATAGCGGATTCCATGCGGCATCAATTTCGGTATTGATGATTCTTGCCGGTTTGGGAATGGTGGTAGGAAACCAGGTGAGTGCCTTGCTGGCAGACAGGTTCAAACCGGGCCGCTTTACCTGCTATCTGCAGTTTCTGGCTGCCGCAGCCTTGCTGGCTACCTTCTTTCTGTCGCATATCGGTTGGGTATCGGCAGCGATGATGTTTATCAGTTGTGCCTGCCTTTTCGGTATAGGTTCGCCAGAGCAGTTTCTCATTGTGAAGCACAGCGAGGGTGGTGAAATGCTGGGTGGTTGCTGCATTCAGGCAGCCTTCAATCTGGGCAATGCCCTGGGTGCCTTCTTGGGCGGAATCCCCGTGGCGATGGGATTGGGATATAATTACCCTGCGCTCATCGGTGTGCCGATGGCATTGGCTGGAGCCTTCTGTCTCCTGGTGTTTCATCGTAAATACGAGTGTTCTAAAGATTGAGAAAAACAGGATTGACATGTCATTTTGCCCTGTTTCCTATGACAGAATTTGATGAAAATCAAGAAAACGGTCCTTTTTTGAAGTTTTTCCCAAAAAACATTGTGTGCGTACATAAAAAGGCATTACCTTTGCACTCGAAAAGATTGAATAACGAATAATTAAAGTAAAGAAAGGATAACGATTATGATGGTATTAGTAATGACACTGGCAGTTGTAGCTGCCCTTTTTGCAGAGGTTGTAAATGTCAACAAGAAGATTAGCCTCGGCAAGTAATCAAACCTTGAGAGGCATCTCCGGATGCTTCCAGGAAGTTGATTCGAAATAAGGTAAAGATTAGGATAACAGATAAATATAGAGAAAGGATAAAAGTTATGATGGTATTAGGTATGATTTTGGCAATGATCGTTGCCGGATGCGCTGAGTATGGCGCAAGAACTAATATGAAGAACTTCGCTTAACAGCCGTTCTTCTTTCAATTTGAGAGAATTAAAACAGTAGTTGCATAGATAAATAAAGGAAAGGCAGTTGTTGGCATTGGAAGGATGCCACCAGCTGCCTTTTCGTTTTTTCTCAGCTGAACTTTTTCGGTCTCGCTATTTTTTTCGGGCTATTCCTTTGCTTGTATCATTATTTTTTGTAACTTTGCCGAAAGATTTTAAAATGGCAGCAATATGAAATATCCTATCGGCATACAGAGTTTCGAACAAATCATAGAAGATGATTATGTTTATCTCGATAAGACGGCATTGGTCTATGACTTAGTGACTAATGGTAAAATATACTTTCTGAGTCGTCCTCGACGATTTGGAAAGTCGTTGCTCGTATCTACCTTGAAATGCTATTTCGAGGGTAAGAAGGAACTGTTCAAGGGGCTTGCCATCGACAAGCTGGAGAAGGAGTGGAAGCAATATCCTGTGTTTCATCTTGACTTTAATGGTAATAATTTCACTAATCCTGGAGAACTTGAGGTCATATTAGAGAACTTTGTTGCATCGCAAGAGATGATATATGGTAAAAGTCCTTTCAGGGATTCCTTAGGAGGTCGTTTTGAATATGTATTGAAAGCTGCTCATGAGAGAACAGGACTTCGTGCCGTGGTTTTAATTGATGAGTATGATAAGCCAATATTGGATGTGCTTGATACACAAATCAAAACATCAATAAAGGGTGAAGAACGGTTGTTGGAAGATTGGAATCGTGAGGTCTTGAAAGGTTTCTATAGTGTCTTCAAGGCTGCCGATGCTAATCTGCAATTTGTCTTGCTCACGGGTGTTACCAAGTTCTCGCAGGTAAGCGTATTCAGTGGTTTCAATCAGCCTAACGACATCAGTATGGACGAGCATTACGAGGCTCTTTGTGGCATTACGGAAGATGAATTGTATTCTACCTTTGATGAGCAAATCAAAGCGATGGCTGTGAGATATAAGACCACAGAGGAAGGAATGAAATACAAGCTGAAAAGGAAGTTTGATGGTTACCACTTCAGCCCCAATATGCTTGATATCTATAATCCTTTCAGCATCTTAAATGCTTTGAGCAAGAAGATTCTGGCAGATTATTGGTTCCGCACCGGTTCGCCAACCTATCTTGTTCGCCTATTGTCTCATTTTGATGAGAACATCAATGAGATGGTGAACAGGTTTTATCCTACGAGTAGTTTCATCGACTACAAGGCAGATGTGGAATCACCGTTGCCTATGATTTATCAGAGCGGTTATCTCACCATCAAAGACTGGAATATGGATACCGATTCGTATCTCCTGGATTTCCCGAATGATGAAGTGCGAAGCGGTTTCCTGACGCTGGTCAAAACAGCAAAGCGAAGGTAGGGTAGATTGCGTGGTAGAGACCCAGAACTATATCTACATCTTCGAATTCAAGCGTGATGGTTCGGCTGAAGAAGCCCTGAAGCAGATAGAGAATATGGGCTATGCCAGGGAATATGCAGCAGATGGCAGAAAAATTTATCAGATAGGTTGCAACTTCTCGTCGAAGACGGGAACCATTGATGGGTGGAAGGTGGAATAGGTTATCGCAAACGAATACTGCGCTGTGTGCACAATTTAAGCAAAAGCAACGGAAAGTGAAGATGAGAGAAATGAACTGCAAG
>ERZ773202.1171-NODE-1171-length-18096-cov-36.109473_pt1 | contig 18096 bp, 18 predicted proteins | sample MGYA00580998_ERZ773202 | MGnify/ENA primary metagenome ERZ773202 (study PRJEB29015, sample SAMEA2737803) | human gut metagenome | biome: human gut; feature: human-associated habitat; material: faeces | place: China | collected 2012 ...
TTGCTTGGAATAACATTTCTGTTCCATATTGATTGAAATTTAAAAGTGACTTGTTGACGATGCCTAAGTGACTTACTTACGATCCGTAAGTGACTTGCTTAGGATGCCTGAGTGACTTACTTAGGATGCTGGAATGAGACTTACATCCGGGTGACAGGGTGACACCGGTGACAGGCTTTTCCAGAAATCTCTCTCACGTAGGCGGGCGGGAGGCCTTTCTGGAAAATTTTTCCTGCCTGCCCGCGTGAGGAAAGTTTTAGAAAACAAGTGTCACCGCCGTCACCCGTCATCAGAATGGAAGATTGCTGCTGGCATCGATACCCAGGGAAATCTGATAGTTCCGAATCTCTTCTGCCGTGCGGATGATGGCGATGCCCCCCGGCTGTGCTTGGTGCGGGACTTCTTGAAATCCAGGTCGCTGAATGCCTTGCCAATCTTCTGGCTGCTCAGCTTCTGAGTGATGTTGCAGCCGATGATCTGCATCGCCCGGGCTACGGACACAAACTCCCCTGTCTCTCCCTCCGAAGGCTTTCGGAAGTAGAGATCCACCAGCTCCTGTTCGAGGCGTGGCGGCTTGTCGGAAGACAGAGAGGCGCCTTTTGGGATTTCCAGAAACTCGTATCGTTGGGTGATGAGATTGTATCGGAGACGGATATGCCCATCGAGAAAATTCCTGATTTCCTCGACCGATGCGAAGCGGTTGTCACTGCCGCCGTTTCCGCCGCCTCCTCCTGATGACTTTTCAGAGGCGCCAGGGGTATTCTTGTAGCAAGACCTGATAACCAGCTCCACGCCGTCGTATTCGGGGAATTTCTGGAGAGCCCACTTCAGTACATCGGCATGGGCATAGCGCTTCTTGGCGAGCATATAGCCCACCCGCATCACATAGTTGTTGTGCTTGCCTGGCTCGTAAATAATCTTGTCGGCTGCGAGTTTCGGTTGGATGATTTGCTCGTAGTAGGTGTTGATGCGGTCCTGTTTCTTCAGCTGCTGATTCTTCTTCGTTGCCTCGGTATGGAATTTTGATATTTCCTCGGCGGTGAAGGGTTTGGCACAGGATTTGTAGTATGCATCGGGATTGTAGGCGAGTCCGCTGAGCCGATTGACGTTCTTGCACTGGAAGTCAGCTTTTTTGCCAATGAGCTGCTGATAGTAGGCATTGCCCTTGGCGAAGGCAGCGGGGTAGTCATCTCCCTCATAGGGATAGATGACTCGGATACCGTTGCCGCTCATCGTGATGTAGCAGAGCAGGGTATGCGGATCGGCGCAGAGTTTCTGCTTCAAGGTGTTGAGAGCCGTGATATCGGGAGGCACCTACGGGAAGAGCTCATCGAAATCTACGAGTGAGAGGTGGGTGAGTTCCCGGATGTTCTCCTGTCCCTTGCCTCCTTCGAGGTAGCAGACTGGGGCGAAGAGGAGCGCATCTGCCTTAAAGATCTTCTTGCCTGTTTGACGGTAAGACAGGGTGAAGAACTTGAGTTTCTCAACACAAAAGGAGTGCTTTTATAAAAACCTTTCATAATCTTACACTTGCTTATTGAATTCGCGCAAACCTTGCCTCATTAGCACCACCATACAGTTCGCCCATAACTCTGCACCAGTACCATTGTGCCAACAGATTCTGATTGGTGCCGAGAATCAATAACTTACTATTTTCATTATCATAGGCATAGATGGCCGCAAGAGGAATGAGTTGAGAGGTATATGGAAGGTCACGAGACCTGTAAATACCTTGGTGAACTAGTAGTCTGTAATAAAACAAGGATAAAAAAGAATAGCATAAGACATATCCGAAACAAGGATTGTGTCTTACGCTATCATTTGATATACCCATCTTTTAGTTACGAAACTATGATTCATTTCACCATAGCCTCCTGCTTTCTTTACGTAACTTATACTACCGTAATAGCTACATTTGTTGCTACCGAGGTAGAAACAGAGATAGTTCCATCATTATGTAGGGCAGCTTGTTTTATGGTCAATTTATGGATTCCTGTTTGTTCCATACGATAGGAAAATGTTGTAGGAAACTCCTTGAGCACACATAGTTCTTCATCATCCAAATAAAGGACAACAACAGCATTAACATCACTGGAACCAGTTTTGGAGAAATCAATTTTCAATGATTCTCCTTTCTTCAGCTTACAATTCTTCATTTTGTAATCAATCCCCCCAGAACCTATAGTAATTGTACCTTCTGCTCCTATCACGACATCGGTATTTTGCTCCACATATTCAACATCAGAATCACAAGATATAAATGAGATTGAGGCTATCAGCAATACCAACAAACTCTTGATTTTTGTTTTCATTTTACATACTCTAATTCGTGTCGAGCGCAACTTTTAATTTTGTAGTTATTATCTTTATTCTGCCTATCTACGTCTTTTTCTACACAGAAGTAACCCACCAATTTGAATTATTTTTCAAGTTCTTTCAAAAGTGAGTCGGCTTGCGTCTTATGTACACCTTCTAAGCTCACAAATTGTTTTAATAACACAAAAGCCTCATCATTCTTCCCCATTCTTAATAGAGAACGAATTTTCATCCAATATAACTCGTAGACTTCGACTTTCAGATTTCTTACCCCATTGTCTTCTCCATGTTGCAGACTACTCATATATTGTTTCTCCGATACCTCGCTGATAGAAGGAATATCGTTTTGTTTCTCTAACTCTTCTATTGTCTCCACTATTTCCTTGTCATCATTATTTTTGCGAACATTTTTCATCACTTCCGCAACCCTTTTTTGCTTCTCCTTGACTGATGGCATTTCTTTTGCATCGTTCTGAGCAATCATTCCTTCAGCAGGAGTTGCAGAGACATTTGGTTTTAACAAGACAAAGCCTATGGCAAATAATGCGGCTATAGATGTTATAGTCACAACATTTACGATTCTAACCTTTCTTTGTTTCTTCCAATGAGCAATCATATCGAGTTTAAGTTGCCTACTCGCCAAACTTTTCCGTACCAAGAGGGTTAGCCCCAACTCCTTACGTAGCTCATCATTATTCAATGTATCTTGCTCGAAGTTGAGACTTTCTTCTGGGGTCATCTCCTTTCTGAGATACCTATCAATTCTGTCTTGAATACTATCATTCATAAATTCTAATATTTAAGTTTATATTGTCGAAATGTATCTTTCACCTTCGCTTTCAGGAATTCCATACATTTATACTTTCCTGTTTTCAAACCATTTTTGCTGATATTCTTCTCTCCTCTTGCTACTATGATTTCATCCAGAGACATACCCTTGTAATAGAACATCGTCAAGATTTCCTTGCAACGAGGAGGCAAATCCAACACACAACTATTCACTATTTGCTCTTGCAGTGTTTCTGCAGATTCATCAACAATTACAGCAGACTTTACTTCCATCATATGAGCAAAAGACTCAAAATCATCTTCCAAGGTCAAGCGGTCATTCCGCAACCATGAACGATAATCATTCTTTGCTATGTCAATGAGAAAGGTTTTCAAATTGCATGTCAGCATTCTGACATTGCCATACCTATCAAACCTATATAACTTGCCATCTTGTTCATTAACAAAGATTTTCTTTGTCTCTATCTCTGTCCAGAGTTTTAGAAAGGATTGTTGGAAGATGTCATCCTTCAAATCCTCTCGTGAAAATACCGCCTTATAGGATTCTTTAAAGTATTTCCAAGCAACATGATAAAAGCGCTCAGTTACCTTCTTGTTTTTATCTTGAATTTGGAGAACGCACTCCTGGTCTGAGATTTCTTTTTGCTTCACTACGTCAACTATCATTTTTATCGAACTTATAACTTTAGGTACAAACAACACAAGATGTAACCCTAAGAAAACCATAAAAGCGCAATAAAACTCAAATTGTTATAACTTCGAGTGTTATTGCGCTTACTATTTGTTAATCAGTTTTACCTTCTTCCTTATTCAAAGTTTCTCAAGTCATAAACATTCATCAACTTCTTTTCTGGAGCATAGACAACAAGTATTTTGGACTCCTCCTTGGTATCTGCATCACGATAAGCATACTGCCCTTCGCTTTCCTTATAAAACTTATACTTTTTCTCTAATAAAGCCTTTACCGATTCGGCTGATACTCCATCGTTTATTATCAAAGAGTATGCAGTAACCTTTTCAGTTGTCTTGTTATAATTGAAAGCTACAAGATTTGCATAATAGTTATTCAATGCATAGTAACCTGTTACATCAAAATAAGGATTACCATATTTTTTTACAATATCAATATCTTTCAATCCAAAGTCTGAAGTATAATCAGGGAACACGTAGTTTTCCCTACTTACAAAATGAATGCACTTATTCTCTTTATTATAGTAAACTACAGCAACGGAAGAATCCACATTTGTACATGTTGTATAATAGTTATCACCAATTGTTGAAGCAGGATAATAATGAGTTTTCAGATATGTAAGTAACTCAGACTCTGGCATAGCATCATTTAGTGCTAAAATGATTTCTGCAACCTTTCCGGTTTGCTTGTCAAGAAAGACATCTGCTTCTTTCAAGTAATCGCTAAAATCCGACAAGCCATAACCATAGCTATAACCATCACTGCCATTTACACTTGGAATACCTAAAACTTTCTTGACATTAGCTAAGTTATTTCCAACCAAGCCAGGATAATCATACCAAAGATCAAGGCAATCTTCACCAACTACAACTTTAACCCATACGTTAAACTGTTGCGTCTCTACCTTTATATAAGTGGTACCCTTTTCTCCTTCTGCTTTTACCAAACCATTATTCTGCACACTGGCTAATCGAGGATTATTACTGGTATAAGAAATAACAGAGTTGCCAGATGTCTGGGCAAAAGTAATCTGTTGTGTGCCACCGACCTCCAACTGGTAAGTTTCAACTATTTTTTCATAAGTATGATCTGCTACCTTATTAGAAGAAATAACTAATTTGTAATCAGTAAGATTCTTTACTGTCCAATCTACAAATTGAGTTTGCCCCATAAAAGAGTAAGTCTCTGTTAACTTAGAGTTTGCTGCATCAAACTCCCATCGACCTTCCGTCTCTCTACTATGAGTAGGATTGCAATACTTGTCGTAGTAAGTTCCATTAGAAGCAAAACGAACTTCTTCGTTTTCTGCTTCTTCATACCAATTACCCACAACTGATTTTGTTTCTGTTGTTGGCTTTTCTGTATTCAAGTCATGATTACAGTCTTCCTCGCCACACGATGTGAAGCCAAGGGTTATCGCTGCTGCGATTAAAACTAAATACTTTTTCATTGTATATTACTTATTTTTGATATTCTGTTGCTTTTGATTTTTCCCCTCCAGGAGCATTATTCTCTCCTAGTTCCTCCTCTCCAGATTCACCTTTCTGACTATCTAGTTCATCTATTCTGTTACCATTGCTAACTTTTACATTTACAACTTTAACTGTAGCACATTTGTCACCAACAGATTTTGGACTTGTCTTCACGGAAGAATCTTGAGAAGAAGTATCAGGTAGAAAAGAGTTTACGTTAATAGAAGAATCTTCTGAGACTTTGGGCTTTAGCCCTACTTGTTGTTTCCTCTTAGAAAAAGAGAATCCTATTATTAGTAGAAACACTAATATAACCAAAAGAACTATTTTCATGTAACACTTTTTCGAGGGAGGGTTCATAACATCATCAATATCCTTCTCCAAAACTATTTGCATCAGCGCAATGGTAATGTTATCACTACCTCCGTTATCAAGAGCCAATTCTGTCAGCTGTCCTTTCCAAACTTGCAAGTCATCAGCATTCCCTTCCAGAACCTCAGCAATTTCATCATCAGTGCAAACACCACACAAACCATCAGAGCAAAGAAGGATGATTTCACCATCCTCTAAACGATATTCCTCCACATCAGCTTTTGCCTTTTGTGCTGTATCTCCCAGACTTCGAGTGATGACATTACTATTGGGATGGTTCATTGCCTCAATGTCCGACAAATTACCAGCATCTACCAATTGTTGCACATAGGAATGGTCTTTAGACAAACGTTTGATGCCTTGGCTTGGAGTGAATGCATAAGCACGGCTATCACCCAACCAAGCAACATATGCCTTGTTACCAATAACCCATGCCATGACGATTGTAGAGCCTAAGCCTTCCGCCTCAGGGTGTTCCTTGCTATACTCCTTGACATTGAAGTCTGCTTTTGAGACAACCTTTTTGAGATAATCCTTGATGTTAGCCGGTTTAGACAAGACTTTATCTGTCAAGCAATTTGGAGCAAACATTGTTTGCACAGTTTCGATAGCAATAGCACTTGCCACCTCCCCTGCATTTTGTCCACCCATTCCATCTGCCACAACCATCAGGCATCCACACTCACCAAGTGGGATGACCTGCTGATGGTCAGCAGGCATCATCCACTCATTTTGTGTAAGGTCAGGACAAACCGTAAAGTTGTCCTCATTGTTATCTCTTAAGCCGACATCTGTGCCAGCAAATAATTTGAACGAAATCATACTTACTTCTATCTAGTTGGTGTCGGCTCGAAAGAATCCTCCTTCTTTTCTGTTTTTTTCTTCTTACCCGACTTATCTGGTTTAGTTGAGCTTTCTGTTGGACTTGCTGCGACCTCATTTTGCTTCAGATTACTAACAAGTAATTGAAGTGACCATTTGGAAGCAGCATTCTTTACTGCAACACCAGCCAACATCATCTTGACAACTCCACCTTTTTCATACTTCGGGACTACAAACAGTCCACCTATCAGTTTGCCTTCATTATTAGGAGACATCGGAACTAATGTACTATCAGCTTTAACAACTGTCTTGAAAACAGACTGTCGTAATTCTACAACCATAGCACTGTCTTGCGCATCCGTATTAGAATAAGCCCATAGCATATAACCTTTCTTTTCTCCCAAAGAGTTATCTACCCCTAGACCGAAGTCACTTTGCAAGTCTTGATGAAGCCATAGACTCTTGTCTGCATTTACTGCCGAGATATAAGAAGTACCATAATCTAGTTCGACAGCCTTATACACACTATCATTCATTTGGCGTTGATAAGTCCAGAAATATTCTGGCTTATATTTACCATCTGCATTCACTCTTTCATAATCAGTATCACCTTTCCAAGGTTCTATAGCTGCATTTGTAACATACATACCTCCTGAGACCTTGATTCCCAAAGAATAAGTCTCACCATAATAAGGTTTGTGACTCTTACCATAGGTTTTACCCTTGCGCTCCAAACGATATTGTTGGCGAATGATATATAAGTCTGGCGAAAGTGCCTCTTTTGTCATATTAATGCCTTGCCCCAATTTCGCTCCATTTTTGAGTAAATCGGCGATGTTTATTTGGGCTACACAAGGTATACAACAGATGGTTAGCAACAACCATACTATTAATTTCTTTCCCATAAGCCTTCTTCATTAAAGATTTGACATTGGAACCAAGTGATTGTACAAGTTGGAATTAGAATCACCACGGCTTACGATGCCGATAACATAAGCAGAGTTTCCTTTGATAATAAATACAGGACCACCTGAATTTCCATGATCAACGCCTTGATTAACCATAATACAACGACCTGAGTTTAAACCATCACGTGCAATTGACAAATGGTTGTATATAGGGTCAACCAAACGTTTGCCGTCAGCAATACCATTACCTCCTGGGAAACCTAGCAAATGAACAGATGTTCCTGCCTTAAGGTTTGCCGAATAAGACTTACCGTCATTAAACATACCCTTCTGACCAACATGAGCTACCGCCCAATCGTTTCCTAGAGAAGCCACCGTACTAAGAGCATGCGTTGCCGTCAAAGTGATTTGTTCTCCTTCCAATTCCATTGTTTCACTATGAGGACTATCATAATTGCGATTTATTGTAAATGATGTATTCTTTAACTGGAATCCTTTGCTTTGAGTATTGACAGCCGTTATTTCAGCATAAACCTTCACTCCTTCAACCGATTTAGAAAGAGCATAATAACTCCATAAGGCCCCAGTATCAAACATCCATGGCTCTACACAATGACGAGCTGTTATAAATCTGCCATCACTCATCAAGAAACCTGTACCAATACTACTTTGCAACTTTTCTCTCTCTCCATCTATCTCACAATAAACTTCCGTCTGTACAGCATATACGGAAGACTTGACATTTGCTAAGACTTTGGTTACTGAAGGCTCCGAAGAGGTTGAGCCACCACCAACATAAACTGTTTTAGTGACAGACTTTGGCTTTACATTTTCCAATGAATCAAGTTTCTTTCTATCTTTCTCCAAGTCAACACCAAGTTTTCCTATCAACTCTTTCTTAACATTGTTGTCTTGCCATAATGCTGCAATTTCCTTACTTTGGTTATGAATTACATATCCAGAGCCAACACCTAACAATAACAACAAAACGAACAAACATGCAATTGCCGTCTTATAAGGACGCAAAGCTTGCTTGCGGAACAATTCCAATCGCTCCGTCATCTTGATACTAGACACAAGGCTTTGCTTACCTTGCGGAACAATGAATCCCATACGTGGACCACCAACAGAGAGTTGAATTTCATCGCCATTTTCCAAATACCACTCAGTTGTAACAGGACGGTTATTCAAGAAAGTAGAGTTCGTCTGAGACAACTGTACCAACTTCCACTTGTCACCATCCTTGATGATAGCAGCATGGCGACGGCTGACAGTTGGAAAACTCTCATCATCAAAACGAACCTGACAATTCTTGTCACGTCCCAATTCTATCTGGTCAATAATTATCTTTTGAGAATCACCAGCCTTGTGGTATTTGGAAGCATCCTTATGCTCCAAGATAAAGTAACGGCGACCATTGCCATTAAACAACGCACCTACACCAGCTCCAACCGAACCACGAAGAGTACGCTTATATTTAACCGTTTTCTGTTCCATAATTTTCTATCATTAATTATTCTACTTTAAGTTTATACTCACCCACGGTAATAATATCACCTGTAAACACCTTGATGCCTTGTGAAGACACAGGTGTAGCATTAAGGTACGTTCCATTGGTGGAAGTAACCCAACAACGCTCACTTTTTTGCCATTGCCCATCACGAATCAACCAAGAAAGACCATCAGCGGACTTCTCCAAGGTGAAATGATAGCGTGACACGTATGAGTTGTTGACTGCTGGCAAAACTATGTCATTGTCTTTTTCACGCCCTACATGAAGCATCCTTCTTCGTCCATTGAGCAACATCCTCAAATCATATCGCTTACCGAGATTTTCGCCTTGCGAGATGACAAGGCTAGAGATTGACAACTTTCGTGATTGGCGTTCTGTGGCTAAAATCGGTTCCACAGAACCTATCAAAGGATTTAAGTCTTGCAATATATCTAAGGTACTCTGATAACGTTCCTTTTGATTTGGGGCTAGACAACGAGTTATGATAGGAAGCCAGAAATCTCCTTGAGAGACATGATTCAAAGCCTCTCGGTTCCATCTTCCTTGTTTGGCACGTTCCATATATTGTGGAAAGTCCTCTACGCTATCTATATTCCCAAAAGGAAAAGAACCATGAGTAAGCACCTCATACATCATTACACCAAATGACCATATATCCACGGTAGGCAAGTAAGTGATACCACCACCATTCTTATAATATATCTCTGGTGACATATAAAGAGGTGTGCCAAAAGTCTGCTTAGGCTTGTTCTTCCACCACCCTACTTCCGACATTCGCTTGGCTTTTTCCATTTCACCAACAACACCAAAGTCTGTTAAGGCTGCTTTTCCATTTTGGCGTAACAACACGTTCTCAGGCTTCAAGTCTCGATGAACCTTTCCCTCACGATGCAAGGCATAAAGTCCTTGCAATATATCGCAAGCATACAGAGCAATCTTAGAAGAGTCCTGCGAAATGAACTTTGACAGGTCGCCCTTAGGGCAATACTCCATGAGAATAAATGGATTGCCTTGCACCGTACCAAAGTCCAAACTATGAACAAGATATTCACTTGATATTCTCATCACCTTATATTCTTGTTCAAATCGTCTTATGAGTCCTTCATGCAAGTCACCCATAATTTCCCAAAGACGAAGAACCTTTAGGGCATAAACTTCACCTTTATGGTCTAACACCTTGTACACATCACCATAAGAGCCATTGCCGATTTGTCCGATGACATGATACTTGCCATCGAACAAATCCCCATTTTTTATGCTAAGATGATATGCTATCATACACTATTTTAGTTATCGAAACGATATAACTGGTTGCCCAACAGAATCAAAGCCCCTTGCTGAATTTCTATCTTGTCAAAGGCTTGAACAAAAGTAGTCTTGTACTCACTCTTGTCCTCAATACTCCATTTCCCCTCATGGTAAGCTATCGTAGCTTGCGTATGTGAGGTTATTGTGGAATTCTTCGGGTCTGTATTATTTCTGCTCAGGTCGATGCAGTTTCCTTCGAAAGCAATAGGATCACCCTCTGGCAAACCTGTGTCCTCTGATATTGGGGTTAAAGAGAACTTTTGTTCTTTTTCGCCTTTTCTTTGAGGACGAACAGTCTTGCGAACATCCCCTTGTTGATGAGCATTATAGGCATCCTGAGCCTGAGCTTCTTTCTTGGAAGTGTAGCCACAGTTAGCGCACTCGCCATCTTCCAAAGTAAATCCACAATCAGGGCATACTTTCTGTGAGGCATTAGCGGATGCTACACTTCCAGACATTGCATTTTCTCTTACTGTAGCCTTCGGATTGAAAGAAGAACTTTTTTGTCTCTCTGTCAAACGCTCATGCGAAACATTACCATTAGCCGAAGAGCCTTCGTCCATATTGCATAAAGGCTTATTACATTTCTCACAATGGTCTTTTCCCTCAGGATTATCCCATCCACAAAATTGACATCTCATAGTTCTTTATTTTTTAAGTTTTAAGTATCTCAATGTATAACCCAGTTTGAACTCCAAGCTATTAATACGGTGCTTGTAGCCCTTCATCGTAACATCACTATTGTTCAACACCGTCCAACGCTCGTTCTCCCAATAGTTCTTGTTTGCCATATTGGTCAACATATAAGTATAGGATAGGCCGAAGGAAATACCTGCCCACTCATATGCTGCACCGAAGCGAAGACCACAATTGAACTTTTTGAAAGGAGCTGCTTGGAACTCGTCATGATGTGGAGCGTCAGCATCATTTCCTGTTGTATAGACTTCATCCCACTTCACACAAGGCTGATAGAGATTAAACTCTGCATTAACAGCAGTATGGCGCAAATAGTTGGAATTATCAACAGCTTGATTGGTACTGATATAGTATCTACGCATTGTCTCACAATCTGTATTACCAGACAGCTTCATTTTTGCTGACAAACCGAAGTTTAGTATAGGACCAAGATTCAACTGAACATGGCTCATATTGGTTACTTTGAAACGATAAGAAGCCAAAATTGGCACCTCAATCATCGTATGTGTATAGTCCTCTGTATATGAGTTTTGCACATCGCCTCTCAGATATTCATACTTTGTATAAGGCTGGATGAATGTTGTGTTCTGATTGAACGTATTCTTATACTTCACCTGGGTAAAGTTCACACCAGCCATCAAGAAGATATTCTTGTACAAACGCATATCTGCCAAGATACCGAAACTAAAGCCTGAAGCCGACTTATAAGATGCATTCTCGGCACTTGAACCTAGACCGTAATCTACAACAGAACCTACATAATCGCCACCAGCAGAAGCGGAAACGAATGGTACATAATAGCTTGCATTGAAGCCAATGGAGAAGTTACGACCGCCAACTAACTTGGAGTTAGGAAAAATCAAGTCTTGCGCCATACGTGGTGTTTGTGTTACCATCACACCTGCAGTCTGACGGTCTGTCTTCACCTGTACACTACCATAACGAGGCTCACCATTAGGCAAGTTCTTACCACATTCTACACGAATACTGTCCTTGCCTACTCGTTGCACATTCATCCACGTAGGATAGTCACCAACAAACCAATTGTCTGCATCTGTATAAACTTTTACGTAATGCACATCGCCTTCAGAATTCAAGACCAAGTTGTTTTGAGAAAGAGTAAGATGCTCCTCTCCTGCACCTTGATAGATTTTAATGGTTACGCTCTTGGAAGGAGAAACGATAACAATATCATCTGTACGTTCCAATACTCTATCATTAGGTGTCACTGTTATTTGAATTCCATCTTTACTCTTCTCTACTTTGCACCAAGATGGAACGGAAGTTACATCCCAATTTGCATTGGAACTTACTGAAATCTTGTCAGAAGTACCATTAGCAGGGAAAGCCAAACTCGTAGCCCCCACTTCGATATACTCAGGACGAGCCTCTTGTACAACCTTGATAGTTTTATACAAAGAACCACTCTTAACGGTCAAGTTGGTTATCTTTTCACGAGTACTATTGTTCGCTTCACGGCATTTCACAATCAAGATCTTAGCATCAGAAACATCAGCCTTACACCATTGCCCAGCTCCAGTAACTTGCCATTTTCCATTAGCTTTCACCATTACTTGCTTGTCGCCTCCTTGATAAGGAATACGAATCTCTTGTTCTGAAATGGTAAGATTTGGTAGATTTTTTCTACAATAAGCAATCCACTTGTTGCAATCCTTTTTGAGATTTGCATCGCAACCCATAGCTCTCTGGTAATACACAATAGCCTCAGCATAGCTCTTGCTGTCCTTCAAGGAATTGGCACGTTTGTAAAGGTCTGCACAACTCTGCGCTTGTACCTGCATCGAAAGAGCTAACAAGCCCATCGAAGCAAACAATACTTTTTTGTAATTCATGTCTTCTATATTTAAATATTATTATTGTCTGTATACGAGTGATTTATCTTTCCTATTCAGAAGTCACAGAAGCATAATTTTTCAAAACAAGGCTTCTCTTACCAAAAGTTCGAGCTGCCTCTTCGGCTCCAATATAACTATACTCTACTCCTTTTTTATAGAGAAAGCTATAAGTTTCATCTATCACAGCCTGCGAAGCAGTCCATTCGTCTGCTGCTTTTTTCATAATAGAGTCTGTGGCATGGAGAGCCATCGCTTCTTTATATAATTTAGCAGCAGAGCAAAGTTTCTGTTCATTTCTTGCCTCTATGTTCCTTTTGTACTTCTCCTCATTTACCATTTGGGTGGCTTGCTCTATTTTGGAAACTAAAATTCTATCGTATGGATTGCTCTTGGCAACTACGACTTTTTCTTTCTTTGCTGCCTCTTTCATGGAGATATGAGGATAAACGAAATAGCCGACAGAAGAGAGAATTGAAACTGCAACAACTAGCACTCCAACTTTTTTCCAATTTCTTCTTGATGGTATACCTCCATTCTTATGTTGCTCAACCATTTCAACCAATTCTTCTGCATTTGGTCTGTCCCATGGCTCCATTGCCAAGCAACGCTTGATCAAGTCCTTTAGCTCGTTAGAGATGTCGGCATTGACATTTGGTATTTTTCCACCTTCAGCACGTTGAGTAATACCACCATATTCACCAAAAGGAACTTCACCAGTAGCGAACTCATACAACGTTGCACCAAATGCCCAAATATCTCGTGCTATGACATTGATTGGATTTTCTTTCAAGCATTCATACGACATATAGGCTATCGTACCATCCCTTGCTGAATCATCAGTCTTGTTAACACTTCTACGCATGGTCTTGCGAAGACCTGTACTTATACCGAAGTCGGTTATCATTAATTGTCCATCGGCATTTACAAGCACATTACCTGGCTTGATGTCTTGATGAATAATGTTGTGCTTGTGGATATAAGCCAATCCTGCCGCCACTTGCCCCACAAAGTCCCAAAGCTCATTTTCTGTCAGTTTTCCAACATACTGAGCAGCAGAACCTTTTTCACAATACGGCAACACTATATATGGACAACCTTGAAAGATGTCAAAGGTAAAAGGCTTCAATATGTTCGTATGATTCAAGTTGCACACTAACGAGAACTCTTTACGAAACATCTTGACACCTTCCACATCCATATCTTGCACTGACGAATAGACTTTCAAGGCAACCTTTACTTGCGAACGCAAGTCTTCTGCTAACCATACCTCGGAGAAGCCACCACCACCAATCTTGTCTATCAGCCGATAGTGATTATCCAACAGTGTATCTGTAGTCTTCAGTTGAACCAGATTTATCATTTTTAATTTATACTTTTGTTTGTTTAGGTTAATACTAACCAATAAGTAACCCTATTTTTTTATTTTATTTCATCCAAGAAGGCACTCGGCACATATGCCGTTACTGCTGTCACCAACTCATCAACCACCACCGCAACCCTCTGTTGCCCATGCCATCTCGCCACTCTGCCAACAACTCCCTTAAATGCACCATCTACCACTCGCACCATCTGCCCTTTCTCGAACTTTGGAATCTCTACTAATGACACGATGGTATTCTCTGCCTCAGCCTCGCAGATAATCTTCAGACTGTTCATCTGAGAATCTGGTACTATCATCGGAATCTTTTCGATTTCGTTGCCAATATGCAAATGGCGATAATAAAAACGGAGGAATGGAAGGTTTACATTGTCGTAAACATAGGTTTTGAGTTGTTCTTCTGTTCCATAGGCGAAGAACATGTTGGGCAAACGAGAAATTGTGACAAACCTTCGTTTACCATTGACGACCCGAACAATGGTTTTGGTCGGATAAAAAGCTGTGACACCCTTTGCCACCATGTAGTCGTATGCTTTCTTCTCCCTACCATACGTAGTACGGAGTGCATACCAGTGAGATGCACTTTTTTCTTTGTTGGGAATATGCTTTGGGGGAGTTTCCGACAAAGCGTTTTTGGTGGACACCCCTGTTTGTGAATTCTCGGCTGTACTATCACCTTGAACTTCGGGGAGGACATCGGGGGTAAGCCCGATGCTGGGAGGGATTTCACCACCTCCATAGGTGTTTACACTTGGTAATGTAAATTCATCGATTTTCATATCGGTGTCAACTTTTTCTCTAGACAGAGCATCTGTTTATAGTTCTCAGAACTTCTACGAATAGTTCTTAGAGGTTCTATTTTGACACAAAAAAAGCGTGAACTTTTCCTGTTGTCCATTCCACAGTCTGAGGCTCTTGCAATTGCCCATCTAAGTCGAACAGACAACGTCAGAGCCCACGCCGATATGAAAATCTACACCGAAAAGAGACCTATATAACTCACCTATTGCACCCTTTTAAAAGGGTACAATCCATGCTTACAAGGTCTCCACGGATTGATATAATCACACCCGAGGGCATCTACCGTTGACCACATCCGAGACTTAGATTCTGAGAGTTTGCAAGATTTCAGACTGTCTCAAACATAGCGTCGATAAACGCCAATCATTATGTCTGGATTGTTTCCCACCCAATGCCCGCTTTGGCATAGAAACATCAGCACTTTTAATGTTGATTCCCTACAAGCAGCACGGCGTAGACTACCATCCCTGTCGCCATAATAGAACTCGTCTCAAAGCGGCAACTACAGTTTGGTCTTTACAATCCACTTGCAAATTTAGCACATTTTTTCGAAACAACAAAATTTTTAGCAATGTTTTTGCGAAAAAAATGAGAAATACCTATATAAGCGTAGGTTCACACCGATATAAGCATTCAGAAATGCTGCCATAAGTATCCTCCCAAGCAAATACCCCTGGGATGTTACCAATTCAGAATTTGCCTCAAAAAATGTTACCCATTTGGTATAAATACGGTATTCGATGTTACCCATTCGTAATTTTTCAAAATTTACTTTCTTGATATTCAGGCACCTACAAGCAAAAAAAAACGGCTTATGCTATTTTACTATATATACTTAACTTTACTATAGTACTAGTAGTCTGTAAAGTCTAAAAGTTGAGTAAAACGGCATTCGTTACATATTGATGATTGATGAAATAGCACACTTGCCTTACTAAACTTTTAGACTTTACAGACTACTAGGTAAGGATTTGATAAATGGTTCACCTATCCGCCAAGACTTTTTCAAAAAGGCTTTAGAATGGATGGCTGAACATGAAACTCGCAATGGAAAGTCACAAAGTGCCGTTGGCTATATGGCTGTTCATCAACACGACAAGAATGCCATTCCTCTTTGGACTTATTTTCAAAACGTATTGCATTGGGCTATATTTACATTCAATATGAAGAAATAGGCATACGTCCGTTCGATGTAGACACATGCCTATTTTTTATGCAAAACCTGCATATGATTCCAGTATTTTTTGTTACCTTTGCACCCAAATTGTAAAACATATATATATTCAATATGGCTATTATAAAGACAGTAGAAGGAAAAACTCCCCACTGGGGAAAGAATTGTTTTATCGCTGAGAACACAGTGCTGACCGGTGACTGTATTCTAGGTGATGACTGTAGCATTTGGTATAGTGCGGTATTGCGCTCTGACGTGGATGCCATCAGATGTGGAAACAGAGTGAATGTGCAGGATTGCGCATGCATTCATCAGACTGGTACGATGCCTTGCATCCTGGAAGATGATGTATCAGTGGGACATGGTGCCATCGTTCACGGAGCGACAGTCAGAAGAGGTGCACTTATCGGAATGAATGCCACTGTGCTTGACAAGGCTGACATTGGAGAAGGGGCTATTATTGCAGCAGGTGCTGTAGTTACCCATGGCACCAAGGTTCCTGCACATGAGATTTGGGCGGGTATTCCAGCTAGGAAGGTGAAGGCTTGCAATCCCGGACAAGCCGAGGAATTTGCCAAGCATTATTCCGGATATATCAAGGACTGGTATCTGAAGGAATATAAATGAACCTAAATGGTTTAGGATAATTAGCGCAAAATCTAAAGGAACATACAATAATAGATATAAGACTGAAAGTATCACTTGATGAGCTCACTTAAAAAAGTGAGCTCAGTTATTTATCTTACATAGAAAAACTCAGGCTGCTTAGGCTCAGCATAGGCCTTCTCGAATTTCCAGCTGGTAGCCTTGTACAGCAGTCCTCCGAAATGGCGGGCATGCTCAGGACAAACCACGATGCATCTTCCACAAGAGATACATTTCTTTTCGTTTGTCTTGTAAGGTTCCTCCATGGAGACAGCTCCCACCGGGCACATCTTTGCACAGGCATGGCAAAATGTACATTTACTCTTGCTTCCTTCAGGATGCAGAGGAATCAACTTGGTATCGCGATAGGGGCGATTACCTTTCACCATCAGGCGGCTGACGGCAGACATCTTTGAAATCTGGGATAGAAGTTCCTTACTATTGGCAGCAAATTCATGGAGCTTTTCCATATCATCCGCATCCGGTCTCCCTTCTGCCATTTTTGGAAATATGGAATGCTGGGCTATGACGGCTGCAGCAGATACCAGCTTGAAGCCGTGTGCTTCCACTATATCCTTCAGTTCAATGAGCGTATCATCGTATGCCCTGTTGCCATAGACACACACAATAATGACTGGGGTATTGTTTCCAAGAAAGCGCTTCAAAGAGCGGGCTGCCATTTCCGGAACTCTTCCGGCATAGGAAGGCACGCCCACAATCAGCAGGTCGCCATCACTATCGAGCGAAACATCATTCTTCGGTACATCAGAAGTGATGTCATACTCCTTGACAGGCTTCTCAAACAAGGATGCAATCTCGCGAACGATGCACTTTGTGGAAAAAGTGGCGCTATAATAGGCCAAATGGATGTTCTTAATATTCATAATGTTATTTGTTTATTGAATGCAAAGATACTATTTTTATGCGAAACCGGCGCATAATTTCTTTATTTATTTTATCTTTGGCAAGTTCAGAAATCAAAGGAGTTAAAGAAGTTAAAGGAGTTAAAGGAGTTAAAGGAGTTAAAGGAGTTAAAGGAGTTAAAACAATAGCTTTTGGGCGTAGTTTTTTAGCAGCAAGACATACGTCTTAACTCCTTTAACTTCCTGATATGAGAAAGCAACTACTCTTTTACCTTTGCACCCAGAATCAAGTAACATGGATTTGGTTAATAGGTGTTAAGGTGTACTATTAACTACTCTTTTATCCACGATAAAGATAAAAATTCAGTATTTCATTATCATTTTATGATAATCACTTTATGATAATCGGAATAAAAGTTGTATCTTTGCAGCCGTAGAATATATAATAAGGTATAGATATGGTAATGAAGAATCCTTTTGTCACAAACGGTT
>ERZ773202.1202-NODE-1202-length-17784-cov-4.933724_pt1 | contig 17784 bp, 20 predicted proteins | sample MGYA00580998_ERZ773202 | MGnify/ENA primary metagenome ERZ773202 (study PRJEB29015, sample SAMEA2737803) | human gut metagenome | biome: human gut; feature: human-associated habitat; material: faeces | place: China | collected 2012 ...
TGACCAAGGTAAACATCACTTAACTGCCACAGGAGCTGTAGCAAGAAAGCTTACCACCGTAATTTATGCCGTGTTACGGGATAGTAAACCTTATGAACCTAAGAAGTTCTGTTAAATGTCTGGTAGTGAGACTAGGATTTAAGCCTGCCCGTGGGGAGGCTTAGTTTGCATGTGTAAAGATTAATCAAACTCCTCTATCATAATGCTACATGGACTAAAATTTTCATCTCTTTTCCATTCACACTTACCTTTCTTAGATACTAGAACCCTAAATTCATCACTATATACTTCATCTTCATCATCCAAATAATACAGCAAGCCATAACTACCCGTGGCAATCTTAGTAATGTTCTCATACATACTAATCATCTCTTCTGTTCTTTCTGTCTTATGGTTTTCCATCACACTAAACTGAACAAAACGCGAATAATTTTTTTCTATTACTTTTAATTCATTGTATTTTAACTTCTTGATTAAATTATCAATGTCATCAAATACTTTTTTTTCATCTATTTCTGGATGTAAATCTTCATCCAAATATGTAGCTCTTATCTCTAACCACGCATAAATCGTTACCATAGTAATCCTCTTTCTTTTCTAATTTAAAATTCCCAAAGGTTCAGTATCTATTATTACCTCAACCCCATATCTCTCGCTATACTCGTATAATTTATCAAGTACTTCCTGACTCGGAATTCCCTCAAATTAATAATAAATTTTTCTTTCGTATTTTTTTGCTGCTTCAAAAGTCGCTTTCATCTGTGTTCTAACCGTTTTATTAACACATTTTAATGGTGGTTTAGCTTGTGCAATATATTGATCTGAAATCACATCAAATTCACGCTGAATTGGATCATCCGCAAAACAAATCAGTCCTTCTCTTCGCTTTGCAACTACACACAAAGGTGCAGATTCTCTTATGAGCTTTATCTTCAAAAACATCGGTAATTCCCCTTGTGTATTTGGCATGGAAGCTACAGGTCATTACTGGTATCCCATTTATTCATTTCTAAAAGCAAAAGGATATACCATCTATGTAATCAATCCTATCCAGTCTGATTCTTTAAGAAAAATGTATATACGACAAACCAAAAACGATTCAATTGACTCTTTTTTAATTGCAGAAGTGATACGTTTCGGTCAGTTTGGGACTACTTCCATGGCTGATGAAAACATCCTTGCCATGCGTCAGTTATGTCGTTATCGTGATTCTGTCATTTCTTCCAGAACTGAAATTAAGCTCCGAATCGGCACAATTATGGAACAAATCTTCCCAGAGTATGAAAAACAGTTTTCTTCTCTTTGGGTGAGCACATCCATGGGCATTCTGGAAAAGTATCTCACCCCTGAGAATATTGAGAATGCACCAATAGATGAGCTCTTTGAAATCATAAAAGATAAGAGCCACAACCGACTTACCAGAGCTAAAGCCATTTCCATCAAAGAAGCTGCAGCTGATACCTTTGGTATTAAGATAGCACAGGATGCTTTCTCTTTCCAGTTAAAACAGCTCATTGACAGAATGAATTTTCTTGATAAGCAGATTGAAGCTCTTGACTGCCAGATTCTTGAGTACTACGAGAAGTTTGATTGTTATCTTCATACCATTCCCGGAATAGGCATAATTGGTGCTGCTACTATTCTTGCTGAAATCGGTGATATAAGCAGATTTAAAAATTCCTCTTCATTAATTGCCTTTGCTGGCATTGATCCAACTGTACGTCAGTCGGGTGAATTTAACAGCACACATAACCATATGTCAAAACGTGGTTCACCTTACTTAAGACATGCCATTTTTCTTGCGGCTACCACCTGCTCTTTTCACAATAGCCCGTTGAATGCATATTACAAAAAGAAACGTGACCAAGGTAAACATCACTTAACTGCCACAGGAGCTGTAGCAAGAAAGCTTACCTCCGTAATCTATGCAGTATTACGGGATAGTAAGCCTTATGAGCCTAAAAGTTTTTGTTAATGTCTGGTAGTAAGACTATGATTTAAGCCTGCCTGTGGGGAGGCTTAGTTGTGATACTCATTTTTGTTTCCATATTATATTCACGTTTTCCTGCTAAACACTCTAAGAAATACATCCACTCATCTTTGCTAACCTCTTCTTCGCCACTGGCATAATGTTTTAATGTAAAAAAAGCATCTGTTATCAGTTCCTCATCTGAGTCATATATTTTTTCACAATCAAAATCGTCAATTAAATATTCCATTAATACATTTTTATCTATATCACCTTTTACTACTTTTTCTATTATTTTTTCCATTTCATTATGATACATATTAACCTCCTAACTAATGTCCCTTGTTTATCAATTGTCCCGATGAAATTCTTACAGCATCAAAGTCTCTGTGAATAATATATCCCCTGGCATCTGTAACTTCATGAATCAAATATTTTGTTCCTAATTCATCACTATATTTATATACAACAGAAGTTCCTCCTTCAGTAGATGCACGGGAACTCATTATCCTTTTATTCAACAGTGAAAAAATCTTCTCCTCTAGCTTCAACCTGTCCAATTTTATCTATTGTGGCTTTATCTGTATAAAATTTTCCATTTCGATTTTCAATATTAGTCAGAAAATCTGCTGTAGTATCATATTTTCCACTTGACTTCCCATAGCTGGTCTTACTATTTTCTTTTATCAAAAGTCAGTAGACATTTTACATCTACTGACTTTTACATAACATAAATAATCTACACCTAATCCGAGTCACAAATTACCAAATATCAATTCTAGATACTTCAAACTGAATACACATCCCATTTGACATATCTTTTGGGATTTTATCTTCATCAATATGTAAATTAAAACCCTTTACCTCAACAATCCCATTCTGCATATCTTTTAATTCACCTCTTAACTTATACTTAAATTCGCCTTCCATTTTTTCAATAATATTGTCCTTTGTTTCACACAATATAATATTATCTGTATCGAGACATTCTAACGGTTCTCCTAATACATCTCCAACATCACATGAACATGGGCATGAAAAACAAACTAAACAATCTGTATCACTTACAACTTTTAAAACTGCTTCTTCTCCCCCTATATCTAACCAGTTAATTTCTTTAATGCGCATATTTTATACCTACCTTTCAAACCCTAAACTTGGTGCTTTCTTAATTAATTCAGAGATGTTTTTTATATGGAATGTGGTTATATCTCCTGTAGTACGGTCAAGCCCTACAAAACCATATTTTTTACCACTCATAAAACTCACATAACCATTTAACTCTGGTGCATATGTCCCATTGTTTATTATGTAATTTGCATCATCTAAGTATTTATCAATAGAATAGTTGGAATCACCTAAAACATCTGCAATTTCTTGACCATGTTTGCCATAATGTTCATCTAACAAGGATTGATTTTTAAACAATTTATTGGTCTTATCCAGTCCCTTGTCTGCAAGTAGTGCTGTCACAACTTCCGTTACTATATATCAGGACGAGTACGCAACTCCCTTTTCATCTGCTGTGTCACATATTGACTGCCCGATTCCTCCAATGGTATTTACCGGATCTTTGAGTCGCGGCTCGTACTTTTGTTTTATCTTTTCCACTTCCTGATCCAGCACCTCCGGAACCTGTATCGGCACTACAGATTTCCACCTGACATCCACATATAGAGTTCCCAAATCTACTACAAGTGTCAAAAGTCCCATAACAGTTCCTGCAAGGCTGTCCCACACGCCTGTCATGAAATCCTTGATTGCATTTCCTGCATCTTCTTCCTGTTGCTGGGCAGATTTTTTTGCTTCATTTTCTTCGTCGCTGCTAAATGGATTGGGAATAAACAGCCGCTTGTAGGTTGCCAGTGTGCTTCCTGTATCCTGCACAATCCAGTCAAAACTGGTAGCCTCTCCCTCTATCTGCTTATGTTAGTTCAGTAGGATTAATTTTTTTACTTTCGAGTCCTAAAGTATAACCCTAATAAATATTACTTTTAATCATATTCAACATATATATTTTTTTCATTTCTAACAGCCATATTGATAAAAGAGACTAATTGCTCAACAACTTCCTTAGATTTTTTGATAATTTCTTCATTTCTCGTATCTAATAACTTTTCATTAAATCTTTTTAATTCTTCCAATACAATATGTGGATATTTCATCTCCCATTTTTCATCATAGAATCCATCTTGATTAAAATAGCACTCAATAATTCCATTTTTCTGGAATTCTGAACTAAAACACCCCTCTAAAATTGTATTAAAAAAGCCAATCCAAATAACTATACCATCCTCATTGCCGTTTTCTTCACTCCATACTTTTACTTCTCCTTCGCCTTCATATCCTTCATAATACCTTGTATCCAACATATGCTTACTCCTTCCAATGTCCTTTATCCAACAATTCAATCTGCTCTTGCGTAGCTGTTCCATTTTTCCGAGCGCTTATTGCATCATACCATTTCCATCCTTCAACCCATTCATTCTCACCAATTAAAAATTGTGTCGATGGTTTTTTGCCTCCATTTCCAGGAATTGTTCTTTGAATTACCCAAGTATTGCCTTGTCCTTCTGGTGCCCCCGAAGTACGGGTATGCCATCTCACTTCGTACTTATATGTTCCATCATTCCATTTGTAAGAAATCTGTTCATATCCATCCGCCATAGATTTTGCTTTATACTTTGCAGTATCAGGAATTTCTATTGGTGCCTTTTTCCTATACCTTTCTACTATTTTAACTATTTCACTTTCTGTCATATCAGAAAATTTAAAAATTTTACCACCACTCTCAACAATTTTCCCAACATCTTCCGCTACATTTCCAGCGCCCTCGGTTACTCCATCAATCCCTTTTGGGGCTTTCGCCAGCTTGTTCGCCTCTGCTTCAATTCCATTCAGCCCCTTTGCAGTTACTCCACTTGCAACCATACCGGCAACCATTCCTGCTGTATCATTTCCTGTCACATCTGTGGTTATCTTCTGCGCACCGGCTCCGGCTCCCATTGAGATGCCTTCTTTGGCGACTATTGTTGCTGTGCTTTTGAATGTCAGATTTCCCGCTGTAGATGCATGCCCGATTGGAATCATTGCGGATGCCGCAAATGCAAAGGCATTTTCTGTCAGATAATATGCGTCCTCGTTTCCCTGAAACAGGTCATCCTTTATGCCGTTTACTGCCGTGCTGTCAATGTCACCTGTGCTTCCATAATAAATATCCTGAGTGCCCTCTATGGCATCTGCAGCTCCGAATACTGCTGTTCCGCTTCCTACTGCTACTGCAACGTCAGCTACTATTGGTATTGCAGCACCTCCTGTCAGCACTATGCATGCTACACCCGTCGCAATTAGTACTGCTCCTCCAACCGTCCTCCAGATTCCCTGTGTCTTTCTCTTTTCGGCTTCATCCTTTATCTTCTGTTCTGTCTCATAGATTTCATCGTATGCTTCTTTATTCTTCTCATGCAGGTCTCCAAATATTTTAATGCCCGTGTTCAAGGTACCTGCATCTTTACCTGTGATAAAACTGCCTGTTTCATAGCTCTCAATCGCACCCTGGCTAAGGCCTATTTTTGAAAGACATGACTGCAGATTTTCCAGAAGCAGCTCTACTGAATTTTCAAGCCGTACCACATTTTCTCTCTCGTAGCTGTTTACATTTGAGACAAGCTTTATAAGGTCGCTGTCCATCTGCTCATGGATATCAAATACTCCGTTACTGTCCGGCATGCCCACATCAGATATGTCCGATACTTCTGAAAGTGCACTTCTTATTTTGCCCGTATACTCATCAGTATCCTCATAGTTTGATGCCAGCTTTTTCCTGAATTCCTGTATTGCTTCTTCATCCAGTTTGAAGTTCGTCGAGCTATCAATGGCACGGTATCCATCCTTGTATGCTGCCATATTGTCAAGCAGTTTCTGTGCAGTTACTTTAATGCCTGACAGGATTGTTATATGTGCTTCACCAAGATAACTCTTTACTGCGTCTCCGGTTTTTCCTGTAAATACTGCATTTTCCGTAAACATATTGATTCTTTCTATGCAGTTATCAATATTTTCAATTAGATTTTCAATTTTTCGCTTATATTCCCAGAACAGATCGCTGAGATCCGTATAATTTATCTGAAACCCTTCCATTTTCATCTCCTAGTTTTATGGTATCACAGCTGTATCTGATAGTCCAATACCATTTTTAATATAATCTTCCTGTTTTCTGTCATTTTCATTTATTGCATTTATTATCAGGTCTATTTTTGCCAGATCACTATTTAACGTATCTCTGTAATCTTTCACAAAGGCTTTCAGCTGCCTGTATTCTTTCTGAAATTTGTCCATTGCTTCAGATCTGCTTTTGATTTCTGTCTCTGCCGCTGTGAGACTTACGGAATCAGAAGCTGTTTTTATACCGGCAGTCATAAAAGATACCTGCATATTATCAAGGCTGATTTCCATCTTCGTATTTCTCCTCTCCCTTTTATTAATTGAAAAAATTCTGTATTTTCGTGCACAGATCATCCCATGCGTTAACAAGTCCTGAAAGCACACCATATTTTTCATTCATTTTTTCTTTTAGTGTATTTATTTCCCAGTTGATGGCATCCTCCGCTGCATCTATATTTGACACATATCCGTCATAAGCTGTATATAAATTTCCGCTCTCACATGAATCATAACATTCCTGTGCATTGCCGCCTGTCCACATGCACTGATAAAGGTCTGAATTTATCATATTCCGCTGGTTATGCTTGATATCATCAATAGCCTCCTTGGCATCATCCAGCTTCCTGTATGCCGCTTTCAGCCTCTCTATTTTCTCATCAAGCACATCTATCTCTGACTGGCACTGTTCCTGCTGTTTTTTATTGTCAGCTTTCTTTTTCCTCAGTTTATTGTATTCTTTTCTGTCATTCTTTTTTGCCATATCAGTTCACCATGCTTCTTTTGAGTTTTCTTACATCTGCGCGCTCTATTTCTGTTTTCTCCATGGCATTAAAGATGTTGTCACACATCATTATCTCATCATCATCTACATACCCTTCAAACACAACCCTGCTGATATCTGTATGCTGAAAATACATAAGCCTGTCACCATTCATATCTTTTCACGTATAATCCAATTATCTTAGATGGTAATTGGATTTTTCCTTTCTCCCAGTTAACACTGGGTATTTATTTCCATCTCTGATATATTTTGAAAAGGCACTGTGGATCTGTATCTATAACTTTTACAGCTTTGACTGGTATGAGGTGACTCAGACCACAGCTTTTCGTCTATTACTGTTAATCAGTTTGTTAACGCATCGACGTTTTTATTTACGTGATTACACAGCCGAATTCTCTGTGGAAGACAGCAGTGCTCAAAATATTTATCAGGAGGTATAAACCTATGTCAATGTACTTTATTGGAATTGATATTTCCAAGTACAAACATGATTGCTGCATCATTTCTGCAGCTAATCAAAAAGTAGTTTCTAAAGTCATAATCAAAAACAATAAAGCCGGCTTTAATGAACTGCTTACAATCATTCATTCTCTCGCAAATCCTGCGGACATAAGAATAGGGTTTGAATCAACTGCCCATTATGCTCTCAATCTTGAACTCTTCCTTGAAAATTCTCTCCTAACCTTCATGGAAGTAAATCCTGTTCTCATCAGTGAATACAAGAAATCCAAAACACTTAGGCGTACAAAAACCGACTCTGTTGACTGTGAATCAATAGCTCGTTGGTTAATGACTGTTGAATACAAACCCCATTCAAAAGGATTTTGCCACGCTTACTCTTTAAAGTCATTAACTCGTTTACGCGATAAACTTATCCGACAGCGTTCTTTCTATCTTGTTAAAATCACAAATGTGTTAGATCATACATTCCCTGAGTTTAAACCATTCTTTAATGAACGCTTATCCAAAACTGCTCTCTATCTGCTTGAGAACTATGGTTCTGCTGAAAAGATGGCTCGTATGAACTCAGCCTCTTATGAAAAGCTACGTTCCGTATCCCGGGGGAAGTTTTCACCACAGCAATTCCTACGACTAAAAGAACTTGCTGTCAATACTGTTGGTGTAAATAACTCTATTTTTGATGTAGAGCTGAACAGTCTTTTATCTTTATACAAATCTCTTGTAAAAGAGATTGATACCATTGAAAAAGAAATCAACAAACTAATTGAAGAAGTACATCCTCACTATATGTCAGTTCCTGGAATTGGACCATTATCAGCAGCTGTAATCTATTCTGAATACGGCGATATATCTAACTTCACTAATCCAGGACAAATGCTTGCATTTGCTGGAATAGAACCGGGAATCAACGAATCTGGTACTGAATCTCACGGAGGCAAGATGGTTAAGCGTGGATCATCCCAGCTCCGCTACACACTTATCAATTGTTGTCTACCATTAATCCGCTTTGACATGACATTTGCAACTTACTATGCCAAGAAACGCGGAGAAGGCAAACCGCATCGAGTAGCCATTACTCATGTAGCTAAAAAGCTTATTAGAGTCATCTACGCATTGGAGAGCCAAGATATCGACTTTAATGCTCAAAAACTTCGTTAATCTCTAGTGGATTAATACTAATTTCTCCCATCTGAAATACGATGTATTCAGATGGCTTATTAAAGTTACCCCTTTTTACAATTCAAAAAAATTTCAAAATTCTCTTGACTGTTTATAGTTTGTCACCTCATTATCTTCTGATTTTCAAAGTATTACAAAAAGTCTCATACAGTTCACGGAATTCATCCGGTATAATATCCTTATCTGTAACCATCTTAAGCACATATCCAATGTCTTTTATTCTTTCCGGCTCTTCTACAGATGTCTTTAACATCTTTTCATAGAGTGCCGGCATTGCATCACTCGAATTAGCAAAAAAGCCGGATTCTCCCATCTGCTTTCCTTCAAGCATAGATGCTACATAATCATCGCCAAGTACAAACGCTATGTACTCAACAAATGATGCCCTATCTTTTACCACACTGTTTACTGCAGCACTTTCTCTGTCATCCGGGAAACCACTTGTAGGGATCATAATAATTCTGCGGATTGTATCATCACCTGATCTTGCAGTAATCTCATAGAACTCAGATAACTGCAAGATCTCAAGCTCTGAAAACTCTATATGTTCTGACAATGTCTGCTCCTGCTTTGAATTAAATGGTGATACTGTAACCTCACTATCAGATTCAATACCACTGAACTCAACCTCTATCTTGTACTTTCCGGCATTCTCATTATCTTCTGAAATTACAGCCTGCCTTTTCACACGGCACAATTCCTTGATTTTCTGCTCCAGCAGATTTCTATTATCACTTTCTGTTTCCAAAACTGCATCCGCTACTGTAACCTGCTCAAATGGATTCTTTGCATCTCCTACCGGTCCACAGAATATATCCTCTAAGAATTTATCCCCATTCAGATACATATTCTTTGTTACAAGCCACAGCATCATTTCAACATTTTTATTAATTGCAGAATATGAAGCATTCATGGAACCAAGATACAGGTCAACATCTGAATATTTCCTTCTCAGATAGATTTTTGCATGAATATCCTGTTTCTTTTTATCCGCGAGTTCATCTGAAATTTCTTCCTCACCATCTATAATCTCATCCTTTAATGCATAGATGGTAAAATTGTCTACATCTGATGCTTTGAGTTTTCCAAGCTCAGAACGTCTCGTAACAAGTGTTCTCTTACAGTCCGACAATGCCCTGTCTGTCAGGTTAAAATCTGCAATCACACTTTCTGATAAAAACGGAGACATCACTACAAGCTCATTAAATGTCGAATTGGCATTTCCACTTTCCTTGCAGAATAGAATATCCTCCTGCATCCGGTAAGCATTTTTTCCAATACCAAGTGGAAGAACTTCAAAATTCTCTCCAAATATTTTACTATCAAGTGAAAAGGATACATCCTTAATGTCTGAACATAATCCACGAATCAGATTTCTTTTCTTTCCGGCATTATTGCTGGTATTATGCACATTCGTTACAAGATAATCCAGAAAATCACAGATAGGTTGAGTCTTTTTCTTCTGTCTGACATTTTTACTGCTATCCATTGCAAAACTGATATCCCAGCTCCTGTCAAAAGTCAGATTTCTGCTCATTACCACAAAACGATATTTTTTATCTCCATCAGCGTTTACATATGCTAATACCCATGTTTTCGGGTGAAATGACGGATATCGACCAAGCTGTCTATCTTTTGGCAGTGCGACCTCTACTACCATTTTCTCTAATAAAATAGATAGTGCAGTCGGTTTTGTTGGCACTTTAATCTGTCCTGCTTCACAAAACAGCACGATTTTATCTGATACCTTCTGCAATGCATTCAGCATACCAATTGGATTTTGCATAAGCTTACTATCTGTTTCTTCAGATAATCCAAGGCATATCGCCACAGCTGTGAGTGCTTCCAGGTCAAGTGAATATGTAGTGCCTACTGCTCTGTCCAATCTATATCCGTCCGGAGGCATCAAAATACCGCTGTAATCCGTTCTATCTCGGTTTGAATCCGGTCTAAACATCAGCACTCACCTCCCCGGCATAGATGTCATTCACAATTCTTCTGGCATTCGAGAATCTGTAATCGAGCATTCCACCGCCTACCCATTTTGAATGATCAAATTCCTTTGTTCTGCTTAACTTCGCTCTGGCTGCTCCTTTCAGGCTCCGTTCCCTCTTGCGAATCAGTTCATCAGCCATATCAATATCAGATGCCATAAATGCAGCCTGTATCCCACATAAAAAACTCTTTGCCCTTGGATTGATCAACTGCAATTCTCCAAACACTGCATCCAGATCTACTGTCGCATTATGCCTTATATCCGGAAGCAACCTGCTCCATTCATCATTTGCGTATATATTCTCGTCTTCTGAAAGCATGACATTGTATCTTACTCTCGCCATATACACCAGATTATTAAAATCGCAGGCAAGCTTCATCATATATGCCAGCTTTTCACCTACTTTTTCCGATAGTTCAGCCGTTAAAGAAGCAAAATAATCATATTCATTCAAATCAATACGATTTTTCAATACATATTCCAAAAGAGACCCTTTCGTTGACTTCTGAATCTGCTTATCCAGATAAAATGCTTCCTCCTGCGTCAGCTCTATTGTAAGGTTGTCTCTCCAATCATCATGATAAATCGGAAGATTCCAGAATCTAATATTGCCGATATCTCCTGCATCCGAATCATCCTTATCATTTTCCTCTGCATCATCATTTCTATTTCCCAACCGGCTGACAGACTTCTGTTCTTTTAGCTTTACCGCCAATGAAACATACTCCGGTATAGACAGACCATAATCACAGAATATTCCAAAGGTACGAATTCCATTCCAGTAGATATCTGATGGTTTTCTTGCTACCCAGCCCTTTGGTAATACACGGGTTCCAATAACACCTTCTGCCTTGGGATCTGCTTCTAACAATCTGATGCCACAATCTTTTTCAGCAGAATCTATAGCCCTTAAAACTCTATTTGCATCCTTGCCGTACCTGCCATCAACAGCTTCTCTTAGCACATATGGAACAATAAGGAAATACTTTGCCCTAGTCTGGATGGTAGATGTTCCAGGGAAGAAATAGTTGGCAAAAGCATCACGAATAATGCCGATTCCAAGTTCATCGACTGCTCCCTGTTCACTCAGAAGGTTAATTACATCTAATGCCTTCTGCCGATCTTCTTTTGAAAAATCTATCCATCCTAACTGCATATTTTCACTTCCTACTTCAATGTGATTTGTCACTTTTACTCTTCTGTCGAGTTTAACGTTCTTTATAACAGAAAGCTCTCCATTTCTTTTTGAATCCATGTCATAATTATACCACCATTTACATCTCTTTAACAATCGCAATGCCATAGGTTTTCTCAAACTTTATCATTTACCTTGTCTGTGATTTTGTCATACAGTCTGCCTGCACTCATCGGCTCTCCTCTTCTCCTTGTTCTTTAAACTATAAAATGAACCATCATAAGAAAGGCATTTTCTTTTGCTTCTCTCTTATGATGGCTCTAGCTTAGCATGTTGCGAGTTCCAAAGTCTGCCCTCGCAACACGAATCTTTGTTCTGTGTTACAATAAAACTACTAAAAAATGGCTCAGTCATTTTTTCATTGCCTTGTAGCCAATTAATACTGTCCAAACATATGCACAGGTTTTTGGAATCATCAGCATGCCGATCATCGGAATTACATCAGCCAGCAGTACAACCGGAATATAGAATGCAAAGCTCAGGACGATTGTCAGCCACATCCAACGAAAAGAGCTATCATTATTTTCTTTTGCACTTTTATAGAATAAAACTATGATAATTAATCCCATCAGTGCAAACGGAATATTTCGGTAGATTCCCCATGAAAGAGGAGCATCAGCACTGAGCCAGGCATTCTGAGGCATCATACACAGAACAATTCTTAATCCTGCAAGAACATAAATAGCTGCTGTAGCTGCTTTATAGCCTTTAATCTGATAACGCTCACGCCATATATGATAGAGAACAACATAAAAAATAGTCATAGTGATAGAGGTTATCCACTTGCCTAACCCAAGCTGTACGGTAAAGTTCTCAAGACCTGTTGTACAAAGCGCTATTGCACGAGGTACCAGATGGAATGCATCTCCACTTCCTAAAATAACTGCCATAATTCCAAACATGGTAAACTGACGGTTTCCTTTGCTTTTTCGAATCATTAAAATTCCGATTGTGATTACCGAAAACAAATATACGGTATCAAATATAGTTTCTACAATTGCCTGCATAATAAAAATCCTTTCTACTTAGATACATCTTTAAACGCATAAGTGAACATCGTTCATTTTGTTTCAAAAATTTTCCCACACTCTAATGTGGGAGAATTTTAATATAATGTTTTGTTAATCAATATCAAAATCGAAGACGGATTATAATCCTGACGAATCATTGATACCAATATTAAAGAAAATAATATATCTGCAAACTGTTTTTCCGTGAATTGTTCATCAAATACATCTGGACGAATCTTAGGATCATTCTTTAATATATCGCACAATCCATTAAGAATATGCCCCCATGTCTGCAGCATTTTCTTCTTTCCATCCGTTTTTTCATCCTTCATAAATCCAAGCGAATGCAGAGAAAAGAAGCCCGGAAATTGCTCATTTCCATATTCCAGTCTTTTATAAATCCATGAGACACAGGCAGCAACATCTTTAAAGACCTGCTCATCTTCAGGGTTAAAAAAGATTTCATGCCAAATACTCTCAATTGTATCCCCAAGCAAATCTGACTTGGATTCATAGTAATTGTAGATTGTCCCCGCCGAAACAGAACATCGGGATGCAACAGCTCGTATGCTTACAGCAGTCCATCCGTTTTCTTTGATTAGCTCTCTGCTTGCAGCTAATATGTCTTCTTTTGAAGTTGCAAGATGGTTCACGAATTCACTCCTCTTCAATATAGTGGCATTAGTTATTTTGTTAAATGAACATTGTTCATGTTGAAAATATACATCGTTCTTTTTATTTTGTCAATACCTTTTTTAGTAATACTATTCCTGTAAACAAACATAACAACACTATCCACAAAATTCCCTGTAATGGGAATTTAAAAATATATCTCCACGAATCCGTAAAACACTGATGAAAATTTAAAGCCCTGATACATTTATTTGATTTCAATAAAAATGGTGTATGCCATACTCACTAAGTATAACATACACCATTAATATTTAATTATTTTCTATATTTATCATCACCTGACAGCCATCATCCGTCCACACTTTAAGAACAGCCGGCTCTTTCGATTTGGCATCCTTCCATCGAACTGCTGCCAGAGCGCTTCCTTCAAACGTTGTTACTGAATCAGAAAAATAGTCCTCCTCACTGGAAGGATTAGCTGTACCAAATCCTTCCAGCACACCATTTCCTACAACACTGGCATGAAGCAGTCTTTTTTCAGCTTCCTGTGAATTAATTGTGCCATTATCATCTGCAAGCCATATCTTGATATATGCTATATTCCTCTCATTCTCAGTTACACGACACAATTTTAGCTTTGTTACTGATTTTGCTGTAGAAAGTTCATATTCACCCAGTTTCCTATCTTTCTGATATGCAACTGCCTTTAAAGTTCCCGGTTCATATGGCACTTCATAAGATGCTGTAAAATGATTTTCTCTTCCTGCCGGTTTTCTTCCAAGCGATTTATCATTCAGAAAAAGCTCTACTTCATCACCTGATGAATAAACATCCACATTTGCCGTTGTCCCTTCAAATCCCTTCCATGTCCAGCTGCTGATATTATCCTTAAACATCCATGCAGTTTTACCAGCTGTCTGTCCTGTGTGTTCAAGTCTCTCGACCGCAATATATGGTTTATCTGTCAGACCATACACTATTTCCCTGAAATAGCTGATTGGTCTTCGATTTCCAATCAAATCAATATCTCCGATATATCCCAGTCTCTCAGGATAAATACTTGTGAAATTGGCATTTCCATCATAATGGAATATTCCTACCCCAGCTTCACCTATATAGTCGTAACCGGTCCATGTAAAGTCTCCAATTACGTGTGGATAAGTTTCAACAAGCTTCCAGAGATTTTCTATGTCAGCCGGATATGTTTCCGTACCGAGAACCGTTTTAGCAGGATGTAGTTCATGCTCCAGCTCATATCTTCCACTTAAATAGTTGAGTCCTGTTATATCGCAGCTTTGCGAACATTCTTCAAGTGCTTCTGAAACAAGCGGATGCTTTGCAAAAAACTCTCCTTTTTCACCTGACATCAGACTCATAAAACTGTTTAAGGCATTGCTTCCTCCTCCGCTTCCACTTCCATGTGAATCCATTCCAAATTTTTCTGCAACATCCCTCATAATAAAGCCAAGACGCCTGCCTGCACAGTTTAATCCATTCAATGCATTCGTTGTATATCTGGTATTATCGAGCTCATGGAATTTATTGCATAGCATTCTGTTTATCCAGGCTCCCTGCTTAGTTCCTGCTTCCTGTATCTCATTTCCAACTGAATAAATAATAACCGATGGATGATTATAGTCTTTTTCAACCATATGATTAATCCACTGATTATATTCATCTTCAAAAATATCGGAGAAATCATATGTATTTTTTTCCTTGTCCCACATATCCGTCAGCTCGTCCATAACCATCATTCCAATATGATCACACGCATCTAGCATTGCTCTGCTCATTGGGTGATGTGCACTTCTTATAGCATTAAAGCCCGCTTCCTTCAATCTCTTGCAACGGTACCATTCTGCCTCCTTAAATGTCTCAGCACCTATCACGCCATTATCATGATGTATACAGGTTCCTCGAAGCTTAACTGTCTCACCATTTATCTGCAATCCATGTACAGGATCAAGCGCCAATACTCGGATTCCAAAATTAGAAACTGCTTCATCACATATTTCATCATCAAACTTTGTCGTTATATGACACTCGTATAACGCCGGCTGTTTTGGACTCCATTTCTTCGGATGTTCAATCGGTATTTGTACACGCACTGCCTGCATTTGCTCTGAACGAAATACTACTCTTTGCGTATCCGATGCAGTTTTCTGCCCATCTTTTTTTATTTCAATCAGACATTCTGCCTCTAATCCATGTCCAATAATGTTTTTCAACTGCGCACACACCTCTAAAACCGCCATGTCATCATTCACTGACAATGTTGTAATACGCATCTTATCATGTGAGATATATACTCCTTTTCCGGTCCACAGATTGACATCTCTATAAATTCCTGAGCCTGAATACCATCTGCTGTTAGGCTGTTTACTGTTATCAACATCTATTCTTATAATATTCTCATGCTCATAGCTTATCCATGGCTTTAAGTCAACCGAAAATCCCATGTATCCATTACGGTTCACTGCCGCAAGGGCTCCATTAATCCAGACTCTTGCAATTCCATAAATTCCTTCAAATTCCAGAAATACATCCTGCGTTTTCCACTCATTTTGAGCCATAAACTTTTTTTCATAGGTATACACACCTCCGGGATAAAAACCACTCTGTGCTCCGGAAGGACAGTCCTTATCTCTTTTTTCACGAATCATTGCATCGTGAGGGAGTGTAACAGCAACTGCATCACTGTTCCCGTAAAAAGCTTTCAATCTGTCCGCCTGATCAGCTTTTTCAAATGTCCAGTCCTCATTAAAATTCTGACACTGCATACTTCATTCCTCTTTCAATCTGCTAACCTGCTTTTTCTGCTCTTTCCATGTCAATTCTCTTATTTTCCTTTTCCACCTTCATTAAACCAAGAAGAATAGTAATTACAACACCAAGAATTACAGGGATTGTGATATACATACTAAAAATCATATTTGTAGCTGCTGCGGTCTGAGTTGCAGCTTTTCCGGCATATCCTGCTGCATGCAATAGCCAGCCTACAGCCGCAGTACCAATTCCACCACCTACTTTTACTCCAAGTGATGAACAGCTAAACATCATTCCATCAATATGTACACCCTTAGTCCGATAGGTATATCCGCTGATTTCAGCAATAAGAGCATTTAATGTTCCCGACATTGTTCCGGCAAATGTACCCTTAAGGAACATAAAAAGTAACATCATTGGTAAATTCTTCTGCATTGCAAAAATAATTAGAAATATTCCTAAGATATCACTGATTACATATCCCCAGAAATTAACCTTTTGCATGCTTCCGGTCTTCTTTACAAGAATCGGAGTAAAAATAAGGGCAATTATTACAGGGAACATCTTCATCATTGAAAACAAACCAAGCAATGAACCATTTCCAAGTACATGTTTCATAAAGTAAATAGCTGAACCTGTTGTAAGATTACTCATGAAATAATAAACAATATAAATTGCTACAATTAAAATATAGTATTTGTTACTTATAAGTAACTTCAAAGACTCAACAAAACCAATTTTATCATCCTTTGGTTTTTGTTTATCCCAAACTGCCTCACTACCTTCTTCCGGTAACTCCTTAACACACAGGCAGCTTATTGTATTGACAACAAGTCCGATTACCCCACATATAATAGCAACCATACGCCATCCTGCAGCTCCACCGCCAAAGGCATCAACTGCACCTGTTACTGCAAATCCCATTACAATATTTGTGACAACTGCAAACATGAAACGTATTGATCCAAGCTGAACTCTTTCATTCTTGTTTCTGGTAATAAGGGCTGATAATGCTGAATATGCTATTCCGTTTGCTGTATAGAAAATGGCATTGAGTGCTGTATAAAATGCAAAGAAATACGCATATTGTGCAGTTTCACTCATTCCACCCGGAATTGAAAATAACAGCACCAGACAAAGTGACACGCCTATCTGTGCATACAGCATCCATGGTCTTGCCTTTCCCAACTTTGACTTAGTGCGGTCGATTAAATTTCCAAATATCACATCTGAAATTCCATCAAGAAATTTCGATACCAGCATTAATGTTCCAATAATTCCTGTGTTAAGCCCCATTGTATCAGATAAATATAAAAGAACAAAGCTGGATACAAGTCCATAGCTGGTATTTGAAGCCAGGTCTCCTGCTCCATACGCTATCTTCTGATACCATTTCAGGTATTTTTTTTCTGTTTCCTGCATAATAAATGCAACCTCCTTTTTCATATCACGCTCTCGAGAATACATTTTTATTGTTCCGGAATAATAAATGTGTTAAAATTAATTAAACTTTTAATTTTTGTATCTCTGTTTCTTTTCCGTCAATATAAATCTTAAAATGTTTTTCATTACATTGTGCATATTTGGAACCTCGTGTTTATCAAATAATGCAAATATAGTGAAAAGGGA
>ERZ773202.1203-NODE-1203-length-17778-cov-2.519382_pt1 | contig 17778 bp, 17 predicted proteins | sample MGYA00580998_ERZ773202 | MGnify/ENA primary metagenome ERZ773202 (study PRJEB29015, sample SAMEA2737803) | human gut metagenome | biome: human gut; feature: human-associated habitat; material: faeces | place: China | collected 2012 ...
TATCCGATGAAAACCACCGGTAAAAATACTAAAAAATACATGGATTCATGATAAGCCATGTTCCAAATCCTCGCCACAGTACCAGACTGTGCCTTTCTTCTAAATTAGCATCTCAGGCATCTATCCTGCCTGCATCATACATTCTCTCATGCTTTCTATCCATCGTAGTTCATGACAATAACCTTACATTTTTGTAAGGTTATAGACTACTCTTTCGTCAAGAAAGTCTCTTTGCCGAAGGCGATCTCCACCTCGGTGTATTCCCCGTACACGGACGCAATCGTAATCGCATGTCCGAGCTTATTACAAAGCTGTTTACATATATACAAACCCATTCCAGTAGAAGCATTTCCTTTGCGTCCATTCTCCCCAGTAAAGGTCTTGTCAAATACCCGGTCGATATCCTGTTCCGGAATCCCGATACCATTATCGCGGATCTTTAGAACAGTCTTATCTGCCATCTCCTCTACCGCAAAAGAAATACACGGCTGTTTTGCAGCATCCCGGTATTTGATACTGTTGTTCACGATCTGCCCAAGCATAAATGTGAGCCACTTGGAATCCGTGACAACCGAATGGGCTGTATCGTTTTTCTCGATTCGTATTTTATTTCCAATCAGCAGATCCTTCTGCTGCTGCAGTACTTTATTGATCGTCACATCCAGATCACACGCGGTAAGCAGATAATCCTTTTCTGCCGCATCTGCACGCGCATAAAATAAAATCTGCTCCACAAAGCTGTTAATCCGTGCAAGCTGTGCCTTCTGCTTCTTCAAATCCTGACTGCCGTTATAATTCATCAGGTTTAAAGCGGCAATTGGAATCTTGATCTCGTGAATCCAAAGCTCCAGATATTCCTTAAAATCCCGCAGCGAATCTTCTGTTTCGTTCAGCTTGTCCCGCATGGATTTCCCGGTGTCATACAGAACATCCATCCAGATCTTACCTTCCTCGAAATCCGGCTGTACCGTCATCTCCGTGATCAGGTATTTCTGGTCAAGCCCTTCTAAGATTCCCAGCAATTCCCGATAAAAATGCCTGCGCTTGCGATAGTCCGCCAGACACACGCACAATGCCGTCACAAAAATGATGCCCTCCATCACCCAGATGAAATCCATCCGCGCCTTGCAGGCAAATCCTAACAGCCTTAATACGACCATGATAAACACTGTCGCTGCAACAAAGCTGATTCTGTCTTTTAGATAACTTCGAACTGTCATGCCAGAATGTACCCCTGTCCTCGTTTTGTCCGGATTATATCCTCCACTCCGAGATCAGCAAGCTTCTTTCTGACACGGTTCATATTGACCGTCAGCGTGTTATCATCGACAAATGCCTCCGAATCCCACAGATAACTGATCAGTTCATCGCGCGTCACGATCGTATTCTGATGCTTCAGCAGATAGGATAAAATACCCGCTTCATTTTTCGTAAGCTCCACGCTGTTATCCCCGACCGTCAGAACTCCACGTGCCGTGTCAAGCGTCATATTTTTATAGGTAAGTCCCTTGTCTGCGTCCATCTTTCCAAGCCGCTTGAATACCGCCTCGATATGCAGAAGCAAAATAGAAGGATTGTATGGCTTCGCAATAAAATCATCCGCACCGAAGCTCATCGAGATCACTTCGTCCATCTCTGTGTTTTTGCTTGTCACCATAATGACCGGAATATCCGATGTCTTGCGCAGTTCCCGCAACACACTCTGTCCATCTACTTCTGGAAGGTTAATATCCAGCAAAACCATATCTGCCTGCGAAGCAAGAATCTGTCCAGCTACATCGGTGAATTCTTCGACGCACTGCGCATCATACTGATTCGAAATCAGCAGATACTGCAATTCCTGCGCCAGCGCCATATCATCTTCCACAATTAAAATCCGTTTCATCTCATACTCCTCGTTCGGTGGTTTCATACATCTGCCAACTTACCTGATCCCGCCTGATCGGTTTGATGCACCCACTAACGCACCAGTCCTGCTACTGTGCCAGACGAAGCATCTCGTCGAGCGGTTTCTTCGCCTGCTCACACATTTCCTCTGGAAGGATCACTTCATCCTTCAGATCTTCGAGCTTCTCAAGTACTTTGTCCAGACTGACCTTCTTCATGTTCGGGCAGAACTGTCTGTGTCCTACTGAATAGAACTTCTTGTCAGGATTCTGCTTGCTGAGTTTAAAGAATATGCCCATCTCTGTACAGATGATAAATTTCTTGCAGTCACTCTCTGTTGCATAATCAAGTATTCCTGCCGTACTTCCTATATAATCGGCAAGTTCGAGTACGTCCTCAGTACATTCAGGATGTGCGAGCACGAGTGCGTCAGGATGATGCTCTTTTGCTTCTTTAACAAGCTCCGGGTCAATACTCTTATGGACATGACAAAATCCGTCATTGAATATAAACTCTTTTTCAGGCAACTGCTTTGCAACATATCTTCCAAGGTTATTGTCAGGCACAAAGAATATCCTCTTATTCTCTATGTTTTTTACTACCTTGATGGCATTTGATGAAGTCACACATACATCTGATACTGCCTTTATCTCGGCTGTTGAGTTTACATAACAGACTACGGCAACATCGTCATACTGCTCTTTTACTTCTTTTATACGGTCAACCGTTACCATATGAGCCATAGGGCAGTCGGCAGTCACATCTGCCATATATACATGCTTTTCAGGATTTAAGAGTTTTGCACTCTCACCCATAAATGACACGCCTGCAAATAATATGTTTTTTGCCTCAACTTTTGTCGCAACCTTGCTTAAATAAAATGAGTCTCCAACATAGTCTGCTATATCCTGAACAGCACCGTCCACATAATAATGTGCAAGTATGACAAAATCGTTTTCTTTCTTTAATCTCTCAATCTTTTGAATAAGTTCTTCCATCTTTATCTCCATTTCGTTTTAATTATGTGCTAAATTAAATGCATCTTTCCCAAATCATGGCAGTTTGTTATAAATATTTTACAATTTTCAATATTTGTAATACAGCCAGTATAAATTATAACTATCGTTTTTTATAAATTCCTGCAATCATTTATAAGTCTTTCTAACTGCTCATAATTTTCTACTTCATTTACTTGTCTGCGTATTGATGATGAATTCTTGTAGCCTGCCGTGTACCAGCCGACATGTTTTCTCATCTCGCGTATGCCAAGATATTCACCTTTATATTCTATCTGCATTTTTGTATGTCTGAGTATCATAGCTGCCACCTCATCAAATGATGGCTTGTCCTGATATTGACCGCTTTTTTCAAATTCCTTTATCTGCCTGAATATCCACGGATTTCCTCTCGCACCTCTCGCTATCATAAGACCGTCGCAGCCTGTTTCGTTCTTGCATCTTACCGCATCCTCAGGTGTAAATATGTCTCCACTCGCTATGACCGGGATTTTTACCGCTTCCTTTACTTTTCTTATTATATCCCAGTCCGCCGTTCCGGAGTAATATTCTTCCCTTGTCCTGCCGTGTACCGCAACGGCACTTGCACCGCTTTGTTCCATCATTTTTGCAAATTCAACGGCATTTATGTTTTCGTCATTAAAACCTTTCCTGAATTTGACCGTGACAGGCTTTTTTATCCTGTCTGATATGGCTCTCACTATTTTTGCGGCAAGTTCCGGATTTTTCATAAGTGCCGACCCCTCACCGTTGTTTACTACTTTTGGCACGGGACAGCCCATATTTATATCGAGTATGTCAAAGTTTCTGTATTCTATCTGCTCCGCCATATCCGCCATAAGTTCCGGTTCTGAACCAAAAAGCTGCAATGCTACCGGATGCTCCGTATCGTCTATCTGCCACAGAGGTTCGGTATTTTTATTTTTATAATAGATGCCTTTTGCACTTATCATCTCAGTGTAAAGCAGATCTGCACCAAACTCTTTACAAATCATGCGAAATGGCATATCCGTCACTCCTGCCATAGGTCCTAAAGCAAGATTACCGTCTATTTTTACATTTCCTATATAAAATTCACTCATAACTCTCTATTTTTTCTGTTTGCTGTGTATAAGCTGCAACCCTTTTAATGTGAGGTCACCGTCATATATCTCTATAGACTTGGTATTTTCATATACAACTTTTCCAAGCCCGCCTGTTGCGATGACTTTAGCATCCATAAGTCCGGATTCTTCCTTAATCTTTCTTATGATATACTCTGTCTGACCTATCGTTCCATAAAAAAGTCCCGCCTGCATTGCAGAAATAGTATCTTTAGCAATAATATTTCCGGGACATTTTATCTCTATCTCAGGAAGATTAGCCGTGTTGTTCCAGAGTGCATTTGCCGATATTCTTATTCCCGGGCTGATAACTCCGCCCTTAAATGCTCCATCTGCCGTCACAAGATCATAAGTCGTCGCTGTTCCATAATCCACGACGATTATAGGTCCACCATAAAGTTCAAACGCACTTACTGCATCCACTATCCTGTCAGGTCCTATTTCTTTTGGGTTCATCGTATCTATTCTTATGCCTGTCTTTGTACCTGCTCCGACAACTATAGGATGGCAGTTGAGGTACTTGATTATACCACTCGTAAAGGAGTACATCATCTTAGGCACTACCGATGCTATTATAACCTCTGTTATATCGTCAGGCTTGTACCCTTTCTGCTCTAAAATATTGCACAATAATTCTCCATATTCATCTGATGTTCTCGGAACCTGAACAGTAAATCTGAACCTTGCTGCAAGTCTCTCTCCATCAAATACTCCAAATGTCACATCCGTATTTCCAACATCTACTGCTAATAACATGATTTTTTCCTCACATTTCTATATATGTTATCACACAAAGCCATATATAATTTATTATTCCTGCGTCTGTATAGCATCTAAATCTTCGTGTAATATCACTGCTTTATAATATTTTTCAAGTGATTCAAGAAGATCCCTTTTCTCATTTTGCAATGCTTTTATCTTTAATGCACTTCCTATCTCGTCAAATGAAAAATCGTCTTCCTCTGCTACGACATTCATGTAAAGGCTGCCCTCTTCATCATACTGTAATGAAAAAATTCCGCCTATCTCTGCCGTATAGAGTACACACATTATCTGTAATTCATCCTTAATTGTCTGTGGAAGTGAACTGAAATTTTCATTGAGATAATATTTCTGTTCATAGGCATTTGCCGCACACAATATCACTGCTTCACTGTTTATATCAGCCTCATCATACATAGCCATACAACCCCCTTACTGATACTTCTCCGGACACAATGCTCTTAATGCCGTCTTTTGTCTCGACAAGCAGTGCACCGTCCTTGTCTATTCCTCTTGCGATACCTGTTTCTTCTTCCTTAGGATCTGCTGTCTCCGCCATGCCATAAAGCACTTTTACTTCACTGTCCATGCTTATGAGCATAGAATTATACTTATCGACAACCTGCGACAAATCATTTGTCTCAAGAAATTTTTTGTAATATTCATCAAATTTCTCTACAACCTTTGCTGTAAGTTTATTTCTGTTTGTCATTTTGCCTGTCTCCAGATATATTGAAGAAGCATTTTTTCTAAGTTCGTCAGGTATATCATCATCGTTTACATTTATGCCTATTCCTATAACGGCATAATTTACATAGTTCATCTCTGAACTCATCTCAGTAAGAATACCACATATTTTCTTTTTTTCAAGTACAATATCATTAGGCCACTTTATCTTTGTGTCCGCACCACACACATCTTTTATTGCTCCTGCAACAGACATTGCCGCAAGAAGCGTGATACCCGAAAGATGTTTAGGCTCAGTCTTTGGTCTTATGAGAAGTGTCATAAAAATATTTGCACCTTTTTTAGAGCACCATTTTCTGCCACGCCTGCCCTTGCCGTTTGTCTGCTCGTCAGCCACCAGCAAAATCCCCTCCGGCTCTCCTGCCTCGGCAAGCTGCTTTGCCTTTGTATTCGTTGAATCTATCGTGTCATATGTCACGGCTTTCTTGCAAATGCAGTCCTTTGGCAGATAACTTTCTATCGCTGATGCATTTAATATGTCAGGCTCACTCTTAAGTTTATATCCCTTATTAGAAACTGACTCTATCTCAAATCCTTTTTCCTTAAGCTGCGTTATATTCTTCCAGACAGCCTGTCTTGACACGCCGAAACGCTCACACAAACTCTGCCCCGAAACACACTCATCTCCCGCTTCGCGTAAAATGCGTAGTAGCTCACTTTTCATGTCATCCTCTTTTCTGTGCCTTTTTGTACATTAACAAGTTTGTGCAAAGCACAAATCTTGAGTGTGAAAATTGCTGTTTACTATATTTTACAGGTTTTCCTGCTGTTAATTTTCACACTATTCCCATTCTCCAAGTGTGGCAACCATAACTGCCTTTATAGTGTGCATACGGTTTTCGGCTTCATCAAACACAACTGACTGCTCTGACTCAAATACCTCGTCAGTAACTTCAAGTTCGCTCATTCCGAATTTCTCATAAACTTCTTTACCGATTTTGGTCTTAAGGTCATGGAATGCCGGAAGACAGTGCATAAATATCGCATCCCTGCCTGCATTTTCCATTACTTTTTTATTTATCTGATATGGTGATAAAGCTTTTATTCTCTCTGCCCATACTTCGTCAGGCTCACCCATTGATACCCATACATCAGTATAGAGAACATCTGCACCTTTTGTTCCACTCTCAACATCCTCAGTAAGTGTAATAGAACCGCCTGATGCCTTTGCATATTCCTGACACTGTTCAACAAGTTCCTGATTTGGGAAATATTCCTTTGCAGTAAAAGCCGTAAAATTCATCCCCATCTTTGCACACGCTATCATAAGCGAATTTCCCATATTATAACGGGCATCCCCCATATATACGAGTTTTACACCTTTAATCTTTCCTAAATGCTCTTTGATGGTAAGTAAGTCAGCAAGCATCTGTGTAGGATGATACTCATTTGTAAGACCATTCCATACCGGAACTCCTGCATATTTTGCAAGTTCTTCTACAATATCCTGTCCATATCCACGGTACTCGATACCGTCAAACATTCTTCCGAGAACCCTTGCAGTATCAGGTATGCTCTCCTTTTTGCCTATCTGTGAACCGGACGGGTCAAGATATGTAACACCCATACCCATATCATTTGCTGCAACTTCAAAAGAACATCGTGTGCGTGTGCTTGTCTTTTCAAATATAAGTGCGATATTTTTATCTGTATAGTTTTTAATTGATACTCCGTTTTTCTTTTTCGCCTTTAAATCAGCCGACAAATCAAGCATATACTGTATCTCTTCCGGTGTAAAGTCCTTTAAAGTAAGAAAATTGCGTCCTTTTAAATTGATAGCCATTGATATGTCCTCCATTTCTTTTTTATACTATGATGTAATAATACACATATAGAGTCTGCCAGTGACAGACTCCTACTTTTTAATATTAAAACAGGTACTTGCGAAATTCTCACAACATATAATCATTTTCGCAACAACCTAATTCTCTTTTGCAATCTCGGTTACTGATTTTGCAAGTCCCGCAAGCCCTTGTATCTCTGACGGAATGATTATCTTTGTTGCTTTTCCATCTGCTGCCTTTGCAAATGCATCAAGGCTCTTTAATTTGATAACATTGTCAGATGCAGCCGCATCGTTAAGCATCTTTATACCATCTGCGTTTGCCTGCTGAACCGCAAGTATAGCTTGAGCCTGACCTTCAGCTTCACGGATAGTTGCCTCTTTTTTGGCTTCGGCTCTAAGTATCGCAGCCTGCTTCTCAGCCTCCGCATCAAGGATTGCTGACTGTTTCTTTCCCTCTGCAACAAGGATTGCCGACTCTTTTTCTCCCTGTGAGCGAAGGATTGCTTCACGCTTTTCACGCTCTGCTTTCATCTGTTTTTCCATCGCATCCTGGATTGCTGCCGGCGGAATGATATTCTTAAGCTCGACTCTGTTTACCTTTATTCCCCATGGATCTGTCGCCGTGTCAAGTGATGAACGCATTTTTGCATTTATAATCTCTCTTGATGTAAGTGTTTCATCAAGTTCAAGCTCACCGATAACATTTCTAAGCGTTGTAGCTGTGAGATTTTCGATAGCCATTATCGGGTTTTCAACACCGTATGTATAAAGCTTAGGATCAGTTATCTGATAAAAGATAACAGTGTCTATTCTCATTGTTACATTGTCTTTTGTAATAACCGGCTGTGGTGGAAAATCTGCAACCTGCTCTTTTAAATCTACTTTTCTTGCAACTCTGTCTATAAAAGGGATTTTAAAGTGGATTCCAACTCCCCATGTCCCCTGATATCCTCCAAGTCTCTCAATAACATACGCCCTTGCCTGTGGTACTACATTTATACATGACAAAAGTATAATTACAATCAATATTACTAAAGCTGCTAAAAATGGCATTTTCATATCTCCTTTCTACCAATTCTGCTTTTCTACAAGCAATTTAACTCCATTTACCTCTTTTACTTTGACTTTTGAACCCTCAGGAATGATTTCATTGTCATTAACACTCCTCGCTGTCCACTCAAGCCCTCTTACAACAACCGCACCTTTCTGGTTAAAGTTGTCAATCTCCTCTGTAACCTTTGCTTCTTCACCGATAATACTGTTTATATTTGTCTTTGTCCTGCTGTTATTTAGGTATTTTTCTGCAATAGGTCTTGTAAAACAGAACAATACCACCGATACGGTCAAAAACAATGCAAACTGCACGATGAGCGGAGCATGAAAAAGTGCTGCAACAACCGCTGCTAATGCTCCTGCCGCAAACCATATGGTCGTAAGCCCCATAGTGATTATCTCAATGACAAGCAGTATCGCCATGGCAATAAGCCAATACATCGGTTCCATATTTTCCTCCTCTCCTATACCATAATCTCTCAGTATCTTTTCAAAACGAATTATTTTGGCTGGATTTCCGAGAGTATATGATTTGTACGATTTTATCGCATTTATTCACTGAATATAGCTCAAACAACTGTATTTGTCAACTAAATGATACTTTCGTTTCTCTATTCAACTATTATTCACACCCTCAAATAAACTAAATAACAGACTATTTTCGTTTCTGTCTCGCCATCTCATACATTATTATGGCGGCTGATACTGCTGCGTTAAGCGACTCCAATTTTCCCTCCATAGGAATCCTGATACGCTTTGATGCTTTTTCAAACACTGCATCAGATACACCGTTTGCTTCATTGCCTATTATAAAGGCGGAACCCTTTGTGTAATCAACACAGTCATATACCTCACTGCCCTCCATTGCCGTTGCATACACATCATATCCGGATTTTTTAATCTCTTCTATAATATCTATAAGCGACTCAACATAACAGAACTTAACCCTAAATATTGCTCCCATCGTTGAACGCACCACTTTAGGATTAAAAAGGTCAACGCTCTCCTTACTCATTATAACACCGGACATTCCAGCCCCCTCCGATGTTCTTATTATAGTACCTAGATTGCCGGGGTCTCTTAAATCATCCAAAAGCACCCACGCTTTTCTCTCATCCGACAGAATTTCTTTAACATCGTACTCAGGCATATTGACTGTAGCAAGAACTCCCTGAGGTGTAACCGTATCGGAAATCTGTTTAAAAACATTATCGGCAACAACCTCATACGGTATTCTTTCAAGCTTATCACCAAGTCTCTGTACCATCCTGTCAAAAACAGACTCCGAAACATATAATTTATCGAGCTTATCAAAATTGATTGCTTCAAGAACCATCTTAATCCCCTCTGCAACAAATTTCTTAGTCTTTCTTCGCTCCCTCGCCTGCTTCTGAAGTTTTATAAGTTCTTTAATCTGTCCGTTGGACTCGCTCGTAATTATGGAATTTGTCATATAAAGTAAATTCCTCCCTGTTTATATAAAAACTTGCTTTGCGAAACTTTCGTAATATTTGCTTGGATTGTGCAGCTATAACAAATAATGTTAGCCGGCATTTTTGTCACCGTCAGTACTCAGTCAGCGTCTTTTGCTGACTTTATGTACTGCTACGAGTGACAACATAGCGAAAGCGTGCCGGCGGTGTTATTCTGTTATAGCTGCACAATCAACACAACCTACATAATTTCGCATCTGAAAAAACTTACTCCTCGCTCATCTTCGCAAGTCTTGCCGTCTGGTCTGCCGCAATGATATTTTCAAGAAGTTCATTTATATCACCGTCAAGTATCTCTCCAAGTCTGTGGCTTGTGTACTTTATTCTGTGGTCTGTAACCCTGCCCTGTGGGAAGTTGTATGTTCTTATCTTCTCTGAACGATCACCTGTTCCTACCTGACTTCTTCTCTCTGCCGCCTGCTCGCTGTTTGCCTTTTCCTGCTCCATGTCATAAATTCTTGAACGGAGAACTTTCATGGCTTTATCTTTATTTTTAAGCTGTGATTTCTCATCCTGACAGGTTACGACTATTCCCGTAGGGATATGTGTGATTCGCACTGCCGAGTCCGTTGTATTTACACACTGACCGCCGTTTCCTGATGCTCTATACACATCAATCTTACAGTCATTAGGGTCTACATGAACATCAACTTCCTCAACTTCCGGCATAATTGCCACCGTTGCCGTTGATGTATGAATTCTTCCGCCCGACTCCGTAGAAGGTATTCTCTGCACACGATGAACACCACTCTCATATTTAAGTTTTGAGTACGCACCTGCACCTATTACCATAAATACGATTTCTTTGAAGCCACCGATTCCATTCTCGCTCGCACTCATAACTTCTACTTTCCAGCGGTTTGCCTCGGCAAATTTTGAATACATCCTGAAAAGGTCTGCCGCAAAAAGTGCTGCTTCATCTCCGCCTGCACCTCCACGAATTTCGACAATAACATTCTTCTCATCGTTAGGGTCTTTTGGAAGCATGAGAATTTTAAGCTCCTGCTCACATTTCTCAACAGTTTCCTTGCACTCATTAAGTTCCTCTTTTGCGAGTTCACGCATATCCTCGTCACTCTCCTCGTCAAGTATCGCAAGACTGTCCTCTATTCCATCTTTTGCAGCCTTGTATTCCTTGTACTTTTCAACGATAGGAGTAAGTTCGTTCTGCTCACGCATAAGCTCCCTGTATTTTTTCTGGTCATTGATAACCTCCGGCTCAGTGAGCATCATGTTTATCTCTTCCAAGCGTCCTACAAGTTCTTCTAATTTATCAAACATCGTTTTTCCTCCATATAAAAATATTGTTTATATTTATATTCAGTGTATAAATCATAAAAATCTTTAAAGCAAAGCCTGTGTATTCTTTTTTGCATAACAAAATTTCAACTTTTATTTTACAGCCATAACAACCCTGTCATTTTCACACAAATCTTTCTTTACGACAACCTCTTTAAAGCCCTCGTTTTCAAAAATCTCTTTTACGGCTCTGCCCTGGTCATGCCCTATCTCCATAAACATCATCCCCGGACCGGCAAGATGTTTTTTTCCCTCTTTTGCAAGTATGCGGTAAAACATAAGACCATCCTCTCCGCCATCGAAAAGGTGTCACTCAGCGAGGAGCTTCTTGAAAAGATGCGCCGCGAGCACGAGATCGAAGAGGCCGAGCACGAGCATGAGCATCACCATCATCACGATCACGATGAACATGACGAGCACGACCACGAACATGAGCATGGGCATCATCACGACCATGACCATGACGAGCACGACGAGCACGAGCATCACCACCATCACCACGACGGTGAGGAGTGCGACGATCCCGAGTGCGAGTGCCACCATCACCATCATCACCACGCCGACGACGTCTTCTCCTCCTGGGGCAAGGAGACGCCGAAGAAGTTCAGCAAGGAAGCTCTTGAGGACATGCTCCACAAGCTCGACAGCGGCGACTACGGCCACATCCTGCGCGCCAAGGGCATCGTGAACGGCGAGGACGGCTGGCTCGAATTCGACTACGTGCCCGAAGAGCACGAGGTCCGCGCGGGTCATCCCGACTACACGGGCCGTCTGTGCGTCATCGGCGCAGAGCTCAAAGAGCACGGGCTTGCAGAACTGTTTGGAGTGTAAGGCATGGATATTCCTGTTTATCTGGTCGCCGGATTCCTCGATTCCGGCAAAACGAGCTTTATCAACGGCATTTTGGAAGACGGCTTCGCCCGCGAGGACAGGACGCTTCTGATCTGCTGCGAAGAGGGCGACGAAGAATACGAGAAGAAGGCGCTCGACAACGTCACCGTCGTCACGGTAGACGACGAAGAGGAGCTGACGCTCGCTTTCTGCAAGGAGCTTGAAAAGAAGCACCGCCCCAAGCAGGTGCTCATTGAGTACAATGGCATGTGGCAGATGGAAAAGCTCTACCGCGAGGTGCTGCCCGCCAACTGGGTGCTCTATCAGATCATGACGTTCGTGCATGCGCCGACGTTCGAGCTGTTCGTCAAGAACATGGGTCAGCTCATGATGGAAAAGATCACGAACGCGGACATGATCGTCTTCAACCGCTGCGACGACAAGCTCAAAGAGAGCCTGCGCGCGCGCAATCTGCGCATGGTCAACCGCCGCGCGGACATCTACCTTGAGGACAACGACGGCAACAGCGAGGACTACCTGACCGGCGACGAGTGCCCGTTCGACATGACGCCCGACCTCATCGACATTCCCGACGACGACTACGGCGTGTGGTACGTCGACGCGATGGACCATCCCGACCGCTGGGATGGCAAAAAGGTCCACATGAAGCTCATCATGTGCCACTCGAAGAAGTTCCCGGGCATCCACTGCCCCGGCCGCTTCGTGATGACCTGCTGCGAAAACGACATTCAGTTCGTCGGCATCGTCGCCAAGGGCGACAGCCTGAAGGCCTACAAGAATCGCGACTGGGTCGATATCACTGCCACGGTCAAAAAGGAGCACCTCGACGCCTACGAGGGCGAGGGCCCCGTGCTGTACGTCGAGCGCATCACCACCACGTCGAAGCCCGCGCAGGAAGTCGTGTCGTTCTGACGACGCGATTTGCGGAGGTAAGGTGAATCAGCAGCGCGCGCAGCGCTGCGGAGTTTTCTCCTGCTAACCCGCAGGGGAGAGCGAATAAAGGGGACATTCTCTTCTCGAAGAGAATGTCCCCTTTTGAATCCCAAGGGAAGGATGAGGGGGAACCCCCTCGCCCCCCGACATTGCGGTTTTGAGGCTTGAAGAGCTGCTCAGCCTGCGGAATCGGGTACCTGCCGGGTGATGGTTCTAAACGATTTGACTTTTTTCTATCTTCGCTGTCGCTCCCTGATCTGAATGCAGTCTTGGTAGAATCCCCTGCCGTCGCTAGATTTTGCCAACCTTGCTGCCCTCCCAAAGCGGCATCGCTGCGCTCGCCGCACTTTTAAGTTATCGTATATTTTTTACGATGGCCATGTGGTCATATCCGCGGTGCGCCGCTTGCGCTGTGCGCCTTGCCGTCACCAAGCTTTACACGCAGCGGCGGCGGTTCGATGCCGAGCATCAGCTTGACGAGCCAGGCAAAAAACAGCAGCACTAAAATTGGGATCAGGCACGATGTGACGAGCATGACGGCGAGGGCCTCGATAAAGCGGTTCAGGACCGTTTTGAGCTGCTCGACCGCGGCGGTCGCCGCTCCGGTGATGCCCTCAGTCACCTTGGAAAAGAGGCCGGAAAGGCCGCTTTTTTCGCTCTCGTCCGCCTCGCCCGAGGTGGCGGACTGGATGTCCTCGGTCGTCTGCTCGGCGTTTGCGATGGTCTCTTCGATTGAGGCGCGGTATGTGTCCTCGATCATGCTCGAGACTTTGACGCCCGCGGGAATGGCAAACGCGATGGCGAGCGCGAAGAGCAGCAAATGCCACGCGAGCTTCCCCAGCACGGCGCGCAGCTTTTCGGAAAAGAGCGCAGCGATGCCAAGCGCGCAGGCTGCGGGGATCAGGATCGTGAACGACACGTAGGATGTGATCGTCAGCAGATACTTTTCCAAAAAGATGGCGCAGAGCACGATGAGGAAATAGCCGCTCAGATCGGCGAGCTTTTCGGCGATGGGCGTCGCGGTGTCGCCCGGCAGGAGCGTGATGGCCGCGGACGCGGCGGTCGACGCCGCCGTCAGCTCAAGCACCGTCTCCTGCTTTTCCGCGAGCGCGTCGATGGACGCTTGATGGTACGCGGGGTCGGACGCTCTCTTCCCCACCGCGAAGATGGAAAGGAGCGCCGCAAGAACGAGAAGCGCCGCGAGCGCGGCCTTCTTAGTTGTCACTGAATGCATAGTCGCCTCCAAAAAACGGGATGGTTCTATCATACCGAAACGGCGGAAGATGTCAAGAAAGCGCGGTTTCGGTCGCATCGCCGCGCGCGGTTTCTATCCTCCTCATCGCGTCAAAAACATAGAGAATCAGCATTAAAACGCTAATATTTCGTTAATTTCTTTCAGATTTTTCCAAATTTTATATCACTTTTCCGAATTCTGTCTTGTCACCTGCCTTGTTTTTACGGAAAGTTCGTGATAGAATACAGATATAGCAGGATCGGCGAATCTTTTTTCATTGATTCTGTCAAAGCGGAAGTTTTTTCTTCCCCGTTTCCGGCGCGAAAGCGCCTGTACTGATCTGACAAGCAAATCAAGCAATGTTTGGCAAACCTGCTGAAAAGCAGGGACGCAAAGACAGAGGGGTCTAAGGCCGCCATGTGCGGTTATGACAGCCGGTTGCAAATCATTCGGAAGGGCATCGCCCTTCCTGCACCGCCCGGCTCTCTCTGAAAGCAAGGTACAGGCGGGAAACCTTTTTTGCCGAAAAGAGGGGGATGAACATGCGACAAACATTTTATGAGTTCTACATGCTGCATGAAAGGACAAACTTACTGAAAGAATGGGACGAATCGCGCAATTTTCCGCTCACGCCGGACACCGTTTCCTACGGCAGCAAGAAAAAAGTCTGGTGGACGTGTGAAAACGGCCCGCTTTCGCCGCGCGACGTCTCCACGGGCTCGAAGATCCGCATCTGGTGGCGCTGTCCGGAGGGGCACTCGTGGCAGTCGCCCGTCGCCTCGCGCACGGCGTGGGGGCACGGATGTCCCGTGTGCGCGGGCAAGACGATCGTCACGGGCGAAAAAGGCCTTGCCCACCTCCAGCCCGAGATCGCCGCACAGTGGGATAAGCGCAAAAACGGGCGCCTGAAGCCCAGCGATGTCGCCGTCAGTTCCAACCGTCCCGCTTGGTGGCGCTGCGAGCTGGGGCATTCCTACCGCGCCACGGTCTCGTCGCGCACGCAGCGCAAGACCGGATGTCCCTATTGCGCGGGACGCAAGGTGCTCAAAGGCTTCACTGATCTGAAAACGCTCTGTCCCGGCGTTGCCGCGCAGTAGCACCCGTCGCTCAACGGCGCGCTGACGCCGGAGATGGTCACACCCGGCAGCAACAAAAAGGTCTGGTGGCAGTGCTCCATGGGACACGTGTGGAAATCCGTCATCTATCCGCGCACCGGCGCGCAGCAGTGCGGCTGCCCCGTCTGCGCCGGAAAGGTGAGCACAACACACGCGCGGCGTTACGCCCAGCTCGACGAAATTCGCACCTTTACCGAGCTGTGACAAGACCAATTCTATAAAAACGATCAAGGCCGTGGGAAGCGATGTGCTTTCCGCGGCCTTACTTTTTGCCTGATTTGGACGCACTGTCAGCACTATGTTTAGTGCTGACGCGTTTTCTTTCCCGCTTTCGCCAAAAAGCAGCGCCCCTCTCTATTGCGGCGAGGGGCGGTACAATCTGTTCAATGAGTCAACTTGTTGCCGCAGGCAAAACAAATGATTGTTATATGTGGACACTTGCGCCTGATTTTTCCCTGTGCTATAATGCAGTTACTTTAATCGGATAAATTACCTGTAAAGGAGAATCATCATGGATTATATGGCTCTTTCCGCTGCCGAGTGGCAGCAGGAATACGACAAGATGTCCGCCGAATACGAGAGCTGGAAGGCCAAGGGCCTCAAGCTCAACATGGCGCGCGGCAAGCCGAGCAAGCAGCAGCTCGACCTTGTCAGCGGCATCCTGACCGCGCTGACCAGCGCCGAGGAGTGCGTGGACAACGGCGTGGACGCCCGCAACTACGGCGAGCTCAAGGGTCTTGAGAGCGCGCGTAAGCTGTTCGCCGATATCCTCGGCTGCAAGACCTCTCAGGTCTTCGCCGGCGGCAATTCGAGCCTCCAGCTCATGTACGACACGGTCTCCAAGGCCTACACCCACGGCCTGCTGCACAGCGAAAAGCCGTGGTGCAAGGAAGAGAGCGTCAAATGGCTCTGCCCCGCGCCGGGCTATGACCGCCACTTCAAGGTGACCGAGAGCTTCGGCTTTGAGCTCATCACCATTCCGATGACCGAAAACGGCCCCGACATGGACATTGTCGAAAACCTCATCGAAGACCCGAGCGTCAAGGGCATGTGGAACGTGCCGAAGTACTCGAACCCCGACGGCATCATCTACTCCGACGAGACCATCGAGCGCATTGCGAAGATGAAGCCCGCGGCTCCCGACTTCCTGCTGATGTGGGACAACGCCTACTGCATCCACGAGTTCGACGGCGAGTTCGTCCCGTTCAAGGATATTCTGAGCGAGTGCGAGAAGTACGGCAACGCCGACATGGTCTTCGAGTTCGCTTCCACGAGCAAGGTGACGCTCCCCGGCGCGGGCATTGCGTGCTTTGCGTGCAGCGAAGCCAACATGGAGTACATGACCAAGCTCATCGGCATTCAGGCCATCAGCTTCGACAAGATGAACCAGCTGCGCCACGTGAAGTTCCTGCAAAACAAGGAGCACACGCTCGCGCTAATGAAGGAGCACGCCAAGATCTTAAAGCCGAAGTTCGACATGGTCGTCGAAACGCTCGAGCGTGAGATCGCACCGCTCGGCATTGCGAGCTGGCACACGCCCAAGGGCGGCTATTTCGTCTCCGTAAACACGGCCCCTGGCCTTGCCAAGCGTACGCTGGCGCTCGCCAAGGAGGCGGGCGTCGTGATGACGAGCGCGGGCGCGACCTATCCGTATGGACACGACCCTCTTGACAGCAACATCCGCGTCGCCCCGTCGCTGCCGCCGGTCGAGGAGCTTGAGCAGGCGATGGCCGTCTTCTGCTGCTGCCTCAAGCTCGCCGCGCTGGAGAAGAGCAAGAAGTAAGGCATATTTGCATCAAAAAAGCGGACCGCAGTGCGGTCCGCTTTTTCTTATCCCTATTCAGATCTTTGCTTTCTTCTCTTCCCGCTTCAAGCGCCAGACGGCGAGTGAACGCACCAGAAGAACATTGATGAGCGCAAGGCGCGTGTAGCTGTAGACGACATTCAGAAGGAAGTACGGCGAAATGTTGCTGTAATTGCCGAGATCGTCGAGCAGCAGCGGCATAACGCCGTAGCTCATCAGAAGCGGCAGCGCGACAAGCGCGGCAAGCCAGCCGGCAGCGAGCCATTTGAGTTCCTTTTTTGTCGCGGACAGCTTCATTTTTCGGTAAGCGAGCACCGTCCAGACGGTCATCAGGACCATGGCGGCGAACTGCACCCATGCGATCGCAAGGCGCATATAGTTCATCTGCGGCGTCCAGAGGTGCGTCATGAAGATGGTCGTCCACGAAAGGCCGGTCGCAAAGCGGAGGTAGAGATCAATACAGAGATAGGCCGCCCAGCCGCACCACAGGCCCGTGCGATGCTTCACCGTAAAGCAGATGATGCCGCAGAGGAAAAACGGCAGTCCGTAAATCAGCCCCGCCAGCAGATCGCCGGCGAGTATCAGGCAGGTGAGCAGAAGAACCGCGCCGATACACATTAAAATCGTACCCGCAATGGTGTGACGCTTTTCCTGCTCGGACGAAGTCTGCGGCGTGAAAGAGGCGGGGACTGCC
>ERZ773202.1208-NODE-1208-length-17694-cov-30.477351_pt1 | contig 17694 bp, 24 predicted proteins | sample MGYA00580998_ERZ773202 | MGnify/ENA primary metagenome ERZ773202 (study PRJEB29015, sample SAMEA2737803) | human gut metagenome | biome: human gut; feature: human-associated habitat; material: faeces | place: China | collected 2012 ...
GCATCTGCCTTACAAGCAGAGGGTCACAGGTTCGAGCCCTGTAGGTCCCATTCATGCCGGCGTGGCGGAACTGGCAGACGCGCAGGACTTAAAATCCTGTTGTGGTGACACAGTACCGGTTCGATTCCGGTCGCCGGCATTACACTATGATTTATAGTGTTAAGTAAATATGTGTGCGTAGCTCAGCTGGATAGAGCACTTGGCTACGGACCAAGGTGTCGGGGGTTCGAATCCTCTCGCGCACGTATGAAAAAAGGAGCAAGACGTAAGTCTTACTCCTTTTTTAGTATTCCAGCACGTAAAAGTTCAAATATAAAAGAAAATGACGGGAGAAGAATATGCTTACTTACAATCTGGAACAGAGAAATGATGAACCGAAATATTATTATATATATAAAATGATCCGGCGGGATATTGAGCGTGGAAAACTGAAAAAAGGAGAAAAACTTCCATCCAAGAGAAGTCTGGCGGAACACCTCGGAATCAGTCTGATCACGGTAGAGAATGCGTATCAGATGTTAAAAGATGAAGGGTATATAGAACCGAGAGAACGCAGTGGATATTATGTATGTGAAATACATGTAATCGGAGAAATGAAAGAGCAGAATCAGCAACTGCATATGCTTCCCGAGATACCGGAAGAAATCGAAGATGGACGATTGCAGAATGCAGCACTTTCCAGCTTTCCATATTCCCTGTATTTTAAGACCGTGCGAAGTGTTATTACAGAATATGGAGAAGAATTGCTGTATCGTTCACCAAATGAGGGCTGTGCGATTCTGCGAAACAGTATTGCATCCTATCTGCTGCGTTATCGTGGATTATTTGCACAGCCGGAACAGATTATTATCGGATCGGGAGCGGAACATCTGTATGGTACGGTTGTGCGTATTCTTGGAGCGGATAAGATTTATGGAATTGAAGATCCGTCCTATCATCAGATCCGGAAAGTCTATGAGGGAACGGGTGCGGTCTGTGAAATGCTGCCTATGGGGGAAGATGGAATCAGGAGTGATGTGCTGGCACAGACAAGGGCGGATGTGCTGCACGTGACACCGTTTCACAGTTTTCCGTCCGGGGTTACGGCAACCATAGGGAAGCGATACGAATATCTTGAATGGGCAAGAGAAAAACATCATTTTATTGTGGAAGATGATTTTGACAGTGAGTTCTTCATGCCTGGTAAGCCGGTAGAGACATTGTTTATGCTGGATGACAGCAGTTCGGTCATATATATCAATACATTTTCTAAAAGTTTGTCACCGTCCATTCGTATGGGATATATGATTTTGCCGGAGAGACTGATGGAACGTTACAAAAAAACTTCCGGCGGATTTTCCTGTACCGTACCGGTATTGGAACAGTATGCGCTGGCAGAATTTATCAATAAAGGATATTTTGAACAGCATCTGAGCCGGGTGCGAAGAAAACAAAATCATAAAATGGAAGTATAAGGTTGACAGATTTATATGCAGATTGCCAATCAGTTTCGGACAGATATCCTGGCCGGTAAATATGCACAGGGAGAATATCTTCCATCCATCTTATATTTGGAGCCGGAATGCTTTTGGAAATCGGACTGCATTTTTTTATCCCAAAGGGATTCATTCATCCACTGGTGGCTATTGTGGCAGATATTGTACTGGTTCTGACCGGAGGAGTGATACAGTATGGACTTATGAAGCTGTTTTATAAGTTTCCACTGTCAAAAGTAGCCTTTGGTGCGGCTATCAAACGGGAAATGAATGCATAAATATAAATGAAAGCATATGAAGAAAGTAAAAGAGCCGGTCGTCTGACCGGCTCTTTTGAGGGGAGTATAAATAATTAATAAGAGGTATAACATTGAAAAGAAGAAAAAACTTCTTTTCAAAAGTTATTATAATGGATTGCGGTATGGATTGCAATCAAATAATGAATATTTTCTCGAAAAGTTGAGAAACTATTCCTGTACTAAATAATTGTATTCGTTGAACCATGCAGTTTTTGGGGAAACGTTAAAGGAGGAAAAAGTATGTCAAAAAACAGTACAGGAACAAACAGTGCAACAAATCGCAGCGGAAGCAATCGTGTCTCTGATTGTTATTCCAACAAGTCTGAAAACAGAACATCCAATAAATCTGTGAATAAGACATCAGACAAGACAGAAGACAGGGTATCAGACAAGGCAGGAGATGTGTCTGATTCCGCATCTGATAATATGCGATAGGCAGAAACAAAATGCATAAAATTGCATAATATAATAAAAAACAGATTGCACGAAGGACAGCGTGTAATCTGTTTTTTAATGAAAACGGCATATTCTGGAGGATATTGTGAAAGATTTTGAACTGATTTACGCATCGCAGCTGAGGCAGAAACAAAGGGAGAGCAGGGCACTGGTAATTGATATCCGTGACAGGAAAGAGTATGAGAGGGAACACTGGCCGGGGGCCGTCAGCTATCCGTATGATCAGCTGGAACGAGGAACTGCCCGTCTGCCGAAAAACCGCAAGCTGATTTTGTACTGCGACCATGGGGGAGGAAGCATGCAGATGGCGCGTATGCTTGGGGAACAGGGGTATCATGTGGCAAGTGTGGTTGGTGGTTATGAGGCGATGAAAAAAATTTCGAAAAACTATTTTAAAAATCGTGAGAATATGTAACAATAGAACTGCAGACCATGCAATACATTATAGTAGAAAAGAGAACATTTATGGATACATATGAATTGGTTGTACCGTGTCATTTTGGACTCGAGGCGGTAACAAAAAGAGAAATTTATGATTTAGGATATGAAATTACAAGAGTAGAAGATGGCAGAGTGACATTTGCGGGAGATGCGGAAGCCATATGCCGTGCAAATATATTCCTTCGCAGTGCAGAAAGAGTGCTGTTGCAGGTAGGACGTTTTAGGGCAACAACATTTGATGAACTGTTTGAGGGGATAAAAGCTCTGCCTTGGGAAGACTATATTCCAAAGGATGGAAAATTCTGGGTAAAAAAGGCATCTTCTATTAAAAGTAAACTGTTCAGTCCGTCGGATATTCAGTCAATTGCAAAAAAGGCGATGGTAGAGCGGCTGAAGAATGTCTACCGGCTGAACTGGTTTCCGGAGGATGGAGCACCTTATCCGGTACGCATTTTCCTGTTAAAGGATGAGGTAATGGTTACACTGGATACTTCCGGGGATTCCCTGCACAAGAGAGGCTATCGTCTGATGACCAGCAAGGCTCCACTGACGGAGACGCTGGCAGCAGCACTGATTATGCTGACACCGTGGAAAAAGGACCGTATTCTGGTAGATCCGTTTTGCGGAAGTGGAACGTTCCCGATTGAGGCAGCCATGATTGCAGCAAATATTGCACCGGGAATGAACCGGCAGTTTACCGCAGAGCAATGGAAAAATCTGATTCCGAAACAGTTGTGGTATGACACGGTAGAAGAGGCACAGGATCTTATGGATGCAGATATCCAGGTAGATATTCAGGGATATGATATCGATGCGGAAGTGGTGAAAGCAGCCAGAGAGAATGCAAAGCGTGCGGGCGTGGATCATCTGATTCATTTTCAGCAGAGAGCGGTTGCGGATCTGCATCATCCGAAAAAATATGGGTTTGTCATTACAAATCCGCCGTATGGAGAGCGCCTCGAGGAGAAAGAGGATCTTCCGGAGCTGTATACGCAGATCGGACAGGCTTATGCAGGACTTGACAGCTGGTCACTGTATATGATTACCAGTTATGAGGATGCGGAGCGTTATATAGGAAGAAAGGCAGATAAAAACAGAAAGATTTATAATGGTATGATAAAAACCTATTTTTATCAGTTTATGGGGCCAAAACCGTCGAAACGCAGAGAAGCAGCAGAGAAAACGATCGAAAGGAAGGAACAGCAGTAATATATGAAATACTCGAAACGGTATATTGCGTTTACAATTGTGCTGGCGCTGGTTTTTATTTTAAAATTTCAGATTCTGGGCGTGGACAATGCACAGGTGGGACGGTTCCGCGGAGGAGAACTGGATACACAGGTATGGAATCCAATGGTGGCAAAGGAAGTCAACGGGCAGACCATTCATGCCGTAATCGATAACCAGACTTACAATAACAGTAAATCGAAATTTTACATGGACAAAAACCGCAATATTATGGTTCCTGTCAGCATGTTGCGGGATGCGCTGAGTTGCAGTGCACATGTGTACGATAAAAAACGTCTTCTGGTGGAAAAACACAGTCAGTCCGTATCGATGGATGTGGGTCAGAAAAAGGCGTATTTAAATGGGGATGAAGTAGATATTTCATCCGCTTTAAAGGAAGTCAGAGGCCAGCTGGTTGTCAGTCTGGAAGATCTGTCCAACCTGTTAGGTTACAGTTGCAGTTTCGATATCGCAAGTAATACAATTACGGCATCCGATAAAGATACTTCTGCGATTGTTCCGGCTTCCTATGATTTAAGGGAGCGTGACCGGGTATCAACGATATACAATCAGGGTTCCTATGGTACGTGCTGGGCGTTTGCCGCAACCAGTGCCTTGGAGTCTTCCCTGCGACCGGAGGAAAAAGTTAATTTTTCCGTGGACCATATGAGTATGAGCAATTCTTTTCATGCCAATCAGTATGATGGCGGAGAATATACCATGGGAATGGCTTATCTGGCAGCATGGCAGGGACCGGTCTATGAGAAGGACGATCCGTATGGGGACGGGATGACGGATGATTCGCTGAAAGCAGTGCGTCATGTGCAGGAAATGCAGGTTATTGACGGTAAAGATTACGAAGGAATAAAAGAAGCGGTATTTAAATATGGCGGTGTGGAATCTTCCCTTTACAGTACCATAAGAAGTTCACAGGGGAGTTCGGTGTATTATAATCAGAATACAAGTGCGTACTGTTATATTGGTACGGAAAAACCGAATCATGATGTAGTGATCATTGGATGGGATGACAATTATTCGAGATCCAATTTCAATACTCCGCTGGAGGGAGACGGTGCGTTTATCTGCCAGAACAGCTGGGGAGATGGATTTGGAGAAAACGGAATTTTCTATGTGTCCTACTACGATACGAATATTGGTACGCATAATGTGGCATATACGCGGGTAGATGATGTACATAATTATGATCACATCTATCAGAGTGATCTGTGCGGCTGGGTTGGAAAATTAGGATATGACAGTGACCAGATTTACGGGGCGAATGTGTTTGAGGCAAAAGGGAGCGAAACATTGTCTGCTGCTTCTTTTTATGCGACCGGTGCAAACACACAGTATGAAGTTTATGTGGTGCACGATTTTGAAAATGAGAAGTCTTTTGCGCAGAGAGAACAGCTTGCATCCGGAACGTTACAGAAAGCGGGATATTACACCGTTGATTTTGATACAAAGGTTTCTCTGAAAAAAGGGGAACGTTATGCCGTGCTGGTATACCTGAAAACACCCGGAACCAAACATCCGATGGCAATCGAATATGATACCGGAGAGAAAATTTTACAGGGTGTGGATCTGGATGACGGAGAGGGTTATATCAGTTTAAATGGAAAAAACTTTGTAAACGTAAAAGAGAAAAAAGATTGCAATCTTTGCATTAAAGCATTTACGAGGGATTAAGATGGACGAAATCGTTTTAAAGTGGGTGACAGTACTGTCGGGAATCCTGACGGTGATTGTCTGCGTGTCGGTTTTCTTTTTCCCGGATATACATGAACGGGCTGTTCTGGCAGCCGAGCAGCAAAAGGAAGTCGGCGGAGGAAATCTGATCGCTACAACGGCGAATCCGAAAGCGGTGGTGGAGCAGTCAAAGGATCTGAACGCGCAGCTTAAGATTGCTCTACCGGAGGGAATTTCAAAAGCAGATGTAGAAATTGAAAATGATTATGTGACGCAGACCATTTATATCAAATTTGCGGGCGGTGTGGATGATTATTTCGAGCAGTATGCCATCAAGGGAAGCAGTGATCATATAGCATCCATGGCTTATTATAAGGATAAGGAAGAGGGTGTGATCGCACTTCAGCTGGATCAGGTGTATGAACTGAAAAACCGGTTCAAAAAGGGAAGCCTTTACCTTGATTTTATTGATCCGCACGATATCTATGATAAAGTCATTGTGGTGGATGCCGGACACGGAAGCCACGCAGCAGGTGCCGTAAAACTTGGAATTTCTGAAAAAAGCCTTAATCTGGCGATCGTGCAGCAGTTGAAAAAACTGTTTGATGAGGATAAACGCAGGATCAGGGTGTACTATACACGTACATCGGACACGAATCCGACGCTGGATCAGAGGGTTCAGCTGGCAAATAAGGCAAATGCGGATCTGTTTATCAGCGTACATAACAATTCGGATGCAACCGGAAACTTTACCAAAGTGAAGGGAACCCAGGTAATGTACAGCGAATCGGATGACGCAAAGCTGTCGAGTAAGAAGCTGGCGGAGATCTGCCTGAAAAATGTCGTGGATACGACGGGCAGTGAGAACCGGGGGCTGCTAAAAGGAGACAGTATCTATATTATCCGCACAAGTAAGGTGCCGGTGGCACTGATTGAGGTAGGATTTATGACAAATTATAAGGAACTGGATCTGCTGAACAGTGCAAGTTATCAGAAAAAGGCAGCTGAGGGTATTTATAACGCAATCAATGAAGCATTTCAGGAGGGATATTAAATTGACAGAGATTATTTTTGCAACGGGAAACAAGGATAAAATGCGTGAGATCCGTGAGATTATGGCGGATTGTGATGTACATATTGTATCCATGAAGGAAGCCGGCATCAGGGTGGATATTGTGGAAGATGGAACTACTTTCGAGGAAAATGCAAAGATCAAAGCACGGGCCGTGGCTGCACATACGGATGCGATTGTTCTGGCTGATGATTCCGGACTGGAAATCGATGCACTGAATAAAGAGCCGGGCGTATATTCTGCCCGTTATATGGGAGAGGATACTTCTTACGATGTGAAAAACAAAAATCTGATTGACCGTCTGGATGGCGTACCGAAAGAAAAACGTACCGCACGCTTTGTCTGTGCGATTGCGGCTGTCCTTCCGGATGGAAGGGAACTGGTGACCCGTCAGACGATGGAAGGATATATCGGCTGGAAACCGGAAGGGGAAAACGGCTTTGGGTATGATCCGATTTTTTATCTGGATGAATACGGATGCTCATCGGCAGCGATTTCTCCAGAACAGAAGAATGCGATCAGTCACAGAGGCAAGGCATTGCGTGCGATGAAAGAATTACTGAAAAAAGCCGAGTTTCTGGGGCTTATTGATGAAATTGAAAAAAATATTTGAAAAATTCAAAAAAGTTGTTGACTTTATGGCCAGGCTATACTATAATCTATCTTGCGTCACGGATGAGACACAAACAACACGGACGCAACAACATAGCCTTCGGGGTGTGGCTCAGCTTGGCTAGAGCGCCTGGTTTGGGACCAGGAGGTCGCAGGTTCGAATCCTGTCACCCCGACTACATGCGGGTGTAGTTCAATGGTAGAACACCAGCCTTCCAAGCTGGATACGTGGGTTCGATTCCCATCACCCGCTCTGATATTGCGAAAGCGATATTGATGAGTGTTCGTAGCTCAGCTGGATAGAGCAACGGCCTTCTAAGCCGTGGGTCGGGGGTTCGAATCCCTTCGAGCACATGCGCGTTCCTGCGAGCGATGTTAGCGCTCTAAATGGTACGATAACATCTCTATGGTGGGTATAGCGCAGTTGGTTAGCGCGCCAGATTGTGGCTCTGGAGGCCCAGGGTTCGAATCCCTGTATCCACCCTGTTGCGGTAGCAACTATCATTGTTGGGCTATCGCCAAGCGGTAAGGCACAGGATTTTGATTCCTGCATTCGTTGGTTCGAATCCAACTAGCCCAGCTTGCTTAAAAATTAAATTATGGGATACTAGCTCAGTTGGTAGAGCACTTGACTTTTAATCAAGTTGTCGGGGGTTCGAATCCCCCGTGTCTCATTAGCAGTTTTGATTTAATATAAATCAAAAAGAAGGACTTCCAGAAATGGAAGTCCTTTTACGTTGTATCTCAAATCACCTGAAGGAATCGAAGCCAGGAAAAGAAATTGTAATACAATTAAAATTGTATCTCACAAACCCAAACCGGTTTTCACGATCAGCGCCGCAGCACTTCAACATTGAGATACATTATACATGCAAAAGAGAAGCGCGAAGCGATTTATTAACCTTAAAAAAAAGAGTCGCTTCAAATTCCGACTTAGACCAGAAAAAGCAAAAACCGTCTTCTGGATCCAGTACAACATATTCATCAAGTATCACAGTAAAATCTTTAAAATCCAAAATTTCCACCCCCCTTAATATCCTGATCGGAAAAAAACCGGATCAAGCTGATAAATATCTGAATGTAGCATTTTCGCTTGCTGGGCGAGATGTAAATATATTTTAGTTGTTGCATAATCAGAATGACCAAGCATCATTCGAAGAAATTCCAAGTTACCACCGCCGATAATAAAAGAAGTAGCAAACGTATGACGGAGCAAATGCGGATGCAGGCGATCAATTCCACTTCGCTTTTTCAAACGAGCAAAAACCATTTTTACAGAAGTTTCTGTTATAGGTTCACTTTCTCCGACCTTAGCAAAAACCGGATAATCATCCTCTGGAGCATACACACGATACTGAATCAAATAATGATAAAGCATCTTTTTCAGCTTAGGACAAAGGTAAACTGTTCGGAACTTGTCACCTTTACCCTTGATTGTAAGATAATTCAATTTAAAATTAATACCTTTAGTTCTCAGAGACACCACGTCACCAAGACGGAAACCAGCATCCAGCATTAAATGAATAATGCAGAGGTTACGAAGTCCAGATTCTGTTTTGTCATTGTAACAGCCGTCGATCTGGTCAACTTCCAATTGCGTCAAAGGAATTACAGGATCATTGTCCTTTTTCAAGAACTTCACTTTACGAAGTGCATCCAAATCACAATATCCTTCATCAATGCAATAATTAATAAAAACCTTAGCTGCACGAAAATATGTATTTACAGATGTATTTTTGCATCCGATTCCCCGGAGCTGTGCCAGGTAAGCTAATACCAATTCACGAGATATTGATTCACAATCAACCTGATCAGGAACAAAACCAAGCTGATCGGAAACAAAATTGACAAATTTAAGAACATTCGAACGATAATAAATCATTGACTGTTCAGAACAATAAGCTTCATGATCCACTAAAAATAAATTATAAGCCATTTGTACATTCATATAAAACCCTCCTTATCAGGGAGACATAAAACCCACTTCAAATACATTCGCCTTTACTTTTCAGCTTTTATATGCTATTTTAGTGTTAAGAGTTAAAAACAATGTCTCCGGTATCTTTATCAATTATCATAAGGTTACTGGAACGCTTAACAGCATTTTCCATTGTTTCCGCTAATTCATTCTCGTTGAATTGGCGGATTTTTTTATTCTTGAAACGAAAAGCATCCTGTATATCATTATCATTCATCATGCAGAGTGCTTCGATACAATCCTGCAGAGGATCAGCAGAATTAATTCCCTTAATATAAATCCCATAAGTTACAGCAGCTTTTACCGCCCGTGCCTTTACCACCTCACTATTCAATTTACGAGTATAAACACGCACCAAAGATTGATCTTCTGGAGGAACAAACGTATCTGTAAGCTTACAACTCCGGAGCGCCTTCCAAAAAGCACAATAATCGCGGCGGGACTTATTCGAATCATTCACCCCCGGCTGATATGGTTCCGATAAACGGAAAACCTTAGAAGTAAGATAATCACAGATCAATTTTCTATTATCAAGATAGTCATAAATACGCCGACTAGTTAATTTATCTGAATTGTCAAAAAAAGGAAGAAGCTGATAAGACTTACTATGTTTTCGCATCGTCTGAAATTCCACATTCATAACCAAATTGATTGGCGGTGTAAGCTGATCAGCAAACAATTTCATGGCATCAGCAGAAAGATCAAGTTTTCCTGCTATGATCTCCTGACACTTATCTAATAAATGCTTATCACGTCCATACTCTGAATAATATGTAATCCGGGCAAGATCTAAAGATTTCCAAGAATGCTTTAAAAAAGCGAATTCATAACAATATAGATCGTACCTGTTAATAAGTCCATTGAACAACCAAACCTTAAAAAACCAAGGTTTATAGCCTTTTTCAACAACTTCTTTACTCTTTAGGTAAATTCGAATAAAAATTTTATCCGATCGCTTACCAACAGCCAAGTAATCAATCTCAAAATCCTCGCTACCTTTTTTGGACGTATGAATCAGAGCATCCTTAAACCGATCAACCCTCATTTTGTAAAAATTTTCAGGAGAAAAAAATTTCTCGGGATTTTTAAGATAATTCGAATGCCAACAGTAGTCCACACGGTTTTCTTGTGTAAATTCGATATCCAGCCTAAAATATGCAGCTATTGCCTTTACATATTCATAAGATTGCTCGTAGGCATTTTTCACGCCATACATCCATAGCATATAACTGCGAATCTGTACTACACACTCACAGGTAACCGATTTATCACCATCCGAAGCATGAGGAACTTTCGGAGCAAAAAAAATATCAAAATACTCAGGACACTCTAAACATATGTTGTACCAGCCTGCATAACCAAATGGTTTAAAATTCAATGCAGACGGAAGACCATCCACAAAAAACTGTATACCAGCACCAAAATCATTCGACTTATCAAACTGATCTGAGTAATATTCCATGTAATGACGGAAATGTTTTACCCGTTTATCAGTAGAATCTGCTGTAAAATCATTCTGGAATTTTACCGAATAATAAAATGTATCAATGTTGTGCAGAAATTTATTTTTCTTATAATCAAACCAATAGGTATTTTCAACCTCATCGAACTCATTATATATTTGTGTATTTTTCAAATCACGAAGATCAATCAAAGCAACCACATCCTTTGTTAAAATTTTTTGGCGAAAACACCGTTTCGCCAAATTGCAAAAACAAGTCTAAACCCAGTATTTATCTAATGTTAACAACAATTAGTTATGTATTTTGAGACCACGTATTACAGCCCCGTGGTCACACCCCGGGCAAGCCGCGCCGCGGGTCCCCCTAAATCCCCCGCGTCACATCTTACCCGGGGAGTGCCGGCCTTATAATGTATCTCAAAAATTTTTCCTGGTGCCGGAAACGTCCGGCTTTTTGAGATACACAAAATAAATTAACTAGGAGCGGAGAAAAGAGCATAGGTATCGTAAATGGAATAAAATTTCTTACGAGCCACAAAAAATTCACTTCCGACTTTTTCTTTCATCGGGTACCAGACCTTCACCGCGACAAATAATTTACCACCAGCAAAAAGGGAAAGAAGCTTTCCAGCAGCTCCAAAATTGCTGACTTTACGGTGTACCCACTCATATTCGATCAAGCTGCGAATCTGCCGATCAAGCATCCTGTCAAATTGTGCCACCAATATAACCTCATAGCCAAGTTTTCGATGCTGGGTGAAAAAACTACACCATGCAGCCCGGTTCTTTTGCCCCCATTCCCTGGCATTAAACATGATCTGGCACTCATCGATCACTAACAAAATCTCTCCTTCCTTTACTCTCCGTCCAACGTATTCAGAATAGTTACGGGAAAACGTTATTAAACGCTCAGGAGTAAGGAAAGCGTTATCAATATACAGGAAAGAACCTTTCGGTTTACTTATGCTGCTAAAATCACAGGAGAAGTTGCCGATGATCGGAGCAGGGCGGTATTGCATCCAATGATATAACCGGGATGCCAGATGCAGGGATTTCCCTGCACCCGGTGTTCCAGAATAAAGAGTAATCATAAAACCTCCTACATAAGGGGTGTAATTTCTGTAACAGTTGTCACAGCTTTTCGGGCAAATTTCAAGATAATCCATGCCGTTACAGCGACAAGCCAGCCCTCCGATATTACGATAAAGGCATCTATAGGTACAAAATAGTTAATATAAGGTAGATATTCGCTAAACTCGGACACACCAAGATAAGCAAGAAATGGACTGGTTGGTAAAATTTTAAAAACTAAACCAACGCAAAGCACGAGCATGGCAAATATAATTCCGTAAAGTAGTTGCATAAAATCACTCCTAACTAAATAATTTAGATATCCTGATTGTCATAAACATAAGCGCCAGTATATAAAAGATCTGCATCCCATAGCGAAACAATTTAATATATTTAGCATATTTAGACAGATCGACATCAACTTTGAATGTGTAATTAATAGATTTAAAATAATACTTAAAATGAAAAACGGGCGGAGCTTTTTCTGCACTCATGCCTTTGATCAGATTTACAATGTCAAAAGGAATACAGAAAGGGAATAATTTCGTTATATCTCCATATTTCCCCAGTTTATCAGCTATACCACCTCCACCACCGCCTCCAGATCCACCATCATCTGGATCAATAAGCTTACCCGTATCCGGATCAATTAGCTTTCCAGTTTCAGGATCAATGTCTAAACCGGTTTCTGGATCAATAACATTCCCGGTTTGCGGATTAATAATAGGATTCCAAGCAGGTTTCCTTTTTTTATCCTTATCTTTGTCAGGCTTCGGTTTTTCAGGATCTTTAGGATCTTCCGGTTTTTGCGGAGGTTTGAAAGGAATGATTCCGGGAATAAAATCCGGTTTTTCATCCGGATCTTTTTTCGGATTTTCCCCAGGTTTAATAATTCGCCATTCATCCGGAATTGCTGGACTCTTAATCCAAGGCTGTACGTCGGGAACCTCTTTCGGACAAGCTCCAGCGGACACTTGCGCACTTACTACATCAGCACCAGTAAATGCACCATTTTTTACAAGCCAATAAGCACCCGCATTGCAACGTACACCTAAATTATTTTTACGTTCCAATATTTCACAACTGCTAGGATTGACAGTAACAGAATCACAATACAAAACCTTTTCAACACCAGAATCCAAATATACTAAAGGTGCGGTATAATAATCTGTCGCACCTGAACCAAAATAAGTATTTTCAGGAATATCTAATAAAACATAAGCATAACCCGATGATTCTACAAACACACTCAATAAAGAATGGTCTGCATATATTTTAGAAGCAACAGAATCTAAATAATCAAGATTCTTATAATTAGCACAACCAAGAGTACTTACAAGAAAATCATATACTTTAGCTTTAGAAGAACAATCAAACTGATTCCGTTGATTTGAATATTTAGCCTGATACCCAAACGCATCCTTAAGCATATCAAACAGATCTTGAGACATAGAAATACCCTTTTCCGTTGCAGTGCTGACAAGATTCTTCAATTCCTCAACAGCAGCCTTCCCAGCGTCAGAGTATAACTTCCAATGAACTTTAGCTGTATTCTCAACGAATGACGTGAAATTGTTCCACGCCTGCTTACCAGTAACCCCATGCGTGTTGATCTGCGTATCAGATACCGACATATCATAACCGCACATGGCATAAAGGGTGTTCATCATATCCCAATACGTCACATATAAATATTCCTCCATGCCTGTAGCCTTAGCAGTGTCATAGCTGGAAAAAATGACACCACAAACTATAAAAAAAGATAATAATATCGGAACAAACCTTTTAAAAAAACGCATCATAAATAACCTCGTATAAAAATTATGTCTATGCTATAATCAAAACAGGAGGAGATGACTATGCCAGACGATAAAAAGGACAAAAACTACTGGTACAATAAATACGCACCAAAAAAACACAGTAAAGGATATTGGAGAGGACGCTACCAGAACACCATATTAAGAGATCCGGAATATTACCTGGGACATTACGGAAGGGACGGCAAAAAACCACACCCACAGCCGAAGCCCGAACCACAAAAACAGAAACCAGAAAAAGCAGATCTGGACGAACCAGGAAAAATCATAATCATGATCCTGATAATAATGTATGTGTGTAGCAAACTTTCCGAGTGTTTCTAATGTATCTCATTTTTTCTGCAGGTAATCCGGATCAGCGGAGCAGCAACAGAAAGCATGAGATACAAAAAAGGGTAAGGGCACTTGAAATCCCTTACCCTTTTTAGAGTGATAACTATTTCCGAAAAACTACGCCTGCGCGGTGAGCTTTTTGAAAACTTTAATGCCGATTGTTACGGCAAGCACTGTGCCAATGATACCCAGCGCATAAGGCGCAGATGCGGTAATCATGGATGTAACATCCGTCTGGACAGTAGAAAAGGCTGTCTTCATTGCACTTGAAATAGCTTCCATATAGGTAACCTCCTTCTGATGGTCAAGCCATCTTAAAAAATTTTATTATGCTATAAATCGCGTAGCCTATGCCCCACGATATAAAGCCGAGAACAAAACCTGCGGATATTCCGGCGGCAATAACTGTTAAATATGTAGAAAACATATCATTATCAAAATTCATGTCTGCCACCTCCGCGATAATATATGAAATATGATAAGCCCCACCAACATTGACAGGACGAATAAAACAGCAACATTGTAACTCATCTTTGAAGCCAGAACTTCCGGCGTATCAATCACCTGAACAGTCTCAGAAGATACAATATCATCTGATCCGCTTTCCTCTGTAGAGCCGTCAACAGTAGGAGAAGCAGCCGGAGCAGTTTCCTGATTTTCCAAAACTTCGGTTTCATTCATTACTTAGCCCCTTTCCCGGAATCTTTTGGGGAAATAACAGCAGCGTCAACAAAGTCCACATCCACCAGTTTAAGAACTGGCTTTCCATCACTGCCGACAGTCATTTCAAAAGTGCCGTCATAAATACCAGGCACGTAGCTGACTTTATGTAACTTGTCCTCCGAAAGAAATGACTTACCGCGTCTGGTTCCGGATACTCCGTCAGCGGAAACGGTAGGTTCTACCTGCTCCCCGTGTTCGCCGTAAAAAAGAAACTCCATGGATACACCCTTGACGGCATCCCTTGTTTCAGTTGCTTTCATGTCTACAAGTCCCGAGTAATACAGAAAAATTCTAAATTTATTCATCTTTAATCCTCCATCTGTCCGTTTAAATCAGCAGCTTTTTCTATCTGGCTTTTAAGCCGTTCTAATGTATGCTGCACTGTTAAAAAATCTCTGAAAAAATAATTTAATGTACGATATTGGTCAAACAACAACGCTTCCTTTTTACGCTGTTTCTCAATTTCTTTGTCAAGCCGTGCAAGTTCTTTCTTCCGTTCTGATTCACCTTTTTTTGCTTCGAGGATTATATTTTCAAATTTTTCGTTAAATCCATTCCCAGCCTGCTGTTCGATGTAATCATAAACTTCCTGCGTCAACCGCACGGATTTTGCTATACTTTTCTTTACCAGCGTTAAGACTCCTTTCTATATTCTACGATCTGATCCAGAATCAACACCGTATGATCGGCTAAACCGTTCCGGATCTTACCGCCACTGTTTAAATACCAGGCCGCCTGCAATATATCTATCAGGCGGCGGCTCTCATAGCCCGGCACCCAGATCGCGCGCAGGGTATGACCGCGCCCCATGACCTTGTCAATTAAAACCAACCGATACCGATTGGGGGAGCATTTCTCATAACTCCAACACAGATCCATCCTGCCACCTCTCTAAATCGCTATGGATAAGTTCAAAAACCGTTTTCCGCCTATGCATAATCCATGGATAAGTTGTTTACAGTCCGGGATAACGCACCCCGGCAAGATCACAAGAGACTTCCCGGTGTGCTGTAGCGCGTTACCCCGGACTGTAAACAAACTTACCCACAGGATTACGCACAAGGCTGCAAAACAACGGTTTTTAAACTTACCCACAGCGACGGCGATGAAGGCGGTCATGTACCTTTGGTTGTCCACCTTCGGCAAAAAATCGGTATCAGTTGGTTTTGAACATTAGTCAATCGGACGATACTGGAGACGCGCGCGCGCTGGGCACCGGGCTACGAGAGCCGACGTTTTTAAAAAAGTCATCCCAAGCAGAGGATTGACAAGGAAACTCACTGTCATAAACATCCGGAACGAAAAAGCAGCGACCATCTACACAGGACGGGCATAGTCTGCATTTTGCGGACATCACCGGGAAAATATCCTCTGAAACGTCAGCCGGAGCATCAACCGGAACATCAACCGGAACATCAGCCGGAACATCAGCCAGAGCGTCAGCAGGAAAATCAACCGGAGCATTAGCAGAGGAATCAACCGAAGTATCGACCGGAGCATCAGCCGGAGCATCAGCCGGAGAGTCAGCCGGAGCATCAACCGGAGCATCAGCATCAAAAGATATCCAACCTTTAACACTTACTAAAAACCGCGAAAGAACAACGGCATAATGCTCACGATTAGAACGAGCAGATTCACACGCAGATTTAAGAGCATTCCACTCATCATCATCAAATCCAACAAAATTGCACATAGCATCCTGAGCTGCCAAATATGCAGAATCAGCAATTTCAAAATCTGCTAAAAATTCAAAAAAAGTATCATTGGTAATTTCTAATTTCATGTCAGCACCTCCATGAAAATGTAATGTAAATTATTTTGATTTTGTGTTATAATTGGAATAACTATTAAAAAATGTATCTCAATTTTGTTACCCTCTAATAGTATAATAACAAAATCGAGATACAAAGTCAAGAAAAATATCAAAATTTTGTTGAAAAAGGAGAAAAATGTTTTACGATAACTTAGACAAAATTCTAAAGAAAAAAAATTTAACGCTAAACAAATTAGCCAAAGGAACAGGAATAGCACAATCGCAAACAACGAAATGGAAAAAAGGTTTCGTGCCGGGAAGCGAAATTTTGATAAAAGTATGCAAATACCTAAACGTATCCGCTGACTACCTACTAGACCTTGACACCGGAGCACCACCCCCGATCTTGACCGATCAGGAACAAGAGCTGTTGGAGCACTTCCGACAATGTAGTCCGGGAGAAAGACAAAGCATCTTACTTCTGGCAAGTGCCGGAGCAGCCAAAGCGGAACAGGAAAAAGAATCATCAAATTCAAAAAACGTAGGGTAAAAGGTAACGATATTTAAACACATAATATAGTAGAAACATTCGAGATTAAATTTGAAAAAAATATCAGAACTGTAAAAAAGTAGCGAAAAACCAAGAAAACAAGACTTGATAACTTTTAATCAAGTTGTCGGGGGTTCGAATCCCCCGTGTCTCACTGAAAGATCTATAGTGGTTTGCTATAGGTCTTTTTTTGTGCTAAGAAGTATACGAACTGTTTATTTTTATGGCATTTGGTATTGCAGCACCACTTCCATATGAGGCTATAGGACATGGGCTGTTGTTTGTGGATATTGCGATTGCAATGTATGATCTGGACAAGTTTAAGTGTATTAATGATATGTATGGACATTCGGCTGGAGATGAAGCATTAGTTGCGGTATCGGAAGCTGTGAGGTCCAGATTATGCGAGGACGAGATTCTGGTCCGCTGGGGAGGGGAAGAGTTTATCGTCATCATGAAACAGAATGAGCGGAGATTTGAGGAACATGCGCAGGAAATCCGCGAGGCTGTGGGACAGTTACAACTGGAAACCGTGTAGTGATGTACTGCAGCGAAATGGACTCCGCAGATAACGGTTATTGTGGATAAATCAGATGATAAAAGAATCCAAAAGGTATCATCAATCATACCTTTTGACCGGAACAACTTATGAGATAAAATAAAAAGGGAGCGGTGACGCTCCCTTTCAGACTGTAGACAAAGTCCTCGGCTTTTTGCCGAGGATTTTTCTGTATTA